>Ga0326728_10012445_pt1 | contig 18900 bp, 20 predicted proteins | sample MB3enrmetagenome_FD_207602 | JGI IMG/M metagenome (GOLD analysis project Ga0326728, IMG submission 207602) | Lab enriched peat soil microbial communities from McLean, Ithaca, NY, United States - MB31MN | ecosystem: Environmental > Terrestrial > Soil > Wetlands > Peat | place: USA: New York... | reverse complement strand
GCCGGTCAAGGTCACCTGGTCGATGCTTTCCATCCCTATATTGAGGTGCAGAAGACCACTGCGCTTCGCAAGGTCCATGAACTCCCGGTTGCGGCAAAGATTGGAGGACCACAGGGCGGACCAGCGTATCCGCAGGGGTATAAGCGCCTCCATAAGTTCCATGGTATGTTTCTTCTTCCCGGCAAACGTGCTGTCGGCGAAAAGGATGTATTTGCCTTTGTTGTCCTTTATCTCCTCGATTACATCGGAAACGGGGCGATAACGGTAGTCTTTCCCGAGATAAAAGCGCTCGGCGCAAAAGTCGCAGCGGAACGGGCACCCGCGGGAGGTTTGGACTGCAAAGGTTTTGATCAGGCTATAGCTTCGGAAATCGACCAGATCGTAGCGCGGGATGGGAAGATCCCTCAAGTTATGCGGCTCTTCCGCCTTATAGAATTTTTGGAGCCGGCCGTTTGCGGCGTCATCGAGCATCCCGTGCCAGATCCCCTCTGCTTCTCCGATGCCCACCGCGTCGCAGTGTTGCGCCATCTCCTCGGAGAAGGCGTAACTATGAGGGCCGCCCATGATCACGGGAATGCCCCTTGCTTTGAAGCGGTCGGCGATTCGGTAGGCTGCCAGGGAGTTGAGAGTCCATGTGGTGATGGCTACAAGATCCACGGGAGCCTTGAAGTCGATATCCGTCGACTGCTGGTCTATCAGCTTCACATCCCATTCCCCTGGCGTAAGGGCGGCAAGGTAAGGCAGTGTCAACCCTACAAGGCTTCTCTTCCTGGCCCTGTGGAGCTTTCCATTCGATTTGCCCTGATAATGCGATGGCTGAATGATAAAAAGTTTCATGGACTATGGCCTGTTCTCAATATCAGTAGCGGCGAATATGGCACGGTGTCTGCCGAAAAATCGGTCTTTGTGGACATGAACATACCTCAACATATAGGGCTGATGGAGATGTGGGAATTATCCCTTATCTCCAGACTCCGAGCACGACAGTCGCCGGGAACGGACCCGGCCCCAGGCTTTCGTCAACAGTTTTAGTTCAGTGCCTGAAGTCTAACCCGAGCGTCTTGCCCTATATTTAAATCGTGGACCTTATCCAGTAAAGTGTTCTACCAGACATTTTATTGAGGACGGTATCCGCGGCGGCAAGTTTGCGGCAGGTGTAAATGGTAAACGGGTTTATGCAACGTCACTTCTCGACCGATGCTTTTAGGAGATGAGGCCGCAAAGTCAGCCGGCCTCCGTATAAAGGGGATGGGCTGCGCCCTCCGCCCGGCGCGGCCCGTCATGTCATGTCGCCGGAATGGAGATTCGGTTATGGAAGAGCTTGAGGTAACTTGGGAAAGAGCGGTAACGGTATGGTGGTGTGTGGCGTGGCGGAGTGCTCTCTTCGGGTTCCTGGGGGCGCTTGCTATCGGACTGGTCATTGCGTTTTCCGGTGGGGCGCTCCATCTCGATCCGCGGTTCATACACCGCCTGTTGCGCCTGGTGGGCATCGTGGCCGGCGCAGGCGCGGCCGTATGGTCCGTGAAACACGTTCTTGCCAAGAAGTTCAGGGACTTTAGAATCGTTTTGATGCCGTTGGATTGAACGGGTCGTCCGATACGCCATGCCGGCCCGCCGGGCGAGGACGGCACAGATCGTCTCACCCGGAAAGCGTCTTGTTTTTGACCGCTCGAATCGCTCCCTTCCGGATTCTTTGACGCTGGAGGAATCCATGGGCAGCAGCCTGGAAGTGTTTCAGCCGGCGCCTGCCGAAGGAAATTAATCTCCACATTCACTGAACTCTCGGGAGAAGACGATGCCTCGGTAAAGTTTGCGGGGCACAGGTCTTGCTACTATTTGCAAAGCGGGGAGCGGGTAGGACAAACATGAACGTGACAGATAACCGCTGGTGTTGAAATCGATGGGGATTTGCCTCACGGCAAAGAAAAATCGCATGGACCGGTATCGGACAAAGCGCCCCGGGGCATGGCTCGGTCTTATCGCCGCCGTACCGATTGTCGTCCTGGCCGCCGCCGCGCGGGTGTGGCTTCTTGGGGCACTTGGGACGCGCAACGCCTTTTTGACGTTTTATCCAGCCGTTATAGCCGCCGCCCTGTGCGGTGGGCTTCCCGGCGGATTGCTGGCCACGGCGCTGGCCGCCCTTTACGTTTCATTCTGGTTGATGGAGCCCATCGGCAGCTTTTTCGTCGAAAATCCGGTCGATTGGCTGAGTCTTTCCGTTTTCATCGTGTGCTCCGCGATGGTCTCGTCTCTTGCCGAGGCGATTTATCGCGCCCGGTTGCGGGTCAGGGAAGCAGAGGGGCAAGCCGCGCTGCTGGCCGAGCGGGAACAGGCCGCTATGGCCCTCGAGGACAGCCGGGAACGCCTGCAACTAGCGTTGGAGTCCGGGAGGGTAGGCACCTGGGACAGGGACCTGATCACCGGGAAGTACGTCTGGGACGACTACACGCACAAGCTTTTCGGCCTGGAGTCCGGCGCCTTTTCAGAAACTCAGGAAGACTTTTTAAAAATGCTCCACCCGGACGACCGGGAAAGGGTCAGGGGTGAACTGGCCGCAGTTTTGAGAGGAGATGCCGATTTCACTACGACCTACCGGGTGGTCTGGCCTGACTCGAGCGTACATTTCATTGCGGATCGCGGAAAGGTCTACCATGACGGCTCCGGGCGGCCCGTGCGAATGACCGGCGTCAATTGGGATTTTACTGAACTGCGCTCGGCGCAGGACGCATTGCGCGAAAGCAAAGAGCGCCTCCGGCTCTCCCTGGAAGCGATCAACGACGGCCTGTGGGACTGGAATCTACCGACCGGCAAGGCGGTATTCAGTCCCCGCTGGTACACGATGCTGGGCTATGAGCCCTATGAATTTCCCCAGACCTATGATGCCTGGAAAACTCTCCTGCATCCCGAAGATGCCGACCGAACCGACAAAGAGATCCAAGGACATATATCCAGGGGCGAAGGCTACGCCGTTGAAACGCGAGTGCGGTCAAAGGGCGGCGATTGGCGATGGATTCTGAGTCGAGGAGGGATTATCGAGCGCGACGCAGCCGGAAATCCGGTCCGGCTGGTAGGCACCCATTCGGACATAACCGAGCACAAGCGGGCCGAGGAGGAAGCGAGGGAAAACACGGAGATCCTGGAAGCCGTCTTCCGCCTTTCTCCCATCGGCATTTGCGTTAGAGACGTCGATGGAAACTATTTGCATGTCAACGATGAATACTGCCGTATCTTTGAATTCAGTAAAGAAGAGCTTATCGGGCGCAATTTTTCATTGATATTGCCGCCCGATGAAGTGGAGACCGCCCGGCAAACTTTTTCGAGTTTCCTTACCGAAAACCTCCCAAGGCCACGAGAGCGCAGGCGACGGCGAAAGGACGGCGCCATCGTCTACACCGAGGCTGCAGACAGCATTTTAAGCCGGGCAAAAGGCCGGACGGCGGTCATAACCGTGGTCAGAGATATTACCGGCCGCAAACGAACGGAGGAGTCCCTGCTGTCCAGCGAAGACAGGTACAGGAGGCTGTTCGAAGACGCTGTGCTCGGCATCTTCCGCTCCTCGCTGGACGGAAAGCTCATCAACGTGAACCCGGCTTATGCGAGGATGTTCGGCTTTGATTCGCCGGCGTAGGCAAGGGACCAGGTGAAGGAGGTGGGTGCTGACCTCTACGTCGATCCCGCCCGCAAAGAGGAAATCGTACGGAGGATTTTGGACGCCAGGGGGCCTGTCTTTATAGAGAACCGCTACAGGAAGAAAGACGGCAGCATCTTCACCGGCAACCTTCACTCGTGGGCGGTGCGGGACAGAGATGGGAAGACTTTGTACCTTGAAGGCTTCGTGGAGGATATCACCGAGCGCAAGGTTGCGGAGGAAGAAAAGGAGAAGCTGGAAGCACGGCTTCACCAGGCGCAAAAACTGGAAGCCATCGGGACCCTTGCCGGGGGAATAGCCCATGATTTCAACAACATTTTGGCCCCCATCATCGGTTACACGGAGATGGCCCTGAACGACATCACGCAGTCCCATCCGATGAGGCATGGACTGGAACAGGTGCTGGGCGCCGCTTTCAGGGCCAGGGACCTGGTGAAACAGATCCTGGCGTTCGGACGATCGGGCAAGGAGCAGCAGCAGAGGCCGGTGGAGATAGGCTCGGTGGTCAAAGAAGCCCTGGAGTTGTTGAAGGCCTCTCTCCCAAGTTCAATCGAGATAAGGCAGAGCATCGGCAACGGGGTGGCATCGGCCGACGCGACCCAAATACACCAGGTATTGTTGAACCTTTGCACTAACGCGGCCCATGCAATGGACGGCAAGGGCATACTGGATATTCGGCTGTGCCGCGTCGATTTGAGCGTGAGAGAGCTGGCCGATAAGTCGATCACCGATCTCAAGCCCGGACCATACCTTGAATTGAGCGTGTCGGATACCGGCAGCGGAATGGATAAAACGACCTTGCAGCGTATATTCGACCCCTACTTTACTTCTAAAGACGTGGGAAAGGGAAGCGGCCTGGGACTTGCGGTAGTCCTGGGAATAATCAAGCGCCATGACGGCGCCATCTCCGTGTGGAGTGAGCCCGGCAAAGGCACTGTCTTTCATGTCTACCTGCCCAGAGTCAATGATGAATTTGAATCAACGGTCCGGGTGGACGGCGTGCTGCCTGGAGGCTCCGAGAGAATATTGCTCGTGGACGACGAGCCGACAGTGATGGAAATGGGGACCACTGCACTGGAGCACCTGGGGTATAAAGTAACGTGCAGCGCGGACAGTGTAGTCGCCCTCGAGCTTGTCCGGTCCGGGCCGGGCGATTTTGATCTCATTATCACCGATTTCACCATGCCCAAACTGACGGGGCTGGATTTTACAAGGGAGGTGCGGCGAATCCTGCCCAACATGCCCGTCCTGCTTTGCACGGGGTTTAGCGATAAAATAACCCGGAACAGTTTGGAAGATCTCGAGGTGGAACTTCTGATGAAGCCCTATGGCATGAAGCAACTCTCGGAGACGGTCCGAAAGGTCCTGGACAGCTCCCGTACGAAAAGCACCCGGCCCCTCGTTTAGACGGCGGCAGGGGGGACTTTGGCCGTTAGACCTCGAATTCACTCTCAGATCCCACCTGAGGCTGTTGCCGCGGCGCGGCGCGCATATGCCGCCGCCTCAAGCCCGGCAACGCATCCCTCGCCGACCGCCTTGGCCATCTGCCACGGGGGACCGCATATGTCGCCTGCGGCATAGATGCCCGGCACATTGGTCTCCTGTTTTTTATTCGCCGCAACAAATCGCATCGTCTCGGCGTCCTGCGCGACCCCAAGACCCGATGCAAGCTCGATGGCGCCTTTGGCCCCCAGTTCGATAAAAACCCCGCTGGTTTCTATTTTCTCCCCGTTGTCGAGCAAAACGGCCCGGACCTCGCTGTCTCCAAGTATCCTGGTTACCTTGCGCCCCGCGTGGAGTTGTATCCTGCTGCTCTCGATCTGGGTTCGGAGGTGGTCGGAGACGGCCGGGGAGCCGCACACCAGGTGGGTTTCGTCCGCGATGAGCAGAAGCTTCAGGGCGCCTGAAGCCGCCGCGCTGCCGTCGCCGGTGACGGTAACGACTTGATTTCGGAAAAAATTGGCATCGCAGTCCACGCAGTAGCTGACCCCTTTGCCGAGAAGTTCCTTTTCGCCTGGAACGTTCAGACGGTTGCGGGAGATTCCCATGGCCAGAATTATCGCCCATGTGACCATGGAATCCCCCGATTCGAGTTTCACCCTGAATCGGCCGCCCCTGGCCGGTTCGAGATGAAGTACGTCCTCGTCCAAAAGGACGGCCCCGAACTTTTTCGCCTGATTTCTTCCCTCGTTGAGGACCGTTTCGCCGCTGAGGGTTTCGGACATGCAGCAATAATTTTCAATATGGGCCTTATATAGAGAGCTGCTCTGCAACTTTCCCAAAACGGCCACCTCGGCCTTGGCCCTTGCGGCATGGACCGCCGCCTGCAACCCGGCCGGGCCGGTGCCCAGAATCGCCACGTCAAACTCCCTCTCCACCTCCGCGCTCCTTTCACTTCTACTGGTTAGAGTCAAAAAAGATACAGGTCCCGGTCCCGTTTTAAAAGAAATTTCTGGACGAGGCCGGGTAAGGTGTGCAGAATTTGATATCGAAACCGGGATTGAGATTGCCCTGTCCTGCCCATATAATGTACTGTAATAGTTGAAAATGGCAGCTTCAATCGAGGCGCGGGAGCAAATCCGCGCGGCACGCTGAGGGTGAGTCTTTTTGCAAGGAGGCCTCGAACGGCTCTATGAAAGTAACCGCAGCCCTGATACCATTGCAGGGGCGGCTGTTTGTGGGCCAGAGGCCGCCCTGGAAAAAATTCGGGCTTCTGTGGGAATTTCCAGGCGGCAAGGTGGAGCCCGGAGAGGGTTTAGAGCAGTCGCTCATCCGTGAAATACAAGAGGAATTGTGCCTTGATATCTCCGTGCGCGGCCTGTTCCAGAAGATCTGGCACGAGGAGCAGGACTTCGAGATCGACCTGCACGCCTACTGGTGCGAGGTCCGCGGCGGCAAACTGTGTCTCAGCGCGCATGTTGCGTTCATGTGGGCGGACTTGCCGGAACTCAAAAAAATGAATTTCACGAGGGCGGACCGCCTTTTGATTCCATTTCTGGAAAATGTCGAGGTATTTCCCGAACTTTCCGGTGATTGGGAATATATTGCCTAAAACAGCTTCCTGCGCTATGCTTTTGATTTAAATCCTCAATGAAAACCGAAGGATAAAATATAGAATGCCGAAGGAAAAAGGCGCCTTGTGGGGCGTGGCGATCGGGTGGCTCTCATCGCTCAAACTGACTTTGGTCCTCTTCTTTGCCCTGGCGGCCTCATCCGTGGTGGGGACCCTTCTGCCCCAGGGCGTAAGCGCTCCCGAACTAATGGGCCATTTCAGCCCCGCCGCGGTCTCACTGATCGATCTGCTGGGGTTGAACAACCTTTATCACTCCATATGGTTCAGGGTTTTGCTGCTTCTGCTGTGCATGAACATGGTCGCCTGCACGGTGGAGCGGCTGCCGAAAACGGTGCGCTTTATTCGAAGACCCGAAGACCCTTTCGACTCCCGGAAACTGTCCAAGTTCAGTTCCAGCGCCTCGATAGTCACCCCGTTGTCTCAGGAGAAGGCGCAGTCGATTGTGGAAACCGCCGTGGGCGAATCTTTCGGCCCGTTGCGCCGGATCGGGCCGCCGGGGCCCTTTTGCGCCGTGAGCGAAAAAGGGCGATGGAGCAGGCTGATGGTCTACGGCGTCCATGCGAGCGTGCTGATCGTCCTGGTTGGCGCCCTGGTGGGGTCGTATGTGGGTTTCAAGGGGACGATGAACCTCTTCGAGGGTGAAACCTCAGATGAAGTGCTGCTGGCGGGGGAACAGGAGGTCAAAGAGCTTCCGTTCATGGTCCGGTGCGACAAGTTCGATATCTCTTTCTATGATACGGGAGCCCCGAAGGAGTTCAGGGCCGATCTGGCCATAATCGACAAGGGCGCCGAGGTCCTGAAGGCGCCGGTTGTCGTAAACGGGCCCCTGACTTATCGGGGGATCACTTTTTACCAGGCTTCCTATGGGACCACGCTGAAAGGGGCCGCGATCGAGCTAACGGACGGCGGCTCCGGCAGGACTATCGCCATGGATCTGCCGTTCCGCAAGCCTGTGAACATTCCCGGCACGCGGGAACGGCTCACGATAACCGAATACGAGCAAGACCTGATGAGGTTCGGCCAGGCGATAGAAATCAGATTTGAAAAAGAGGGGCAGCAGCCTTCGAGCCAGTGGATCCTGGTCGACCGGCCTTTTCACGGCAACATGATCGAAAATTATCAAGTCCGGGTTGTGCGGGCCGACAGAGTGAGATATACGGGACTCGAGGTCAAAAACGACCCGGGGATTTGGCTTGTGTGGGCCGGGTTCACGTTCATGACACTCGCCATAGGCCTGACGTTCTATTCCAGTCACAGGAAGCTTTGGGTCTGCATCGAACCCGATACAAAGGGGAAAAAATCGGTTGTGGCCCTTGCATGCAGAATCAGCCGCAATGCGCAGGCTTTCGAAGGAAAGTTCGAGTCGTTGCGCGCGCGGCTTGAAAAGGATCTCATTCAGTGAACGGTGATGAGTGGACATGCTTCTTTCTGCTCACCGTTCATTGAACGAATAAGATAAAAAGGGCACGGAATGACCAGTTCTTTTCTGCTAAGCCTGACTACTTTCGCATACCTTTTGTGTACGGTCCTATACCTGTCTGGAACGATCTTCCGTTTCAAGCCTCTTCTTACAGCCGGAGCGGTTTCGGGCCTGGCGACGCTGCTGGTGCAGACGGCCGGCGTCGGATTGCGCTGGTTGGAATCCTACCGGATGGGGTATGGACATGCGCCGCTCTCCAACATGTACGAATCGCTGGTTTTTGCGTCCTGGGCTATCATGCTTATTTATCTCGTGTTCGAATGGCGCACGAAGCAGAGATCTCTTGGGGTATTTCCGGCCCTGTTTTCTTTTCTGGCGATGGCTTACGCCTCTTTTTCGAAAGACGTCGATTCAAAGATTCAGCCGCTCGTCCCCGCGCTCAAAAGCAACTGGCTGATCGCTCACGTAATGACCTGTTTCCTCGGCTATGCCGCGTTTGCCGTATCTTTCGGGATCAGCGTGCTCTACGTGGTAAAAAAAAGATCTCCCGGAAATCCAAGGCCGCAAGGCGCCCTGGCGGCCTTTCTGCCAAGCGCTTCGCAGCTTGAGTGGTTCAACTACCAGATGGTGCTCTTCGGGTTCCTGTGGCTTTCAGTCGGAATAATAACCGGGTCCATCTGGGCTAACTCGGCATGGGGTACCTACTGGAGCTGGGACCCCAAGGAGACCTGGTCCCTGATAACCTGGCTCATATATGCCGCACTGTTGCATGCGCGCAATATGCAGGGCTGGAAAGGGGAAAGGGTTGCCTGGCTCTCGATGATCGGTTTTGGGTGTGTCCTATTTACTTATTTTGGAGTAAACTTTCTTTTGAGCGGCTTGCATAGTTACGCAAGATAATGACTTCTGGAGGAAGACTCATGTTGGCTGGATGGGAATGGGCGGTTGTGCTGGCGATTGTTGTGATTGTGGCAGGCGGTAAAAAACTGCCTGAATTGGGAAGCGGCCTTGGGAAAGGCATCAGTGAATTCAAGAAGGCCATTGGCGGAGACAAACCGGAAGAGGATAAGCAGTTAAAGGAAGGCGAAACCAAATCCGGAGATACGAAGCCGGGCGAGCCTAAGTAGCGGACACCGGAAATCGGACCGCCGGGAAGGAAAGAGAATTCTCTCCCGCCTCCGCTCTTCTGCCTCTGGTTTCCGTGCTGGAGTGAGGTATGTTTGGAATAGGTTTTGAACACCTTGTTTTGATTTTGGTCGTCGTGCTTCTGCTGGTAGGGCCGAACAAGCTGCCGGATGTTGCCAGAGCGCTTGGCCGGGGTTACGCCGAGTTCAAAAGAACGATGGATGAGTTGAAGGAGACCATGGACCAGGACCAGACGGTCCGAGGACTCAAAGAGGAATTCCGCTCGGCCCAGCGCGAGGTGAATTTAAAAAAGCATTTCACCCAAAATATGATCATGGACGAGGGAACAGCGATCAAAACAATGGTCTACGACGAACCAAAGAAAGCGTACGAAGCCTCCCCGGTTGAACAGGGCGACGATCAAGCCGCCGGCGACCTTCCTGAGACTTCGCCGGGCGGAGACGCGGAAAGCTCCGCTTCGATCGAAACCGGCGTGGCCGTAAAAGCGGAAGTGGAAAAAATATAGGTCTTGTAAATGAATAACGAAATACCGGACGAACAGGCCAAAATACCGGACGAACAGGCCAAAATGCCGCTCATTCAGCACCTGGAGGAGCTGCGCACCAGATTATTGATTTGCTTTCTGGCGGTGGGAGTGGGCTTCGTCGTCTCCTATTTTTTCAGCCGCCAGCTTTTCGAGCTGCTCATCAGGCCGTGGGTCAACGCAATGCCGGCGGGGCAGCCGGCCAAGCTCATCTACACCGCGCCCCATGAGGCTTTTTTCGTCTATATGAAGGTGTCCTTCATTGCCGGGACGCTTCTGGCCATTCCGGTGATTCTGTGGCAGCTTTGGGGATTTGTGGCCCCAGGCCTTTATGCCAAGGAAAAAAAGTACGTCCTGCCGGTCATGTTCTGTTCGTGCTTCTGTTTCGTCTCCGGCGTAGCGTTCGGGTATTTAGTGGTCATTCCGGTGGCCTTTAAGTTCTTTGCCTCCTTTTCGTCCGAATTCATCACTCCGATGTTGCGCACCACGGAGTACCTGGCGTTTGCCAATAAGATGCTCCTGTGCTTCGGGCTTGCATTCGAACTGCCCGTGTTTGCCTTCTTTCTTGCAAAGCTTGGGGTGCTCAACGCGGATTTACTGAAGCGCAAGCGCAAGTGGGCCGTAGTCTGCATTTTGATCGCCGCCGCGGTGCTTACCCCCAGCCCGGATATCGTGTCTCAGCTCTTGATGGCGTTGCCGCTTCTGGTGCTTTATGAAGCGAGCGTCTGGATTGTGCATTTCTTTGGCGGCAGCCGCTCGAAGGAGGTGCAGCCCGTCGAGGATGTGAAAAGTTAGCAGAGCATGAGCCGGTCCCGGCTTTCGCCGGGATGAATGGGTTTCGCCCGAGGTATTTATGGCCGGACAGATCCTGGTAATCGCTACCAGAAACAGTGGCAAATCTTCGGAAATAAAACGAGTTCTCAAAGACTTCCCGGTCCTGGTGAAGGACTTGAACGATTTCGGTCCTATTCCGGAGCCGGTCGAAGACGGCGAGACGTTCGAGGAAAATGCATATAAAAAGGCCGGCTTTACGGCCAAGGTCCTCGGCTTGCCTGCTTTGGCCGACGATTCCGGGCTTGAGGTGCATGCGCTTCGAGGCGCGCCCGGCGTCCATTCGGCCCGTTACGCCGGGCCCGGCGCAACCGATGCCGCGAATAACGCGAAACTTCTGAATGCGCTGCGCGGAATCGAGGACCGAAGCGCCAGGTTTTGCTGCGTTCTTTCCCTGGCGGTGCCTTCGGGCGCCGCGCTGACCTACGAGGCTTTCTGTGAGGGTCTGATCGTCGACTCACCGCGAGGCGGCAACGGGTTCGGCTACGATCCGCTTTTCCTCTATCCGCCGCTGGGCAGGACTTTTGCGGAAATGAGCGAAGATGAGAAATTGAGCGTCTCTCACAGAGGACGCGCGTTGAGCGAACTGGGAAGCGAGTTCGGCAAAGTCCTCCAATGGCTCAAACGCAGACAGGAAGAAGAGGATGCGCGGCGGGGGGCCAAAGATATGTGCATGGACCGTTGAGGGCAAAACAGACACTGAGGGGATGCGTCTGGACTTTTACGGGGTATTCCCGGGAGGCCATTGCTGCTGGCCCGGCCACTTTCTGTAGAGGGTCTGCAGTTGCTTGAACCGTTCGTGGCCGAGCAGCTTTCTTACTTCCAGCGAGTAGCTGAAGTGGGTTGCGGCCAGAAGCGTACGGGTGCTCTCCAGGGTTTTCATCTGCGCTATTGCGGTGTTCTCGTTCAAATGCTCCTGGTCGATTATGTTCAGGAGTTCGCTTTTTTGATCTTCCACTTGTTTTTTAAGTTCGGCAAGTCTGCTCGAAAAGCTTGTCAAGTTCATCTTTTTGCTGATCGGTGATATTCAACGGCTCGGCAAAGTAGGGGATATGCCACCACCTTCCCGGCGGAATTTCGCTTGCCCGGGAAATCCGCGGCAAAAGAAGCAGCATAATCACGGCCAGTATTGCCAGGGACTTTTTAAGCATTTCGCGGTCCGCCATCCTGGGTCCTGCCATCGTTGAGCGCGCCGGGGGACTGGGTGTCAGTGTCACCTGGGGCCGCAATCTCCATATAGGTGCGGGGGAAGGGGTTATCCTCCAGTTTTTCTATTTCGTGCATGAATTCGTCGTCCTGGCGCATCTCCTGGTAGACCTTGTCCAGCGTATAAATCACGTCCCTTCTGAGCGTCAACGGGGTTAAAAGCAGGGCGAGAAGAGAGGCGAAAACAACGCCGATACGAAATACCGGGCTGATTTCCCATGTCCGTTTGAATATGCCGGCCTTCCGTTGAAAAATTTCCGGCTTCCTGAACTCGACGGTCGTCTGTTCGCGCGATATTTGCCCAAGACGGGACAGCCGGCCCTCCAGCGCCAGCTTTTGGGCGCGGCAGGCCGAGCACTCGAACAGGTGGCGCCGCAACGCCGCATCGAGGCCGCTTGCGTTTATCACGGATTCGATAATCTGTTGTTCGTCAAGATGGCTGATCTTTTCCACCATGCCATTCTCCTTCCAAAAAATCGCTCAGGGCCGAATCCTCCTTGAATTTCCTGATTGCGCGATATAGGTGGGTTTTCACCGCACTCTCGCTTCTTTTGAGCGTGAGCGCTATTTCCCTGAGATTCATATCGTCGACGAACCTGAGAAAAAAAACCTCCCTTTCCATCTTGGAGAACCGTTTCGACAACTGCTTTACGCGCACCCAGAATTCATGCCGGATCACTCCGTCAAGGGCACTGGGGTCCCGGTGCGGCTCCACATCCGGCATCTCTCTTTGGTCCCGTTCGTCGGTTATGCCGAAGAACGCGAGGAGCTTGTTCTTCCGGTGAAAGTCGTGCACCCGGTTGAGTGCTATCCTATAGAGCCACGGCCTGAACCTGTCCGATTCCTTGAGTTGGGGGAGATATTTGAACGCGGACATAAAGACGTCCTGCGTAATGTCCTCGGAATCCATCCTGGACCGGATGCGAAAGAATACGAGGCGGAAAATCTCGTCCTGATGCAGCGCCATTAGCTTTTCGAAGGCGTGTGCGTCTCCCGCCTTGGCCTGCTCCACAAGCGTGACAACCTCATCGCCCTGTGCAGCGGAGACGCTCGGTTCGAAATCTTCCCTCGTATTCATTCTGAATAGAACACACCCTGTTGCGTATGAGATGCTGGCTCCCCCTGGTATTCTATTCATTATGATCCAAGTTCGGCGTCTTATCAAACAACCAATTGCTCAATTACCGCTCTTTTCACCTTAAATAACGGACGAGACTCGTAATTAGTCTACATGTGAATCTCTTTTTGTGTAAATCGGGGACAAGGGCGGGCGGGCAAACCTTTCCGCCTTCGCTCCCCCGGTCCTTCTCCCGGGCGGCCTTCCAGTGATTATGTTAAGAGCAGCAGAGTTTTAAGGTTTGATCCCGGAGCGTTCGGCGCTTTGGGATAATTATTCCCATGGAGGAATGAATATGGTCAAAAGGATCCTTTTTCCCGTCGATCTGGCGGGTTCGTCACACAGAATCGTTCCCCAGGTATGCTCTCTTGCCGATCAATTCGATGCCGAAGTGCACCTGCTGTCCGTGGTCGGAACACTGGAGAAATACAGCTTCTTTTACGTTCCCCATCCATCGCTCGACCTGATGGAATTGGAGACCCTGAGGCTCGAGGGGCGGCAGCTCGATGAATTTGCCGAAAAATATTTCGCAGACCGTCCGAAGGTCAAAAGGGTGGTCCTGAGCGGCGATCCCCTGGAGCAAATCCGCAAATACATAGACTCGGCAGCCATCGATATGGTCATTGTGACTTCGCACGAACGCCATGGGATCCAGCGCGCGATTTTCGGAAACACGGCCGAAGAAATCGCCAGGATTTCGCCCGTGCCGGTGACGATTATAAATCCCTATAACGTGGAGAAACCGGAGGTGCGGCGGCAGCCTGGAGAAATCAGCGCAGCGGCCTGACAATGGCTGACTTGTCCATAACCGGGCCATGGAATGTCACTTGCATGTTCGATAGGGAAATCGTATGGTTTTGCGGGCTTGGGGGTTGTTCGCGAGGCTCTTTCGAGTGGAATCGGACCCCGGCGCCGATTCTTTTGACGTCCGCTTCCAGCAACGATTCGGGCTGAATGAAGCCTTGTCGCATCAGTTAATGCTCCGTGGCGGTCCGAAACATTCTCGATGTGCGCGGGGGAGCCTGAGAGGGGGGGATTTGGAAAGGGAAATCAAGAGTGTTCTGGTCGTTGATGACGAACAAAGTATTTGTTCCATGCTGACAGGATTTTTGGGCTCCTGCGGTTATTCCTGCGAGAGCGCCACCGATCCGGCTGAAGCGCTGGAGGTACTGCAACGAAACGGTTTCGATCTCATTATCTCGGATATTAGAATGGCGGGCATCGATGGCCTGAGGCTCCTCGGTGAAATTCGTAAAATCGACCCCGAACTCGATACGATCATGATGACCGCTCACACCGGCATTTATACGTATAGCGACATAATCAGGGCTGGAGCGGCTGATTTCATAGCAAAACCATTCGAGTTGCCGGAACTCAAGGCAAAGATGGAAAGAATCGAACGCGAACGAAAGTTGCAAAGGGAACTTCGAGAATTGAATATTGCCATGGGAGTGCTCCTTCAACGGGCGGAGAAAGAAAAGGAGAAACTTGGCGCGGACGTTGTCTCCAATGTCAAGGAACTGATTCTGCCCTACGTGGAGAAGTTGAAAAACAGTCGTCGTGGTGAAGAGCATAAGATGTACATTGAGGTCTTGGAGACAAATCTGTCGGCAATCTGTTCTCCATTTCTGAAAAATCCGGCGCATCCCCATGTCCGTATCAGTTCAATGGAGGCCCGAGTCGCAAATCTTATAAGGAGCGGCAAGAGAAACAAGGAGATCGCTACCATACTCGGGGTCTCCTTAAATACTGTCATGACTCACCGCTATCGTCTTCGATCAAAGCTCGAATTGAAACTGAAGAAGATCAATTTGAGGTCCTACCTTAAGTCCATCGAATTTTAGTGAATGCATGTAACTATTTCGTAAGTCTTTTTTCAGCGTCTAGAATTCTTCGAACTACTCCGACCTAAGTAGAGATGCCCGGCTGGAATTTTCTTAACTTCGTGGGGATATAGTCCCGGGCATAACTGGAATGTCTCAGGGCAGGGGCATCAGGTTTAGATCCAGGGACCGAAGGCTTCCCAGATACAGATTTTTCAGACGGGCCGGCATTGCCGGCCGAGCCGCTCTCCGGACCGCGGGGAGAAGGATGCTCGGCGAATCGGCGGCCGCATGCTCGACGAGCGTTGGAAAGCTGCCCGTAATTATCGGGGAAGTCCACAAAGAGCGGCCCTGCGAAAAAGCCGCAAAAGGAGGGGCCGAATGGATTGTAAACGCTTTGGGCCTGAACAGGTTCCGGCAGCAGTAAAAAAGGCGCTGGGATAATGGAATCTCACAGAGAAGCCTACAGGGCGGAAGCATACGAACTCCTCGCCGAACTCGAGACGTCCCTCCTCGCTTTGGAGGAAGACCCCGGGGACATGGAGTTGATCGGTCGCGTGTTCCGCGCCCTGCACACGATCAAAGGGTCGGGAGCGATGTTCGGGTTTGATGACATTGCGGCATTCACACACGACGTCGAGACCGTTTTCGACCTGGTCCGCAATGAGAAATTGACCGTGACCAAAACGCTCGTTGATTTGACCCTCCGGGCGGGAGACCGGATACGCTGCATGCTTGACGGTTCAGACAGCGGCGATGAGGCCGGCGATATCACGAGCGCGCTCAGGGAACTCATTCCCAATCCTGACGACCCGGCCTGCGAGGTTCCCCAAGCGGCATTGCAGGCAGCCGAAGAGGAACAGGTGGAGAAGACCTGGCGCATCTTTTTTCGTCCGGATCGTGGAATCTTTTCCCGAGGCACCAATCCGGTGTTCCTGCTGAACGAACTGCGAGAACTGGGTGAATGCAGGGTGATAGCGCACACGGAAGCCATTCCCGACCTGGAGGACTTTGACCCCCAGGAATGTCACACCTCGTGGGACGTGATCCTGACTACCCGGCGCGGGATCGATGCCATCAAGGATGTTTTCATCTTTGTCGAGGATGAGTGCGAGCTGGCGATTGAAGTCATCGATGAGTTGGGTACCGGGGAGGATGAGTCTGCTCCGAGAAAGATCGGGGCGATATTGATGGAGCGCGGTTTCGTGTCGCAGGACGATCTGCGGGAAGCCCTGGGCGCTCAAAAGCGCATTGGAGAACTGCTGGTCGATAAGGGGCTCGTGGAGCCCAGCAGGGTCGAGTCCGCCCTGGCTGAACAGGAACATATCAAGGACGTTCACAGCAAACATCGGAAAGAAGAGCAGGCTTCGAGCGTGAGGGTGCCCGCGGAAAGGCTCGACGCCCTGGTCAACCTGGTGGGGGAAATGGTCACGGTACAGGCCCGCCTCAGCCAGACGGTTGCTTCCATGGATTATGCAGGACTGCTCTCCATATCCGAGGAAGTCGAGCGTCTGACCGCGGAACTGCGTGACAACACCATGAGCATTCGGATGCTGCCCATCGGGACTACTTTCAGCAAATTCAAGCGGCTGGTTCGCGATCTGTCCGGCGAACTGGGGAAAGATATTCTGCTGGTTACCGATGGTGGGGAGACCGAACTCGACAAGACCGTGATCGAGCGTTTGAACGATCCTCTCGTGCATCTCATAAGAAACTGCCTCGACCACGGCATCGAGCGGCCGGAGGTCAGGGAGGCTGCAGGGAAACCAGGGCAGGGGACCGTCCATCTGGAGGCAATGCATTCGGGCGCCAACGTGCTGATCCGTATAACCGACGACGGCGCCGGCCTGGACGCGGACGCCATCAGGTCCAGGGCCGTGGAGAGGGGATTGGTGGCACCCGAAACCGAACTCTCTGAAAAGGAACTCTTTTCGCTGATTTTTACGCCGGGTTTTTCCACCGCCCGGCAGGTTACCAGCATTTCGGGCCGCGGTGTCGGAATGGACGTGGTGAAGCGCAGCATCGATGCGCTGCGCGGTACCATAGACGTCAGCAGCCAAAAGGGAATGGGGACTACCATCACCCTCAAGCTGCCTCTCACCCTGGCCATTATCGATGGGCTGCTTGTCAAAGTCGGCGACGGGCGCTACGTCCTGCCGCTCTCCATCGTGGAGGAGTGCGTGGAATTGACGCGCGAGGATCTGGCGGGAGCGCACGGGCGGCACGTTGCTCACGTGCGAGGTGAGATCGTCCCCTTCATTTTACTGCGCGAGCGTTTTGCGATCGACGGCAATGCCCCGGAAGTCCAACAGATTGTGATCACCGAATCCTCGGGCGGCAAAGTCGGTTTTGTGGTCGATCAGGTCATCGGGGAGCATCAAACGGTCATCAAAAACATGGGCAGAGTCTACCGCGACGTGGATGCGATCTCCGGCGCGACCATCCTGGGCGATGGGACGGTAGCGCTCATCCTGGACGTACCCAAACTGTTGCAGGGAGTTGAAGCGCAGGAATCTTCGACGCATTAGCAGACTGGAGGAGCGCGTATGGCGTTCACCTATTTTCTCAGGGACTTGCAGACGTTGGAACGTGTTGTGGAACACGTGGTCCCATATACATCCGGCCGCAGCAGCGTGCAGGTCTGGGACGCCGGATGCGCCATGGGACAGGAGCCATATTCCCTGGCTATGTTGTTTGCCGAAAATATGGGGCACTTCGGTTTCAAAAACCTCCGGATTCGCGCGACTGACCTGGACGATTGCAGCCTCTTTGGGGACATCATACGCACCGGACTCTATCAGGAAGAAGATGTGAAAAGAATGCCAAGGGATCTGCTGGAGAAATACTTTCAGCAGGATGACAAAGCCGGATACTTCAGAATATCCGAGCTGCTGCGAAGCCGAATCCAGTTCCAGAAGCACGATCTGCTTTCGCTCAGCCCCATAGGGGACGGCTTCAGCCTGATCATGTGCAAAAACGTTCTACTTCATTTTCATTACGCCGAGCGGGTCGAGGTGATCAGGATGTTCCACGGTTCGCTCGCTTCGGGCGGGTTTTTCGCCACCGAGCAGACACAGAAAATGCCCGCTGAGACCGCCCATCTCTTCGAACAGGTACGAGGCGACGCCCAGCTATTTCGGAAGATCGAGGGCCGGTAATGAAAGTTGTTCCGCTGAAAAGCAACCCGAAGGCCTATTCGTGCATGGCTTATCTCGTCCTTGGGAGCTGGAACAGGCTGGAGGATGTGAACACTCTCGTGGACGTGGGAATCGACGGGTCCATCATTGACGAAATCGAGCGGATACCTACCGGATGCGGCAAAAAACCCGTAGAACAGGTCGTTTTGACCCACAGCCATTTTGACCATGTGAGCGGCCTTACAGCCATCGTGGAAAAATACCACCCGAAGGTCTACGCGTTCACGAAAATCCAGGGCGTGGACGATCTGGTCGATGATGGGGATATGCTCAGGATGGGCGATCGCTGCTTCGACGTCTTACATACGCCCGGCCATTCGAACGATTCCATCTGCTTGCACTGCTCGCGGGATGGGGTCCTTTTCAGCGGAGATACGCCCCTGAGGGTACACACGCCGAACGGCGCCTTCATATCCGAATACGTGTCTGCCCTGGAGCGAATGGCAAGGCTGCACGTGGAGATGATTTATTCCGGTCATGACAGGCCCGTAACGGCAAAAGCCGGGCGAATGATCGGAAACACGCTGGCCAATGTCCTAAAAGCAACTTCCAGCGAGAGAAAAAGGATAGCGGAGCTATGACCGGGAGATTCCCACTTAGAAAAAGTGTTTTCGTTACAACCAACCAGTGAGCAGGCAAAGGAGAAGGAGCAAATGTTCAAAAGCATGAAAATTGGATTGCGGATGGGGTTGGGCTTTGGACTGGTCATCGTTTTGATGATCGCCATGGGTCTGTTTGCCATTAACAGACTCGGAGCAATGGATCGGGAGACAAACAAACTGGTAACCGACAGGTGGCCGAAAACCGTCGAAAGCAACGAAATATTAAAAGCGATGGACGACGCTAGAATATCGGTGTCCACCGCCATCTTGCAGGACGACGCCCGTGAAGTGAAAAAAGAACTGGAAAACACTG
>Ga0326728_10012442_pt1 | contig 18900 bp, 11 predicted proteins | sample MB3enrmetagenome_FD_207602 | JGI IMG/M metagenome (GOLD analysis project Ga0326728, IMG submission 207602) | Lab enriched peat soil microbial communities from McLean, Ithaca, NY, United States - MB31MN | ecosystem: Environmental > Terrestrial > Soil > Wetlands > Peat | place: USA: New York... | reverse complement strand
CCGCGTCCGCGTCGGTCTTCCCGTAGACGTGCGCAATCCCCCAATCATCCCGAATGATGGTGACGTTCTGGGCCACGTGCTCCCAGCGCGTGACTTCCGGGTTTTGCGATCCCCGCGCATCGAAACCAATACATGCAACGGCAAGAATGAGAACGAGCTTCTTCATCAGTGTCACCTTTGCTCCGATGCCTGCCCCTGATTCAACAATCGGCCATAGGGTATCAAAACAAAACTGCGAATTAAAGTTCTGGAGCGAGACGGTACGTCCTGCGTAACGTACCTTCAAGCGAAGGTTGCGAGAAAGCACGGCTCTGCCCGCTGAGATGACCACGTTTGCAGTGCCCCAGGCATTTCCGGCAAGCCGCTCGCGGCACCTTTGGATGCGGTAAAATGTCAAGTTCGTCGAATTGCGCGTCAGGAGGATGGTTTGCCCCAAGCCGCCCATAATCTCTTTCTCATCGATGCCATGTCGTTGGTGTTTCGCGCCTTCTTTGCCCCCATGCAAATGGCGCTGGTTTCACCCAGCGGGATGCCCACCAAGGCCGTCTATATCTTTGTCCGCACGTTACGGAAGCTGCTCAAAGATCATCAACCCGATCACATTGCGGTGGCGTTCGATCTGGCTGCCCCGACGTTTCGTGACAAACTCTTTGAAGAATACAAAGCCAACCGGCCGGCGTTTCCCGAAGAGCTGGCGGTGCAGCTTCCCTATGTGAAGCGATTTTGCCGCGCCCTGGGATTGCCCCTGGTGGAACTCGAAGGCTTTGAAGCCGATGACTTGATTGGCACGCTGGCGCGGGCCGGGTCCGCTCAAGGGGCTGAAGTCTTTATTGTGTCCGGCGACGAAGACTTGTTTCAGTTGGTGAGCGACCGCGTCCGGGTGCTGAAGCCTTCGCGAGCGGCCAGCGACGGCGAGACTCTTTGCGACGCCGAAAAGGTGAAGCAGATTATCGGAGTTGAGCCTACGCAGGTGGTGGACTGGCTCGCGCTCACCGGCGACTCCAGTGACAACATTCCGGGCGCCCGCCCACTGCCCGGCCACGAGCCGCCGCTGGCGGAAGGCGAGAAGAAGCGCAGCTACATTGGCCCCAAGGGAGCTACGGAGCTGATCCAGCAATTTGGCACGCTCGACAAAGCTCTGGAGAATTACGAGCAGGTCAAAAAGCAGAGCTATCGTGACGCCCTACGCGACTTTCGCAATGAAGCGCTGCTCAGCCGCGAGCTGGCCACGATTCGCACCGACGTTCCCGTGGAAACCTCCTTGGCGCAATTGCAGGTAGCGCCACTGGATATCACCGAACTGACGGCGCTCTGCCAGGAGTTAGGTTTCAGCTCGCTCTTGCGGGAGTTCTTGGAAGAAGCGCCCGCCCCGGCGGAAGCCGCCACCGAATCGGAAGAACTCACGACGCCGCAGGCCATCGAGCGCTGGTGGCAGTCGGCTGACCGCGGCGCCTCGCTCGCCCTGGCGATGAGTGTGGAAGGCGACGAAGGCTTTGCCGGCCGGCTGAGCGGGCTTGGGCTGTCGGACGGCAAGCGGCTGGCCACGGTTGGGGGTGGAGGTTTTGCGAACTTGCTCCCCACGCTCACACTGGCGCTCGGTGACCCCGCGCGCCGCAAGGCCGTGCATAACTCCAAGCTGCTGCAACTGCTCCTGGCAAAGCAGGGAATCGCTCTTGCGGGTGTGGCTGACGACACCATGCTGTATTCTTACTTGCTGGAGCCGCTGGCCTCCAGCCACACGCTCTCCGACGTGGTGTTGCGGCGGCAAGGCCGTAAAATTTTCCCTTCCCTTTCGGAAGCCGCAATGCGCACGCAAGAACTAAGCGAACTGCTCCGTCCGGAAATTGCGCGCGAGGATTTGCAGAAGCTTTACAGTGAAATTGAGCTGCCCCTCGCCGGGGTGCTGGCGGAGGTGGAAGCGGCGGGCGTGCGCATCGACACGGAAATCCTGGCGCGAATGTCCGGAGAGTTTGATAGGGAACTGACTACGCTGACGCACGAGATCTACGACTTGGCCGGAGGATCGTTTGACATCGACTCACCCAAACAGCTCGGTGAGATTCTATTCGACAAGCTCAAACTTCCGGGCGGCAAGCGCTTGAAAAAGAGTGGGCAGTATTCCACCGACGCCGCGGTGCTGGAAGCGCTCGCCGAAAAGCACGATCTGCCGCGCAAGATCATTGAATACCGCACGCGCGCCAAGCTCAAGTCCACTTACATCGACGCACTGCCCAGGTTTATCCAGCCGGAAACCGGCCGCCTGCACACGACGTTCAACCAAACCGTGGCGCGCACGGGGCGGCTCTCTTCTTCCAATCCCAACCTTCAGAATATTCCCATTGGCGACGAGTTCGGACTGCGGATTCGCTCGGCATTCGTGGCAGCTCCCGGCTGCCGGCTGATCTCTGCAGACTACTCGCAGATTGAGTTGCGCGTGCTCGCGCATCTTTCCCAGGACCCGCTACTGATCGAAGCCTTCACCCACGACGAAGACATTCACTCCCGCACCGCGCTGGAAATCTTCGGCGTGCCCCCCGGCCTCCAGAACCATGAGCACCGCCGCACGGCGAAAGCCATCAACTACGGGGTGATTTATGGGCTCAGTTCCTTTGGTCTGGCGGGACGCACGGGCACCAGCCGAACCGAAGCGCAGCGCTATATCGACACCTATTTTGGGCGCTACAGTAAAGTGAAGGACTATCTAGACGGCCTGGTGGAGCAAGCGCGCACCACCGGCCGCGTGCGCACGGCCTTCGGCCGATTGCGGCCCATGCCCGAAATCAATAGCGCGGACGTGCAGGCCCGGAATCGCGCCGAACGTGAGGCCATGAACACGCCCCTTCAGGGCACCGCCGCGGACCTGATGAAGCTGGCCATGGTGAAAGCCCAGGCACGACTGAAGCGGGAACATATGCAAACGCGCATGATCCTGACCGTACACGATGAACTTGTTTTTGAAGCGCCGCAGCCTGAACTCGACCGGGCAAAGGAACTCGTGCGGGAGGAGATGGAAGACGCTTACCCCATGCGCGTTCCGTTGAAGGTTGACTTGGGCGTGGGGCAGAATTGGATGGAAGCGAAGTAGGAAAATCAGGTGTCAGGTATTGGGTCTAAGGGGTTAATTTCATGGAATCAGTAGAGTCCTTCCGGCGACTTTTTGAATATGACCGTTGGGGGAATCAAGCGGCGCTGGCGAGCTTGAGCAGCATTGCCGGGCCGGTGCAAAAACCCCTCAGAGTCTTCAGTCACGTCCTCGGAGCCCAGCTTGTTTGGCGGGCGCGCTTCGACGACCCCAATCCGCCCAACGCGCAGCCCTGGCCAGTCCTCACGCAGGAGGAGTGCCGCTCAGGTATCGATGAGATCTATCAGCGCTGGATCGAGCTGTTTGACCAGCTCAGTGATGAGAAACTGAGTCAGACCCTAGTATACCACACGACCCAAGGCGTAAGATTTGAGACCCCCATTTGCGATGTACTCACGCATCTGCTGATGCACTCGGCCTACCACCGCGGTCAAGTGGCCGCCGCCGTGCGGGAAGCAGGAGGAAAACCTGTGGCGACGGATTATGTGGTTTATCTTCGTCAAAGAAACAGGAAGAACAATTGAAAAGGGCAGAGTAGGGACGGTTCGCGAACCGCCCCTGCGAGTTCTTATCGGAGTTTCAAAAGCATGACCTGGGACGTGTCGTTGCCGGCATGGTCGAAGGAGATAACTCCTGAGGCTCCCGAGAAGCCGGAAACCTCCGCGAGCGTGTCGCGCAGGCGCGCGCGGTTGGGGCCGGACTGGCGGAGCGAGACGGCGAGAAGGCGCACGGCATCGTACGCCTGGGCTACACCGATGCCGGGCTCAGCGCCGAAGCGCTGGCGGTAGTGTTGGCTAAAGCCCGCCCAAACTTGTCGGCTTTCCGGCGCCGCGGCAATCCACTGACCGGCATCCTGGCTGCTGCACGCGGGGCAGGGAGGCTGGCTTTCGCCGCTCGATTCGCCTTCGGCCGCCTTGCGGCACAGGTAAAGGGGCGCGGCGGGCTGCAACTCGCGCACGCGCGCGGCGAGGCGGTTGGCCGTTGCCGTGTCGGTCCAGATGACGACGGCCTGCGCGTTGGCGAGTGCTTTCCCGGTAGTTTCTTCCGCGAATATCCCGGGCTCAATCACGATTTGAGTGGGCTCGACGGAACTTAGCTCGCGCGCTGCCTTGATAAACTCCTCGGCGCCTGCGCGGCCATCGTGGTCGTCCTGACCCAGCAATATTACCCGCTGCAACTTCTTGTTTTGGTAAATATCGCGCGCGAAGGCTTGCGCCTGCATAGCATCGGTGGGACCCAGGCGGAAGACCCAGGGCAAATTGATTTCGGTCGTCGTGGTGTCGCTGGAAAGCGTCAGGATGGGCACGCCGATTTTGTTTCCGATCTGCTCGGCCAGATGCGCCGAGCCTCCCTCCGCCGAAGTGATGAGCGCCACGGCCTGATCATCGAATACCATGTGCACAATTTGCGTGGCGGCCTGGCCCCAAGGGCCGCTCTCGTCGCGCGCGACAAGAGTCAAGCGGCGGCCGCCGGGCAGGGAAGTGGCGTTTTCTTCCTCGATGGCCATTTCCGCGGCGCGGCGCAAAGCCTCGCCCTCGGCTTGGCGCGGCCCTGCCAGCGGCGTGAGCAATCCGAGGCGGATTTCCGATCCAGCCAAATCATGCCCGCCGTCGCGTCCGGGCCCGTTGTAGCTGACCGCATCGCGGTTGATGGCAGCGTAAGGCTTCGCGGGCGGGGTCTGCGCTGCGCACAAGGCAGCGAAGACTAGGCAGTAGGCAGTGGGCAGTAGGCAGGTGGGAAAGGCAGATGTCAAACGCCAAGAGGCAAAAGGCAAAAGGGGCTGGCTTTGCCATTTGACCTGGTTGTTCCGCTGCTGGGAACCAAAACTAATTTGAATCATTCCCGTCCTACACTTTTGCCTTTTGCGCTTTGCCTTTTGACTTGCTCTTGCGGCTACTTTCCGCCGGTGTGTGCGGCGCCTTCGTGGCCGGTTTGGCGTGGCGCGAGCCAGTATTCGAACTTGCCGTCCTTCACGCGCGCCAGGGTGACCGGCGCCAGGTTATTGAGCGTGTGATCAAAGTAAATAGTCCCCGTCACGCCTTGGTAGGACTTCATTTGGTAGTCGCGCAGGGCGTCCATGATGCGGCCGCGGTTGAGGCCGGCTTTTTCCATCGCGGCTATGAGGAGATTCATGCCGTCATAGGAGTAAGCCGCGTAGTCAATGGGGTCCTCGTGGAATTTCTGCCGGTAGGCATCGCGGAAAGCCACCCACTTAGGGTCCTTGCGAGTGGGGTCGAGCGGGGATGTGACGACCACGCCTTCCGCGGCCGGTCCGGCGAGCTCGAGCAAGCGCGGGTACGCCAAGCGGCTGCCGCCGAATACCGGCTGATTCATGCCCATCTGCCGCATCTGCTTCAGGATCAGGCCGGCTTCCTCCGGCTCACCCCAGATCACGAGCCCTTGAATCTTAGCATCGCGCAACATGTTGAGTTGGTGCGAAAAGTCTTTGTCGCCGCGCTCGAATTTGACTTCCAGGATGGGCTGGCGGCCCATGCGGCGGGCTTCGTCTTCAAATTTTTCCACCCCAATGCGCGCGTAACGCGTCTGGGTGCGCAGCACGCCGATGCGTTTCAGTTTGAGGGTTTTGAAAACGTAGTCCGCCAATGTATAGCCTTGTTGTCGGTCGTCAGGAAAGTCGTGAATAATCCAGGGAACGCGCGTCTCGGTGACGGTGGGGTCCGTCGTGCCCACATCCACTATGGGCACTTCCAGCTTCAGCGTGACTCGGTTGGCGATGTGGCAATTCTGCCCATCCACGCAGCCGAGCATGGCCCAGCAGTTTTCGTTGAAAAGCATTTTCACCAGTTCGGCGGAGGATGCTCCCCACAAAGCCGATTCGTTATGAATCTTCAGCGCATAAGGCTTGCCTTTGTACCCGCCGCGCGCGTTGGCTTCCTCGATGGCCAGTTGCGCCCCGTGGAGCTCGGGGAGGCCGTAAACAGATTCGGGATTGTTCTCGATCGGGCTCATGAAGCCGATGTCGATTTCGTGAAGTTGAGCGGGATCGCCGTCCGCGCGCTGACCGGCCGCGCCGTTGTATTGGAGGGTGTCCTCGCGAGTGAACCAGTCGTAGTAAGGTTTAGTGAAGCGGCGGTAGGGCACGGCCTCATCCGGCATGTTGGCGTAGCGGCCCTCCGGCTGGACCGTTTCGTCACGCTTGATAACCGTGTCTTTGGGAGTGTCCTCCGTGTCTTTGTACTGCTGAGCCGCCACGGGCATCGCTACAGCAAGCAGAAGGAGCGCGGGTAGAAAGTATTTTTTCACGGATACCACCTTAGCCGCGGAAGCGGCGACATCCTGTGGCCCACGGCGTAAGCCGTGGGTTTGGCCAGCGCCGAGTAACGCCTGAGCCACGGTAGTGGCGACACCGGAATCCCGCTTCGGCTCGTCAAGAATATGCCGCCCCGGCCGGGGCTCAAAAAGTCATTCCGCCTCGCTCGATTCCCACGGCTGACGCCGTGGCCACATTATTTCGCCCGCTCCGCGGGCTGACTTCATCGGCCAATTTCCGACCTTTGCCATCTGTTCCTGCCTGATCATGAACTCTCACGCCGCCTGCTGTGCATACAGCAGCCGTTCGTGGCGCTGGCGAGCGAACTTCACGATGCGCGCCAGGGTTTCACCGTTGATCGCCTGGTCGGCGTCGCAGCGCGGCCGTCCGCTGGCGAAGTCGGCGACTTCAATCATCAGGCCATGGCTGCCAAACTCCAGCGCCGCGCGGCTGGCGGGCTCAACCATGGAGGCGACGCCCGTGGCGTGGCTGGGATCGACGATCACGGGCAAGAAAGTGTTCGCTTGCACGGCGGGAATGACATTCAAGTCAAGCACGTACCGCGAGTATTCTCCGGCCGGAAACGCCTTGATGCCCCGCTCGCAGAGAACGATGTTGAGGTTGCCTTGCTTGGCGATGTATTCGGCGGCGCCCAGCCACTCGCCAAGGCTCGCCGCCATGCCGCGCTTCAGCAGCACGGGCTTGCCCGCGCGCCCCACTTCGGCCAGGAGCGGATAGTTCTGCATGTTGCGCGATCCGATCTGGAGCATATCGGCGTACTCGGCCACCTGCTCCACCAGCCGCGTGTCCATGACTTCCGTAACGATGGGCAGTCCGGTTTCCTCGCGCGCGATGCGCAGGATACAGAGGCCCTCCGCCCCCGTCCCCTGGAAGTCGTGCGGCGAGGTGCGAGGTTTGTATGCCCCCCCGCGCAGCATGTCGCCCCCGGCGCGCTTCACGGCGCGGGCCACGGCCAGGGTCTGCTCGTGGCTTTCCACCGCGCACGGCCCGGCGATCACCACGGGGCGGCCGTTCCCAAAACGCACGCCGCGCACTTCCACCACGCGGGTCTGGTCTTCGCCGTAACGAGGGTTCGTTTGGCGGCAGAGGAGCGGACAGATACGCGGCAGATCATCCACGGTGAGTTGTCCAGAGATTTTCATGGCCACCTTCCTCGATCCTGATTCGACAGGAGATTTGCAGCCGGCGGCGCGATCGACCACGCCGCGAGCTTCGCCGGTTACGCTTTCTTGCCGGCGCCACGGTCGGAATCGAAGATCGCCATCGCTTCGATCTCAACCAACAAATCCGGACGGCACAGGATTGCCTGGATGCCGGTGGAGGCGGGCAGCGGGTTCAGCCCCTGCTCCTGAAAGAATTGTGTCCGGATTTCGTTAAAGGCTTCGTAGTCGCGCTCGATGTCGCGTAGATAGCAGGTGGTGCGGACGATGTCTTTCCACGTGGCGCCCTCGGCCTCGAGCAACCTCGTGATGTTCTGGTACGTCCTCCAGGTCTGGGCGCGGAAGTCACCGACGTGGATGGTCCTTCCGTACTCATCCACGCTGGCCGTGCCCGAGATCAGCAGAATGGTAATGCCTTTGATATCCAGTCGCAGCCCGCGAGAGAACGAGGACGGCTTGGCATAGTCATAGGCTTCGTTCAAGGTCTCCGGCGCACTAATGGCCTTCTTGGGAATGGCCTGGTGCGACGTTGGCGGTGCTGCGAGAGTTTCTGGCGTTGGCATAAAGTTGAGTCTCCTTCTGAGTTTCGCGAATTCCGTGGCTCAGCCCCAGGGCTGTGGCCACCCAAATGTCTTCCCCCTGAAAATCCATGTTCAAAATGTAGTTGTGTGCGAGGGTCGTGCTGGTCGTGAGCTTCTGCTTCTTGCCGTCCGGCCAGGTGATCTCAATTTCGCCCTGGCCTTTTGGTTTGCCGGGCCAATAGCTGACCCAGGTGTTGGTGGAGTATTCGAGCATACTGAGCCCCTTATCAGTGCAGGCCCAGACTTCGTTGCGACGAGACTTGGGCGCGTTGATGAAGTCAGAGGCGAGGCCGCTGTCTTTGGTCAGGTAGTTGTGCCAATTGCGGCCATCGTACCCGCTCAACCCGAAGTAGGTGGAGGCCCAGATCATTTTGCTGTCAGGATTCCAAGCCACGTTGGAGACAATGATGTGGATGAGCCCCTGGTTCTTGAACAGGACGATTTCCATTTCTTCATCGGGATCCGTGTAAGGCTTCCAATAGTTGCCTTGCACGTCATACTCCAGCAACCCACCGCCCCAGATGGCGAAGTACATCTTGTTGCCTGCCGGCGCTATGCCGTAGGCCCAGGGTTCATGAAAGGGCGCGTTCTTCTCGCTCCAACTGCTCCATTCTCCGTTGTAAGTGTTGTAGCGGCTGACCCCTGCGGTGGTGGCCACCCAGACGTAGCGGTCCACCACGGCAATGCCGTAGCAGATATCATTCAGCAGGCCGCTGGTGAGGTTGGTGAAATTCTCAAATCGGCCGCCGGAGAGGTGGCTGACGCCGCCGAAGGTGGCGATCCACAAGTCGCCGGTGCTCTTATCCACGGCGATGCCCATCACCGCGCGGTGCACCAGGCCGTCGGCGGGCTGGTAAACTTTCGCCACTTTACCGTTTTCGATGAGCACCAAGCCGTTTTCTGTGCCCGCCCACACGCGCGTGCCGTCCACGGTAACGCAAAAGACTTTCGCGTCAGGCATGCCATTTGCGGTAGTGAAGTTTTCCCATCGCGTCATGAGGTGCGGCCGCTCTGCGGCGAGGGTGAAGCTCGCGGCGAGGACCACCAGGCTTGCTGCTATCAGGATTCGTTTCATCGCCGCCCCTCGGAATCTGAAATCTCAGATTTCAGATTCGAAATTCAAAATTCCAAAATGCAAAACTCAAAATCACTAATTACAAATCACCAATCGCAAGTGGCTAAAGCGTCTTCAAGAACTCGATAAGGTCGTTCAACTGATCCTTGCTCATATCCGACGTGAGGCCGTGCGTGTCCTGGTTGTTGTACACCGTCCAGATTTCTTCCAGCGTCAGGGCCTCGCCATTGTGCAAATAGGGCGCGTCTTCGTAAACACGGTCAAGTTGGGGGATGTCAAACATTCCCTCGGTGTCGTAGCGGGTTGCGGATGCCACGTCGGTGCTGATGCGGGCGGTGTAGTGCGTCTCAGCCGGATGGCACGTGTCACAACGGTTCTGGAGGGGAATCACGCGCCCATCATTGGTGTACTGGCGGTAGAAAATGGTTTTGCCGCGCTCCTGCGCTTCGCTCAACTGCCCGTCGGGCGCCAGATGCCGGTTGGGCGCAAGCGGAATGTAATTCAAGTAAGTGAGCAGCGCCTCCAGTTCCTGCGTGTTGAATCCCTCCGAGCGGAACAAAAACTTGGCGATGCGGGGGCCGCATTGCGTGGCCAGGTCGGGATTGTGGCCATTCCACTTATAAGGGGCAGTTTCACGGATTCCCCGCAACGTGCGATTGGCCACGCGGTCGCGGCCTAGTTGCGGAGTCTCCAGATTCCACGACAATCCGTCCAGGTGCGAGTTGGGATGGCAGGTGCCGCAGGCGAACTGCCCCTGAAAACAATACTTCGCGGCGTGAAACATCTGCTCGCCGCGACGCATGAGCGTGATTTCTTGGGGTCCTCCCAGATCGATGGCGGACGCCACCTTCACTTGCGCCATGTCCACGACGGTCAAGGAATCGTCCAGGCGATTGGCGACGTAAGCCCAGCGGCTATCCGGTGAGACGGCCACCGAGGTCGGATTGTGGCCGGTCGGCAGGCGCTTCACCACGAAGGTGACGGCGGAATCGAGGCGATTCGCAAGTTCTTCCGCGGGGACTTGCTGGAGGCGGCGCGCGAGCCGGAGGGTATCCAGGATGGAAACGATGTCGGCATCAGAAGAGGTTACCAACGCGCGGTGCCCGTCGGGCGTAAAGGCCACGCCGTCATTGGCGGCAAAGTAGTAATCGACGTCGTCGAGCAGGACTTGGGTCACCTTTGATTGCCCTCCGCCCGCCAGGGCGTTGCGGGGAGGACGGACCACCGCCATGCCGTGGGTCATCATCCATCCCTGGTTGACATGGATGAGCGGTCCCAAGTTCTTTGGGCGCACGCAGGGCACCAGCAAGTATTCACCCAGACGGGGTGGCGCTTCAGCGATGTGGCGAAGTTCGATGGCGCCGGGAATCAAAATGCGTTCGGCCACAATTTGTTTTGTGGTGTCAAGGGCGAGCAATTCGGAAACCGGCGGCTGATCGTAGGGCCCCAGGTGAGGCAGGAGGTTCGAAACGTATACCCGTTGGCCATCGCGCGAAAGCGCCACCTGCTCCGGATATCGATGCGTGCTGAAGCGCTTGATTTCGGCGCCCGAGGCAAGGTCGATGAGCGAGACGCTGTCGCCGATACTGTTGGCGACGTAAAGGGTCTTGCCGGCGCGGTCCGTAACCAGTCCCACCGGTCCCCAGCCGGTTTTGAGGGTGCGCTTCGCTGCAAGCGTCGCCGCCTCGAGTTCACTGACCGTGTCGCTCCAACTGTTCGAAACGTAAAGCGTCTTGCCGTCCGGTGAAAGGGCAAGGCTTCTGGGTTTGTGGCCCACGGGCGCGCGCGCAACCACGTGCTTAGTTTGCGTGTCAACGGCCAGAACGGAATCATTGCCCTCGCAAACCACGAAGAGCTTTTTCCCGTCCGCAGAGAGCTTGATTTCGACCGGCGTCAGGTACGCGGGCTCGGTGGGCGTGGCGGATTGCGGGGGGAGAGGCGCGGCGAGAGGGGAGGGAATTCGCCCTGCCCACAGAAGGGCTGCCGCCACAAAGCTCGCCGCTACAAGCCATGGGCGTTGAGGTAAGCGACTTGTCGCACGCGGATGGCGCCGCATCATCGCCCTTTGCCTCCCGCTACGGGCACAGAACGGGGTTCGTTCACGGTCAAGATTTGGTCGGCCTTTACGTGTTCCAATACTTGCTCCGTGCCGCTCGGCCAGTGAATGATGAGCTTATCCACTTCGGCGTGCTGGCCCAAGCCGAAGTGCGGGCGCGGGTCGCCCTGAGAGAGGTAGCCGTTTTCCGAGGCCGCCTCGACGTACTGGTGCAAGTCACCGGCGATAGCTTCCAAGCGCGCGCCGAATCCATCGCGATTGCTCCGCGTGCCCACCAGCTTGAGGGTCAACCAGTGATTGCGCGGCCCGGAGGCCGGCGGCTTGGCGTGCAAGAGGATGCCTTTGCCGCCCAGCACCACAATGAAAGCGTCCATGTAGCCGTCGTTGTCATAATCGCCAAAGCAGGCGCCCCGGCCGACTTTCTTAAACTGGAAATAGCTGCCCGCTTGTGAGGACACATCGGTGAACGTCGAGTCGCCATTATTGCGGAGCAGGGAATCTTCCATGGGAATCAGCCAGTGCAGGCCGCCGTTGACGATGAACAGGTCCTTCCAACCATCGTTGTCGTAATCGTAGAAGCCGTCGCCCCACGCCACATACTGGCCGGAAACCGCCGCGACGCCCGTCTCCACCGTGGTGTCGAGCCAGAAGCCCTTAGGGCCGGGATTGTGAAACAAGCGGTGATAGCGCATGTCCGAGACGAACAGATCCTGCCAGCCGTCGTTGTCGTAGTCGCCAAAAATGGGATTCATGGCAGAGGTCGCTTCGCCATTGGCCCCAAAGGCCGTGTTCACGTCGGGCGCCACATTGGTGAAAGTGCCGTCGTGATTGTTGTGGTACATGTAGCTTTCCATCGTGTCGTTGGCGATGTAGATGTCGGGCCAGCCGTCGTTGTCATAGTCGCCCACGGTCACGCCCATGGCGCGGCCCAGGGGATTATCAACGCCCGCTTTGTGCGAGACGTCCGTGAACGTGCCGTCGCCATTGTTGTGGAACAGACGATCAGCGTCGCCCTCGTAGTCGAGCGGACCGGGGAAGGCGTCGGCGGAGAAGTACTCGCGTTTGGCGTTGGGATCGAACTTCAGGTAGTTGCCCACGAAGAGATCGAGCTTGCCGTCGCGGTCGTAGTCGATCCAGGCCGCGCCGGTGCCGAAGTGTGGATTCTCCACGCCTGCCTTGGCGGTCACGTCCGTAAAGGTCCCGTTGCCGTTGTTGTGGTAGAGGATCGACGAGCCCCAGTTAGTCACGTAGATGTCTTCATAGCCGTCGTTGTCGTAGTCGCCCACCGTCACGCCCATGCCGAAGCCCTTGCCGCCCACGCCGGCCTCGGCGGTGACGTCCGTAAATGTGCCGTCGCCGTTGTTGCGGTAGAGGTGATTGGTGGCTTCCATGCCCTCGGGCTTGGAAAACTTGGTGACGCCGTCAACGTAGCGGCCGCTGACCACGTAGAGGTCGAGCAGCCCATCATTGTTGTAATCGATCCAGGCGCAGCCGGAACCCGTGGCCTCCATGATGGAACTTAGCTTCTGCTCGCCGAAGGAGTGCTTGAAGTGAATGCCGGCTTTCTCCGTGACGTCCTCGTAAGTCACAAGCGAGGCGGGCGGCGGCTTTTTCGGTGCGGGGCCTTGGGCAGGTGCTTGCAGGTTTGTCAACAGAAGGCCGACCGCTATTGCCACGAGAGCCAGTTGTCGCAAGAGAGAAATCTTCATTCCCACCTCAATGTGCGCTTACCGGAAGAATTGCCACACCCAGGGGCGTGGGCGTGTCAGAGCGGCGGAGCGCCAGCGGCCAGCGGTTTTCCGGAGCTAGGGCGCGATCCTCGTGGCAGCCCACGCAGCCGTGCTCCTCGCCGGAGCGCGACCAGAGCCAGCTTCGTTGCTCGCGCACCACTTGGTCCCCGCCGTCGAGCACTTGGAATCTCACCGGCTGGTCGGCCGGCACCGCGATGTAGAACGACCCGTCTTCCTCCACCGGCGCTTCCCCCAAAAGGATCTCCCTTTGCGTGGCGGCATCGAGCGTGAGCACGCGAACTCGCGTGAGCTTTGCTGCCATTCGCCCCTGGGGAGCGCCTTCGGCCCGATAAGCGTCGAGGCAAACGAAATAGCCCTTATGAAGTGCGGGGCTCAGCGTGCTCCAGTACCAGCGAGGCGGTTCGTGGGCGGCCACGGGGACGGCTTCTACGGTTGAGTTTTTCTCGTCCTGGTAAATGGGGGTGGCGAACTTCCCGCTCGCCGCGTCAAAGGCATACAGGGTTAGTTTCCCTGCCGCAGGGCCGGTGATGGATTCACGCGCCACCAGCAACTCATCGGCGGCGATGGGTTGCGGCGACGAAGCAAGAATGGGCGGAGCCGTGAGCGGCGCATTGTGCACTGCCCCACGGCGAATCCAGGCCAGGTCCCCGCCCAGGCTGTTGCTCGAAAGCGAAGCCTTCACGAAGACCACCGCGCCGTCGTCAAGTTCTTGCGCTTGGCTGCGAATGGCGGGGTGCAGATGATCGCAGCGCAGCGTGGCGAGGCCCGTGCCGTCAGGCCGCAAAGTGTAAAGCTGGCGGTCGGCGGGCAGTCCGTTCGAGGGAAGGAGCGGGGAGCGTGCCGTCGCCAGGATCGTGCCATTGTGCAAGACCGTTTCCACCTGGAAGTCACCCGGGCCGAAGGTGATGGGGTGAGCGTCAGCCCCGTCCACTTTCGAGACCCAGAGTTGGGAGGTTGCGCCCGTCGCGGTAGCCAAAGCGGCCGTGGGAGGCATAATACCCTGCGCCTTGGAACCGCCCTTCCTCGCCGGTCCCCGTGAAAATGCCGTGAAGACTATTTCGCCGCGCGGCAAGTAGGCAGGTTTCAGACAGTCTCCGGAGCAGTGAGTGATTTGCCTCGTGGCCGAGCCGTCCACGTTCATTTCCCAGACTTGCCAAAGCGAATCCGCCGTTTTTTTGCCGGCGAAAAGCACGCGGGTGCCGTCAAAGGAAATTCGGGGATCTGCCGCCGTGAAGAAATCCGGAGTCAGGCAGTGGGGAGCATGGTCGGATGGCGCGAGCCGCACTAAACGGCTGCCCTGCGGAAATCGATGGGAGAGAGGGCCAGGGCGCACCACAGGCGCCTGGACAATGACCAAGTCGGGCCGCAAATCAGCTTGACCTGCGCTCACGGCCTCCTGCGAATTCCTCGGGCGCTTGCTTTGGACGCAAGTATCACCGTAACTGCTATGCTTGGGGGTATGCGGTCCTGCCGCAAAGGTCCATGGTAGGAGGGACAGTCCCAGCCCCCCAATCATGCTTAGGCGCCAAGCACATTTAGATTTAGTCATCAACAAAATAAGCCTACTAAGACGGCCCGCAGGTGAGGGAGCCGCAAAGTCATCCTTGCTCATCCGAAATGGACCACCGACTTGAGAACCACATAAAACCCAATAGCCTCCTGCAACCCGGCTCAAGTCTTGACCGTACCGTCTGGAGATACGCATGTCGATGACCAACGTCAATAAATAACATGATTCTAGTCAATCTGTGAAGCCTAATTGTTTAATTGTTTGAGCGTAATGCTTCGTATTACCAGTGAGATAGAGCGATAGCTGCGCAATAGGGTGCGCGCTCCGGGCATAAAGACCGGGATATTCTTTAGGCTGCCCCCCCGCCGACATTTCCCCCATGACCGCTGGGTCATGAGGATTTTTTGCCACTGCCTTCCACCCACCTTGGCTATAAGGATGAGAATCAGTGTTCAGAGCAAAAACAACCGCATGCGAGGGAATTGGGAAGCCCGCGTGCAACGAGTGGATTCGAATTGGCGACCCTCCATTTTTGAGAACGGCTTTTCGCTATTCAAGGATTATCTGGTAATAACAGAACGCCCTTTTACTATCAGTGGATTCTTGGAAATTAACTGAAAATTTCTGTTCAGTTTTCACTATGGGGTAAGTGATTATTTGACCGGAGTATGTGCTCTTGCGTTTGCACGAAACGTTGTTTCGGGCGCTGCTCGCGGCGCTGTGACCCTGAACCTTGCGAAGGCTCTTGCTCTAACCGGTTCTTGTCACTCGTCAATTTATTTCGAGAATTCGTTCCATTTGCGTGAGCAGAGGGCCGGCTGGAGCAGAGCGCGGCCCTGCCGCTCCATCAGCGCTGGTTTTGCCCACCCACAAACGCCATTCTGCGCCCGGACGGCTCCAACTCCTGGTTTGAATTTGTTTTGCAGCTCCACCCCACAGCCCTCCCGGCTTTGCCTTTGGCGCTTTGCGTTTTGACTTTCCTTTCCGGCTCCGCCGCGCGGTGCCGCCCACTTCCATTAACCTCTTGGCCGCCAGATGGTCTGCGGATAGAATCTGCCTCGCGAATTGGCGTGCTCAGCTTACGAGATATGGCATGAGTTCTGCATTATGGGGGTGCGCATGAGTGTCGACCGAAGGCATTTCCTAAAACAAGCGGGCAGCTTCCTGGGTTCGGCGGCGGGAGTTTCGCTTGCGTCATCGAGCCGAGCGGCGTGGGGCGCGCCGGTGGCTTCCCCCGCCTTGGGTGGGGATAACGCCGCCACAAGTAAAGATTGGCTCGATCTCAGCGGGGCACAAGTTTTTTCCCCGCCGGGCCTTTTGCCACGTGAAGAGCGGGCCCTGATGGTATTGGCGCAAGAGGTGGAAAAACGGACGGAGTTGCGTTTGCCGGTGGTCCATTCCTGGCCCTCGACTCCGGTGCCAATTGTGATGGGGGGCACCAATGCCACTCTGAGCCGCTTCCAAGGCCCCTTGCCCGGAGGGGTTCTCGGTCGAGGAGTGGCGCGGGAGGCCGATGGCTACGCGATTTGCGTCGCGCAGGGTGAAGGCGCGCCGGTGGTTTCCATAGCCGGAACGGACGAGCGCGGAGTGCTGTTTGGCGTGGGCAAACTCCTGCGCTCGCTCCGCATGAGCAGACTCCGGTTGGAAGTGGAGAGTCATTTAGAAATCAAATCCTCGCCCAAGTACCCCCTGCGCGGACATCAGCTCGGCTATCGCCCGAAAAGCAACTCCTACGACGGCTGGACGGTCGCCCTTTGGGACCAATACATCCGCGAGTTGGCGCTTTTCGGCTGCAACCTAATTGAATTGATTCCCCCGCGTTCCGATGACGATGCGGACAGTCCGCATTTCACGCTTCAGCCAAAAGAAATGATGATCGAGATGTCGCGGATCTGCGATGAGTACGGGTTGGACGTCTGGATCTGGTACCCGGCCATGGAGCGCAACTATTCCGATCCCGCGACTGTGGACCGCGAGCTTGCCGCCTGGGGAGAAGTTTTCAAAGCCCTGCCGCGGGTCGATGCCGTGTTTGTGCCCGGTGGTGATCCCGGCCACACGGAGCCTAAATACATGATGGCTCTGCTGGAAAAGCAGACACAGAATCTGCGCCAATACCATCCGAAGGGCCAGATGTGGATGTCGCCGCAGTCGTTTACTCAGGCATGGCTCGACGAGTTCCTGGATATTCTGAAGGGCCAACCCGCCGGGCTCGGCGGCGTGGTTTTTGGGCCACAAACGCGCGTGGACTTGCCCACCTTGCGCAAGCTCGTCCCGGAGCGCTACCCCATTCGTCTGTACCCTGACATTACCCACACGCTGGAGTGCCAATTCCCCGTGCCGGATTGGGACGTGGCCTTTTCGCTCACGGAGGGAAGGGAGCCGATCTGTCCCCGGCCGGAAGGATTCGCCAACGTCGCCCGCCGCTATTTGCCTTATTCCGCCGGGTTCGGCTCGTATTCGGAGGGGTGCAACGACGACGTCAACAAGTTCGTTTGGAACGCGCTGGCGTGGGATCCCGAGGCGAAGGTCATCGACATCTTGCGTGACTACAGCCGCTTCTTTATCAGCCACCGCTACGCCGAGGATTTTGCCCAAGGGCTCCTGGGGTTGGAGAAGGCCTGGCAGGGGCCGCTGCTTGCCAACGAAAATGTTGAGACCACCCTCGCACGCTTCCAGACCATGGAGCGCGCCGCCGCTCCCGCCGAATTGCTGAATTGGCGTTTCCGGCAAGGGCTCTACCGTGCTTACTACGACGCCTACGTGCGCCGGCGCCTGATTTATGAAACGGATTTGTACAATCAGGCGCTCGACAAGATGGAAGAGATTCACCCCGTGGGCTCGCAGCCCGTGGCGCCCAGCAACGAGGGGCATCGCGCTGAGGCCCCTACGAACGGTTTGGACCCCACCTTGGTGATGGCGCAGGCGCAATCCATTCTGGCCAAGGCGTCCACACAGCCGGTGGCCCAGGAAGAACGCGCGCGAATCCTGCAACTCGCCGAGGCGCTCTTCCAAAGTATTCGCATGCAGTTGTCCGTGGAGCGCTACCAGGCGGAGGCGGTGGAGCGCGGCGGCAACCTTGACACGGTGGATGCCCCGGTCACGAATGGTCCGTGGCTCGCGCAGCGCCTGCGCGAAATCAGTTCCCTGCCTTCGGCATTCGATCAGATCCAGGCGATGGAAGAGGTTTTGAATCGTACCAACCCCGGGCCCGGAGGTTTTTACGACGATCTCGGTGACATCGCGCGCCCCTCGCGCTTGGTTCGCGGACTTGGAAGCGTCGAGGACCCCGAACTGCGAAGGTCGCCCCTGATCGGCCACCGCTCTCCGCTTCCCGCGGAGATGCCCCTGGCGTGGAAGCGCTGGGCCGAAGCGCTATATGATGCGCCGGTCCGATTGCACTATCCTTCACTTGATCCCCAGGGGCGGTACAGGGTGCGAGTGATTTACGCGGGCGATGCCCCGCACGTGAAAATCCGGTTGGCTTGCGAAGGCGGGCCAGAGATTCATCCGCTCATCGCCAAGCCGCAGCCGCCGGCTCCCTTGGAATTCGATATTCCGCCGGAGGCCACCGGGGAATTGACCCTTGCCTGGACCCGCGAGCCCGGCCTCGGAGGCAACGGCCGCGGCGCCCAGGTGACGGAAGTGTGGCTTATCAAAAAATAAAGGGAAGCCATCGCGGAGCGCGGTGACGCGGCGCCAAGTCGGCGCTGGAGCCCCCCGGGCGTTGGCGATGGAAATTCCCCAATCTGCCCGCAAGTGATGTATAATCATCGGTACATCTGCAAGCAAGTAACGGCAAACTGGGTTCTCAGGAACCTCGACAAGGCACGGAGGGTCGTGAGAACGCGCCGGAGATTGTGGCCGGAAGCCTGCGCTGGGCAAACATCATTGGGAATCGCCTTGACAACTTGCCAGGAGTTCCTTACGATGCCTATAAAATCGTGACTTTCAGCCACTTGCCATGAAGTCACATTAAGGCGTGGGTGTGTGGATGAACGTCTAAGTCATGCCGGAGAGCATGGGGGTTCCTGAATGTCGGGCAAGCTCGGCGAAATTCTTCTCAAAGAAAACCTGATTACTCCTGATCAGCTCAAGCAGGCGCTAGAGCATCAAAAGACGAACGGGGGAAGGTTAGGGAATTCCCTGGTCAAATTGGGTTTTCTGAACGACGATGAAGTGACGGCGGTCCTTTCACGCCAGTATGGTGTTCCCTCCATCAATCTCGCCTACTTTGAGGTTGATCCTAGCGTCACCAAGCTGATTCCTATGGATACGGCAACGAAGTACCAAGTGTTGCCGCTCAGCCGGGTGGGATCGTCCTTGACGCTCGCCATGGTGGACCCCACCAACGTGTTCGCCATGGACGACATCAAGTTCATGACGGGGTTCAACA
>Ga0326728_10012441_pt1 | contig 18901 bp, 15 predicted proteins | sample MB3enrmetagenome_FD_207602 | JGI IMG/M metagenome (GOLD analysis project Ga0326728, IMG submission 207602) | Lab enriched peat soil microbial communities from McLean, Ithaca, NY, United States - MB31MN | ecosystem: Environmental > Terrestrial > Soil > Wetlands > Peat | place: USA: New York... | reverse complement strand
TTGCTGAGCGAAGCCGGCCGCATGGCCGGCCCGCTCAGCAACGATCATGGAAACAAGACCGCCGCGTCGGCGCGGCGCAGTCACCGCGCAGCGGGCGAAGCGCAGCGGAGCAGCCGCGAAGCGGCTTGACGGCGACGGGCCGATGCGGCCGCCGGCCGACAAAGATGTCTGAATATCGTACCCCTCGCGAGAGGAGCCGGGCGAGAGCGGTCGGCGCGTCAGCGCCTCGCCAAGCGCGCCTTGCGGCGCGATCCCTCATCTGGACGGCTTCGCCGGCCGCCGTCTGCCGCAGGAAGAGAAGGGGCGCAGCGGGCCGAGGCGAAAGCGAAGGCTGCGCCGATTCTGCTCTCGCGGTCCGAGCCCCTGCGCTCATTCCGCCGCAGCGAGCGGCGCGCGCCTGACGGCGGCGACCGCGTCGCGCAAGGTCGCGAGCCCCGCCCCCGGCTGCGTCGCCTGCGTCGACAGCCGCTGTCGATACATGCGCGCGCCCGGCCGGCCGGCGAACAGGCCGAGCAGGCAGCGCGTCATGTCGGCAAACCGCGCGCCCTTCTCGAGCTCGCGCGCGACGTAAGGCTCGTAGGCTTCGAGCGCCTCGAAGGCGTCGACGACGGGCGCCGGCGCGCCGAAGATCCAGGGGTCGACGTCGAGCAACAGCTCGGGGTTCTGGTAGGCGGCGCGGCCGACCATCACGCCGTCGACCCGGTCGAGATGGGCGTTCGCGGCGGCGAGACTGGCGATCCCGCCGTTGATCGCGACCGGCAGGTCGGGATGCGCCGCCTTCAGCTCGTAGACCAGCGCATAGTCGAGCGGCGGAACGGTGCGGTTGTCCTTGGGGCTCAGGCCCTCGAGCCAGGCCTTGCGGGCGTGGACGATCACGCCCGCCGCGCCCGCCGCCGCAATCCGCTCGACCAGCGGAAACAAAGCCTCGCGCGGCGCCTGCTCGTCGACGCCGATGCGGCACTTGACGGTGACGGGAACCTCGACCGCCGCGGCCATCGCCGCGACGCATTCGCCGACCAAGTCCGGCTCGCGCATCAGGCAGGCGCCGAAGCGGCCGTCCTGCACCCGGTCGGAGGGGCAGCCGCAATTGAGGTTGATCTCGTCGTAGCCGAAATCGGCGCCGATGCGCGCCGCCTCGGCGAGCCGCGCCAGCTCCGCCCCGCCGAGCTGCAGCGCCACCGGATGTTCGGACGCGTCGAAGCCGAGCAGCCGCTCGCGCGGGCCGAAGCGGACCGCATCGGCGGTGACCATCTCGGTATAGAGCCGCGCGCGACGCGTCAGCAGACGATGGAAGACGCGGCAATGCCGGTCAGTCCAGTCCATCATCGGCGCGACGGAAAAGCGCCAGCCGGGCAATGCGTCTCGCTTGGTCATGGCCTCTCGGCGAGCGAAAACGGCCGACCTCCGGCCATCCCCGCCCGAGATAGGCCGAGCGGCGGCGGGTTACAACTGGCGGAGCCGCCGCCGGCTCTCACCTCCGTCGCGGCCGTCCCCGGACTTGATCCGATAGGCGCTAAGTTTAGCGCTTGGGTTCGCCCCCACGGCGTCATGGCCGGGCTTGACCCGGCCATCCAAGCGCCGCTGGGTCGTCATCGATATGCGGAACGCTCGCGCCTCGGCCTGGATGGCCGGGTCAAGCCCGGCCATGACGGCGGAAGCGCGTCATCTTAGCGCCTATGGGACTTGATCCGGGGATTGACCCGGGGATTGACCCGGGGCTTCTCAAGGTCGGAACATCCCCGGCCGCTACGCCCATCTCCTCGCATTCGCGCTGCGCCTCGACGGCGGCAAGCGGAAGCATGACGCCGCCGAGTTCATGACGCGGATCGTCGCCGCGCTTACCTACAGTACGTAATATAGCAGGCGGCGCCGCGCGGCGTTCGCTGGGCGCATTGTCGCAAAGCCATGGTCTTTGCGGTCGCCAGATAGCCAAAATTGGCCCAACCGGTAGCGCCTGTCGTGCCCCGCGCCACACAGTACCAAGCCTCGGCAGGCGTAGAAGCGGCAATGGCGAGGCCGCCTAAGACAGAAAGGCCGCCGACCAACGCCACTGCAATGTGGGTCGCTTTCATGCTTCCCTCCCACGAACGTCGTGACGCAACTAGGTTAGCACGCTCAGCAAGGAAGAGTGTGACGCTGGCTGTCTCGCCACACGCCGCGGCCGGTGTGACAGACGGTCGCAGATACGGCGCGCAAACTTGCGCTTCGCCGGCCGCAAGCGGAAACCTGACGCCGCCGAGATGATGGCGCGGATCGTCGCCCCCCCTCCTCCGCCCGGCCATGACGAATCCCTCGCGTCTTGCATGGCGCGCGCGACTCAGGCGCCGAGCAGCTTGGCGACGAACCCCTCCACCCCTTCCGCCACGCGCGGGCAGCGCGCGCGTTCGGCGGCGACGATCGCCGACACGCGCCCGTAGGCCCGCTGCAGGTCGTCGTTGACGACGACGTAGTCGTACTGGCGCCAGCGCAGGATCTCGCGCTTGGCGTTTTCCAGCCGCTTCTCGATCGTCGCCGCCGAATCCTCGGCGCGGCGGTCGAGCCGCGCGCGCAGCTCGGTCATCGACGGCGGCAGGATGAAGACGCTGACGACGTCCCCGCCCAGCGCCTCGCGCACCTGTTGCGCGCCCTGCCAGTCGATGTCGAACAGCACGTCGCGCCCTTCGGCGAGCGTCTTCATCACCGGCTCGCGCGGCGTGCCGTAGAAGCTGCCGTGCACTTCGGCGGATTCGAGCAGGTCGCCCGCCGCCTTCATCTGGTCGAACTGGCGCCGGCCGATGAAGTGGTAGTGGACGCCGTCGACTTCGGAAGAGCGGCGCGGCCGCGTCGTCACCGAGATCGACAAGGAGAGGTCGAGCGACTTGTCCTGCAGCAGCATGCGCGTCAGCGTCGTCTTGCCCGCGCCCGAGGGCGAGGACAGGATCAGGATCATGCCGCGTCGGCGCATTGGCGAAAGCCTCACTCGATGTTCTGCACCTGCTCTCGCAATTGCTCGATTTGCGCGCGCAGTTCAAGCCCCTGGGCAGTGAGCGAGACGTCGTTGGCCTTGGCGCACAGCGTATTGGCCTCGCGGCCGAGCTCCTGGGCGAGGAAATCGAGCCGGCGGCCGACGGCTCCGCCCTCGGCGATCAGCGCGCGCGCCGCCGCGACATGGGTCTTCAGCCGGTCGAGCTCCTCGCGGATGTCGGCCTTGGCGGCGAGCAGGATCGCCTCCTGGTGCAGCCGGTTCTCGTCGAAGCCGCGCGAAGTTTCGAGCAGCGCGGCGACCGCGATGGCGAGGCGGGCGCGCACCGCTTCCGGCTTGCGCGCCGGATTGTCGTCGGCGGCCTGGGTCAGCCTGGCGATGGCGTCGAGCCGCTCGATGAGGATCGCCTCCAGCGCCGCCCCCTCGGCGCGCCGGGCGGCGACCAGCGCGACGATCGCCGCGTCGAGGCTTTCCAGAACGCCGGCGCAGACGGCGGCGAAGCTCGCCTCGTCGTCGGCCGCCTCGACGACTTCGACGACGCCGCGCACCGCGAGCACCCCGTCCATGGTCGGGGGCGCCAGCCCGGCCTTGGCCGCGGCGGCGCGGGCGGCGGAGACGATCTCGTCGAGCGCGGCAAGGTCCAGTCGCGCCGCGGCCGCCGCGCCCTCGCGCGACCCCGAAATCGTCACGAAACAGGCGCCGCGCGCCAGCGCCCTGCCGAGTCGCGCCCGCGCCTCGCCCTCGATGCGGTCGAAGCCCGGCGGCAGGCGGAGCCTGAGGTCGAGCCCCTTGGCGTTGACGCACTTGATCTCGACCGTCCAGCGCCACGGCCCGAGCGCGCTCGCGGCGCGGGCGAAGCCGGTCATGCTGGTCAGCGACATCGCCAAGGGCTCCCCGGATTAGGCGCTCACGCCGGCGCGAATCGCGCCGTGCTCCGCCCTTATAGCAGGGGCCCGCCGTCGTCGCCGCCGACCGTCGCGCCGAGTCGCGGGCCGAGCGCTGCGACGCCCGCAACCGATTCGCCGCTCTCGGCGACGAGCTGGTCGGCGAAGGACTTCGGCGACAAGCGAGCGGCGACGACCGTCGCGAACCGTCAGAACTCGGTCCACTCGTCTTTGGCGGCGACCGCGACGGCGCCGCCGCCGACCGCCGCTTTGCGGGCCGGCGCGGCGGGCGCCGGCTTCGCCGCGGCGGGTTCCAGTCTGACGACTGCGGTCGGCGCCGGTTTCGGCGGCTCGGCGAGCGTCGGTTTGGCGAAGGCGTGTGGAGCGACCTTGCGCAGCTCGCGCCTGAGCGCCCCGCTGTCGCGGCCGTCGACCCGGAACTGCTCCACCAGGTTGGCGAGCCGCGATGTCTCCTGCGACAGCGAGTGGCTGGCGGCGGTGGACTCTTCGACCATCGTCGCGTTCTTCTGCGTCGTCTCGTCCATCTGACTGATCGCCGTGTTGACCTGCTGCAGGCCGGTCGCCTGCTGCTGGGCGCTGGTGGCGATCTCGGAGACGATGCCGTTGATCTTCGACACCTGGGCGATGATGCGGTCGAGCGCCTTGCCGGATTCGGCGACGAGCTGGACGCCGGAGCCGACCTGGCTCGACGAGGTCGAGATCAGGCTCTTGATCTCCTTGGCGGCCTCCGCCGAACGCTGGGCGAGCGCGCGCACCTCGGAGGCGACCACAGCGAAGCCGCGGCCGGCGTCGCCCGCCCGCGCCGCCTCGACGCCCGCGTTGAGCGCCAGAAGGTTGGTCTGAAACGCAATCTCGTCGATGACGCCGATGATCTGACCGATCTGCTCCGACGATTTGGCGATCGCGTCCATCGCCTCGACCGCCTGCTTGACGACGACCGCGCCCTTCTTGGCGTTGTCGTCGGCGCTGGCGACCTCGACCGCCGCCTGCTTGGCCCCTTCGGCCGACTTTTTCAGCGTCGCGGTGATCTGGTCGAGCGCCCCCGCCGCCTCCTCGAGCCGCGCCGCCTGCTGCTCGGTGCGGCGCGACAGATCGTCGGACGAACTGGAGATTTCATGCGAGCCGGCGTGGATCGCGCCGGTGCTCGCCACCACCGCGCGCACCGTCTCCATCAGCTTGCTCGCCGCGGCGTTGAAGTCGTCGCGGATCTTGGCGAATTCGCTCGGGAAGCGCTGGTCGAGCCGGGACGTCAGATCGCCGCCGGCGAGGCGGCGCAATCCGTCGCCGAGCTGGCTCATCGCCTGAGTCTGCGTCTCGGCGGCGCGGGCCTTCTCCGCTTCGATCCGGCGCCGTTCGGTCTCGACTTCGCCGCGATGTTCAGCCGCTTCCTTTTCGACCCGCACCCGCTCGACCGCGTTGGTCTTGAACACCTGCACCGCGTTGGCCATCTCGCCGACTTCGTCGCCGCGGTCGAGTCCGTCGATCTCGACTTCGAGATCGCCCTGCGCCAGAGCGCGCATGCGGTCGATCATGCGCACCAGCGGCCGCGAGATCTTGAACGTGCTCATCCACAGCGCGAAGGCGCCGGCGAGCAGGGTCGAAACGAGGCCGACCAGCGCCATGCTGGCCACGGCCTGGCCGGCCTTGGCGTTCAAACCCTGGCTGGCGCTGGCGTTGGCGGCGAGCAGCGCCTCGTTGAAGGCGTTCATGTCGCCGATCAGCGCGCGCACGTGGGTGTCGACCTCGGTGGCGAGACTCGCGCCGTGTCCCATCTGGATGAGGTCGATCTGTTGGATGCCGATGCCGTGAATCAAGCCTGGCGTGTCGAGGCTGATCTGCATCGGCTCCTTGGCCTCTTCGGCGATCTTGTCGAACCGCTCCTTGAACTTGCCGATCTCGGCCGCCTTGTCGGGCAGATGCGCGGCCGCGAGGCCCAACAGCTTGTCGGCTTCCGGCGCCAGGGTCTCGAAATCCTGCTTCGACGCTTTGCGGGCCTTGTCGTCCTGGTCGTAGAGCAGGATGGCGAAGACGGCGTGCGGCACGCCGCTCATCGCATGCGCGGCGCGGGTCAGCTCCACCGCCGCCAGGTCGCGCTTCTCGATGATGTCGCTCGCGGTCGCGCTGACGCCGATCAGCCGCGTCGCGCCGAAAGCGACCATGGCGACCACCACCGCCGCCATCAGCGACAGAGGAATCAGGACTTTGGTCCGCAGCTTGAGATTATCGATGTTCATCAACGGTTCCCCGCGACGCGACCCCCCGCGCCGTTGCGCCGCGAGCCCCGCCAAGGGCGCGTCGTCGTCAGGCTGCGGCATGACGCAGAATTCCGGATCGAGACCGGCGCGAACAGACGGCTACACGCCTACAAGCGTCGGTCCGGCCGTTCCGCTCGCCTGTCGTCGCGGAATTAAGGCGCTATAAATGTTAATCGCCATTTAATTCGCCGCTGTCCCGGCCCCGCGTGTGACGGATTTTCATGGTCGAAACCGCCGGGCCTGGCTTCGCCGACAGTCCGAAATCGCGCCGATTCTCCGCCCGACTTGACTCCCGTCAAGGATGCGCGCGGCGTTCGCCGCCACCCTTGCGCGAACCAACGAGGGCCGTGATGAACGACGCTACCACGAGCGCCGGCGTTGCCCCTGCCGCTCTGCCAGCCGTACAACTCCGCCGCGCTTGCGACGTCGCGTCGCTCGCCTTCGCGACGACCGCCGATCTCCAGCCGATCGACGGGGCGGTTGGTCAGGCGCGCGCCGTCGAGGCGGTCGGCGTCGGCGCCAAGATCGACAAGACGGGCTTCAACCTCTTCGTCATCGGTCCCGACACGATCGGCATGCAGGACGCGGTGAAGGCGATGCTGGCCGAGGACGCGCGCGCCCGGCCGAGCCCCTCCGACTGGGTCTACGTCAACAATTTCGCCAAACCCGACAAGCCGATCGCCATCGAGTTGCCGTCCGGCCGGGCGCCGGGCTTCCAGTCGGCGATGCACAAATTGGTCGAGGACCTCAAGATCGCCGCCCCCGCCGCCTTCCAGAGCGAGGACTACCAGACGCGGCGCAGCGCGATCGACGACGCGTTCCAGAAGAAGCAGTTCGACGCCTTCTCGGCGCTGCGGGAAAAGGCCACCGAAAAGAACCTCCTGCTGCTGCGCACGCCGATCGGCTTCGCGCTGGCCCCGTCGCAGAACGGCCAGGTCGCGCCGCCCGACGAATTCGCGCAATGGCCGGAATCCCGCCGCCGACAGGCGCAGGCCGACATCGAGGCGCTGGAGAGCGAGCTCGAGCACATCGTTCGCCAGATCCCTCAGTGGGACAAGCAGCGCCGCGACGACGTGCGCGCCTTGAACCGCGAAACGGCGAAGTTCGCCGTCGACCATCTCGTCGAAGAGACGGCGGCGGCCTTCGCCGACGTCGAGCCGGTCGCCCGCCACATCGAAACCGTGCGCGCCGACCTGATCGAATACGTGCCGATGTTCGTCGTGCGGTCGGAAGGCGAAGGACCGATCGAGGAGCCGCTGCACGGCGCCGCGTTCGACCGCTACGAGGTCAACGTGCTCATCACCCAGAACGGCGCGCCGGGCGCGCCGATCGTCGAGGTGCTGCACCCCACCCTCGGCAATCTCCTCGGCCGCATCGACTACGTTTCGACGCATGGCGTGCTGACGACCAACTTCCGGCTCGTCAAGCCGGGCGCGTTGCACCGCGCCAGCGGCGGCTATCTCTTGATCGACGCGCGCAGCTTGTTGATCGAACCATTCAGCTGGACGGCTCTCAAGCGCGCGCTCAGGCGCGGCGAGATCATGATCGAGGACGTCGGGCGCTTCCTCGGCTTGACCAGCACGGTCTCGCTCGAGCCCGACCCGATTCCGCTCGACGTCAAGGTGGTGCTGTTCGGCGAACGCCTGCTCTATTTCCTGTTGTCGGCCTACGACCCCGACCTCGGCGAGCACTTCAAGATTCTCGCCGATTTCGAGGACGACCTGCCCCGCACGGCGGAAAGCGAGGCGACCTTCGCCCGCTTGATCGGTTCGTTGGCGCGGCGCGACGGCTTGCGGCCGCTCGACGCACAAGCGACGGCGCGCGTCGTCGAGCACGCGGCGCGGCTCGCCGACCACTCCGGCAAGCTGTCGCTCAAGGTCGACGACCTGCGCGAGGCGCTGATCGAATCCGACCTCTGCGCGCGCGAGGCGGGGCGCGGCGTCGTCGCCCGCGAGGACGTCGAACGCGCGCTGCAGGCGCGCGTCCGCCGCGTCTCGCGCCTGCGCGACCGCACGCAGGAGGCGATCATCGAGCGCGTCGCGCTGATCGCCACCGAGGGGACGCGCATCGGCCAGGTCAACGGCCTCAGCGTGATCGAGATCGGCGGATTCGCCTTCGGGCGGCCGACCCGCATCACCTGTCAGGCGCGGCCGGGCGGCGGCAAGGTGGTCGACATCGAGCGCGAGGTCGAGCTCGGCGGCCCCATCCATTCCAAGGGCGTGCTGATTCTTTCCGGCTTCCTCGCCGGCCGCTATGCGCTCGACACCCCGATGTCGCTGTTCGCCAGCCTCGTCTTCGAACAATCCTACGGCGGCGTGGAAGGCGACAGCGCCTCCTCGGCCGAGCTCTACGCGCTGCTGTCCGCCCTCGCCGAGGCGGCGATCCGCCAGGACCTCGCCGTCACCGGCTCGGTCAACCAGCACGGCGAGGTGCAGGCGATCGGCGGCGTCAACGAGAAGATCGAGGGCTTCTTCGACATCTGCGCCGTGCGCGGCCTCACCGGAACTCAGGGCGTGCTGATCCCCGCCGCCAACGTCCAGCACCTGATGTTGCGCGCCGACGTGGTCGAGGCCTGCGCCGAGGGGCGCTTCGCGGTCTATCCCGTCACGACGATCGACGAGGGCGTCGCGCTGCTGACCGGCCTGGAAGCCGGCGCGCGTCAAGCCGACGGCCTCTTCGCGCCGGGCAGCGTCAACCGCCGCGTCGAAGACCGGCTGCGCGCCTTCGCCGAGGTCCGCAGGAGCTTCGGCAAGGAGACGGCGGCGCCGGCGAGCAACGCGGCCGCGCCGTCATGACGGCCGCGCCGCTCGGGTTCAGGCGCATGGTGCTGGGGCTGCACCCCAACGCGCCGAGCCGCGCGGCGAATCTGGCGGTCGAGTTCGCGGCGTTGTTCGACCTCGAGCTCCTCGGCCTGTTCATCGAGGACGTGGGCTTACGCAACTTCGCCGCGATGCCGTTCGCGCGCGAGATCAGCGCGCTCGGCGGCGGCTGGCGCCCAATCGAACCGGCGCGGGCGGAGCGCGAACTCGACTTCGCCGCCGACAAGGCCGAGCGCCGCTTCGCCGCCGCCGCGCGCGGCGTGGCGCGCCGCCAGTTCGAGATCGTGCGCGCCGCCGCCGGCCAGGCGCTCGCCGCCGAGCTGCGCGGCGGCGACGTGGTGACGATCGGCGCGCCTGCGACGTCGGCCGAACGCGCCGCCGAGCCGATCGCTTCGCTGATCGAGGCGGCGTTCCGCTCCGCCGCCGCGGTGATGCTCGCCCCGGCGCGCCGGGCGCGCCACGCCGGCCCGATCGTCGCAGTGGCCGCGACGCCGAACGATCCGAGCGTCGCCGCAGCGGCGGCGATCGCCGACGCGGTGGGCGAGAAGCTCATCGTCGTCAACTTCAGCGCCCACGCCGGCAGCGCCTGGAGCGCCGCGCGACGCGAGGGCGCGCCGGCGGCCGAAGTCGACGGCCTGCCGCCCGATCTGCGTCGGTTGCGCGAGCGTCTGGTGGTGCTGAGCCGCGGCGCGGCGCAGGACCGCCTGGCGCTGGCGATCGCCATCGCGCGCGGCGTGCCCACCCTCAGCGTCGACGGCGGCGAGGAAGCGGCCGAGGCGCGGTAGCCGCCGGCGCCGCCCGCGCGCCGCTCTCAGTCGAGCGTTTCGCGATAGCGCCTGACGGCGAAGACGATGACGGCGACGGTATTGACGGCGACGAGCGGCGATGCTCCTCGTCGGTTACAGCGCGCACGCGAACAACCCCAGCGGGCGCACCTTGCATCGCGTCCGTCTCGCCGAGCCGCCTGGGCGCGCGCAAAGCGCGAACCGCGCTTTTCGGGGCGCGGGGATTGACCTATTCTACTTCAATAGAGTGGGGCTGAGTCGAATGGTCGAGCCGCTGTCAGCGGATGAGGCGGTCCGCCGGGTTCAAGACTTCTTTAGCCGCGACTCGGAGCGCCGAAGCTGGCCTTGGCGGCATTGGGTCGCTCTCCCCATGGTCGAGCGCGCCGTCAATCGTCGGATCGGCGGCGCCCCTGACCGCACGCTTCCTCAGACGCTCGCCGAGGCGCTGCCGGAGCTCGGGCTTCGTCTTCCCGCCGCCCGGACGGCTTCGCTCGGTTGCGGGCGAGGACGGTTCGACCGCGACTTGTTTCGCCACCGCGTTGTCGAAGCGTTGGTCGGCTACGATCTCTCTCCGGACTCGGTCGAGGCCGCCGACCGCTGGGCGCGCTCGGCGGGGATCGAGAGTTTCGCCTACCGGCAGGCCGATCTCAACACTATCGAGCTCGAGCCGCAGGCCTTCGATCTCGTCGTCGTCCAGATGGCGTTGCACCATACGCAGGAACTCGAACGGCTTTACGAGACAATCGCTCGCGCGCTGAAGCCTGGCGGTCTGCTGGTCGCCGATGAATATGTCGGACCGACGCGGTTCTTCTGGACCGAGCGGCAGATGCAGGCGGTGAACGGCCTCCTCACAGTTCTACCGCCGGAGAAGCGCATGACTCCTGACGGAGATTTCAAGCCCCTGATTGAGCGCCAGCCGCCCTCATACTTCGAGCAGACCGATCCTTCCGAGGCGATTCGTTCTCGCGAGGTCGTGGCTCGCCTCGAAGAGTGTTTCGAGATCCGGTGGCGTCGGCCCTATGGCGGCGCAATCCTTCACCCCTTGCTCTACAACATCGCATGGACGTTCAAGGAAGGAGACCCTGTCAGCGAGACCCTGCTCGCATCAGCGATCGCGATCGAGGACGTGTTGACCGAAGCGGGCGATCTCGACTCCGATTTCGCCGTCATCATAGCTTCTCCGCGATGAGACCGATGTTCGCCGCCGCCAAGCGAGGTTCGCTTCCGTCGCGCGGCCTGGGCTTCTACGAGTTTCTGCGACTCGCGGGCGAGCATGGTCTCGCGCACGCCAAGCAAGTGGCGGGCGACGCTCGATTGTTGTGCCGCAACGGTTTGTTCGATCGGGACTGGTACGCCTCGACTTATCCCGACGTTCCCGTCCGTCGCGGCTTGTCTCATTTTCTCGAGCGCGGCTGGCGCGACGGACACAGCCCCGGTCCGGGCTTCGACAGCGGGTTCTACCTGCAAGCGAACCCCGATGTCGCAGCGGCGGCGATAAATCCCGCGCTGCATTTTGAAATGTATGGCCGGAACGAAGGACGCTCGCCGCTCCCAGCGCCCGTCGCGCCCGCGCCGCCGCAGGACGTCTGGGCGCCTGACCGGCTGAGGGCCGCTCTTGCTCCATTTCACATCGACGCCGACGCCGCTCTGACGGCGATCGCCCGGAGTGAGAAGGGCCTCTCGTGGCCGGTCATCGCGCCGGGCGCCGAGGTCGCGGTCTTCGTCCACTCGGCCGGCAATATCTTCATGAACGAGATCGCAGAGCTCCTCACGGGGGCGCTCAACGCGGCCGGCTACGCCGCGCGCCTGTGCGACGAGCGGACCGCGCTGCATGTCGACGGCGGTGGCGAGACTTGCGAAGCGACGACGCGCTTCGTCGTCGCGCCGCACGAATTCTTTTGTATCGCCCGTAATGGCGCGACCGTTCCCTGCGACTGGGCCGACGGCGCCATTCTGGTCAACGTCGAGCAGTTGCATACGAAGTGGTTTCGGCAGGGGTTGGAAGCTTTGAAGAGCGCGCGCGCCGTGCTCGACATCAACTTGCAATCGGCCGCCGTCTTGACGCAATTCGGGCTGCCGACACGGTTCTTGGCGCTCGGTTACGTGCCCGATTTCAGTTCGTTCGCGGCGCGCGGGCGCCTGCCGGAGCTGCCGGCCCTCGCAACCTTGGAGCGCTCGATAAAGGACTATTGTCCTGCCCCCGACTGCCGTCTGAAGGAGCGACCGATCGACATATTGTTCATCGGCTTCCTCTCGCCGCGGCGCGCGGAGATCTTCGCGCGCATGGCGGAGCGGTTGACGCGCTGGCGGTGCCACTTCGTCTTGCTCGACGGCGACAGCCCCCAGATCAGGGGCCAAAGCGCCGCCTTGGACACCGACGCCGCGATCGGACTGGCGCAGCGTTCGAAGATCGTCCTCAATCTTCATCAAACCGACGAGCCCTATTTCGAGTGGCACCGGATCGTGCTGCAGGGCCTCTGGCAGCGTGCGCTCGTCATTACGGAGCCGGTGGCCGCCCAGACATTCTTCGCGGCGGGCGAGCACTATTTGGCCGCGCCGTGCGACGAACTTGTCGATCTGATCGATTGGATCTTGGGTACGGCGCAAGGCATGCGGGTCGCCGAGCGCGTCCGCAACGAAGCATATCGGCGCCTCACGCAGGAAGTTCGCCTCGACAAGATCCTGTTTGAAATGATGAGCCCGCGCGCGTCGCCCGCGCCCCTCAACGCGGAATTCGAATCGTGAGCGAATCGAAGATCGCGCCCGCTCCGCCGGCGCCGAACGCCGTCGTCTTTCAATGTGAGACGAACCGACCCGTGGACGCCGGCGTGATCATTCCGGTCTTGAATGCGGCTCGATTCCTCCCGCAGGCCTTGACGAGCGTCGCGCGCCAGCACGACGTCTCGCTCGAAGTCGTCGTCATCGACGATGGATCGATCGACGACAGCGTCGAGGTCGCGCGCGAGATGTTGTCGCGACATCGGGACGTTTTCGCGCGCTCCCTGATCATTCGGCACGCCGAGCGCGCGGGGCCGGCCGCAGCCCGCGACACGGGCATGAGGCGTTTGTCGGCCGGCGCCGCATTGCTTCTCGACGCTGACAACGTCCTCTATCCGCGCTGCGCGCGACGCTGCCTGGACGCGTTGGAGGCGTCCGGCGCCGCGTTCGTCTACCCGATCCTCCGCGTTTTCGGACTGCGTAGCGCGCTCCTCAGCTACGCGCCGTTCGACGTCGATCGGCTCTCGCGCGCCAGCTACATCGACGCTCTGGCGCTCGTCCGTCGTTCCGCATGGGAAGCGGTGGGGGGCTTTCCGAACCTGGCGGAAGGGCTCGAGGATTTCGCGTTCTGGCTCGCGCTCGTCGACAAGGGTTTCGTGGGCGCACAGGTGCCGGAGATCCTGGCGGCCTATCGCTTCCACAACGCGAGCCGCAATCGCGCCGCGACGCAGCACGTTCCGGCTCTGTGCGCCAGGCTCAGGGCCGCGTTTCCATGGACGCGATTGCCATGATCGATGGCGCGCGGAGAGCTCGCGACCTGTACGTCGATCTCTTGATCAAGACGTTGACGAACACGATCTATCAGGACCCGTCGATGCATCCCGACTTGCCGAACGCGTTCGACGCCGAGGCGCGGGCCAACGGTCGTGACTGGCCGCGCCTCGCGCACACCATGGTCGGCGTCGCCCGGCTCGGCAATCTCGCCTGCCTCGTCGAGAGAACCTTGGATGAGGGCGTTCCGGGCGACTACATCGAAACCGGGGTGTGGCGCGGCGGCTGCTGCATCTTGATGCGGGGCGTTCTCGCCGCACGCGGAGTTACGGATCGCAAAATCATCGCCGCGGATTCCTTCGCGGGTCTGCCGCCTCCCAAAGCCGACCTCTACCCGGCCGATGCAAACGACTGTCACAGCAATTTCAAGGAACTGGCGGTCAGCTTGAATGAGGTCAAGGCCAATTTCGAACGCTACGGCCTCCTCGACGATCAGGTCGTGTTCGTCAAAGGACTCTTCTCCGACACGCTCCATCGCCTCGAAGCCGGGCCGTTCGCGGTGATCCGCCTGGACGGCGACATGTATGAATCGACGCTGGTCGCGCTCGAGAGCCTCTATCCGCGGTTGAGCCGCGGCGGCTTCGTGGTCATCGACGACTTTGGCGCGGTCGAGGGGTGCCGGCGCGCGGTGGAGGACTATCGTTACGCCAATCGAATCGTTGAGCCGATGGAACGGATCGATTGGACCGGCGTATGGTGGCGCAAGCTGAATGAGGGTCTGCCCTGAGGTTGGGGCGGGAAACCGAATGGACTCCCTCCAGGGAAGGCGTTCAGAATGATCGAAAACGCCGCCGAAGCGGCGCGCGCGGAGCATCTCGCCCTCAGCGCCGCGTTCCGCACTCGCTGTCGCGAGCTCGGGCTTGCTCCGAATCCGCGCTTGTTTTGGTATCACACGATCGACCTCGGAGACGGATTGATCACGCCGGGTTCGTTCGACTACCGAGCGGTCTTGGCCGAATTCTCTTTCCCGCCTTCCATGACTGGGATGACCGCGCTCGACGTCGGATCCGCCACGGGATTCTTTGCGTTCGAATTCGAACGCCGCGGCGCGGCGACGACCTCGATCGAAATTCCGTCGCTCGCCGACTGGGATCGTTTCCCCGGAGAGTCGCCGGCCGGGATCATTGAGAAAATCAGAGCGCGCCTGCCCTATCACAGCGTCCTTCCCCAAGCGGAGATCGCCGAAACATTCCGCGCGATGAGCGTCGACGACCTCTACACGATCCTTCTCGACGGACCCTTCAAGTTTTGCTGCGCCGCCATCGGATCGACCGTGAACCGGGTCTACAGCACGATTTACGACCTGGAGAAAACGCTCGGCCGCGAGCGCTTCTACGATTGGGTCATGCTCGGCGACATCCTGCTCCACACAATCAATCCCCTCGAGGCGCTTGCCTCGGCGGCCAAGCGTTGCGCCGGAACCTTGGTCATCGCCGACGACATTGTCGGCACCGACGACGACCCGCCGGCGATGCTTTACATCGCTGGCCCCGTCCAGAATTCGGACGCAGCGGAATGGTGGCGCCCCAATGTCGCGTGGTATCGACAAGCGCTCGCCCGTCTCGGCTTTCGCGGCGTCAAGACGGTCTCTGCGCTCGACGGCCGCGTTCGCCCCGGCGGCGAGCGTTTTCGCAAGCTCATCCTTCACGCGATTCGGTAGCGGCGGCGCCTAGAGGAGATCCTCGGGCGTGGCGGCGACCGCGCGCCGCTCTCAGTCGAGCGTTTCGCGATAGCGCCAGACGGCGAAGACGATGACGGCGACGGTGAAGACCGCCATCGGCCACATCTCCGGCGCGATCTCGTTCCACCCGTTCCCCTTCAGCAGCATGCCGCGAACGATGCGCATCGCGTGAGTGGTCGGAAAGACGTCGCCGACGACCTGCGCCCAGCCCGGCATGCCACGGAACGGGAACATGAATCCCGACAGCATGAACGACGGCATGAGGGTGAACTGAGCGAGCTGGACCGCCTGCATCTGGCTGGCGGCGATGGTCGAGAAGGTCACGCCGAGGGCGAGGTTCGAGGCGATGAACAGGCCGAGCGCGCCGAGCAGCAGCGGCAGCGAGCCGCGCACCGGCAAGCCGAAGAAGATCACCGAGGCGAGAAGGATCAGCCCGACCTGCACGTAGCCGATGAAGACGTAAGGAACGATCTTGGCGATCATCACCTCGATCGGCCTGACCGGCATCGCCAGCAGGTTCTCCATCGTCCCGCGCTCGCGCTCGCGCGTGATCGCGAGCGTGGTGACGAACAGCGTCGAGAAGGTCAACACGATCACGATCAGCCCCGGCACGATGTTGAGCACCGTGAGCTGCTCGGGATTGTAGCGGGCGTGGACGACGAAATTGGCCGCCGGCGTCTGCGGCTGCGCCTGGCGGATCGGCGGCAGATCCCGATCGAGGTCGGCGAGCACCGAGTTGAGCGCGGCGACCGCATTGCCGATCGCGGTCGGATCGGTCGCGTCGGCGTCGATGAGCACGCTCGGGTTTTCGCCGCGATCGACCGCACGGTCGAAATCGGGCGGAATCTCGACCACGAACATCAGGTCGCCGCGCGCCAGCCCTTCGTCGGCCTCCTGCTCCGAGCGCAGCCGCTGCAAGTTGTAGTAGCCGGAATTGTTCAGCGCGGCGGCGATGGTGCGTTCGTATTTCGAATCGTCGATCGACAGCAGTCCGGCCGGCAGGTGCTTGGGGTCGGAATTGATCGCGTAGCCGAACAGGAACAGCTGCATGATCGGAATGGCGATGATCATGCGCAGCGTCATCGCGTCGCGCATCACCTGGGTCCATTCCTTGCGCAACAGCGCGATCTGGCGGGCGAAGGAATAGGTGTTCATCGCCGCGCCTCCTCGAGGCTCAGCATGTGGATGAAGACGTCCTCGAGCCGCGGCTCGACCTCGCGCCATTCGAGGCCGTCGCCCGCCGCCTGCATCGCCGCCTGAAGCGCAGCGCGATCCATGCCGGCGACATGCAGCGCGTGCCCGAACACCGCCGCCGCCTCGACGCCCGGCGCGCCGCGCAACCGGCGCGCCGCGGCGTCGATCTCCGCGCCGATCGCCTCGAAGGTGACGAGGCCGGAGCCGCCGACGACCGCGTTCGCTCCGCCCTGCACGACGATGCGTCCCTGCGCGAGGTAGACGATGCGGCTGCACCGCTCCGCCTCGTCCATGTAGTGGGTCGAGACCAGCGTGGTCAGGCCGTCGGCCGCCATGTCGTGGATGAGGTCCCAGAACTCGCGCCGCGCCTTGACGTCGACTCCGGCGGTCGGCTCGTCGAGCAGCAGCAGCTTCGGCTCGTGCAGCACGCAGGCGGAAAGCGCGAGGCGCTGCTTCCAGCCGCCGGAAAGCTGGCCGGCGAGCTGATCGCGGCGATCGCTTAAGCCCATGCGCTCGATCATCGCGGCCACCGCGGCGCGGCGGTTGGGCATTTCGAACACCGCCGCGACGAAGTCGAGGTTCTCGAACACCGTCAGGTCGTCGTAGAGGCTGAAGCGCTGCGTCATGTAGCCGACCTGGCGCCGGATGTCGTGCGCCTGGCGGAACATGTCGTAGCCGATGCAGGTTCCCGCGCCGCCGTCGGGCGCGAGCAGACCGCACAGCATGCGGATCGTCGTCGTCTTGCCCGAACCGTTGGCGCCGAGGAAGCCGCAGATCTCGCCGCGCGCGACCTGCAGGCTCAAGCCCTCGACCACCTTGAGGTCGCCGAAGCTCTTGCGCAGATCGCGCACGTCGATGACGAGATCGTTCATGGCGGCGCCGCCAGCGGCTTCACCGTCACGGGCTGGCCCGGATTGAACAGCGTCGCCTGATCCGGCTTCGGCCGCGCCTCGGCGAGGAAGACGAATTTGGCGCGGGTCGATTCCGAATAGATGAATGGCGGCGTGTATTCGGCCTGCGGCGAGAGGAACGAAACCGCGCCGGTGAGATCGGACGGGCAGTCGTCGCAAGTCAGCGCCACGGTGTCGCCGAGATGGACGTGCGCCAGCGACGGCTCGGGCACGAAGAAGCGGATGAAGATGTTCTCCGGCGGCAGCAGCGACACGACCGGCGCGCCGGCTTGCAGAGTCTCGCCGGGGCGCGCCAGCACGTCGGCGACGACGCCGGTCACCGGAGACGCGACCGAGCGCTGGGCGAGACGCCAGCGCGCCTGCGCCAGAGCCGCTTCGGCGGCCTCGACCGCAGAGGTTTGGGCGACGATCTCGTCCGGCCGGCCGAGCGGCGCCTGCGCCTGCTGCAGCGCGGCTTCGGCGGCGGCGATCTTCGCCTCGGCCGAGGCGAGGTCCGCCTTCTCCTGGTCGACGAGCTGCGCCGTCGCATTGCCGCTCGCCAACAGGGTCTGGTTGCGCTGAAGATCGGCTTGCACCTTGCCGCGGGCGGCGATCGCGTCCTGGAGATTGGCCTCGGCCTGGGCGATCTCGGTCGGCTTGGCCGGGCTCTTGAGGTTGGCGAGCTGATCCTTGGCTTGCTGGACCAGCCGAGCGGCCTGGTCGACCGCGGCGAGATCGGCCGTGTCGTCCTGATCGAATAGCGGCGCGCCTTTGACGACGTGGTCGCCGCGCTCGACGTGGACGGCGGTGACGAGGCCCTGTTGGGTCGGCCCGACCTTGACGAAATCGGCCTCGGCGTATCCCTGCCATTCCTCGGGTCCGCGCGCGCCACGGCCGACGTAGAGCCAGCCTGCGACCGCCAGCGCCGCGACAATCAACGCCAGAACGAGGATACGCTGGTTCATCGCGCGTTCCGCCCCGGTTCGGCCGACCGCGCCTCGATAGGCCTGCCGTCGGCGGGGCGCAACCGTAGCCAAGCCCGGTCATTGCGGCCAAAAGCCGCCGCGGCGGCCTAGGGTTTTGGCGGCCGCTTGCGCTTGCGCGTCTGCACTTCCGCCCGCGGACCCTCGACCAGCCTGACGACCGCGCCCCACAGCGTGCGCACGTCCTGTTCGGTCATCGCCATGCGATGGAACATGTTGCGCAGGTTGCGGCGCATGCCGGGCTTCTTGCCGATCGGGCGGAAGAAGCCGGCGTCGTCGAGCTTGCCCTCGATGAACGCGAAGAAGGCGAGCGTCATTTCGCGCGTCGCCGGCGGCGAGACGGCGCGCGCGACTGCGGGTGTGGGCGGCGCGTCGCCGTGCGCCGCCTTGAACCATTCATAGCCGACGAGCAGCACCGCCTGGGCGAGGTTGAGCGAGGCGTAGGCCGGATTGGCGGGAAAGGTGACGACCTCGTCGGCGAGCGCGACTTCGTCGTTGTCCAGGCCGGTGCGCTCGGGACCGAACAGCACGCCGCGCTTGTCCGACGCCGCGACGGCCGCCGCCATCGCCGCCGCCGGGGTCGAGACCGCCTTGACCTGGCCGCGCTCGCGCGCCGTCGCGGCGTAGAGGAAGTTGAGGTCGGCGACCGCCTCGCCGAGGCTCGCGAAGACGCGCGCGCCGTCGAGCAGATGCGCCGCGCCGGCCGCCGCGGCGTAGGCGACGTCGCGGTATTCGCCGGTGCGTGGCCAGCCCTCGCGCGGCGCGACCAGGCGCAGGTCGTCGAGGCCGAAATTGGCCATCGCCCGCGCGCACATGCCGATGTTGACCGCCAGTTGCGGCCGCACCAGGACGATCGCCGGCCCGCCGCCGAGGTCCAC
>Ga0326728_10012440_pt1 | contig 18901 bp, 16 predicted proteins | sample MB3enrmetagenome_FD_207602 | JGI IMG/M metagenome (GOLD analysis project Ga0326728, IMG submission 207602) | Lab enriched peat soil microbial communities from McLean, Ithaca, NY, United States - MB31MN | ecosystem: Environmental > Terrestrial > Soil > Wetlands > Peat | place: USA: New York... | reverse complement strand
AGGCACTCCGCGTCGAAGAGCGGACGGCACTCGTGCGGCGGGCCGGGCACGAGCGCGATGAGCTTGCGATAGCCGCCGAAGGTGGTGTCGAGCCACTGGCCGGGAGCGCTGCCGTTGGGATTGGGCAGGGGCGTTGCGCCTTCGAGCACGTCGGCTTGCTTGAGATTGTTTTGCGGCATGGCGATGCGCCACGTGGCGGCGCGCGCGTGCAGCGCGGCTACCTGCGTGGCGTCGCGGCGCAGCGTGAGCGAGAGAGATTCGGCCACGGCTTCGCGCGTCAGGTCGTCTTCCGTGGGACCGAGTCCGCCCATCAGAACCAGAATGTCCACGCGGCCAAGCGCGGTGCGGATGGCGTTGACGAGATCCTTCTGCCGGTCGCCGACGATGGTTTTGAACGCCACCGCGACGCCGATCGAGTTGAGCTTCTCCGTCACGTAGAGCGAGTTCGTGTCCTGGCGGAACGGAGTGAGCATCTCGGAGCCGACGGCAATGATTTCGGATTTCATAAAAGCAGCTATCAGCTCTCAGCTTTCAGCTATCAGCTTCGACGTGCGGCTGCAGACAGCATTGGTTCAGCCTACAACGGCAAAAGATAAATTAGATCAGCTCAAGATTGGCAGTCCCCGGCTGAAAGCTGATGGCTGAAAGCTGAAAGCTGAAAGCTCAGAACAGACTCAGCCCTTCCACTCCCAAGTTCACATCATAAATGGCTTCGTTGGTGGCCAGGACGGCGATGCCGAGCGGCGAAAACGCAACGCCCACCAGGTTGTCGCCGGCCACCACCAGCGAGGCCTCGCCCCGCGGCGTGACGCGCACCAGCCCGTGGCGGCCATGGAGGCAGGCGGCGAGATAAATATCGCCCTCGCGCGCGATGGCCAGCCCCTGCGGACGGCCCAGGCCGCGATACCATGCGCGCGTGTCGCCGTTGGGCTCGATAGCCCAGATGGCGTCATTCGACGAAAGCGTAGGTCCGGTAACGAAGAGCGTGCCTTGGGCATTCACCGCCAGGTGATAGGCGGCGACGCTGGGCTCGAGTGTGGCGTGCACGAAGATCTGCCGCTCGCGATTGATCTTGAAGATAGTGCCACTGCGGTCGCCGACAAAGAGATTGCCCTCGGCGTCGAAGGCCGCGCCGGTGGCCACGCCCATGCCTCCCACGTACACCGTGAATCCGCCCGCCGCGTCCACTTTGTACACATTGCCTTCGGCGCGCGAGGTCACGTAGAGGTCGCCCGCGGGACTGAAGGCGAGGCCGGTGGCGTTCAGCAGTCCCGTGACGAACGGCGTGGAGCGGCCGTCGACGCTGATGCGCACCACAGAGACCGGCGTCTGCTTGCCGCGCGGGCCGGAGATGGTGGCATAGATCATTCCCGAACGGCTGACGGCGGGATTCGTCACCGGGTGCAGGCCGTCAGTCAACTTGCGCGCCACGCGCACCGCGCTGGCATTGGCGGCGCCGGCCGGGGTGCGCACCTCAATCATGCCCGTGGAAGCCGAGCCGGGGACGCGAAAGGCCAGCCGCGTAGGCCGGCTCATGAGCACGTGCGACCGGTCGCCGTCGACAAAGACAGCCGGAAGGCCATACTCGTGCGGGCCGAGAAAAACGCCTGTCAGCTCCACTTCGGCTTGTGGCAAGGCCGCGGCGGGAACCACTTCGTCGACGCGAGGCATCGGCAGCGAGGCGGAATCGGGTTGGGAAGAGGAGCGAAACATGGCGGATCAGATCCAGATGCGAACCAGAGAGGCTACAACCAAAGCATACAGTCCGGCGGCCACATCGTCGAAGACAATGCCCCACCCGCCAGGCAGCCGTTCCAGCCGCCGCACCGGGAACGGCTTGGTGATGTCAAACAAACGGAAGAGCACGAGAGCGATGAGGCCGTGGCGCCAGTCGACGGGACTCAAGAGGAGCGCGATCCACTGGCCGATCACTTCGTCGATGACCACAAAGCCGGGATCGGTGCGGCCGGATTCCCGCTCCACGATGGTGGCCGCGGGAACGCCGAGTGCGATGGCGGCGGCGATGCTGAGCGTGAGGGCCAGTGCCAGTGTGAGTGTGGAGGGATGGAGGGTGAAGGCGAATGCGCCCCATAGCAGCACGGCGGCGACAGATCCCCACGTGCCCGGACCGGGCTTGCCATAACCCGTGCCGAAGAACGTGGCGACCACCCACGCCCAGAGAGTTTTCCTTGGTTTGCTTGCGCTTTCAGATTCCGTGCTCAACTTGCCTCGCATTCTATCGCAGAACCCGTCTGGAAACTCTGTGCCCGGCCGTCAAACGCGAAAGGGCACGACTTTAGTCGTGCCGAAATAGTGCAAAAATGGTTCTGGGGCTTTAGCCCCTGCAACCTCCCATGACAGGTTTTTAGGCGGGACGTCGGAGATACTCGCAGAAACTGAATCGCCGCGCGGGGGCCTTCACTGCTCATCTGACCCTCCGCCGCGGCTCGTGCTGCCGAGCCCCAAATCTTCGAGAACCTCGGGATCGAGGACCGGAGAGCTGATCTTGTAGACTCCCGAGGCCCACTTGCCGAGATCGATCTTGCGGCAGCGGTCGCTGCAAAACGGGAAGTCTTCGTCGGTGGGGCGGACGATCATTCCGCAACTGGGGCAGCGTAGCAATTGGGCGGATCTTTTCTTCGCGGGCATGGTTTCAGTTGTGTTCCACACCATCCTAACGCGCAGACCCGCGTGCCCGCCCGCAATCGTAACGCCGTCCCAATGTACCGCCGGTACAAAACATTCGCGGGCCGGAGCGTTACATGCCCTTGAGCAGCGTCTCCAGCCGCTTCAACCCCTCCGCGCGTGCGGTCGTGTTGGCGGGATTCGTGTTCGTCGGGTCCTCGCCCGCGCGCATAAACCCGTGGCCCGCGCCGTCGTAGACCACGGCCTCGTACTTCTTGCCCGCGGCGGCCATGGCGTCTTTGGTAGCCGGAACCGTGGCCGTGATGCGCGCGTCGTTGCCGCCATAGAAGCCATAAACCGGCGCGACGATGCCGGCCAGGCTCTCCGTCGGCGGCGGAGGACCATAAAAAACCAAGGCCGCGCTCAGGCGATTGCGTTGGGTGGCGAAGCGGAACGACTGGCCTCCGCCCCAGCAGAAGCCCACAACGGCGAGCTTGCCGTTGGCCGCGGGAAACTTGAGCGCGAAGTCGGCCGTGGCATTCAGGTCGGCGGTCACGGTCGCCGGGTCGAGCCCGCTCACGGCCTTCACGGCCGATTGCATGTCAGGGAAGGCGCTGGTGTCGCCGCCGTTCGGCCCCAAGCCCGAGAGCAGGTCGGGCGCGATGGCGATGTATCCCATCGCGGCAATGTCGTCGGCCATCGACCGCGCCCAGTCGGTGAGGCCGAAGATCTCGTGGATCAGCAGCACCACCGGGGCCTTGTGGCTCACCTCGGGATAGACCACAAAGGCGTTCACCGTGCGATTGCCATAGTGGATCTTCACCCATTCCTGGTGCCGCGGCGACTTGTTCAGAATCGCCTTGGCCCAGTCCTGGCTGTGGGCGGCGGTTGCGGGTAGAGCGAGCGCGGCACAAAGGAGCACGGCCGCGTAACGGACGAGACGGGGAAGCGGGTTCTTCATGCGGGAAGGATAGCAGAAAGGCAGGACCTAGTCCTTATGTCCCTAGTCCCTAAGTCCCTGCCTTTATCCAGAACGGCGAGGGGCCGATCCACTGCATCTCGTAGCGGTTCATGAAGTCGGCGGTGGCGGCGAGTGAGGGATGGGCCGCGGCGTCAATGAAGTACTGCTCCATTTTGTCGGCGGGCGTGAAAGCGATGAGCATGTGCGCGGGTGAGCCGGTAGCGGAGAATGTGTGAGGGACGCGGCGCGGGGCGAGGACCGACTCGCCGGGGCCGAGTTGCAGGCGACGATCGCCGACCTGGAAGCGCACTTCGCCTTCCATCACGTAGAACCATTCTTCCTGCGACAAGTGGAGATGCAGGGCCGGGCCCGTGTCGGGCAGGAGATTTCTGTGCTCGATGACGAGGAGGTTACCGCTCGTATCGGATGGGACAACTTTGAAGGCAAGCGAACTGAAACCGAGGGAGTGGAGATGGCCGGAACGGTCCTCGCCGGCGGGGACGGGGTGGACGGTAGGGGCGATCGGCGATTCGGGCGAGCTTTGCGCAAAGACGTTTTGGAGAGCCATCGCGGGGAGGAAGGACGCGGAGGATTTGAGGAAGGTGCGGCGTTTGATTGACATGCGGAGATGATAGGGGAAATGCGTATGGCTGAAAACAGAAAAATGCGAGCGGGACTCAGGATTCGGGGGAGATGATTCGCGCAACCAGGTCGTAGTCGTGGGCTTCGGTGATTTGCGCGCGGTAGAAACGGCCAGGCTCCAAACCTTCGAGATCGCCGAAGTCATTGATGTAGACCTTGCCGTCGATCTCCGGCGCGTGGTACTGCGTACGGCCTTCCCATAGGAGGGGCGTCTCGGCACTCTCGCCTTCGGCGAGCACGGTGAGCTCGCGGTCAACCCAATTCTGCTTGGCACGGCGCGAGATGGATTGCTGCAGCTTCATCAGGCGCTTGCGGCGGGACTCGATGGTGCGCTTAGAAACTTGCCCGTCGAGCGCGTAGGCCGCGGAGCCTTCCTCATGCGAGTAGTTGAAGACGCCGAGCCAGTCGAATTTGGCCTCTTTGATGAACTCCTCCAAGACCAGTACGTCACGAAGTGATTCGCCGGGGAAGCCGACGATGAACGAGGTGCGGAGAGCGATGTTCGGGACGGCCGCGCGAACCTTGGCGAGAGTTTTCAGAAAAATCTCCGCGCCGGCGCCGCGCTTCATGCGCTTGAGGACGTCGGGCGAAGCGTGTTGCAGCGGCAGGTCGAGATATTTGCAGATGTTCGCGTGGCGCGCGATGGTGTCAAGAAGTTTTGATGTGATGCGGTTCGGATAGGCGTAGAGGAAGCGCAGCCAGCGCAGGTTGGGGATGCGGGCGAGCGTGTCGAGAAGGGTGGCGAGGCCGTCCTTCAGGCCGAGGTCTTCGCCGTAGCACGTGGTGTCCTGGCCGATGAGCGTGATCTCGCGCGTGCCGCGGGCGACGAGGGCTTCGGCTTCGGCGACGACGGACTCGAAGCGCCGGGAACGGAATTTGCCGCGCAGGTTGGGAATCACGCAGAAGCTGCAGGGGTGGTCGCAGCCCTCGGCGATTTTGATATACGCCGACGCGCGCGGCGTGGAAAGGAGCCGCGGCGTGGTTTCGTCGTAGAGGTAAGTAGGCAGCAGATGAGATGCGCCTTGCCAGGCTTCGCGCGCGAAGCGGCCGTGACGCTCGCGGTGGTCGCCTTCGGGGCGGGAGGCGGGTTGAGATCCCGCAGGGGCTGAAGCCCCCTCTTCATTATTTAGGGTTTTAACGGCACGACTAAAGCCGTGCCCTTTCAAGACCGTTGCGCCGGCATTCGTGGTCTCCCACATCTCAGAATCGAGATGTGGGGCACCCGCAGCGTTGTGTGGATGGTTCGCTTTGGCTTTGTGCGTGCCGGCCTGGGATTCTTTTCCTGAACGCGTGTCGGCGTGAGCGGTAGTGATGATGTTGAAGGGCGAGGACGCGGCGGGCCCGGGCGCCAGGCCGGCGGCTTCGAGAATCGATTCCAGTTCGCCGGTGCCGACGACGGCGTCGACTTCGGGAATGTTCTTTTGGATCTCGTCGCGGTAGCGCTCAACGAGGCAGCCGGCGACGATGAGCTTGCGGGCGCGGCCTTCGGTTTTGTGGCGAACCATCTCGAGAATGGTGTCGACGGATTCCTGCTTCGCGGTGTCGATGAAGGAACAGGTGTTGACGACGAGGATTTCGGCCTCTTCGGGACGCGCGGTGAGGCGGGCGCCGGCGCGGTCCAGAAGGCCCATCATCACCTCGGAATCGACGAGGTTTTTGGGGCAGCCGAGAGAGACGAAGCCGACGGAAGGGGCCGCGGGCGGAGGACTTTTGGTCACAGGTCTATTCTACGTGGTTTGTGAATCGTGGACCGCGGCAGGTGAGTCGGGGCTGCACACGAGTGGAGCGGAGAGTGCGGGCGAGGACGCCCGCACTACAGCCGGTCAGGAGACCGGCGCTATAGAAGCCTGGAGACCGGCGCTACAAACGGCCTTGGATCGCGACTAGCTGTCCTTGCGGTAAAGGAGGTCGCGCATGGCGCGGCGGCGCGCGGCGTTGACTTCGGATGCGGCTTTGGGGTCAAAGACGTCGGGCGCGTTTGCTGCTGCCGGCCCAGTCGCTTCCGGTTCGCTGCACGCGGGACAGCGATTAGCAAAGCCGGGCTTATCGGGACGGAGTTCGAACTCCTCGTGACAGACTACGCAGGTGCGGATCGGGAGCGGCATTTGCAAATATTTTAGCGAAAAAGCGGCGTGGATAAAACAAGCCGTTGAGTTCTTCGCGGGTTGGCGTCGCTTCGCGACATCGCAAGTTCGCGAGTTCGCGCGATAGTTCTTTGGGCGGGTCAGACAGTCAGCGGGACAGCGCAGGTTGGCTGGTTCGCCCGATGGTTTTTGGGCGAGCCAACGAGTCAGTGAGTCAGCAAGTTGGCGAGTCAGCGTGCCATCCCACCCTTTCGCCCATCAATTTCAAGAAGCAGGCTCTTCGACTCCCCTTCGGCTTCGCTCATGGTCGCTCAGAATGACAGAAAGGATGGGGCACGGGAAGGCTCCTCTGCAATCGGTGAGAGAGCTAGTTCGCCAGCACGGCGCGGTAGCGGACTTTGCTCTTCTTTGCCTTTTCGATGGCCTCGTTGGCCTTGGCCATGGGGAAGAGCTCGGTAGTGGCTTTGACGCCGTGGCGGGCGGCGACGTCGAGCATCTCGCGCAGGCGCGAGGGGCTGCCGACGGGGCTGCCGCCGATGGTGCGCAGACCGGAGATGAGCGGGAAGGCCTGCACCGAGACGGGCTTGGGCGGAACGCCGACAAACCACAGGGTTCCGTTGGGCCGGAGGCACTGGAGGTAAGCGCCCCAGTCCTGATCGGCGTTGACGGTCGTGAGGATGAAGTCCAGGGCGCCTGCGGCCTCTTTCATGGCCTTGGATTCGAGGCTGTTGATGAAGTAGTGCGCGCCCAGAGCGCGGGCTTCCTCTTCCTTGGTTGGGGAGGTGGAGAAAGCGGTGACTTGAGCGCCGAAGACGCGGGCAAACTGGATGGCGAGATGGCCAAGACCGCCGATGCCGACCACGCCGACCCGGGACGAGGGATTGATTCCGTTCAGGCGCAGGGGATTGTAAACGGTGATGCCGGCGCAGAGCAGCGGCGCGGCGGGTTCGCTTTCAAGAGCGTCGGGGATGGGAACGACGAAGCGGGCGTTGGCGCGCACGCGATCGGCGTAGCCCCCGTTGCGGTGCACGCAGGTGGACTCCGCATCGGGGCAGAGGTTCTCCTGCCCGCTCATGCACCACTCGCAGTGGCCGCAGGAGTTGGATTGCCAACCGAGGCCGACCCGCTGATCCAACCCGAGGAATTTGACTTCGGAACCCAAGGCGGAGACCTTGCCGACGATCTCATGACCTGGGATGAAGGGGTACTGGCTGATGCCCCAATCGTTGGCGATCAGGTGCAGGTCGCTGTGGCAGACGCCGCAGTGGGTGACGGCGATTTCGACATCGTGCACCCCAAGCTTGCCTGGATCGTAACGGAAAGGCAGGAGTTCAGCTCCTGCTGCATGGGCTGCTAGTCCTTGAATCTGTGCCATTATTGCTCCGAATGCCTCGCTGGATGACCATCGGTCCGGCAAGATCCCCAGAAACACCGGCCCCGATCTGGAGGAGAGTAAAAGTTCGATGCTACTAGTTTAAACCGCCGCCCTCCTCGATGTGGAGATTAAGGATCTGGAAACCGGAAAGCACACCGCCCGCCGGGGCTTCGGCGGCGAGTTCGGCGGATTCGCCGTTGAGGCTGGCGTCCTGGGTATTGCGCAGGGGCTCGAGGGCATTGGCCATGGAAAGCGGAAGGCTGGTGAGGGCTTGACCCTGAAGTTCGCCCTGGGCCTCGGGAGCCAGGATACTGACGTAGATGCGATCGGCGGGATGCTGATTGCGGGCTTCGGCCAGGATCGTGTCGAGATCGGGCGGCGGAGCGTTGAGTCTGGGCTGGTAGAGAGCGCGGTCGAGCGTGGCGCCGTCGGAGACGAGCAGGCGGAGATTGCCGGCGGCGAGGCGCGCAGGCAGCTTGAAGGCGATGCGGACGTTGCGCTCGGGCTGCTGCCAGGGCTGGAGGGTGGCTTCGATCTCCACGGTGTCGCCGGCGTGGGCGATGTCGCCGGAGACGATGTGCGCCTGTTCGAGCGAGACCAGAACCCGGCGGGGAACGGCCTCAATGTGGAGATCGACCTTGCGGATCGTGCCCTGGCGCGCGCCATTCGCGTAGAGGCGCGTGAATTGCTGGCCGGCAAGGAGCACGGCTTCGAGCGAAGCGGGCGCTCCGGAGGCTGCCGGGGCCCAGAGGTCCAGGGGCATGGGAGAGTAGCCGGAGAGATCGATGCTGCCGGTGAGGTGATAGCTGAGAGATTCGCTGTTCGCGTTGGTTTCGGTGAGGGACTGGAGCAGGATCACTTGCATGGCGAGGGGCGTGAGGGAGGGCAGATCGAGAATTTCGACGTTGACCTGGCGCGGGCCGGTGGGAGCGTCGACGGAGATGTGCATAGGGATCATGCGCGCCTGGACACCGAAGAGGCCGTGAATGGCCGACTCGCGGTCTTCGTTGAATGCGCCGATGGTTTCGCCGGTGTTGACGATCTTGAAGGCGTCGAGCGGCGAGGCTACGGTGGCGACGACCTCGCTGGTGGTCATGGGCAGCGAGACCGGGCCGGCGCCGAGAACCGGATGACCGCAGGCGAGCAGCTGCTTCGGATCGATGTAGGTGACGGTGCAGGTGGCGGCTACTTCAATGTCGCCGCGAACCAGCTGCATGCTGACGGAGGAACCGGGCTCAAGTGCGGGCGGCGCGGAGACCTCAGCGGACGCATCGGGCGCGGAGGAGCTGCCGAGGCCGGCGGACGATCCGCCGGCGGCGATGGTCTCAAGCGAGGTCCCGGCGGTCTGTTGCTGCCAGAATCGGATGGATTCCGGATCGAGTCCGCTGATGACGAGCGGGGTTTCCATGGGCTGGAAGGTCATGGCGGAGTTGGTGCTTCCCACCCTTTCCGGCGTCGCCGATTCGCGCGCCGCCGAAAAGGATGGGGCGCCCAAGGTGTCGTGGGTCGAGAGGTCGCGGACCTCGATCATCTGCTCGATGGGGGTGATGCCGGCGATGGGCTCTTTGGTGAATTGCCCGATGCGATAGGAGAGCGCGCCCGCGAGTTTGCCGTCGATGTAAACGGGGCTGCCGCTCATGCCGGCGACGACTCCGGTGTACTCGGGCTTGGCGCCGTGAAGGCGAGCGAGGATGAGGTCCTGGCCGGATCCGCGGGCGCCGCGCAGCACGCCCAGGATCTCCACCTGCATGGGCTCGGGGGTGGTTCCCTCGAAGACGGTCCAGGCAGTGGCGGTCATGCCGGCGCGGACCTGGGCGAGCGGGAAGAACTGGGGATTGCGCGGAGGGCCCGACGGATGGGGAGCGGGCTGCCGCGCGGAGGGCGAAACCGATTGCGCGGGGAGACGCGAAGAAGCGCAAAGCAGCGCCAGAACTGTGAAAAGGGCGAGGGCAAGGGGCGCCGGCTTGAATGCTGTTGGGCGAGTTTCCACGTCTATTAGAGTACAGCGGGGCGCAGGGAAGACGCCCTATGCCCTTGACCGTGCGAGTTCGTGATCGCTGTCTGACAGGTGCGGGTCTGGAGACCGGCACGACAGCCGGTCTGGAGACCGGCGTTACCGTAGCGATGCCAATCGCGTATGCTGTTGAGCACAAGAGGTTGTTATGACCAAGCCGTGCAGAGAGGCAAGTGTTTCTCAACGTCTTCCGATCGGATTGCAGTTTGCCGTTCTGGCCCTGGTGGCCGCGCCGCTGGTATGGGCGGAGGGACAGGCCGCGCCGCAAAGCCAGCCACCTGCGGCGCAACCGCAGCAGACGGACCAGAACTCGCCCGAGGCCGGCGGCCCGAGCGGCGATAGCGGGGTGATCGTGGTGCCCAAGAAGAAAGAGAATCCCGACGCGACGCCACCACCGCCGCCCGCTCCGGCTGCGCCCAAGTTCACCAACCCCGAGGGCGCCGGCAACATCACCTTTCACGTGAATGTGCCGGAGGTGACGATCGACGTGGGCGTGATGGTGGAGAAGACGCATATATTCGTGCCGGGATTGAAGCCCTCGAACTTCCGCGTGTATGAGGATGGCGTGGAGCAGAAAGTGGAAGGCTTCAAACGCACGGAGGCGCCGATTACGGCATTGATCCTGATGGAGTATGCGGCGCGGGGCTACATATTCCGCGTGCAGGCATTGAATATGGCGGGGGCGTTTGCCGCGCAACTGCGGCCGCAGGATTATGTGGCCATGATGACCTTCGACCTGAATACCCACATCGTGAGCGATTTCACGCAGGACAAGAAGCAGATCCAGCAAGGCATCCAGATGCTGGCGAACGGAGTCTATGCGCCCGCCGCCTTTCGGGAGACCGACGTCTTCGACGCGTTGAACGAGTCGCTGGACCGGCTGTCGCGGATCGAGGGGCAGAAGTACATCATTCTGATCGCTACCGGCGTCGATACGCTGTCGAAGCTGACCTTCGACCAGATTCAGAAGCGGGTGAGGGCTTCGCACGACATCACCATCTTTTCCGTCTCCACCGACGGACTCGCCGAGGCGATGGGCGGGGGCGGGGGCGGCATGGGTGGCGGCATGAGCGAAATGACGTTCCTGCAGGCCGACAACGAGATGAGGGCCTTCTCCGACATGACCGGAGGCATGCATTTTCAGCCGCGCTTCACCGGCGAACTGCCCGAAGATGTGCAGCTCATCAACGAGAATATTCGCGCCAAGTACGAGCTGATTTACCACCCCACGAACGCCAAGCAGGACGGGACGTTCCGAAAGATCCGCGTAGAGCTTGTGGACGACGAGGGCCAGCCGCTGCGCATGCAGGACGAAAAACACAAGCCGCTCAAGTTCGACATCATTGCGCGAGACGGCTATCGCGCCAAGCAGGAAGTGGAGTAGAGGGCGCAGATGCGATGCGAAATCCCGCAGCCTGGCGATGGCGCGGGACGGCCATGACTTTGGTCATTGAAGACGATTCCGATTCTTCACGATAAGTGTTGTGTACGGACTCTGAGGGCGCGCGGAGGCGCGAGGCATCTTTTTGGCTCCGCGCGCCGCCCGGGTCCCGTGTCAACCTTTTATGCGTGGAGTGAACAATGGAAATGGTTCCGATGATGTGGTCGGTTTGGGGTGCGGCGGTTGTGTTGATGGCCGTTGTGGGGATTTATGCGTCGCGTGTGGGCAGGTACGAGGAATCGCAACTCTTCCTGGCCGATTCGTCGAGCCATGCCAAAACCGAGCAGGACGTGATCGCGGCGCGGATGAGCAGGATTCGGCCGCTGCGGCTGTCGACTCTGGGGCTTGCAGGCCTGATGACGCTGCTGATTGTGGCGTACTACGCGCTTAGCGTTTATCGGAGTTTCTAAAACAGGGGCGCTCATCTGGCGTTACGGCGCGTTCTCCAGCCCCGTTTGAGCCGCTGGAGAGCGCCCGCGCGATGATTCCGCGCGGCCGATGAGGCCGCGCCGTGGAACCACTGCATCAGTGGACGATGTTCAACTGCTGCAGGATGTCGCGAATGTAATAGGCAATCACCACGACCGACATGGTCACCACCATCCATCGGGCGACGCGCACCCATGGCTCTACCTTGGCGACCCTTGCCGCAATGGCCGCCTGAGCGGCTTTCTGCTGGTCGAAGGAGTCGTCGAGGAAGATCTGATCTTCCTCATCGCGGCTGAGGCTGGAACGATAAATATACAGCACGGCGAGAAAGAGCGCGAACACGATCCATACGCTCCACATAACCAACGAGGCAACCGTCATAACGCACCTCCCAACGAATTGCGGTCCCAAAGTTCCTGCGGGGTCGTGGAAACTCGCGGTCTCGCGGCCAGAGGGCCGTCTTGGTTGAGTATCATAGCCCCGAATGGGTGAAATTGGGAATCACCCGGAAGGATTTTCATTGGCGTGGAAGATGCACTGGTTCGTTTTTTGGACATTCCGCGCCCCCCGGAGGGCCTTGGGGCCGGTTTGTGTGGTGCGAATTTGAAGAAAGGGCGGTTTCGAGGGGTGTGATCTGAGGATCTGCGACCATCCATGCAAGGGCTGCATCTATTAGGGGTGCGCCGCGACCGGGCTTGTGCCGGAGTTCATAGAACGGTAGAGTGAAGGAAGGCACGCGCGCCACCTAAAGGGAGGAATCATGGCCACAACCACAACCGCCGTTGAACCCACGCAGGAAACCCAGAAGAAACCGCCGCTTGTGCTGACTCCTCAGGCGATCGCCAAGGTGCGCGAGATTATGGCTACCCAGGATCCGCTGCCTGCCGGGCTGCGCATCGGCGTGGTGGGCGGAGGCTGCTCCGGCTTCCAATATTCCATGGCCTTTGAGAACCAGCCGGGCATGATGGATAAGGTCTTTAATTTCGAAGACTTGAAGGTGTACATCGATGCCACGTCTCTGATGTACCTGAACGGCTGCACGGTGGATTACGTGGAGACGCTGGAAGCCGCGGGCTTCAAGTTCGAAAATCCCCAGGTAAAGTCGACCTGCGGGTGCGGATCGTCGTTCCAGGTATAAAGACAGGGACCGAGGGAACAACGGACCTGGCCCCTGAGGGAATGCTCCGCAGCGGATCACACCGGTGATGAAACAGCTTCAGGCATTCCTATGCAGGTGTGCGGGAATCCTTGGGCTCTTGATCGGTACTGGTGCAATTCGCATATAAGTATGTGCCAACGGCTGCTTCCCAGATGGCAAAAGCGAGGACGACACGATGCCGATCAGGCTGGCCGAACGGCGCCACCAACGACGAGAAGGGTAGGGCGGCTAAGCCCCCAACCAGAGCCGCGCCGATCAGGCGTAAGCGAGAGAGCAACTGCCTGTATTGGACCGCACAGGACAGAGTGATTCCGAGCCCGCCGAGTGCGCCGCCTACCATCACTGGGATGGCGTCGCTTGAGATGTGCAACACCAGTGCTGCGAGTATCAAATACGTGGCTACAGCCGCCGCAACCAACTCAGCCGCAATCATAAAGGGGCAAGCAAGAAAAGCTTTGCGCGTCCGCATAAGCAGAAGCGCACACAACAGGGGAAAGGACAAGGGATATACCAGGCCGGATGGGGCCAGGTGTCCAAATTTGAAGACAAAGAGCGCAGAACCCGCGCCACAGCACGCAAACAGCGCCGCAACGCCGGCCCACGTCAATACCCGCTTAGCAGACATAGATCCTCCCGAGCCGGAATATCCATTTTGGGCCTTTAGGTCCAATTGAGTGTAAACCAGCCGCCATCCTTTGCGCCCCGAGCCCGTAGTGTCCTAAGAGTGCGTTGCTAGAATCTAGCGCCGTCTTCCCTCTGCCAGATTGGCGGATTTTTCGATGCGCTCTTTTCGCTGTTCCCGTTTTGCAATCGCAAAAACGGAGACAAGAGAAGTTAAACTGGTAATGATCGCAGCGAATCCCCATCCACTTTTTCCGGTGGCCATTAGATATATCCCGCCTAAAACTATCACTAGGGACAGAATAAAGGCGCGATTATTACCTTGCTTCTGGGAATCAAGATTGCCGGCTAAGACCTGCTTTTCGAGTCCCTCACGATGGGAGCTTTGGCGCTCCGCCATCGCCATAATCCGTTCTGCACCATTCGGCACAACTTCGTTATACCTTGCGAGAAGGTTGGGAGGCGGAATAGGCCCAGAAAAATACTCCCCTTGGAACCTCGTCTCAATTGAAGCGGTTGGAAGATCGCGGTCTAACGAACGATCCGGTTGCTGAGCGGGAATCATATGGCGCTTCTTGTAACGCTTGCCGCTCACGGAATCTCACGCCACTTTTCTTGCTTCGGACTTATGGTGCTCAATGGAGTCAAGAATATCTTGTCCAACGAGCAACCAATCGGCAGCAATAGCTTTGGCGTCTGCATCGGCGGGAGTCTCGCTGCGGTTGTAATCATCAAACTGACCCCACAGGTCAAGCACACGTGCAGCACCAGAACCGAATGATGGCTGGGCAAATAGAAAATCTGATTTTACGTTCCGGTTCATGGTCTCCTCAGCACATCGGCTGATAGTTTCCATTCTTTAGACGGGTTTGGGAACCAAAAGGTTCCATCCCGGCGTCTCTCCTGCGTCCAGAATCTCGGGCTGTCCCGAGTTCCTCACGCCAAAAGCATACCTTATTGGACTCAAGAAAAGTGTATCAGAATTACAAAGAATTATCGGCAAACGGTCAATTTAAAAGTTCTCGCAGGTTCCAAGTATGGTCAGTTAAACCACTTTCCAAAGCAGGAGTCACCCGCAGTGTTTTGTGAATTCTGAAGAAGTTGTAGTGCGCAAACCATAGATAATAAGCATCTTACAGATTCACCCACTTTTTTGAAAAGGCATTGGTCAGGCGCGTCATGCGCCTCATTCCCATTCTGATGCTGAGGCTCAGCCGTTCGACGTAGCTTGTGCAGATGCGGCCTGAATCAGGATTTCCCATGACCTCTTCTGGGACCGCATCCACAACCTCAGCTGGGCTATACCGCTGCTCGCCTTCGCGGGGCGAGGCGTAGACCTTGGAGTTTCTCAATGGAACTAAGGTTCCGAATTGTGAGACGCCAGGGCTTGAACTCCGACCAATTTAGTCGTAGATTAAATAAGGACCAAATGAGTCGCATATAGGCGTTGGGACGATGCACTGGCGTCCAGGCTCTCGTCTGAGTGATTTAAATCACTGAAAAATGCGGACTAATTTGGTCGGATATTGGCACTGCCTGCAGTAGTGGGCCTCGCACGGAGGGATTGCGGCGCGGAAGGCAGGCAGTCGCCGCAATCCTTCATCTCCCGGAGGTTATTTTTTGGAGGGCCGAGTTTCTCTGTTTTTGGTTCTTGTCTTCGCAACGTGTCCCCTCGGATTGCGGGCGCAGACTCCAAAAGGCTTTCGCGTCGCGGGCGTGGTGCACGATACGACAGGCGGCGTCATCCCCGGCGCCGAAGTGACGCTGCGGCCGGCCAACGGAGGCGCTCCGCTGAGGCGGCAAGCGGACGGGCAGGGGAGCTTTCAGTTCTCCGTTCCTGCCGCAGGCAACTACGCGGTTGAGGTTGAGGCGCCCAACTTTGCCCTCTATCGCGCCCAGGCAACGGTAAGCGCGGAAGCCCCGAGCGCGAGCCTGGACGTAACGCTGGCAGTCAGCGGCAGCACCGAAACCGTGAAGGTGACGGCAGACACTCTGGCGACCGAGACCACGAGCACGCAACTGGGAGAGACGCTGGAGGCCCAAAAAATAGAGGCCGTGCCGCTGAACGGCCGGAACTTTACCGACCTGATGGCGGTGCAGCCGGGGATTGTGCCGGTGAATACTGCGCAATCCGGAGCGGTGAACGATGCCGGCGACGCCGCGACGCCGCCCTCAGGCAACGCCAACCCTGGCAACCTCTCGATCAGCGGCCAGCGCGAGACGGCGAATGGTTTCAGGGTGAACGGCGCGGATGTGGAAGAGGACGTGAACATGGGCACGTCGATTGTGCCCAATCTCGATTCCATCGACAGCCTTCGCGTGCTCACTTCGAACTTCGACGCCGAATACGGGAATTCGAGTGGCGGCGAAGTGCTGGTGACCACCAGGCAAGGCACGGCGCAGTGGCACGGCAGCGCCTTCGAGTTTCTGCGCAACACGGCGCTCGACGCGCGCAACTATTTTTCGCCGGACCGCGCGGCCTACCGGCAGAATCAGTACGGCGCCACCTTGGGTGGTCCTTTGTTTCGGACCGGCGTCCGGTGGTTTGGGGACTATCAAGGCACGCGGCTCACCGAAGGCATCGATACGGGCGACATTTCCGTGCCGTCGCTGGCCGAGCGCGGCGGCGATTTCTCGCAACTGGCGCAGTCATTTGCTACCCCCGTGGCAACGCTGCTCAACGGACAACCCTGCATAGATCCCACCACGAATACATCTCCATGCACTGTTCCCACAGCGGTTAGCGGGCCTTACCTGGCTAATACGGCTTACGCGCCGCTTCACTACCCAGTTACGGCGGGAGAGCCCTACAACTACATCAAAGGCGAAGATCATATTGTAGGCAACCAGGTATTTGTCTATCCCGCGGCCTGCACCTCTACCGCTGATTGCGTTTTCCCCAATGCGCAAATCCCACAGCGCGTCTGGTCCGCGCCTGCCAATGCGTTGCTCGGCTATATTCCGAAGCAGAACGCGGGGGCGGGGTTGTTCGAGACTGCCGTCGCGGCCGAGACCCTCGACGACAACAAAGGCGGGTTGCGCGCGGACTGGAGCCGCGGGCGCAGCACCCTCACGGGCTATTACTTTTTGGACCAATACTCGCTGGATAATCCCTATCCCACGGGAACGGGCGGCGCCAATGTGCCGGGCTTCGACGCAACGTCGAACGGGCGCGCGCAACTGGCGAGCCTTCAACACACCATGACCTTCGGCGCGTCGATGCTGAATGAGGCGCACTTGAGCTATATGCGCAACGCAAATGCCGTGGGTCAGCCGCGCGGCGGCGTCGGGCCGACGCTCGCGGCGCAGGGATTCACCGGCATTGTGCCGCTCCAGCCCTCGACCGAAGGCATTGAGAATGTAGCCTTCAACAACTTCACCCTGGGCGTGGACACCACCGCCGAGGTGCAGTTCGAGAACATCTACGAGGCGAGCGAGACGTTTTCGCGGATTCTTGGGCGGCATGGGCTGAAGGTCGGCGGCGAGATCCACTCGAACCAGATCGACACTCACCCCAATACGGGCTTCAACGGCAGCTTCAGCTTCAACGGCTCCGAGACGGGCGTGGATTTTGCCGATTTCCTGCTGGACGTGGCTTCCAGTTACACGCAGGGCCAGGCCGAGAGCTTTTACAATCGCAATCTCTACATGGCGGCTTTCGTGCAGGACAGTTGGAAGGCGACGAGCCGGCTGACGGTGAATTACGGTGTGCGCTGGGACCGCATCCGGCCGTGGCTTGAGAAATTCAATCAGGTGCAGACGCTGGTCGTGGGCGAGCAGTCGCAGGTCTTTCCCGGCGCGCCGCCGGGACTGGTTTTTCCCGGCGATCCCGGCATTCCCGCGTCGCTCGCGCCGCCGCGGAATAACTTTTCGCCGCGTGCAGGCATTGCCTACTCGCCGTGCCCTGCGGGCGGCAGCCTTTTGGAAAAGATCGTCGGGCCAGCCGGCACCACCAGCATCCGCCTGGGTTACGGGATGTATTTCACGGCCTACGAGGGCTTGTCGGCGGGCATTATGAGCACCAATCCGCCCTACGGGTACACCTATACGTCTTCTGCGCCGCCGCTCTTCGCCTCGCCGTTTACCGTGGCCGCCACGGGCGCCAGCGTCGGGAATCCGTTCCCCTTGCAGCACGTGGCCTACGGAGCCAGCCGGGCAAACCCGAATCCCACTGTCAACTGGAGCCAGTTTGAGCCGCTGGTCGGCATTCCCGGCGTCGATCCCAACGATGTAACGCCCTACGCACAGCACTGGATGGCAAGCGTGGAGCGCCAGTTGGGCGCGGGCACGCTGGCCACGCTCAGCTACGTGGGCACGGCTTCGCATCATTTGCTGGTGCTTGAAGAGGCCAATCCAGCGAATCCGGCGCTGTGCCTGAGCCTGGGCTCGGCGGTGTGCGGGCCATTCAACGAGCAGGCCGCGCGCACCATCTTCGGCCCCGCGTTCGGCAGCGTGGATTTGCAGCGGACCATCGCCAACGCCAGTTACAACGCACTGGAGGCCGCGCTCAACCACCGGACACATGGGTTGGATGTGCTGGCCAGCTACACGTATGCGAAGTCGATCGATCAGTCGGCGGGATTGCCCGAAGCCGTCAACCCAGTCAATCCGTCTCTCAGCCGCGGTCTCTCCGCCTTCGACCTGCGGCACAATTTTGTGGCGTCGTTCCACTACGAGGTTCCTGCGCCCTCGTCCAAAGGGCTGCTCCATGCAATGGCGGAGGGGTGGGCCGTTGCGGGGATTGCGCGCTTCACCACTGGTTTGCCGGTTACCTTGATCAACAACAACGACACGTCGCTCTTGGGCACGATTCCCAACGGCATCAACAACAACGGTGTCGATACGCCGGAGTGGAGCGGCAAACCGCTGGGCATCAACACCAATCCGCGCGGCGGAGCGGCGGTCTTTGACGCGAGCCAGTTCAGCCTGCCCGCGCTGGGAACCATGGGCAACGCGCGGCGCAGGTTCTTCTCCGGCCCCGGCGTGGAAAACCTCGATGCCACTCTCTCGCGCGAATTCCAACTGCGCGAGGGCCGCGTCTTCGAGTTCCGCGCCGAGGCGTTCAACGTCTTCAATCACGCCCAGTTCTTTGGGCCTGCATCGGTCGAGGGCAACATTTCCAGCGGCACCTTTGGCCAGGCGGTGAGCGCCATGCCGCCGCGGCTGTTGCAGATGGCAGCGCGCTTCCGGTTTTAGGCCCACTCGAAACGGAAGCGCGAGCGGCAGGCGTGAAGGAAGGGCCGAGCGAAAGGCGCAATGGCTCCGGCCAGCCGCAACTTGAACGTTTTCGATTCACTTGTTGACATCGCCGAAATCGCGCAGGGTGGCTTTTTCTTGAGGAAAAAGCCACTTGGCGCCGTGCATTCTGTCGAGAGCAGAATCGAAAACGTTGTAGCGGCAAGCACTGCTGCTGGGATATAATGATTGAGGCCTTAGAGGGCAGGGAAGTCCCTGTCTACTGGAGTGTTTCACTTCTCCAAAGCCAAGAAAAAACCAGGAAAAGAAGAAAAAGAATGCCTAAGTTGAAGACCCATTCGGGCGCGTCCAAGC
>Ga0326728_10012439_pt1 | contig 18902 bp, 14 predicted proteins | sample MB3enrmetagenome_FD_207602 | JGI IMG/M metagenome (GOLD analysis project Ga0326728, IMG submission 207602) | Lab enriched peat soil microbial communities from McLean, Ithaca, NY, United States - MB31MN | ecosystem: Environmental > Terrestrial > Soil > Wetlands > Peat | place: USA: New York... | reverse complement strand
CGCTGTTCCAGAGCGGAGAAATCGCGCTTTCCCGAAGATTTGGTTTTCATGCACGCAGGGTAACATAAGATATAACATTTGTCACTCTATTTTGCAGAACTCAGTAATAAAACTGGGGATCGCGAGGACCACGGAAAGGTTGGTCCGTGACACATAGGCGATGATCATTCCCAGGCTCAGCAGCCCGACAATAACCCAGCGCCGGTTGCCTGCGTAGCCGGTATCTTGTGAACTTGAAACAGCTAGGTTGGTCATGGCATTCGCTGCCTTCAATCTTTCGGAAATTTCCAGATCCGAAGTGCATTCCTGGCGAGGATCAGCTCGCGATCCTCCGCCGTGTAAAAGTCTAATACTTTGTCGACGAACTCCAGTTCTTTATCCATCGAGAGTTCCCAACGTGGTTTTGGGTACCCCGTACCCCAGATGAGTTGCCGCGGACCGAATTCCTCATAAGTGGCTTTGAAGAAGGGGTACGTATCGCGATAGGGGAAAGTCTTCGTTAACGAGATTTCATAAGGCTCCGAGGCACTCACTCAGGCTTGGGGGAAGCGCTTCAAGCGGAACATCCTGCGAAAGTCCGCCCAGGGATCGGCGGCTTTCAAATCCGGCTTGCCCAAGTGGTCGACAACAATCTTGACCCCGGGGAACCTTCCCGCCATGTCTTCCAGCATGGGCATCTGGTGCGGAAGAATATAGAAGTTGAAAACGGCGCCCAGACGCTCCGCTTCGCGCCACAGCGGATATTGTTCCCGGGAGTTTAACCAGGTCGAATGGGGTGCATAGAGCGGGCTGAAGCGCATACCCTGAAAACCCTGCTCCTGCACCCAGTAGCGCAACCGGCCGGCCGGATCGGCGCCCAGCGGATTCAACAAGCCGTGGGCGACAAACAGGCCCGGATACTTGTGAAGTGAGTAGCTGATATAGGAATTGTCCCATCCATAGTAGCGCGGGTTGATGAGAACGGCGAACTTCAAGCCGAACTCCCGCATCTCCGCGACCTCGTTTTCAATCGGTGCTTCTACCGCCACGCGCTTCAGCTCCGGGTGCTCGGGATGATGGAATGGAAACTTCGGATCGAAAGTCCAAACCTCCAGGTGAGTGTCGATGACCAGCCGTCGGCGGTTGGTGGGGCCGAGAGCAGCGGCCGCCAAAGAGAGGAATTGCCTCCGGTTAATTTCTCGCGGCATGGTATCTGTATTCAGCGCAGTTCTATTAAGGTCCACCTCACCCTCAGTGCCCGAAGGGATACGAGCAGAGCGTTCCGCCGTTCAATTCAATCATTAGTGAGACCTCTTTGCCATCCAATTCGCGAAGGTGACATGGCGCATGGGTTGTGGCAAAATCAGGGGCTCTTATTTTTGTACCGATGGGAGACGGATTCATGCTGACGTGGCTTAAAGGGATTATTCCTCCACTCACCACTCCATTTGATGAGAGGGGAAAGGTCTGGGCGGCCGCCCTGGAGGCGGAGATCGATCATCAGATTGCCTGTGGCGCCCAGGGAATTTGCGTGACCGGCAGCACAGGCGAAGGAGCCGGGCTTACCCCCGACGAGGTCTTTGAAATCAGCTCTATCGCCGTCAAGCATACTCGCGGCCGTGTGCCGGTGGTGGGGGGCATGATCCCCGACACCACTGATGAAGCCGTGGAGTTGGCGCTGGCTGCGAAGAAAGCGGGCGTGGAAGCGTTGCAGGTGACGCCTCCTCATTACCTCTTTCAGCCCGATACAGAGGGTTTTGTGGAATACTATTCGCGCATCGGCCAGGCCACCGGCCTTCCCGTTATTCTCTACAACGTCATTCCCTGGGCGCAGGTGGGCGCCGACACGATCGGCAAGTTGGTTGAGGCGGGCGCCATTGCCGGCATCAAGCAGAGCGGTTCCAACCTGCACCTCCTTGCGGATTTGTTGTATCGTTACGGAAACAAGATACCCATCCTGACCGCGGTGGATGACCTGATCCTCCCTTCCCTGGTGATAGGCGCGCCGGGGGCGATCGCCGCCATCGTCACGGTGCTTCCCAAAGAATCTGTGGCTTTGTACGAGGCCGTGCAAAAGGGGGATTTGCCGCGCGCTCGGGAGTGCCACCACAAACTGCTGGTAGTCTGGCGGGCGCTGGAGGGAACTCAAGGATTTCACGCGCGCGTCAAATACGCCATGGAGCTTCAGGGCCGCCCTGCTGGATTGCCGCGCCATCCGCAGCGCGCCGCCAACGAGGCCGACCGTGCCATCGTCGCCCGCGCCCTGCGCGAAGCGGGAATTGCCACCGTGCGTCCGGCCTAATCATGGGATGCCCGATTCTCCCACCATTGCACCTTGGAGGTCACTTTGCCATGAACAACTGGAATAGAATTTCGTGCAAGCCGGTAAGCCGCCGCGATTTCCTGACACGAACCACGGCCTATACAGCGGGGGTGAGCGGTTGGCTCGCCAGTCACGGCACCGGCATGGCCTTTCCGGCGGCATTACCCGCGGAGACCCCGACGCTCGATACCGGTGGCATTGCACTGGTGAATTTTGAAAAGGCCCGCCAGCGCGCCGCCGCGATCGTGGCGAAGTTGACACTGGAGGAGAAGATTTCGCAGTTTGGCTCCTCGGGTGTGGCGGTGCCGCGGGTGGGGCTGGCGGCCTTCAAATACTACGGCGGTGAATCGCTCCATGGGTGCGGAAAAAGCGGGCCGGTGACCTCATTCCCCTTACCACTAGCGCTGGGATGCTCGTGGAATCGGTCCCTGATGCAGCAGGTTTTCAGCGCCGTCTCCGACGAAATCTGGGCGTGGCACAAAAAGAACGGCGACAGTCTGGCGATGTTCTCGCCCCCCACCGTGAACATGGGCACGCGTGATCCGCGCTGGGGCCGCATCGCGGAGAATTATAGCGAGGACCCCTACCTGGTGGGGCAGATGGCGATTTACACGATCCATGGCATGCAAGGGAATGATCCGCACTATCTCAAAACCATCGCCTGCGCCAAGCATTACGTCGCGAATGAAACCGAAGCTGACCGCCACGAGACCTCTGCAACCGTGGATGCTCGGAGCTTCTGGGAATACTACAGCCGTGGTTTTGAGGCCAGCGTTAAGGAGGGCCAGGTTTTCACGGTGATGTCGTCCTACAACGCGGTGAACGGCATCCCCACCACCGCCAGTCCGTTCATGCTTACCGAGTTGCTGCGAGATAGATGGGGTTTCCGCGGGTACGTGGTGACCGATTGCGGCGCGGTTGACGACGTTTACCGCGGGCATCAGTTCGTGACCACGGCGGCCGAGGCCGCGGCGCTGGCGGTCAACGCCGGATGCGACGTCGAATGCGGCAACATACTTCAAAGGTATCTGGGCGAGGCTGTGCGGAACCTCTTCATCAGCGAATCGACCCTGGATGAATCGCTGGTCCGGGCTTTTACCGGCCGCGTGCTGCTGGGGGAGTTTGACCCACCCGAGCAAAATCCTTACAGCAAGACGCCGGTTACCTGCCTGGACAGCCTGGCCCATCGGGAGCTGGCGCGTGAGGCCGCCCGGCAGTCAGTGGTGCTCTTCAAGAACGACAACAACACATTGCCGCTCGATAAGAGCAGCCTGAAGACCATCGCCGTCATTGGCCCGATGGCTTATCTATGCCAACTGGGGAATTACAGCGGCGGGCCGCAATACATGGTTTCACCCCTCAAAGCTATCAACGAGTATTTCGGCATTCGACCCGGCCCGACCTATTACAAAAACGCCAACGATTTTACCCAGTTCGGGGGCGACCCGGAGAGAGAGGGATCGCACGAAGGCGGCGAAAACCTCCAGAGAATCCACAACGGGGCATGGGCCGCGTGTCCGCAGGTGATGTTCACGGGCGCTACCGAGATTCACGCCCGCGTGGCCAGCAGCGTGAGCGGCGGAACCATCGACTTTCGCTTGGACAGCCTCGACGGCCCGCCCATCGCCAAGCTGCCAGTACCCAACACGGGTGGCGGCCAGACCTGGGAGAATGTGAGCGCGCCCATCACACCTGTGAGCGGCGAACACACCGTCTTCATGCGCTTCGCAGGGGGCTCGGGGGAGCTATTCAAAATTACGTCGTTCAATCTCAGCCCGGCGGCGCCGCTTGAACCTGCAACTTCAGGGACAACAAAAGTGGTGTACGCGATGGGCTGTGGCGTGGTGGACGACAAAGATCCGGCTCTGTTCGATGAGGCGGTCAAAGCTGCCCGCGAATCCGATGTCGCGTTGGTGTTTGTCGGAGTGAATGAACAGGTCGACAAGGAGAGTCACGACCGCAACTATATTCACCTGTCCGGCGCTCAACATGAGTTGGTGCAGGCCGTCTACGCAGCCAATCCCCGCACCATCCTGGTGATTTCATCCAATGCCCCCGTGGCCATCAACTGGGAACAGGAAAACCTGCCGGCCATTGTGGGCGGGCTCTTCCTGGGCGAGCAGCAGGGTCATGCTCTGGTCGACGTATTGTTCGGCCACTACAACCCCGGCGGCAAGTTGAGCACCATGTGGTACCGGCAAATCGAGGATGTGCCCGATTTCCATGATTACAACATCCGCCATGGGCGCACTTACATGTACTTCCGCGGCAAGCCGCTTTACCCTTTCGGTTTTGGGCTGAGCTATACCACGTTCGAGTACAGAAACCTTCGGCTCAGCGGCAAGACGCTTTCGCGCGACAGTAAAATCACGGTTGCGTTCGATGTCACCAACTCCGGCCGCCGCGATGGCGATGAAATCGCCCAGATTTACGTTCGTTGCCCCGGCGCGGTGGTGGAGCGGCCCCTTATGCAGCTTGTAAACTTTGAACGCGTGCACCTGAAGGCGGGCGAGACCAAGACAGTCAGCCTGGCGCTTGCGCATGACCATCAAGCTTTATGGTACTGGGATGAAAAGAAATCTCAATTCGCCGTGGAGCCCGGCCCCTTGAAGGTGATGGTCGGCGCTTCGTCGGCCGACATCAGGCTGCGAGGAAAGGTGCAGCTTACGACTTGAGGGAGTCGCCAGCCGCGGGATCGGGCTTCTTACGCCAACATCTTTTCCACCACATTGCCGTGCACGTCGGTAAGGCGGAAGTTGCGCCCCTGAAATTTGAAAGTCAGCTTGGTGTGGTCGAATCCCAGGACCTTCAGGATCGTGGCGTGGAGATCGTGCACGTGAACCTGATCCTGGACGACGTTGAAACCCAGGTCATCGCTTTCGCCGATCGAGATCCCTCGTTTCATTCCGCCACCGGCCAGCCACATGGTAAAGGCATTGGGATGATGGTCGCGGCCATTGGCGACGCCACCCCCCACACTGACCTGCACCATGGGCGTACGCCCGAATTCCCCGCCCCAAATGACCAACGTATCGTCCAGCATGCCGCGCTGCTTCAAATCCTGGAGTAGTCCGGCGCAAGCCTGGTCCGTGTCACGGCAATTTTCGGAAATGTCTTCCACCAGATGTTCGTGCTGGTCCCAAGCCTCATGATAGAGCTGTACGAAGCGCACACCGCGCTCCACCAGCCGCCGCGCTAGCAGGCAATTGTTTGCGAACGAGGGCTTTCCGGGCACTGCGCCGTAGAGGTCCAGCGTCGCCTGGGACTCCTTGGACAAGTCCATGAGCTCGGGAGCGCTCGACTGCATGCGGAACGCCATCTCGAAGGAGTTAATACGAGTGGCAATCTCAGGGTCGCCGGTAACATCTTCCCGCATTTTATTGAGTTTGAGGATTTCATCCGTGGTGGCGCGCTGCTCCGCCGGGTCCACACCTTTGGGGTTCGAAAGGTACAGGACGGGGTCGCCGCTGCTGCGGAACTCCACGCCCTGGTAGACGGTGGGCAGGAAGCCGCTTCCCCAGCAGGAATTCCCACCGCTCGGCCCCTTCTTTCCGGAGCTGAACACCACGAAGGCCGGCAAATCCTTGGCTTCCGAACCCAGCCCGTAAAGCGCCCACGCTCCCATGCTGGGGCGTCCAAACTGCATGGTGCCGGTGTTCATCAAGAGCTGGCCGGGAGCATGGTTAAAGGCATCGGTCACCAGAGATTTCACCACCGTGATGTCATCGACCACTTTGGAGAGGTGCGGCAGCAACTCGGATAGCTCGATGCCGGAATTCCCATGCTTGGCAAATTTGAACTTGGGGCCCATAAGCTTCGAGTTGGGATTGATGAAGGCGGCGCGATAGCCTTTCAAAAGTTCGGGCGGAGGCAGGGTGCCATCGAACTTCGCCAGTTGCGGCTTGTAGTCGTATAACTCCAAGTGGCTCGGGGCGCCGGCCATAAAGAGAAAAATTACGCGTTTCGCCTTTGGCGCAAAATGTGGTTGCTTGGGTGCGAGTGGATCGACGTGGGTCGTGTCGGCGTATCCCCTTTCCGCAAGCAGTTGCGCGAAGGCGATCGATCCCAATCCGACGCTGCATTGGCGAAGGAACCAGCGCCGCGACACTTCCTTGGGGCTGAGATTTCGATAAAGATGGTCCGAGCAACTCATAACTACTCCTTGGTGATCGTCTCGTCCAGGTTCAACAGCACCCGGGAAACCGCGGTCCATCCCGCCAATTGCGCGGGCGTTACGTTCTTCGGCAGCAGGGGCGCCAGCGCGTCGTTTCCACCCAGTAGATCCCACGGATTCAATTCTCCATCCTGATAGCGATGGGTTTGCTTTTGCAGGAAACCCAACAGCTCGTCCTTCTCCATCTTGTTCGGGTCGCGCGCGACGCACCGGCGGAAGGCATAATCCAGCCGCTGATCGTCCGTCCTGCCACCGTCCACCAGGGTGCGTGCCGCCAGAGCGCGCGCGGCTTCCAGGAAAACCGGTTCATTCAGCGTGGTCAGGGCCTGGAGAGGCGTATTGGAACGCGCGCGCCGCACGCACGACATGTCGCCGTTGGGAGCGTCAAATGTTTCCAGCATGGGATAAGGAACGGATCGATAGCGGAACGTGTAAAGAGCGCGGCGATAGACCTCGGCGCCCGTGGATTCATGCCACGGCTTGGGGCTGTAACTGACAGGAGGGAGGAAGAGGAAATCCGGCGCGGGAGGAAAGACGCTCGGTCCGCCCACGGCGGGATCCAGCAGCCCGCTGGCGCTCAAGGCGATATCGCGCACAATCTCCGCATCCACGCGGAAGCGCGGGCCGCGAGCCAGCAGCCGATTGTAAGGGTCCTTCTCCAGCAATTCCGGGGTCACCTTGGATGACTGCCGGTACGTCGCCGATGTCACAATCAGCCGATGGAGCTTTTTCAAACTCCAGCCTTCTTGATCCATGAATTGCACCGCCAGCCAATCCAGCAACTCCTGATTTGACGGCGGCTCGCACTGGGTGCCGAAATTCTCGCTGGTCGCCACGATGCCGATGCCAAAGTAGGCCTGCCACACGCGATTAACAATCGAGCGCGTCGTGGTGGGCGAATTTCGCGCCGCCAGCCAACGCGCAAAGGTGAGCCGCGTAGGCTGGCCGTTCTGCCAGGAATCGTCATGCGGGAGCGGGTGCAAGAACGCGGGGACACCGGGCTCGACCAGCGCAGTCGGATGCAGGAAATCACCGCGCGTCAGGATGTGCGTTTCCCGCGGCGTATCGCGGGTTGCCAGCACGAGTTGCGCGGACCCTTCGGGGTACCCCCGCCAGATTTCTGCAATCTGATCATTTGCGGCTTTCCACTCCGGAACGGTGGTGCGCCAATAACCAAAAACGGTTTGCACCTGAAGGGGCGTGCGCTCCGCGGCAGGAATGGAGAGGATGTCGCGCACGTCCTTGGGTAATGGGTCCGCGGTGGCGCCGGGCGTGTTGGTGAAGGACAAACGGAACCGGCCGAGGTTGTCGCTTTCTTCTCCCCCGCCATGATCTTGCGCCAGGGAAATGGTGATGATAGTGCCCTGGGAATAGGAAATGGGCGCGGCCAGGGTGAAGACCGCTTTCCGGGGTTGATTGCGCAGGCCCGGGCCGGCATCGATCCCCCAGGCGGTTTCATCCTTGCCGTCAATCGCGAATTCCGGCGGACCCGTCACGCGGTGTTTGCCGGACTTATCATCGAAAATGGGTTCGAGCGGCTTCTCCGGCTGTTCGAAATCCGCGGTGGCTTTTGCGAACTTCAGCTTGGTGACTTTGGTGGGAGCGTCGGCGGGAGCAGCTTCCACTCTAAACTCCGTCAGAGCGGCAATGCCCTTGAGCGAGCGGCCCGGGCCACCCAGCGGGAGTCGCTGGTCCGTGAGCAACTCCAAACGAAACGCCGTGATGTTTTGCAGGTCCGTCTTCACGGACATCTTCACGGTGCTCTTGGGCGGCGCGTAGCCCTGACAAAGGAAGGAGCCATCCTCTTGCGGATTGTATTTCTGACCGCTGGTGGAGATGTCGTCCACCACGGGCCGGATCACCGTCCACTCCGGCTGTCCCTGCTTCACCTGCTCTTCCCACGTGGCCATGTCGGCCTGCCACGTGGGGTGCTGGTGCTGGAGCACGGCTTCAATTTCGCGCGTCTTGCGGAAAATTTCCTCGCGTTTGATCTGCTCTTGCGGCGTATAGACCGGGATGTTGGAATCGTTAGCGCGATTGATGAACGCGAACATGCGGTAATACTCTTCCTGCTTGAGCGGATCGAACTTGTGATTGTGGCACTGCGCGCATTGGATGGTGATGCCCAGCATGCCTTTCCCGATGGCGTCCATGCGATCGAACATGGCTTCCATGCGGAACTGCTCGGGATCGATTCCGCCCTCTTCATTGATCATGGAGTTGCGCAGGAAACCCGTGGCCACAATCTGGTCCTGCGTGGCGCGGGGCAGGAGGTCGCCGGCGATTTGCTGGATGATGAACTGGTTGTAGGGCAGGTCGCGATTGAGCGCATTGATCACCCAGTCGCGATAAAACCACACACTGCGCGGCTGGTCCTTCTCATAGCCGTTGGAGTCCGCGTAGCGCGCGGCGTCAAGCCAGATGCGGCCCCAACGCTCCCCGTAATGGGGCGAATTCAAAAGGCGCTCCACTTGCTTTTCGTAGGCGTTGGGACTTTTGTCGGCAAGGAACGCGTCAACCTCCGCCGCCGTGGGGGGCAGGCCAATCAGGTCGAGGCTCAAACGCCGCAGCAGCGTGATGCGGTCAGCGGGGGGAGAGGGCGTGAGCCCTTCCTTCTCCAGCCGCGCCAGGATGAATGAGTCAATGGGATTCCGAACCCATGCCTTGTGGTTAACTTGAGGCACGGGAGGCAGCACGGGCGCAATGAATCCCCAATGCTTCTTGGCTGCTTCCGAGGGAGCGTACGCCGCCGTCTCCTCGGGCATCTCGGCCCCCTGATCAATCCACGCGCGAATCAATTCGATTTGCGCCGGCGCCAGGGGTTGCCCACCAAAGGGCATGCGGGTGAGGTCGCCAATTCCCGCCACGCGCTTATAGAGTGTGCTGTCCACAGCCTTGCCCGGCACCAGGATCTTTCCATTGGCGCCGCCGGCCAGGAACCCCTGGCGGCTGTCGAGGCGAAGACCGCTCATCTGGTTCGCAGCGCTGTGGCAACTGTAGCAGTTCTTTTCCAGAATCGGCTGGATGTCCCGCTGATAATCAATTTTGGGGGCGTTGGCCGCGTTCTGGGTTTGAGCGAGGCGTGGGAAAATTTCTAACCCCAGGATGAATAAAACCGCGACCAAGGGAAGGAATTGCAGACGACTTTTGCCAGATATTTTCAATTCACTTTGGACAAAGAGAGCCCTGTTCAACAGCAGAAATTCAAGGCTAACACAACTCCCGCGCCTGCTGCAAACAAAAAGGCCTTTCAGACCTTTTCGTGCCCCATGGGTCCGTCGAACCTGTGGCATACATCCGAGGCGGCAAGATGGGGTAGAATCGCAGGCCGGACGGCAGGAGGTGAAGAGGCATGAATCGTCGCGAGATGGTCAAGCTCTTGGGAATTGGGGCGGTTGCTTCTCTCGCTGCGAAAGCGTCCATTCGTTTAGGTGCTCAAGCCACGAAGCCTGAGTTGCCGGAGGCAGGAAAGATCGCCGGCCCATATGAGTTGCGCCAAAGCATTTATGTCATAAGCTCTCACCATCAGGCTCACGACCTTCCGGTCCGCGTTCTTTTGCCGAGGAAATTGGATAAGGTCAAGTCGCCCGGAGTGCTTTACGTGCTCCCTGTCGAGCCAGAGATTCAATTCAAGTTTGGTGATGGCCTGACCACGGTGGAGCACCTGGACCTGCATAACAAGTTCGGCTTGATCGCGGTGGCGCCTTCGTTCAGCGATTGGCCGTGGTATGCGAACCATCCCACCGACCCTAAACTCCAGCAAGAATCCTATTTCCTTGAAGACGTGGTGCCGCTCATCGACAGGCTTTATCCGAAGGCGAGCAAGAAGAGACTCCTGGTGGGTTTCAGCAAGTCAGGCAATGGCGCTTACCAACTCTTGTTACGCCACCCTGATTTATTCACCGCGGCGTCGATTTGGGATGCGCCGATCATGTATGATTCACCACAAAAGTTTGAGATGCCACGCATTTATGGTGACCAGGAGAATTTTGACAAGTATTGCATTCCCCAGTTGCTGAGGAAGGAAGCCAATCTGTTTAGCGGCAACCCTTCACGACTCGCGCTGTTCGGTTACAGTTTGTTTGGCGGCCCCAACCCTAAGTTCGGACCCCAAATCGAGGAGGCCCACGCGCTGCTGGAAAGCCTGCGCATCCCGCACATTTACGATGACAGCTCCCAGCGGGAGCATCGCTGGGACAGTGGGTGGTTGGAGCCCGCAGTAGCAGCATTGGCTACGATATCGCGTTCGAAAACCTAATCCGCTTGGGGATGGCGGCCTCTCATTCCCGACGTATTTTACGAGGAGGCATTCTATGAACTTCTTGATCTCAGCTCGATCCCGAAGGTGGCTGGCATTTGTCATCGCACTCATGTGGCTGTCCTCAGGCCGGCTTTTTGCCAGCCAGGAATTCGACGTCGTCGTATACGGCGCGACGCCCGGGGGAGTGATGGCGGCGGTGGCGGCGGCGCGCCAGGGGCTCTCCGTGGCCTTGCTGGAACCCACCACCCACGTCGGCGGCATGGCCACCGGCGGTTTGAGCGGCACGGATGTGACCCTCTACGAGGTCATCGGGGGATTACCCTTGGAGTTTTATTGGCGCGCCGGGCAGTACTACGAAATGGACCGGCACGGGCAACAGATTGCCTGGTGCCCGGAACCGCATGTAGCGCTAAACATCATGAAGCAAATGCTCGATGAAAGTCATGTGACGCTTCTCCTTCGCCACCGGTTGGTGGAGAAGACGGGTGTCATCAAAAGTGGTCCACGCATCACCGAGATTTCCACGGAGAATGGCGCGTCATTCCAAGCCAAGGTCTTCATTGACGCCACCTATGAAGGCGACCTGATGGCCCAAGCCGGAGTCTCTTACACCTGGGGGCGCGAGGGCATTTCACAATATGGTGAGACGCTGGCCGGGGTGCGCGCCGAGACCCCCAAGCATCAGTTCAAAGTCAAACTTTCGCCCTATGATACCAACGGGAAACTTCTGCCGGAGATTTCTGCCGGCCCCGTGGGAACACCGGGCTCTGCCGATCAGAAGGAGCAGGCGTATGCCTTCCGGTTCTGCTTTTCCTCCGACCCGGCGAACCAAACGCCCTTCCCCCGGCCCGCGGGATACAATCCGGCCCGTTATGAGCTGCTGGCGCGGCTGTTGAAGGCGCGCGCCGAACAGGAAGGCCACGCCCCGGAGCTGCGGTCCCTGCTCCTGTTGCGGCCTCTGCCCAACCATAAAGCGGACGTGAACAACAATGGACCTTTCTCGACCGATTTCATTGGCGGAAGTTGGGCGTACCCGGAAGCAAGTTACGCCGAGCGGGAAAAGATCTGGCAAGCCCATTACGACTACACCGCCGGATTCCTATACTTTCTGGCCCATGATCCGCGGGTTCCGAAATCGCTTCAGGATGAATTGAACCAGTGGGGCCTGGCGAAGGATGAATTCGTGGCGACGGCGAATTGGCCGCCGCAACTTTACGTTCGCGAAGCGCGCCGCATGATCGGCGAGTATGTGATGACGCAGAAGGATGCCCAGACGGAGGTCTTAAAACCCGACCCTGTGGGCCTGGGCTCCTACACCATTGATTCACATAACATCCAGCGCGTCGTCAGCCAGGAGGGCTTCGTCACCAACGAGGGGGACACGCAGGTTCCGGCCCAGCCTTACCAGATTCCCTATCGGATTCTCGTGCCCAAACATCAGGAGGTTCAAAACCTGCTGGTTCCCGTCTGCGTTTCTGCCAGCCACGTCGCATACGGGAGTATTCGCATGGAACCGCAGTACATGATCATGGGGCAGGCGGCGGGGGTGGCCGCCAAGCTGGCGATCGACAACCATCAGGCGGTTCAGGACATCGACACTACGGAATTGACAAAGAGACTTAAGGAACAGCAGGCGGTGTTGGAGTTCATGCCATCAAGTCTGACGCCCATTCTTCAGTTTTTTAATAGGACGCTTCGGCCGAAGCTCACGCGCTGAGCATATCAGGTGGACCGGGGCAGCGGGGTAGCCACCGTCAGTGATTTTCTGACCGTGAGCTTTTCCATGGTATAAGGCCCGCCAAATCGGGGCTAGATCTGGAACAATTTCCTGATCCCTACCAACCCCACCAACCCAAGTGTAAGCAGGAGCAGAGTGGCGGGTTCGGGCACAGAGGTAGTGGTGGAGTATAAGGTGCCGCTGGCGCTGCTGGTAAGGGACACCCCGGGAGGGAGGACGAACCTCCAACTCGGATCACAGGTAATATGGTTTGAAGGGTAGGACTCACTGGAGCTGGTGGTTACAGTTATACCTTCTAGGAATTGGACGGGGCCGGTACTCAAGGGAAAGGATAAGAACGCCGTTGTGGAGGATTGGGTACCGGAGGGGATGCTGAAGCTTCCCTGAAATAACGGGCCACCCAGGACCGGGGACGCCTCGATCACCCCGTCGCCATATGCGAATACGCCAGTAGAATTGCAGGAACCTGATAATATAAATGACCCAAGTTCTCCCGCCGTCCCGCCGCTGAAGGACAGGGTGTCCCATATATCGGCACTCGCGCTGCCAACAACTGAGTACCCATCAACAGGTGCGTATCGGCATTGGCGGTCAGAATCAATTGGTTGCTCGGGACGTACGCAGAGGATGACACATAACCACCGTCAACGCCGGCAGAACCGGCCGCACTCGATGTCAAAATTCCTGAACCATAAATATCACCATTAATGTACACGGCCTGCTGTGTAGGATCCTCACCATTCAAAACAGAACCGGATACCGTTGCTCCATATGGATTCAAGAAAAAAATACCAGCGCGGGCTTGGCCACCGTAAAGAACGACCAGCAAAACTAACAACAACGTCAATCGTTTCATATTTAACTCCATCGTTCCAAGTTTCCCATTCCCTTGCGGGTGGCGCGGCTACTGTCCAGCGAGATCGTTTATAGCCGGAGATGGTTCGCGTGTCTGTTCGATATTGCTCGCATGGGGTCAAAAGCTGGCAGCCGCGATTAGTGATCTTCTAACCGTTGGCTTTTCTCAGGCGCGGTATTCCCTTGGCGAGGACACATCCTTCATCGGAAGGGGGCACGCCGCCGCAACGGCCTTGTCCAAGGCAAAAAGGTTCGCGCTGACGAAGCAGAGGCCGTCACTGTGGCGTAGGCAATGGACGTTAGTTACACTTCTAGGTTAGCACAGTTGCCCAGAAACTCCAAGGACAGAGACGGAGCCCCATTACCGTGGCCAAAATTGATCAGAAGTGCAGCCCTCAGGGAAAAGCCATCTGTAAGCCGAAGGTTATTTGGGGGGAGAGACGGGCAGGCGCGCAAGTGAGGAGGCCGGAGAAGTGGGCATGCAGGCGACGCCGTGGGCAAATGTCCCCTCTTCACGACGCGCCTCTTCATGAACGATTTTTGCAGGAACAAAAATGTTGGCGGCTCCGGGTGAGTACGGCAAGGCAGCTTCAATGATGGTGCCCAGAGGATAATCCTTGTGGCTGATGAAGCGAAAGCCACCCCGCGAGACGTTTTCCGTGGAGACGATCTCTTCGCCATGCACGGAGTGGCGAACACAAACATTGACCCGGAGGTTTACGCGAGGCGCCCGCCGTTCCTGGCTTTTATGGTGGGAGCCTTGCGCCGCTCGTCCGACCGGAAACCGTTGCTCTTCCCGCCCGTAGGGCCGCCAGAGAGTTGTTTCCTTACACTGTTTGCAGGGACGCGTGAGGCAGTCATTGGCGGTAAGAACTCCCAGCTCAAAAACGTCCAGGTGCACAACCTCCTGAGCGTGGCAATCGACGCACCTAAGACACACTCGGCCCGCGGGGTTCTCCGTGCCATCCAGCAAGGGAAAATTGATGCCCCAGATGTTTACATCGGGTTGCAGCAGGGCCACGCCGAAATTCCAACCCTCCGCTCCTTCCACGATGGGGCCCGCCACCTGTGCCGCCGCCTCCAGGCCGGTCTTCACACATCGGATCGTGAGCTGCTGCTCGGGAACCAAAGCGTGCCGGGAGGTGATCCTGGCGCCTCCCCGATTGATGACGACGGCTTGGGTGGTCTCCACGAATCGCCGGCCCGCGGAATCGGTTCCCGAAAGGATGATGATGGTTTCAAGGCAAACGCGGTCACTTGTGCGCATCTCTCGGATCTCCATGCCCCCACACGGAACGGAACAACGGAATGCACGCTCAATCAGACTAAATTGTTGCCTTCTCGTCCCTAAATTGTACGCCGGGTTAACCTGTCGAGCAACATCAAAGCACCTGGCCCCTCGGCGGAGCAACAGGGGCCCGTTTCATCCCCTCCCGCGTACCTGTTATGCCGATGGGCGAAGAGGGAAGGTCAAATCCAGAATTCGGGTTGACAGGAAAGCTCCTCCTGCCTAGCATGATTCCTGCGGCTTATTCTCGCCAGCTTAAACTTAATCGAGGAGTGCAACATGTCACTGCGCATCAATGACACTGCCCCGGACTTTGTCGCCGAAACCACTCAGGGAACCATCAAATTCCACGAATGGATCGGCGATGGCTGGGCCATTCTGTTTTCCCATCCCAAAGATTTCACTCCCGTGTGCACCACGGAACTCGGCTATATGGCGGGCCTGGAGCCGGAATTTGCGAAACGTAACTGCAAGATCATCGGGCTGAGCGTTGATCCCGTGACCAACCACAGCAGGTGGGCGGCGGACATCGAAGAGACACAGGGCCACAAGGTGAAGTATCCCATGATCGGCGACCCGGAGCTCAAAGTGGCCAAGCTCTATGACATGTTGCCAGCCGACGCGGGAGACACTTCCGAGGGCCGCACGGCCGCCACCAACGCCACCGTGCGCACGGTCTTCGCGATCGGGCCGGACAAGAAGATCAAGCTGATGCTCAGCTACCCGATGAGCACCGGACGAAACTTCGACGAAGTGCTGCGCGTACTCGATTCCATCCAGCTCACGGCCAGGCACAAGGTCTCTACCCCCGTGAACTGGAAGCAGGGCGAGGATGTCATCCTCTCGGGAGCGGTATCGGACGAAGAAGCGAGAAAGCTCTATCCCGGCGGCTGGAAGGCACCCCGGCCTTATTTGCGGATTGTGCCCCAGCCGAAGTAGGGACGTTGCCAGTATCGACGCTTTGGCCTAGCGTGCCTGCGGTGGCGGCTGCGTCTCCACCACCACGACCTCGTATTCGCGGATTTCGGGCAGGGCCAGCTCCAGAGTTCCGGTTTTGGTGACCCGCGGCAGCAGCGGCCGCTTGGCCATCAGCGCGTAGGCGCGCTTCACCGTCATGCTGCGTGGGAGGACCAGGTGCGCGCCTTGCACAGGGATCACTTCCTGAATCGGCCGCGTCATCTCGCCCGTGAAATTCACCAGATGAAATATTTGGAGCGCTCCGCCATCCTTCGAGCGATGCACCAGCTCCACGGTTCCCGGTGCGCCTTCCAGGCGCGGCGCACCCGGCGCCAGCATCACCGCCGCGTTCTCCACGATGGCGAGGGAATCCCGCATGTGATAGTTCGCGATCGTGTTTCCCAGATCTCCGCTCGCATAGACCCCCATGCCTTTGCCCAGCCGGTTTACTGTCAGCGCCGGATCCTCTGACAGCGGCGGTATCTCCCGATAGGGGCCGAGGCGTTTCTCCAGGTAGCGAACCACCGGCGTCGCGCCCTCCGCGCGGACGCGCGCGTAGTAGACCGGCGAAAGGATCAACGGCTTCGGCAACCCGCTCGTCAGGACACCCTCTGACACCGCACTCATGAAGTCGTAGGTGCGCGGTCCGGCGATCTTTGCGGCGGAGGAAACTCCCAGGGCTTCGCGCAGAGCGAACTCCTTGCGCCGCTGGCCGAACGCATCGTACAGCGAGGTTTCAAACGTGGCGAACACGTTTCCGCCATTGCGGACATACTCGGTCACCTGGCGCGCCGCCGCATCGCTCATGCAGGCCACGTTGGGCAGGAATACGGCGCGATACCGGCCGAGATTCCCCTGCTCCAGGGTGGTGTCATCAATGATGTCGAACGGCACATGCGCGCGCAGCAACGTTTCCGTCACGCCCCCGAACTCGCGCTGCAGATTGCCGGCCTCCGTCTTCCCCTTCACCGCCGCGAAGTCAATCAACTGGGCGTCCGGCGAGTAGGCGTTGGCCGTCGCATAGGACCACACCACCGCCACCAGCGCCTCGGAACGCGTCTTGTGCAGGTATGACGAGTTCTCCTTCACGAACTGGTTCATCGCCACAGTGGCTTGCAGTTCCGGCCGGTGGAATTCCGTGAGCGTCAGACTCATCCATGGGTTCGCACCATTAGCGATCGTATCGGCGTACATCAGCCGCGCCTCGGCCGCGGGCAGCATGGCGTGCGTCCACGGCTTCAACGCCGGGCAGGCGATGATCACGGTGGGCTTTCCCCCCGCCTGGGTTTCAATCATGCGCGCCCGCAAGCCGGCCTTCCACAGGGGCGTCTGGTTGAGATCGTTGTAAACGTAGCCACCCTCGCTGGCCAACAGGTCTTCTTCTTGCGCCAGCCGCCGGTTCACGTGCCCCGTGGCCCAGTTCCCGGTCAGTGCGGTGTGGTTTCCGTACAAAAGAATATTGGGATTGGCTGACTTGATGACGTGGTTGAGGTCGCGCATGAAATCCGCCAGGCTGTTGCCTTGAAATTCCAGCAACTCGCCGGCCCCCCGCCCCTGGCGCTCACGCTTGGAAGGCAAGTCGTGCCCGTAGAGTTTGCGGAATTTTGCCTGGCAATACGGGCAATAGCAGGTGTCGGGGAAGAACATGGGCCCGTCGACGAAAATCCCATCAATCGGATAGGCGCTCAGGTCCTTCATCAACTGCATCACCCAGTCCCTCCACGGGCTGTTTACGCAGAAGGTTGTTCCGTGCCCGTATAGATCGTCCAGCGTGCCGCCGCCCTCGCGGATCTGCACCCAGTCGGGATGTTTCCTGGCGAACTCCATGGTGTAGTAATGGACATTGAAGTAGAGCGTGGTCCGCATGCCGCGTTTGCGCGCTTCCGGCAGAAAGTCCTTGAGATAATCGGGATGCTGCACGGCCGCCAGCGGCGTGCGGAAGAAGAAGCCTTCATCGTCCATGCCGTCGAACAGGTTGTGCACATATAAAGTGTCCGTGTTGAATCCCAGCGCCGCCTTCATCTGCGCCAGTTCGGGCGCGGGGAATCGCATGATCTCCCCCGCAAACGTGTGTAGGTCCAGAATCGTCAGCGGCTCCTGCTCCCACCAGCGCTCGGCCGCCTGCGCATTCGCCAGGCTGGCGAAAAGAACTGCCCATACCAGTTTCCCTAGGGGTTTCACGATGACCTCCGGATGATGGCCTCAATTATCACTACGCAATATCCCGGCGACGGACGTTTGACGCGCCCGCAGGTTAGCACCATAGCCCCAAGCCTTCAAGGACACGGACGGAGCGCGATTACCGTGGGCGCAGCGGCGTAGCGAAGAGTCATTTTTCTTCGAGAAAAATTACTCTGTGGTACGCCTTCCATTGCCGGATTGCGCAGAGCAAAGCTCTGCGGTCATGGATTCGCAGAGCTTCGCTCTGCGCAATCCGGCGCCCCATTTCACCTCGCCTTCAGAACTTCGATCAGGGGCTCAGCCCAAGGGCTGCCAAGAATCTGGTGCAAATTAAGGCGATTGCGATATACTCATCCAAGCTTTGAAGGCAAAATAGAAAACCCGGTTGATATTTTCCTGGGAGGGGGACGCATCATGGGGAACTGGACTGTGCAGTCGGTTACTTGCCGCCACACGCCGCTGGACACGCCCACGGAGTACGGCACGAACTGGTACGTAACGTTCAGGCTCAAGTACACTCCGTCACTCGTGGGGAGCTTCGTGGAGCCGCCCAAGATGGCCTGGGACGAGGTCATCCTGTTCAACGACTACAGCAAAGGCGAGCGCTGGGAGTTCAATGGGAACATGTACACGCAAAAACCGGACAGCCCGACGATGGCGGTCTGGGCGCAGCGTTACTTCCGCGCCTACCTCGAAGCCCACCACCAACCTTTCCGAGATAACTATGGTAAACAGAAAGGGTACTCCAAGCTCTTTGACAAGAACGGCGCCCCGCTCGAGGGTCGGGTTCTCGGCACGCACATGGGCGGGAAAGAGCAGAATAAGGCGGTTCAAGACTACCTGAAGAAGCATGGCGGGATACTGGAGATCCAAGTGCACGACATCCCCAATGTCCTCAAGCCGGGCCCCAGCAAGGTAAAGAATGTGGAACGGGTGCTGATCTTCAACTGCGGGGTGACGGGAATGGGGCCGCGCGTCAGGGCTTGGCAGCACATCAAAATAGACTCGAGCCAGCCTGCGACCAGTTGGACGTACAACTTCCAGACCGGCGGTTCAGCGCCCGGGCTCAAGACCACGGGGTTGAAATTAGTCCCGGATCCTACCCCCAAAGGTGATTTGCTTCCCACCGATGGCATCTGGTAGTTA
>Ga0326728_10012438_pt1 | contig 18902 bp, 20 predicted proteins | sample MB3enrmetagenome_FD_207602 | JGI IMG/M metagenome (GOLD analysis project Ga0326728, IMG submission 207602) | Lab enriched peat soil microbial communities from McLean, Ithaca, NY, United States - MB31MN | ecosystem: Environmental > Terrestrial > Soil > Wetlands > Peat | place: USA: New York... | reverse complement strand
CCAGAATTCGGATTCCGTCATAGATTCATTCATATTTTGAACCCGAACGTGAATTATTGTATTTTCATTGAAGTCTCGACACTCCAATTAAATGGAGCCCCATACAATGACCGTTTCATGATCAGCGCATTGTCTGGGCCAACCCGGTGGCGTCTTAGCATGATTCAGGAAACTATGCTGACGTAGGTTCGAGTCCGATGGATTGCAAGGCGCTCTAATTTATCGAAACGAGCGCCACGATCAACCTTGTAACCCAGCCATTGGTTCGTTGGGGAAAATTAGGCTGATGATTCGAAACCTGATTCGTTCGCTAGACTCAAATGATTGACGCCAGTTTGGAGTCAACCTCACTTGTCCTATTGCTTCTTTATTGAATTCAGTAATTGACTTCTTCAGGAGCTATCCCTGTAGCCGCTAAGTCTAGTTGAGTTTAGTGGTGAGATTCGTCGGGAAAAGCGCTCGAACCCCCCGGGGTTTTTGCCTAGAAAAGAGGGTGTGACGCTCGTTAGGTGAATCGAGCTGAATTCTAATGCTGATAAGAATTCAGCTCTTCCTTGGACCACTGCATGCGTAGTCTAGATGATTTACCGCAACCAAACGCAGATTCTGATACAGATAAGAGATTGTTCGCAACCGCGAGAAAACAGCCTCTCCCAAAGCGTATCAGAATTGCTGTGTTTGAGCAAATCGGAGAAAGACAACCACACGAATCTGGTGGGCTTCATGCCCTGAATCGATTTCACTTCGATTCTGAATCGATCCAAGGAATAGAAATGGCGACTAAGCAAAACCAAGCAAAGCAAGTTACTGTTTTCATGAGGCCGAAAATTGGGCGAATCCCTAGGGAGGATTACTATGCTGAACGCCAGAAGCGCTGGGTTTGGGTCTTCCCTAAAATAGATCGACACTCGTCTTTGAACCAGATAGTGGATCTGGATATTTTCTGCTCAATACTATTCCCGCATAGCATAAAGAAGCAGGGTGTAGCAAAGGCCATCATTCAGATCCTAGTTGAAGAAAAGCGTCCCATGTATCTGCGGGATCTCCACTTCAGGGTCATAGAGAGGATCAAAGTAAGCGCTCAAACTCTCAGTGATACCTACAAGGCTATGCTGCGAAGCGGGCTATTAGAGAAGAAATACCGGAATGATCCGACTAGGTTGAGCGTACAGTTTGCAAACCGACTGAGAGACCTGGCTAGTTACTGGGACAATTACTTATCCGCCAAGCAAATTTCTTAGCTCTCCAATTTATTGGAGAGTTACGGATCTCTCCAATTTATTGGACTTCAAGTGTACCGTGTGTCCACAGGTTTACTGGGAGTGGCAGATTGTGGTTGAGATTGTGGTATTGGAGGTAATGGTGGAGGGATATTGAGGCTTCTAGAGATCAATATGGCATCGGCAATAGCGGCATTCGATACCGCTTGAACTAGCTGCGGAGGCGGAGGCTTCTGAGCCTTGTGGTCCTCATAAATTCTTGTTGTGTCACCAATGTCGCCAGTAATTTTTGCTTTCCCCTTAAAGCTAATCTGTGCAATTGGCGGAGAGAAAACGATGGTGAATACAAACGGTGCTTCCAGGGACTTATCCGGTCGCTGATCTATGGATAGCATGTTAATGTTCACGGCGATTTGAACCTGAGACGGAAGCGCACGATCAACTTCCCAGAGCCGTTCTGCCGACACGTTAGTCATTGAAATGTTGACCTGGATCATGAACGCCAACCACATGCCTAAGCGTACAGTTTTAAACATTCGTTTCATAACGCGGCACCCCTCTTTTTCGTTGGAAGTCAGTTCCGTCAGAAATCCTAACCGAATATGCACCTGAAATTGCCACTGAAACGTGACGGCAAAAAAATCCTCAATTTTAGAAAATTTGGGGAAACAAATTTCTTTGCAAAATTATAGAAATCGAAATCAGATCGAAAAGAGGGCTGGAAGGCGCCGCCGTCGTTCCGCGGGAATTCGGGGTGAGAGTTGCTCTAACGCTGTGGTGAAGCCAGCCAAAAGTTCAGGTGCTGAGGCAGTGGTCAAGCGTGTTTCCTCTTCGGGAATCATAGATTGTATCATTTGACCAAGCGTTTCACGTTGTGCAGCGTTCCATTTTGGGGGATTTTACCTCGAAGGTTAACGCAGCATGGTTCGCCATTAGCAATAGCCGTGTGCATTGTCTGCCACTAGGATGTGGACTTGAGTACTTGCCGGGGCCTCCTTCATTGTTGCAGTTTGGCGCCCGATTATCTAAATCCAAGTCTGCACTCATGACCTGGCAAAGAGAGCAGTCAAGCGCTCTGCTTTTTAATATATGAGAGAGATTAGGTCGCAGGCTGACTTACCGTGAACTTGAAACAAGTAATTGCGGCAATTGGCGTTATCGCCTTGCTCGTTATCGTTGTCTATCCTGCCTTGGCAACTGGAACGATCGCCATTTCGATCAAAGCAGGAAAGATATCATTAGCCGACCACGTCTACGTAACACTCACCGATGTCTCAGCTCATCGCGCGGGCCAGAGCGGAGACCAAGGTTGGGAACTCATTGCAAATCAGTCGCGAACCATCGATCTCGTTACGATAGGAAACTCACCCACTATACTCGGAACCGGACAGATCCCCGCTTCGAATTACGACATGATACGGATAGATATAGCGAACGTGACCTGGGTTTACAAGCAGAACAGTACTAATCTGCAGTTGCAATCATCGCTAGTCCCGGTTAACCTCAACTTCACAGTTCAGGCTGACAGGAGTATTGGAGTCGAGATGACCCTTTCAGGGCAATCCCTGAATGTTGTCGGGACAGAGTATTTCTCCCCTACCCTTACGGCTACCGTATCCGAGCAGTGAAAGCTAATTCAAAAATACTTGCTGAACGCTCATATGATGGGTTTGAAATGGGCATAAGTGGACGAGATATACTTAGTAAACTGATTCAGTCGCACAAATGCGTCTATCCCTTCGATTATGCGCTTTTGGACGGAGATGGTTATGTTCTCACTGTGCGCGACGAAACTACACTACACTATCTGGAACATCGAAACGTCGTTTCTTACGAGGTTATTTTTACGCCTCCGAATTTTGTTGCACACCTGACCGCGAAGAGTAAATATGGTCGGATGGGCCTATCCTTCCTTAACGCAGCCAAGGTTCACAGCGGTTTCGTGGGACGGCTTGCGCTTGAACTCGTGAACTTGAGCAATAACCGTCAACCGATAACTATCAAACGCGGAGATCCACTGATGCATATAGAGTACATCACAAGGGATGGAGAACCTTCACCCTATGTTGGCGACTACATGTTCCAATATATGACAGAGGATGAGGTTTCAATGTACAAAACAATACTTAAGGAACAATTCAGGAACCTATTCGATCATACGTGGCTTGATAAGATCAGCAGCGAAAGGGTACGTGGTTAACTGACGTTTAGCGTCGTCCGAGGATTACTTTGCGCTTCTTTGACCGGAACAGTATCTGAGCACCGACTGCGAGAGCGATGAAGAAGATCACTGCAGCAATCATGACTTCCTCTCTATGACCTGAACCTACGCCAACCAGTAACGTATTGCCTGATCCCTGTGCCACCCCAGGGAGTAGTATTTCGGCATCGTAGCCGTAATTTGCGAAGATTTGGAACGTATTGTTTAGCCCACGAGTGCCGCTCAATGAAACCATTAATGCTTGAGGCGGCGTGAAACGCCAGCTCGTTGTGTCGTTTTGTATGTTGTACGTTTTATTCCATTGCTCGAGCGGTACGTTCAGTGGTGAGAAATCGAAGAGCGTGAAGTTCCCGACTTGATTGGCGAGCCGATACCCTGGGACTGACGTTTCGTTCGAAAAGAACGTGACTGCAGTAATCGTGGCATTCGGTTTCAGCTCATATTTGCTGGCATTCACATAGTAATCAACAACAGGCCGAAGGTAAACGCTACCAACCGCGTTATAGCTCAAATTTTGGGCACTCAAGTCAGTTGCGACATCGAAAGACTTCCAGGTACTGTTAAAGGTGGCCACGTCTCCGTTCACAGTACTCACACCACTGACACCCATTGTCGCAGTTACGTTAAGCCAGTCACTCGTTGAAGTGATCTGTAGCGTTAGGCTCGAAAGTTGAGCTGATGGATCTGCTTGCTGTAACGCATTCGCGAAAGCGGAACGGAGGGAAGTGTCCTGAGACGCGTTGAGTGAGAGAGTTCTTGTTGGGAACGTAGTCATGTTCTGGTTGAGTGAAAGAACCATCTTCATTTGGAGTTGGCCGTTCTGTGCCGATATGGTGACTCCCGTAGCATGCACGGGGATAATCAATAGAGAAGTGATCGTCACCAGGAAGATTATGTAAGCCTTAACATGCATTGTTTGACACGACTCGTCGCATTTTATTGACGGTAGCGAACCAAACTGACGTTCGGTATTTAAAGTTCAAAGTATTGGCCGTTGGTTACCTTTAATTGCGTTTGGAGTAACTGCCTGGCTTCTTTCACAGATAACCTTCGTCTGCCTTGATAGCCAATGATTGTCCTACCCGACTAGGTCTTGAATGCCTCAATTAATTGTTCGGCTAATTGAGTGCTTTCGAGCCTTTGGCATTCAGAAGTCTGTGCGCCGATGTGTGCGGTGCATACGACGTTTGGTAATCGTGTTAATTCCTTCTCCCATTCATCCGACGGCGGTTCTTTGTGGAACACATCTAATCCAGCTCCTGATAGTTTACCTGACTTAATCGCTTCAAGCAATGCCTGCCCGTCAACTATATCACCGCGTGACGGGTTGATCAAAATTGATCCTTTTTTCATCTCACCGATGGCTTTTGCGTTGATAAGATGGTGCGTTGAAGGCAGGTAGGGAACGTGAATGGATACTATATCAGAGCGATTGAGCAGCTGTCCGAGGTCCTTGATTGGAGTGAATCCTACTTGCTGCGCTTTCTCCGTGAAGTCTATCACGTCGTATCCGACAACGGTCGCACCGAATCCCTGCACTGCGATTCGCGCGACTTCTAATCCTATACGACCGGCTGCTCCAACTATGCCGACTGTTTTAGATTTCAATTCAGAGCCCATGAGTTCGCTCTTTATCCATCGGCCTTCCTTGATCGCTTTGTCCGAGTAAGAGATCTTCCTGATTATACTGAGGGTCAGTCCGATCGTAAGTTCCGCTACGCTCGTGGTAGGTGCCGCGGGCGTGGCGATCACTTTAACTCCCTTCTGTTTCGCAGATCCGAGGTCAATGTTGTCCAACCCGACTCCGGATCTAGCAATTATTCGCAGGCGGTTTCCGTTTTGGACAACCGCGGCCGTGATTTTAGTACGACCTCGCACGATCACCGCGTCGTATCCTGCTATGTCCTGTTCAAGTTCGGTGGCGGTTATCGTTGGTTTTTCCGACACATCGAATCCGGCGTTCTTCAAAAGAGTTATTCCATCTTGGTGGATAGGATCGCAAACGAGTACTCTTACAGTCATTTCAATTCCCTTGCCTTTGTCTGCTTGCCTGAGGACTCAAGGATGAATTAATCTGTAGCGAACCAGAGTCTAAATTGGTTATCCACCGTGACGACGCCTTTCCTGATGATGATTCATCGCACGTCTGGGATTTATATCAGCAAATTCCTATCCGTTAGGTTCGTTTCCAATCCGATGAGGAATCATTTTTGAAAGCCGCTATACGGAGACCTGTCGCTCTCAAAATAGGATACCACTGTTTGCCTGAGCAGTACGAGCCTGGCGCATGTCTAAATCAGATGGTTCAGGCAGAGAAATACGGATTTGATGCTGTGTGGGCCAGTGACCATTTTCATCCATGGGTTAGCAAAGGTCAAGGGGGGTTTGCTTGGATCCTTTTGAGCGCATTTGCTGCAATGACCAAAAAGATACCGTTTGGGACGTCTGTTACCGCTCCTACCCTGCGATATCATCCAGCGATAGTGGCTCAGGCCTTTGCAACACTCGATTGTCTATTTCCAGGCCGTGTGTTTCTGGGACTGGGAACCGGAGAAGCCATCAACGAAATGCCCCTCGGTTATGATTGGCCAAAGTACACAGAAAGAGCTGCAAGACTGGAGGAAGCGATTCAGATCATACTCGGTTTGTGGAAAGGAGAGACATTGAACACGAAAGGAAGGTATTACACATTACGACAAGCAAAACTCTACACTAAACCTAACGGAAAAATTCCATTGTACATCGCTGCTGGCGGTCCAACGAGCGCTAAACTCGCAGGAAAGTTTGCTGATGGAGTTATAGTTCTAGCTGGAAATTTGAAATTATACGATAACCGTTTGTGCCAAGGTGTCGATGAGGCAGCTAGACGAAACAATAGGGATCCAACGAAAATCGAACGTGTACTCGAATTGTCAGTATCATACGACGAGGACTACGATCGAGCATTAAAGGCTGCTAGGTTTTGGGCGCCAATTATGTTACCAATCGTCTTTAAAGCAGCGCTTTACGATCCTCATGAAATTGAGTCCCTCGGTGACCACGTCGGAGATGACGTGATAAAAAGAAACTGGTCGATATGCAATTCACCAGAGGACGCGAGTAAAGTTATACTGGGCTATGCTGCGCATGGATTTGATCAAGTCGAGATAACCAACGTGAGTCCCGATCCTGAAGCTTTTTTGAAAGATATCGGAAACGTTCTGCCCGTCATCAGAGAAAATGCAAAGAAAGGATGAGGCCTATCCGCGAGTTCTAGGTTGACTATGATGCTTTAGTTTGTCAGAGAAGGGTCAAATTCTGTTACTAGATCTGAATTTCCGAAATACGTTGGGACTCTTTGAGCTAGATCTGTTGGCTCGACGTCCAGAATTCTGCCTGAACCGGTACTGGCTTTTCCTCCTGCTTTTTCAGTTATGAAAGCGATTGGGTTGGCTTCAAAGTTCAATCGATATTTCCCTAATGGGGCATCAACCAATTCGGGATACGCAAAGAATCCGCCTTTCGTAAGAACCTGTGTAAAGTCTCCTACGAGTGAACCTCCATAGCGCAAAGTGAGTCTACGCTTTTCGATCAACTCTGCGAAACTGCGCACTCTAGGAGTCCATTTGTCTCTCAATCCTCCTATTCCATAAACGCTAGGCTCCTTCGGGAAGTGGTGAGGTTCTCCACTAGTAATGAATTTCTCGTATCCTTCAGCTCGTCTTCCAGCCGCAACGAATACATTCACACCTTTTTGGCGACCGAGAACGAGTTCAAGATATGGTCCGTAGAGGAAGTACATTGAGGCAAGCAGATCCTTGCCCGCTGCAGGTAGAGGTTTGTCGTGGTAGATTCCTATAATCGTCCCCATGAGATTATCGGTCGTGATGTTTGAGGAGCCGTCGAGTGGATCGATCACTATGGTATAGTCGCCACGTTTGCTGCTTAACGGCTCTTCTAGCTCCTCTGATGCTAGTTGCTTCACTAGGCCACTCCCAAGCAATTTGTGAACGAGGAGCTCGTTCGACCAGACGTCAAGCGCTAACTGCTTATCGCCGTAGGTGTTTACATTATTTGTTGCTTCTAGCCTACGCGGAATTTCTCGCGCAATTCTTAATCCAAGGTCGGCCAGTAGAAAAATGAGCCTTTGTAGATCACGATCTTCGTTAGCCAGAATTTCTTTTAGCGTGAGACCTCTCAAGAGTTTTGCCTAGCGCTTGAAGTTAATTCGCGGATTTCTTGAAGATGATTTCCTTCAATGCTGCAGCAATTCTCATAGGGTCCTCATGTTGCCACACATTTCTTCCAACAGCCAACCCGGTGGCTCCCGCGTCCATGACCCCCCTAACTTGTGCTAGGAAATCTTCGTCGCTAGGTGCCTTCGGGCCTCCTGACATGAAGACTTTCGCCTTTCCAGCTGACTTAACCGCCCAAGAGAAGCTTTCCCTGTCGCCAGTGTACTTTATTTTAACCGCGTCGGCTCCGGCTTCTAATCCAGCTCTCGCCGCATATGCGACGATCTCTTTGGAGGTATCATCTTTGACGGCTGCGCCTCTTGGGTAGATCCAGGCTATTGTTGGAATGCCGTTTTTATGAGCTTGCTCTTGAATTTGGCCGAATTCCTGCAACATTATGTGTTCATGAGCGCTTCCTAGATAGATGGTGTAACCAACGCCCTTAGCTCCTAATTCTATGGCTTGTTCTACGCTACAGATGGCTGTAGCAAGCGGTTCACCTTGTGGTAGGCTGGTTTTGCCATTCAGCTTGAGTATCAGCGGAACTTTTCCATTGTAATATTTTTCAGCAGTTCCTTTTTGGAGTACCAGACCAGTGAACCCTCCTCTTTCAGCAATATCGATTATGTATGCAGGATCGACGTTCCTTTCGTTGAAGTCTTTAGATGGACCATGCTCCAAACCTTGGTCATAGGCCAAAAAGATACCTTTTCCGTTTTTCAGGAACGCATTCATTCCAACTTCGCGTCGGCGTTTAGATTTTGCCACTAGCAAGCGCACCTTCCTACTTTTCCGAGAACTAGGTCTGTCTGCCTTAAATTCTGCTCGATCAATGCAACATCACAGCTCAGCAACGTACATTCGCGGATGGAAGAACGATATTTAAGACGTTGAGTAGTATTACGTTCTCAGTTGTTGTTTAGGCGGATTGTGAGATCATTCCCGAACGCCTGCAGCACAAATTGGAAAAGTAAGTGAACATATGACGTTGATTACGCCTGACCCACTGGTCCTTATCAATTACAAGACATACCTGGAAGCCACGGGGAAGAAATCAGTCGAATTATCTCGTACTATTGAAAAAATTGGACGGGATATCGGAGTGAATGTTGCTGTTGCACCTCAGTTCTGCGATATTGTGCACGTGGCTGCGCAAGTGGAAATTCCGATATTTGCGCAACATGTCGACCCTGTCCTGCCCGGAGCTTCTACTGGACATGTGCTCGCGGATTCTGTGAAAGCAGCTGGCGCTTCCGGCACTTTATTGAATCATTCCGAGAAGTTACTTCGTCTGGCTGATCTTGAGAGAGCGGTTAGTCTCGTACGCGAATTAGGACTCACGAGCGTTGTGTGTGCAGGGAATGCTCACTCAGCCTCAGCTGTTGCTATGCTCCATCCCGATATGGTTGCGATCGAGCCACCTGAATTAATCGGAAGTGGACGTGCTGTTTCGAAAGAGCAACCTGAAGTTGTAACGCAATCGGTCAAAGAGATCAGACGAGTGAACTCTGACGTGAAAATACTTTGCGGCGCAGGAGTGAGTACTGGAGATGATGTGTACGCTTCCTTGAGACTTGGAGCCCAGGGAGTTCTTGTAGCCAGTGCACTGGTGAAATCGACCCATCCAGACACGGTGATTACAGATTTCTGTAATGCAGTACGACGATTCGAGGAAGACAAAGGTTGAGTTTTGATTATCATTTATAATAGGATTCAATTATTCAGTTTCGAAGGCAAACGTGGCAGTTCATGAAATCAGAATTCCATACATTGCTGGACGAAAAACGTGCGTCGATAAACAGTCGCATTGACGAACTTCTCTCAACCGGATTTGAGCAAAGCGAAGCAAACGAACTTGTGAAATATACGTTTCGAACCGGCGGGAAACGCCTTCGACCGATCCTAGTACTTTTTGCATGTGAAAGCGTTGGCGGAGACTCTAAGCACGCTCTGGATGGAGCGGTAGCGATGGAGTTCGTGCATGCTGCGTCGCTGATCTTCGATGATTTAATCGATAGACATCGTGTTAGACGAAACCTCCCAACAACGCAACGTGCGTTCGCGGACGACAAAGCGATAAGCGCTGGCTTATTTTTAGCATCAAAGGGCGTCCAAATCTTATCTGAATACAAAGACCCGCGAATAACTCGCCTAGTTGGATGGGGACTAGTGGACTTGAGCAAGGGCGAGATCCTAGATGTTACAACAGAACTTGCAATTGACGTAGAACAATACTTAACGATCGCGGACCTGAAAACTGGTTCCTTATTCAGCGCAGCTTCAGGGATCGGAGGCGTACTAGGTGGCGCCAACCCTGACGAAGTCAACTGCCTCTACAACTATGGCCGCGCTGTGGGCATAGCCTTCCAAATAAAAGACGACATACTCGATCAAGCGCCGCGTGATGCTGAAAGACAGGAACGAGTAAATTTGGTGGTAATGCATTACCTTGACGAAGCCACTAAGAAAGAGCGAATAAGTAATCTGATTGAAGGCAGCAAAGGGGCCGTCGATATATCGACACTATATGAGAAAGCATTGGAGTTCGCCATCAAGAAATCTAAGGAGCATGTGGAACGGGCGAAACAGGAATTGACGTTGCTTCGCGATAGCACGCGCAGTAAGTTGCTTGAGGATTTCGCAAACTACGCGCTCGAAAGATCCTTCTGATTATGCTTCAGTTTCATACGCGGTCGCGCAGGTGCCGCACTTCCACTTCCAGAGCACTTTGCCGCTCTTGAAAATGAGTTCTGCCTCAGCCGCAACCTGTTTCTTGCATTTTGCGCACCAGAAGTGCGTTGTTCCTGCAGAGCGCCACATAAGATTCTGCCCGTTATCATCTATCCTAACGAAACTGGCTGCCTAATCGTTTCGCGTTACTTAAGCGAATAGCTCTGATAGAGAAGTCACGCGGAATCTTTCGGTTCGGTTTTCAGGTGCAGTATGATTTATATCCTGTAGGTTTTAGACTCAGGCAAATCGTCTCAGCAAAACGTTGGGTCTGGTCATGAACCCTTGGTTGGCAATTGTCATTTGGGGAGTCATCATAGTGCTCCTGACCGGTCCAATGCTCACGTTACCGATTTTTTGGTCAAGAAGGAAGCCTGATCCGTTCCGCGACATGCCCTTCGAATCGGGACAAGTGCCTCAGGGTGAGGCTAGACATAGGCTAGTTATGCAGTATTACCCCTACTTACTTATGTTCGTGGTCTTCGACGTTGTCGCGATGTTCCTATTTGCTTGGGGGATCAGCTTCACCACTATGCCTCTCGACTCTTCGTTTCTAGTAATTCTCTTTCTAATCTTGCTCGCTGCTCCGCTTGGCTACGCGTTACATCTAGCGGTACACAAGGAGAATTGGTAAGTTGGTGGTTTTCCCACCCACTACACCACAAGAAGTCATAGCGCTCATTTTGTACATTATCACATCTCACACCTTCATAACAATCATAATCTTTCCAGGGTTTATCCATCTAACATTGGTAGTCATGTTTCTAACATGGTATGAGAGGAAACTGCTTGCACGAATTCAGCTTAGAATCGGTCCCCTCTACGCAGGTGGACCGGGCGGTATCCTGCAACCCATCGCTGACGGTGTCAAACTGATCTTCAAAGAAATCATGATCCCATACAAGGCCGATAAGCCGCTGTTTCTCGCAATGCCGCTAATGCTAGTTCTTTTTGCGGCACTTCCATTCGCGGTCATTCCATTCGGTCAACATTGGGTGATTGCCAATCTTGATGTGGGATTAGTGTTCCTGTTCGCGATGACATCACTCTTTCCAAGCATGATTCTGATTTTTGCATGGGCCAGCAACAGTAAGTTCCCTTTCTTGGGCGGCCTCCGCTCGTTGTTCCAGCAAGTTGCCTATGAAATACCGATGTGGGTTTCTGCGCTGAGTGTCGTCATGCTTGCCGGTTCACTAAATTTGACGGCCATAGTTGAAGCGCAATCCAAAATATGGTTCATCGTTCCAGCCTTCCTCTCATTCATAGTTTTCTTCATAGCCATAATGGCTGAACTTGAACGACTACCGTTCGATCTACCTGAAGCCGAACCAGAATTGGTCGCTGGATGGTTTACTGAATCAAGCGGGGCGGTCTTCATGGTAATTTTCCTAGGCCTCTACATGAAGGTGTACTTGATGTCGTCACTCGTGACAGTATTGTTCCTAGGGGGCTGGTGGGGCCCGGCGTTTCTGCCTCAACCCGTTTGGTTCATAATCAAGACACTGATCGTTGCGACCTTCATGATAATTCCGAGGGGAGTGTATCCAAGGTTGCGGGTAGACATGCTCATCAAGACGGGATGGACTCGTTTGTTAATAATTGCACTTGCAAATGTTTTCTTAACAATACTCCTGATTCATTCGGGTATTCTATCGGCGTGGGGGATCTGACCGTGGCGCTGATCGACATTCCTCCTGACTTGACGTTCGTCGCCCTTGCCGCTGTTACGATCATCGGCGCAATTCTTGCACTGCAGGCGAGGGAGTTGATTTACGGAGCGGTTGCGCTTGCAATCAGTTTCATTGGAGTTGCAGGTTTCTTCGTATCTCTTGACGCACCGTATCTTGCGATGCTTCAGATCGCGATTTACGTTGGAGCGATCGTTGTCCTTATCCTCTTCACAATAATGCTAGTTCGGCGTGAAGTGGGCGAGGAAGCTAAAGACCGCCCTCAGAGTGGTGAAGGGTCAGTTGGACTATGGTTAGCGGGGTTACTGTCGCTCGCAGTATCAGGAGTCGCAGCACTTGCAGGCCCGAACATGCCTTCAACTCCGCCCTCAGGCAGCTTACCTGTATCTGCGTTAGGCCCAACACTTGCCACGCAATATCCGATACCGCTGATCATCCTCGCATTACTCATGTCAGCGACGTTAATCGGCGCATTAGTGTTGGCTAAGGTGGAGAGATAGATTTGGTCACTTTAGTTAGCTACATAATCGTCTCAGCAGCCCTTCTAGGAATAGGCGTTTACGGACTCAGCGTGAAACGAAACGCGATGCGAATTTTGTTCGCGATTGAAATAATAGTGAACGCTGCCAACCTAAATTTCGCCGCGTTCACACGTTACCTCAATCCTCCACAGGTCTCAGGACAAGTTATCGTATTCTATTCGATCGCCGCGGCCGCCATGGAAGCCGCAGTCGGCTTAGCGCTTATCCTAGTCGCTTTCAGGCTCAATAACACCATTGACGTTCGGAAACTGAACAAACTCAAAGGATAGAAACACATGTTCATGCAGCTACTACAAATCTTGCTAGTCCCGCTTGTATTCGTTTTCATAGCCTACTATGCTGGATCGAGATGGGGCAGCAAGGCCGGTTGGCTCGCCTTCGTCGCCCTTGCATATTCAACTATTCTTACACTACTTGCTGGTGCGCAAGGTGGCGTTAGCGAATATTACTATTGGAAACCGATTGGACTCTTCGGATTCAACGCAGACGGACTGAGCATACCCATTCTCTTCACGATCGCTTTGCTTTGCACATTACTCTCGATCTACTCAAGCGTATACATGAGACATACGATCGAGGACAAGAAACAATTCGGAATGTTCTACGCACTCTACCTACTTTACTCAGTTGGAATGATGGGTGCGGTCCTGGCAACCGACCTGATCGAGTTCTACCTATTCTTTGAGCTTATGCTGATTCCGTCCTATTTTCTCATCGCAAAATGGGGTTCAGGAGACCGAGACCGAATCTCGTTCATGTATTTCATGTGGACGCATATCGGCGCACTCGCATTCCTGGCAGGCATATTGTCAATCGGCTACTTGACGGGCACATTCGATCTCGGTTCCATAATGACAGGAGCCATCCCAGAAAATCTCAGACTATGGATCGTAGTGCTAATGGTGACTGGGCTGCTCGTGAAGATGGCTGCGTTCGGATTACATATTTGGCTGCCACATGCCCACGCTGAGGCGCCCACTCCGATCAGCGCTCTCTTGTCTCCAGCAATGATCGGGATAGGAGGATACGCCATTGTACGAATTGTAATGTCGATCCTGCCGACAGCATTTCTCGAAGTTTCCACAGCACTTACGGTCTGGGCTGTCGTAACAATGTTCTACGGAGGAGCGATGGCACTCGTCCAAGATGATATCAAGCGACTCTTGGCTTACTCTAGCATAAGCCAGATGGGCTACATTTTACTCGGAATATCTTCAGTTCAAGTGTTAGGCGTTTCAGGAGCCATGTTCCAGTACGTGACACACGGATTGGGGAAGGGGATTCTCTTCATGGTGGCTGGTGCAATAATGCTGCAAGCAGATGGACTGCGAAGCATACGACGAATGGGCGGGCTTGCCGCGAAGATGCCCCTCACCGCTACTGCGGCACTATTAGGCTTCTTCACGATCATGGGATTACCGCCGACGACAGGCTTCGTTTCAGAATTCTTAATCTTCGCTGGAAGTTTTCATGAAGCATTCACGTTAGGTTCAACATTCAGATTGGCGTTAGCATTTCTCGGGGTCGTATCTACCGCACTGACGGCAGGATATTCGCTTTGGGCAATCAAACGAATATTCTTCGGTCAACTTCCTCCAGAACTAAGCAACGTGAAAGAAGCACCCCTTACTATTACGGGACCGATTCTTGTCCTTGCTGCAATCTCAATAGTTCTTGGCATATTTCCTGACATAATTGAACGCTTACTGCTTCCTGTCGTTAAGTTAATTGTAGGAGGGTGAAAGATGAACGAAATATTCGGATGGCTAACGTGGGGTTTCCCATTCATCGGCGCCGTTCTCACACCACTCTTCGCAAAAGCAAATTCGAAGCTGCGAGACTACGCATCCGTAGCGTTCGCCTTCCTAGGCGCAGTCTCGGCAGCTCTCCTTCTTCCTAACCTATTCGCCGGTACAGCTCAGGACGTGCAGGTAGCATGGATCTCAAGCCTCAACATCAATGCAGGTGTCCTTCTGGACCCCTTGAGCATCATCATGGCCAACGTGGTCGCATGGATCAGCCTGCTAATCATGATCTACAGCCTAGGCTACATGCATGGTGAAGACGGCCTCACCCGATATTGGTTCTTCATGAACTTCTTCATCGGAAGCATGCTACTACTTGTAATGTCAGATAATCTGCTCCAACTATTCTTCGGCTGGGAAGGAGTTGGAATGTGCTCCTACGCGCTAATCGGGCACTGGTACAAAGATCCAATAGACAAATGGGTCGGTACCGTCGGCGACACTTCTCTAGGCGTTCCGATGGCCTACCCCCCAAGCCACGCCGGAATGAAAGCCCTCGTCATTACACGAATCGGCGACATCGGATTGCTGATCGCAATATTCATGATCTACAGTTTCTCAGGAACATTGAATTTCGTTCAACTGTCACAAAACGTATCATGGGCATTGCCTCTAACTAAATACGGCTTACTGGCACCGGTCGCATTCCTTTTCTTGTGGGGCTTGCTCGGCAAATCCGCGCAATTCCCACTACACGAATGGCTTCCCGACGCGATGGCAGGCCCTACGTCAGTCTCAGCTCTTATTCACGCAGCAACAATGGTCACCGCTGGCGTCTACTTAGCCGGCAGAGCTGGGCCAATGTTCTACAATGCATTCGTCCAGTACGGTCAATCAAGCTACATCTTCGATTTAATCGCCTGGATCGGAGCATTCACAACCTTCATGGCAGCTACACAAGCACTGGTCTCGAAGGAGCTGAAGAAACTCCTCGCCTACTCCACAATTTCACAGATCGGATACATGATGCTTGGCATCGGCGCCGGCGGATTAGCTTCGGATTTTGTCACAGGACTTTCTGCAGGACTATTTCATCTCATGACTCACGCCATCTTCAAAGCTGCTGCCTTCCTAGCCGCTGGTGCGATTCTGCACACAGTAGATTCACGCTTCATGGGCGACATGGGTGGCCTGCGCAAGTCAATGAAAATTACGTTCGCAGCGATGGTCATCTCCCTCCTAGCCCTTTCAGGTGTCCCTCCACTCAGCGGATTCTGGAGTAAAGATGCCGTGATAGCGACAGCCGTCTTAACCGGTCAACCCGGATTGATGATTCTAGCATGGGCAACTGTCGCGTTGACTTTCATGTATAGCCTCAAACTGATCGGCATGGTCTTCTTGGGACCGAAGAGTGAACACCTAAAGAAACGTGAGGAGCAAGGCCATCACTTGCATGAAGCTCCTCCAGTTATGTTGATCCCATACGTGATACTTGCAGTAGCGACTATCATATTCGGACTGGCAGGACCATACATCGAGGCGTTCATCAAACAATCGTTAACAGTAGACGCAACACCACTTATTGGAAGTATACCGACAAGCGCCGCTGCCGAAAGCCACGCCGTCCTGATCGGCAGCCTCGGTTCACTTGCAATGCTAGTGGTCGGTGGAACTATTGGCTATCTAATATACATCTCAGGCAAAATAAAACCTGAATCCATCGTTGGCCAAGCCGGTGCTACACGTTCGATCTACCGCTTTCTCTGGAACCGTTGGTACATTAATCCGGTCTACTATCGAGTCTTTGTCTACGGAACCATCTCAGTAGCCACTGACTTGTGGCGTTCAGTTGAGCTATCTTTCTTCGATCGCATAAGCGGAGCAGTTGCATCGCTCTCACTTGGAATATCTAGAGACGGTCAAGGACTGGATCTCAACGCGATCGATTCAGCAATCAACGGAATAGCCTCATACGGGCGAAAGATCTCATTAACGCTAAAGAAAATTCAGACAGGGATACCACAAGATTACGTCACTATCTTCGTGATTGGATTATTCGCACTCATAGTCGCAATATTGTTTTTCCTACTTTGAAGTTGAGAAAATGATGCTGCTATCTCTACTCATCTTCACACCGGTAATCGGGTCCTTCGTCGTCTACCTAGCGGGCAGTAAGAGCGAGAAACTCTGCAAAATGTTAACAGTTCTTATCTCGGCGTTCACCGTCGCCGTGACACTTTTCATTTTCTTAACTTTCAACTGGTCGGTCCCAGGATTCCAGTTGGTGGAGATCTATGATTGGGCGAAAATTTTCGGGTTGACATATTACGTAGGCATAGACGGAATCAGCCTTCCACTATTGCTCATCTCAACTTTCCTGACCACACTCTCCGCTGCTGGTTCAATTGAACAAATCAAAACGAAAGTGAAAGAGTACAGCGCTCTCCTCCTAATCTTCGAAGGCGCAATTCTCGGCGTCTTCACGTCTCTAAACTTGATCGCGTTTTACGTCTTCTGGGAGCTGGTGCTGATCCCGATGTTCTTTTTCATCGGCATTTGGGGTGGACCGCGCAAGAAATATGCTGCCATGAAATTTCTAATAATGACTCACGTCGGAAGCATCCTGATTCTACTGAGTTTCATTTCACTCTACGTCCTCTCATCACCCCACACGTTCAACTTTACGGACCTGGTCAACATGCACCTTCCGCTTCCGCTTCAAATCATGATTTCGATTGGTTTCTTCATAGGCTTCGGCGTCAAATTACCAATAGTTCCTTTTCACACTTGGCTTCCTGACGCTCACGTAGAAGCCCCAGCTCCCATCAGCGTGCTACTTGCTGGGGTTCTGCTGAAAATGGGAGGATACGGTTTCATTCGAATGAACTTGTTCCTTATGCCTGAAGCGTCAAAGTATCTCGCACCCATCTTCATTGGATTCGGCTTACTGACGATGTTCTACGGAGCCATTGTAGCACTCACGCAACAAGACCTCAAACGAATGATCGCACTCACGAGCGTCAGCCACATGGGATACGTTCTCCTCGGAGCCTTCACGCTTACCACGGTTGGAGTAAGCGGCGCAGTATTCCAAATGTTCAATCATGCCTGCGCAATAGGCTGCCTCTTCCTTATGTCAGGAGTCATACACGAACATATGGGCACAAGAACAATTCGCGAATTACCTGGCCTCGCAAACCAAATGCCGAAAACAAGCTTCCTACTTGTACTAGCGTCACTTGCGGCCATGGGTTTGCCTGGATTCAGTAATTTCATCAGCGAATACACCATAATTCTCGAGGGAATGTCAGTAAATCCGTTCTACGCTATCGCGGTTTTAGTGCCTGGCATAACGGCGGGTTATTTCGTCTGGACACTGCGCAGAGTACTTCTTTCGCCGGTAGCTAAAGTGATGACGTCGCGAGAAGCGCCATACTACACGTTACTCACTCTAACAGCATTCCTTGTCCCGTTACTGATACTGGGATTCGAACCTGGACTGATGCTCGGAGTCATAACGCCTGCCGTCCGAGCAATCCCACTGATACATTAACATCAACTCTAACTATAATTCTCATCCAAGACCTCGAGCAAGCTATCTAACGTAACTTTCTTAACAGCTGAACCGTGAACCTCCAAGCCATTCAATAATTCTCTCCGAGCCTCCCCAATTTCACCCGACCATCTATCACCATACCCGAAAATTGTCAAGGAAGTTGCTGATGCTGCATAGAGAAGCTCATGAATCGGCGGATTAGGTAGGTCCGACATGACTTCGCCATCGAAATCAACACAAAATATGAGCCCTTCGTCGGGACGCTCAAGGCTTTGATACGGAAGCTTGAGCGACCCTTGAAACTGTAGAAAGTAGCGGTCGTCCTCTTCCTGAGCCTTAAATTGCTTTATCTCAGTGTAGGGAGGATTGAGCTGAAAGGCGAGTAGTTCAGCTACCTCGCCCAGAGTCTTAGTTAACTGGTTTAGGGACCTGGTTTGGATTGAGTTCCTAAATTTCGCGCTTCTACTCATCGCTTGCGATGTAATTCTGCAATTAGAGTCTGGAGTAGATGATGAAGAACATTGCTAAGCCGTAGATAGCGATGGCTTCGATCAGCACGACGAACAGCAGAGTTCGGCCTAGCATTTCCGGTTTTTCTGCAATAGCGCCGATTGCGGCTGCGCTAGCGGTTCCCAGACCGATGCCGGCACCGCATGACGCGAGACCTGCAGCGATGCCTGCGCCGATAATTAAGAGCCCAGAGTTCGATGCCGCTGAAGCAGCCTGCGTCGGACCTGTGGAGAAAGCAACAACGACCATTGATGAAATTGTGACAACGCCAACAGCCATCAGTAAGAAGCTAAGCAGGAGCCGTTTCGACTTCACTTCATACACCTGTTTCGTGCGCTTACAACTAGAATCAGGTTATAATGCTTTCTCACGCTTGGCGGTTACAATAAAATCAAAGAATCGGTGATGCGATCGTTGGGTACGCTGTTCGCTTTGGCGTTTATGATGCTGAAGAGGTCGCGTAACTCGTAGGTTTT
>Ga0326728_10012437_pt1 | contig 18903 bp, 19 predicted proteins | sample MB3enrmetagenome_FD_207602 | JGI IMG/M metagenome (GOLD analysis project Ga0326728, IMG submission 207602) | Lab enriched peat soil microbial communities from McLean, Ithaca, NY, United States - MB31MN | ecosystem: Environmental > Terrestrial > Soil > Wetlands > Peat | place: USA: New York... | reverse complement strand
CGGCGCTCAAGCTCGCCTTCGACGCGCTCACGCCGGGTGGCCGCATCTCGCTGCTCGGGCTGTTCGACCGCGACGCGAGCCTCAATTTCAACGACGCGGTCATCTTCAAGGCCGCCAAGGTCCACGGAATCTACGGGCGGCGCATGTTCGAGACCTGGTTCCAGGTGAAGGGGCTTCTCGCCGACGCGTCGTTCCGGGAGAAGATGAACCAGATCATCACGCACCGGGTCCCGATCCGCGACCTCCCGAACGCGATGGGGTTGATCGAGTCGATGCAAGCCGCTAAGGTCTCGCTCGAGGCGAGGTGGTGAGCCTCATGCGAGACCCTACCTCGTTCCTGGGAGAGGAGTACCGCCAGCTCGTCAAGGACGACCTCGACTGGCGCCTTCGGGTGCTCCAAGGACCGAGCGCCCCGTGGTGCGAGATCGACGGGAAACGCGTCCTCATGTTCTGCTCCAACAACTACCTCGGCCTCAGCAACCATCCGAAGATGAAGGAGGCCGCGCACCGGGCGATCGATACGCACGGCGTCGGCTCCGGGTCCGTCCGTCCCATCGCCGGTACGATGGACCTCCACATGGAGCTCGAGCGCCGGCTGGCCCGCTTCAAGCATGCCGAGGCGTCCCTCGTCTATCAGACCGGCTTCGCGGCGAACGCGGGTCTCATCCCCCAGCTCGCGGGGGAGGGCGACCTGATCATCTCCGACGAGCTGAACCACGGCAGCATCATCGACGGCGTCCGCCTCTCGCGCGCGGAGCGTGCCGTCTACCGCCACGCGGACGTGAGCGACCTAGAGCGGGTCCTCGCGAAGGCGGAGGAGCACGTCCCGACCTACCGACGCATCCTCGTGATCACGGACGGCGTCTTCTCGATGGACGGCGACATCGCCCCGCTCGACCGGATCTCCGTTGTCGCGGCGCAGCACGGCGCCATGGTCTACGTCGACGACGCCCACGGCGAGGGCGTGCTGGGCCCGGGCGGCCGCGGGATCGTCGCGCACTTCGGGCTCGGGCGCGACCGGGTCCAGGTGGAGATGGGAACGTTCTCGAAGGCCTGGGGGGTCGTCGGGGGCCACATCTCGGGGTCGACCGACCTCATCAAGTTCGCGTACAACAAGTCGCGGACCTGGCTCCTCAGCGGTTCGCATCCGCCGCCCGTGGCGGCGGCCTGCCTGGCCGCGATCGACGTCCTCGAGTCCGAGCCCGAGCACGTCGAGCGCCTGTGGACCCACACCCGCCGGTTCAAGAAGGAGATGCGGGACCTCGGGTTCGACATCGGGCGGAGCGAGACGCCGATCACCCCGGTGATCGTGGGCGAGAGCAGCCGGGCCCAGAAGCTCAGCCTCCGCCTCTTCGAGCTCGGGGTCTTCGCGCTGCCGATCGTCTACCCGATGGTCGCGAAGGACAAGGCGCGCATTCGGACGATCATGAACGCTGCGCTCACCCCCGAGGACGTGACGATGGCGATCGCCGCGTTCCAGAAGGCGGGGCGCGAGCTCTCGCTGATTTAACGTCTCAGGTCCGAGCGAGTTACCCCGTCCCTATCGCCTTCGTATATAGGGCGCGAGGGTTGGTTCGGGAGAGGGTCGGATGGAACGGTCGGGACGCGCTCACGGGGACCGCGACCATCCGCCGGGCGGCCCTCCCCGATTGTGGACGGTGGCCGAGGCGAACTCCCGGCTTCCCGAGCTCGAGGAGCTCCTTCCGCGGTTGCGCGGATGGGTCGGTCGGCTCGCGCAGGTTCAGGAGGAGCGGGAGCGCCTCTCCGAGTTCTGGGGTCCTGAAGCGGACGCCGTCGACCAGCCCGACCATGAGCTCAAGGCCCGACTGGACGCTGAGCTGAAGCACCTGAGCCAGCGTCTCGAGGAGGCCGTCGGGGCCCTTCGGGCCGAAGGGATCGAGGTGAAGGAGCTCGGGACCGGTCTCGTCGACTTCTACGGCATGGAGGATGGCGAACTCGTGTTCCTCTGCTGGCAGCGGGGCGAGCCCGGGGTCGCTTTCTACCATTCCCTGACCGGCGGCTTCCGCACCCGCCGGCCGATCTCCGGCCGGGGCCGGGCCGCGTCGCCCCGGGCCCCGGGTCCCTTCTAGGACGTCCGGGATTCCGGACCCACCTGGAAGATCTCTACCGTGCGGGTCGTCGCCGCGAACGCTCCCAAGCCCGCCAGGACCGCCGTGCCCGCGGTGACCACGGGGAAGAGCCCCCCGAGCGCAAGGAAGTAGAGCGCGGCCGGGGCGAGGGCGCCCGCGGCGCCGCCGACCACGCCGACGGCGGGCCGGTCGCTGCGTCGGGTCACCGCGGCCGCGACGCCTCCGAACACCGCGACGATCCCGAGGAGAACGACCCCGCTACCGATCGAGGCGAGGAAGCTCTCGAGGTCCGGGAACTGGGAGAGCGTGGTCGTCGTCGCGTTGGCCGGGCCCCCGTAAACGAGCGTGACCGAAAGGCCGGTCGTCCCGGCGTTGTAGACGGGCGACGCGAACGTGAGCACCGTGACCGGGGCGAAGGAGGGCGCGGTGATGTTGAGCGAGATCCCACCGGCCGGAACGTTCGTGAACGAGAACCCGCCTCCCGACCCGGTCTGCTCGACCACCTTCTGGCCGTTGTCGGCGGTCAGGACGACGGTCGCCGGGACGGTCAAGCCAATACCGGGGCCGGCTCCGCTTTCTACGACGGTCCCCGAAACGGTGTAGCTCCCGGGGCCGAGGGCCTGGTCCCCCAGAACGACGAGGACCCCGGCCAGCACGACCGCGACCGCCGCCACGCCGACGAGCGCGACCTGGGCCATGCGTCGCAGCGATACCCGCGGGCGGCGGGTCGGGGGGAGCGGGGGATAAAGCCCCGGGATGACCTCCCAGGTGTAGAGCGGAGGCGGGTCCCGCGGGACGACGACGGGCACCGGATTATGACACTGGGGGCACGGGAACCATTGGGTGGGAGGCGCGGGGGCGAGCACCACGCGAAGGTCCGCCTGGCACACCTGGCAACGGACCGAGACCGCCGGGACTCCCATCGACGTCGACGCCCGACCTCTTCGGGGGTCTTAGCGTTGAGGCGGTCCCTCGGGAAACCGCATCCGCGGGTGGTCGGGGTCGACGACGGAGCGTTCGCGCGCGGGGACCGGTACGCTCCGGTCGCGGCCGTGATCCTGACGCTCCCCGAACATGTAGAGGCAGTACGAACCGGCCGGGTCCGGATCGACGGCACGGACGGGACGCGTCGGGTCATCGCGCTCATCCGCCGCCTCGGACCGCTCGAAGGCGTCCGCGCGGTTCTCGTGGACGGCGCGGTCGTGGGCGGGTTCAACGTTCTCGACCTGGACGCGCTCCACGAGCAACTCGGGGTCCCGGTCGTCGCGGTCACGCGGCGCCCCCCGGAGTTCTCTCGGATCCGAGCGGCGTTGCGGAAATGGTTTCCTCGCTCGGCCGACGCTCGCTGGTCCCTCCTGCGAGCGCATCGACTCTTCCGGGTGCCCACGGGCGGTCAACCAATCCTCGCCGCCGCGGTCGGGTGCTCGCGAGCGGACGCGGCCCTGCTCGTCCGACGGTCGACCGTTCGCGGGCACTGGCCCGAACCGCTGCGCCTCGCCCATCTCGTCGCGTCCGCCGGCCGCCGACAGGGTAGCCGTCCACCCAAGGATTAAGGAGGGTGGAAGCCGTCGGGCTCCCGGGCCTGTAGCTTAGCATGGACAAAGTCCTGGCCTTCTAAGCCAGTGAACTCGGGTTCAAAGGTCCCGGACGCCGGCCGTCCGGGGCGGAAACTCCCGACAGGCCCGTGAACCTTCCCGAGTCGATTCGTCTTGTACCGTCATCCGTCGCGCGCGTCCTTCGTGATGATGCCTGCGTGGCCGTCGCGGCCAAGTCTCGCGTGTTAGTCCCGGGTCTCCGGAAAGGCTGTGCTGACAGAGCCGACCACCCGGAGGCAATGTGCATCGAGCCGAGGAGTCACACTCCAGCGAATCCGTCGTGCGAAGGTGATCCCACTCGGAACGTCCGCCTTATCTTTCAAACGGTCTAACCCTCGCGTTGTCAGCGGGTACGCCCACCTCCGAGGAACCCCCGTCGTTGCTCGGGATCATGGTTCGCCGGGCCTCCGTCACCGGCCGCTTCTTCCTGGTCTACGGGACCGCGATCAGCCTAGTGCTCGGTGTTCTGCTAGCCCATTTCTCCGGCCCTTCGTTCGCGAGCTCGTACCCCCTCTTCCTCCCGATCTTCGGGGTCGTTGGGTCGATGGGAGGGCTCACGGTCTTCACGAGCGACCGGACCAAGGGCGTGCTCGAGTACCTGATCGCCTACGGGTACTCGCCCCGCCGACTGTTCGCGAACGTCTTGTTGACGACGTTGGTCCTCGTGAGCATCATCGTGGGGTTCGGTGTCTCCGTGAGCTTGGGGGTGTACTTTGCGGAGGGGAACACCGTCACCAGCACTCTGGCCATCAGCATGGGAGTCTACGCGGTTCCTATGACGTTCGCTTGCGCCGCGTTCGCATCCACGGTCGGCGTCTACTGGACGGCGCTCTCGACTCCTCGGATGGGAATCAACAGTCCGGTCGGACTCATTCCCTTCATCGGTATCCTCCCGGCCCTCGCCACGGTCTTCGCGATCGTTGCGGCTACGCTTTCCGGCCCGCTCTCCACCACGACCCTGCTTTTGATCCTCGGGTCCGCGATGGGGCTGGTCGCGATCTTCGTGATCGTTTTGCTCGTGAGCATGGGACGGCTCCTTCGGCGCGAGCGGTTCCTCTCGCCGGCGTAGGGGAGTGTGGCCGATTGTCCGTGGGGTCCGTGACGAATGTGCCGGATTCGTCCGTTTCGGCCGGGAATGGCGTGGGGGTGGAATGTCGGTCGGTCACCTCGGGATACCTCGGCTCGAGGGTTCTCCACCAGATCTCGTTTCGGATCACGGAGCCGTCGATCTACGTCGTTCTCGGCCCGAACGGCGCCGGGAAGACCACGCTATTTCGAACTTTGGCAGGGATCTTGCGGCCCTACGAAGGCGAGGTCTACATCGGCGGAGAACCGATCGATCGCCAGTCGTCCCGCGACCGGTTGCACTATCTCACCCACATGGACGGGCTGCCGGATGGCCTGTCGGTGCGCGAGGCCCTCGATTTCTTCGCGCGGGCCGAGGGGGCCCAGTCCCGAGATGTGGAGCGCGTACTCGACCAGCTCGAGATCCGCGATCTGGGTGCCAAATTCCCCTCTCAATTGAGCGCCGGGCAGCGCAAACGAGTCTCGATCGCCCGCGTGTTCCTTCGAGAGCGGTCGATCTACCTCCTCGACGAGCCCACCGCCAATCTAGACCCCAAAGTGGCGCGCGAGATCCGGGAACTCATCCTGAAGCTGAGCCACGAAAAGATCGTGCTGTACTCTTCGCACAACCTCTTCGAGGCGCGCGAGATCGGCCGCTACGTCCTCGTGATCAAGTCGGGGCAGATCTCCCGCTTCGACCGGATCGAGAACGTGCGGGGTTCGCGCTACGTACTGGGGATCCGGGTGCTCCAGCCTTCCCCCGCGCTCGCGGCCTACGACCATGAAGGGGAGTACTACCTCCGGGAGCTCTCTGGACCCGAGGAAGTACCTGCGGTCCTTCGTGAGCTGATGGCGCAAGGCGTCGAGGTCCGTGAGGCTCGCGAAATGGAGAACCCTCTCGAGGACCTCTTCACGTGATCTATCGGCTCCTGGGCGCTGATGGAGGCCAGGACATCGTCGGCGCGCGTCCTTCATGAAGCCGGCGCGGTCGCGCTCTCCGTCACCTTGAAGCGGGCTCTCCCCCCTCGCAGCGTAGCGATGGGAAACTACTACGCGGACCGGCTCTTTGGCTCGAAGTTGCAACAGGTCTACGACCTGGTGTCCCCCAGAATCCGTCAGTACCTCGACGCCGAGACCAGTTACGTCATCGAGAACGTCCAGGGTGCGAGCCGGGTCCTCGAACTCGGATGCGGGTACGGGCGGGCCATGGGGGAGGTCGCGCCCCATGTGGCGAGGATTGTAGGCAACGACATCTCTCGAGGAAGCCTCGACCTCGCGACATCGTACCTGCGGCGTTTCCGAAACTGCGACCTCGTCCGGATGGACGCATCGCGGCCGGCCTTCCGGGAGGGGACGTTCGACGCCGTGTTCTGCATCCAGAACGGCATCTCGGCGTTCGGGAGGAATCGCCACGAGCTCGTTGCGGAGGCCGTCCGAGTCGCGAGAGAAGGAGGCGTAGTCCTATTCTCAAGCTACTCTCCCCGGATATGGACGGACCGACTTGACTGGTTCCGGGCACAATCGGAGGCGGGCCTCCTCGGAGAGATAGACGAGTCTCAGACACGGGATGGAACGATCGTCTGCAAGGACGGCTTCCGATCGACGACCGTGGAGGGCATCGAGTTCCGGGCGCTGTTCGCGGAGGTAGGTCTAGCAGCCACCGTCTGCGAAGTTGACGGGTCGAGCGTCTTCGCTCGGGTCGTGAAGAAGGGGCGAGGCTGACCTCGCCGCGCCCTCGCGCGCTCCTCGCGGTCGAACCTCGTTCGCGCCCGCTGCTCGCGCTTCGGTCATCGGTCGCGCGCGTTCTAGGTCGCTCTCGGAGTCTCCGACCCGGGGGCGGTGGGGCCCGACAGGCCCGCCCGTTCACCCTGAAGGACCGACCTTGGCCGAGCAATTCTCGCAGAGGATCTGCTTCGGCCCCGCGGGCAGGGGGGCTCCGCAGAGAGGGCAGGCGGCCCGAGCGTCCGCGGCGGCCAGCAGCTCCTGCACGCTCGTCCGGAGCATCGCGTCCGAGCCGATGGCGCCCGGCCCCGCGGTCGTGGCGGGTTCGGTCCCGCTCGGGACGAACGCCTCGATCCGCGGGCGGTAGATACCCGTCCGTCGGTCGAAGGTGACGAACTGGCGAGCGACCAGGCCCTGGAGAGCGGAATCGACCAGCTCCCGCACGCCTCCGAAGACGTGGGCGAGCTCGACCGAGGTCAGGCCCTGGGACTCGGTGAGGACCTCGAGGCAGCGCACCGCGAGGAGCGAGAGGTCACCCCGGCCGATGACCCGGTCGACCGCGAAGCTCACCCGCGCTGTCCGGCGGACCCGACGTGCCGGCGGGAGCCGACCCGAGCGCGGGTCGGGGAGCAGCGTGGTTCCGAGGAGGTCGAACTCGTAGCGGACCCGCTCCTCGGGGAGGTACATTACGACTGCCACCGAGAACGGGAGGAGGCCCTGCTCACGGAAGACCGTAAGCCCCCGGTCGAGCGTCCCGATGCTGGCGGCGAGGTTGACCCGATTGCCTCCGGCGGCGCCCCGGTCCTCGTCTCCTCGGGACCGAGGAAGGTAATGCTCGCGGAGAAGGAGCCGCGCGATTCCCCGTTCGGGGGGCCCGGGGATCGCCGGGTGGAGGTCCGCCGAACCGTCGGGGCGGAGGACGATCCGCTCGAAGGGCCGTAGGAATCCCCAGTCGTTGGGAGAGGGCGGGGGGTCGGGTCGGATCTCGAGCGTGGCGGTACCGACCTTGGGGTCCGCGAGGAGACCGTAGACCGTGGGGTACTCTGTACCGTTGCCGACAAAGACCACCGGGGCCAGCGCACGAGGGCGACGGGAGACGTACTCCTCGTAGGCACGGGCCAATGCCCTCTCGCTGAACGGGTCATGCCGCTCCCCGACCAGCTGTCGGGCGAGGGTGTCGAGCTCAGGCAGGGTTACCGAGGTCACGCGTTCGCCTCTGATTCACGGCCAGTCGGTGGAGGGACATAAAGCGGCGGGCCCTCCGGTCGAGGGAGGGCCCCCGCTGGTCGGACCCCTTCCCCGAGCTCATCGTTTCGCCGGGACCGGCGGGGCTCGAACGGTTCGCATGCTTATGGGGACAAGGATTCTCCCAGGCCGAAGGTGGGATGGGATGACCAAGGAGCTCGAGGGGCTCGACCGGATCGTCGAGCGGGGGATGTCTCGCGCGAAGACCCCCGGCGTTTCGCTCGGCCTCCTTCGGCCGGGACGCGTGCCGTTCGCCAAAGGGTTCGGGTACCGGAACCGCGAGGCGATGCTGCCCGCCACCCCCCGGACCGTCTACGGAATCGCCTCCGTCACGAAGTCGTTCACCGCCCTCGCGGTCCTGCGGCTGGCAGAACACGGGCTCCTCAAGGTCTCCGACCCCGTGGTCCGGCACCTGCCCGAGCTGCGGATTCCCGGGGCGAGCTCCCGCCGACCGATTCGGATCCACCATTTCCTGACCCACAGCTCCGGCCTTCCGCCGCTCCCGTCGATCTACTACACGTCGATGCGCAGCGTGCGGCGCGACCCGCCGTACGACCCACGGATCGCGCGGCGCGTCGGCGTGGACCCGGACCACGTGCCGATCGATACCTACCCGCAGCTCCTACGCTACCTTTCGGAGGAGAGGTACACGCTCCTCGGGCCTCCCGGCCGCTGCTTCAGCTACTCGAACGAGGGGTTCGGGCTCCTCGGGGCGATCATCGAGCGAGTGTCCGGACGGACGTACGAGAGCTTCCTCGACGAAGAGCTGCTCCGGCCGGCCGGAATGAACTCGACCACGTTCGACACCGGCATCTTGTTCCGCCAGCCCGAGGTCACCACGCTCTACTCTCCGCGCTGGACCGGGCGCCGACACTCGCTCGTGCCGAGCGACGAGTGGTGGGAGGACACCTGCATGCGCGGGGCCGGAGCGCTGCGAACGAACGTAACTGACCTCCTCCAGTACCTCCAGATCTTCCTCACCGGCGGCCGGGTCGGCCGAGAGCGGATCGTGTCGGCCCGCTCGGTGGCCGAGATGACCCGACCGCACGTGCCCATCCGGCACGGCGTTCACTACGGGTACGGCCTCGCGGTCCGGCCCGACTACCACGGGACACTCCTCGTCCACCACAGCGGGGGCCTCAAGGGCGTGAGCTCGCTCATCGCGGCCGTGCCCCGGCGCGGCGTCGCCGGCGCGATCCTTGCAAACGCCGACGCGGTCAGCGTCGAGCCGTGGCTCGCCGCCGCGGTCAATCTTGCGTTGGGCCTGCCGGCTCGCACTCCGTTCGAGGAGACGCCCAAGCCGCTGCCCACGCCACTGTCGACCCGGCCGTACGCCGGCTGGTACTGCTCGGGCGAAGGGATCTGGGCCGAGGTCCGCGCGCGAAAGGACCACCTCCGGCTCGACTTCCGGGGGATCGAAGCGATCGAGAAGAACCTCCGCTTCCGAGCCGCGGGAAACGACGAGTTCGTTACGAAGGTCCACGGCCGGTCCGACTCGGTCCGGTTCCTGCGAGGTGCGTCGGGTCGGGTGGAGGCGGTCTTTCTGGGATGGCGGCTCGTGCGTCGACGCCGACCGTCGGAGCTCTCTCTCGCCGCCCGGGGCCGGATGGTCTGGTAGGGCCTATAGGACGCTCTCGAACGCCCGCTCGAGCCGACTCACGTCGCGGACGTCGAGCGAACGGGGGTCGAACGAGACGAGGAGCGCGGAGCCGGTCTCCTGCGCCTGCGTCACGAGCCAGTGGACGAACTTGACCATCGTCTCGAGGCTGTGCTCGGTCGCGAGGAACTCGAGCGCGTCCACGTAGACGAGGGCGCCGCCGGGCGCCTCGGTGGGGTCCCTCAGGCGGCCGCTGATCTCTCCCGGGGTGAGCGCGCCCTGGTCCGGGGCGCCGGCGGGGCCGGGGCCCCCCACGGTGAGGTCGACACGGTGGGCGGCCGGGAGCCCCGGGACCTCGGGGGGACGCATCGACACGACCGCGACCCGAGGGAAGGCGGCGACGTTGGCCCGCAGGATCTCGATCGCCCGGGCCGGCCGCTCTTCGCGTACGAGGAGGGAGTGGCCGGGGAGGAGCCGGAACGGTGGGGTCGTCGCTGCGATGACCGGCCCGGACCAGGGTCGCGCCGGCGCGGGGGGCCGCAGGAGCGATCCCCAGGCCGGGCGTCGCGGAGGGGCGAGCAGGCTCTTTCGCTTCAGTTCGACCTCTTCGGAAAGACGCGCGAGCCGGCTCGCGGTCAGCATCCGGATCTCTTGGGGGGTGTGACCGTGCCCGATGTGTTCGAGCGTTTCCCGGAGCGCGCCCCGAACGCCCTCCTCGTAGCCGGCGGCGTAGGCCCGAGCGTACTCCTCGTCCGCCGGCGGCTCCTCAGTGGGCGGAGGGTTGGGACCGTTCCGTCGCTCGGCAGCGGTCACGTCGAATTCCGTTCCGGGCTCGGGGGATTCCGGGCCGGCGCGGGGGCGGGCGGCGTGCGCGCGGAGGGAAGGACCCCGGATTCGTCGAGCGGGGTGAACTTGTAGCCGTAGTGGATGACGCCCGCGGCGCCCTCCTCCCGGAGCTTCCGGAACGTGGCGCGCACCTTGAGGCCGATTGTCACGACCGTCGGTTCGATGTCCACGATCTGCCCGGTGAGGATCGGCCCCTCGGGGGTCCTCACGAGGCCGAGGGCGTACGGTACCTGCATCTCGAACCCTTCGGCCGCGTCGTGGACGATGGTGTAGGAGATGACCTCGCCCTCACCCGAGAGCTGGAACGGCATCATCTTCTCGATCGATTGTCGGTGGCTCGTGCACTCCGGACAGACGGCCCGCGGCGGGAAGTAGACCGTCCCGCACGTGGAGCACTTGGACCCGCCCAGGTTGTAGCGTCGCGGTGTTTCGCGCCAGAATCTTGCGATCGACATGGTTCCCTCCTAGTTGGCCCTCTCGAGGAGGTGAACGACCGTGGTCGCCCCGGTCCCTCCCACGTCCTGAGCAAGCCCGACGGTCGCCCCCGATACTTGGCGATCCTTCGCCTCGCCCCGAAGTTGGCGGACGAGCTCGACCACCTGGGCGACGCCGACCGCCCCGAACGGCCGTCCCTGCGCCTTGAGGCCGCCGGACGGGTTCACGACCATCTTCCCTCCGGGGCCGAACCGGCCGCTCGCGAACTCCGGGCCGGCACGTCCCTTCTCCACGAAACCCAGGTCCTCGAGCGAGACCAGGGCGCTGATGGTGTACGCGTCGTGGATCTCGGCGACCTGCACGTCGGACGGCGACCGTCGGGCCTGGTCGAACGCCCGTCGCGCGGCCACTACGGTGGACTCGAGCCGCGTGATCTCGCGGCGGTGGTGGAGGGCCATCGTGTCGCAGGCCACTTGGCTTGCGACGATGCGAACCGGAGTGTCGGTGTGCTTGCGGGCGAGCTCCATTGGGCCGAGGACGACCGCGGCCGCCCCGTCCGAAAGGGGAGCGCAGTCGAGCATGCCCAGGGGCTCCGCGACCGGGCCGGCCTCCAGGACCTGTTCGAGGGTGAGCTTGTTGCGGTAGTGGGCATTCGGGTTCTTCGAGCCCATTTCGTGCGCGTGCACCGCAACCCGGGCGAGCTGCTCGCGGGTCGTCCCGAACTCGTGCATGTGGCGACGCGCGACGAGCGCCCAGAGCGCCGGGAGGGTGGCTCCGAAGACGACCTCCCACTCGTGGTCGGCCGCCGAACTCGTAATCCGGGAGGCCGTTTCGTCGGGGACGTCGGTGAGTTTCTCCGCCCCGCCCACGACGACGAAGTCATAGAGGCCGCTCGCCACGGCCAGGTATCCCTGGTGAAGGGCGAGCGCCCCCGAGGCTCCTCCTCCCTCTACCCGCACGGCGGGCAGGTGGCGGTGCCCGAGGCCGGTGGCGTCCAGGACGAGGGGAGCGATGTGCTCCTGGTCGATGAGCGCACCGGACGCCATGCTCCCGAGGAAGAGCCCTCCCAGGTCCTGGGAGGAGAGCTTCGCATCGACGAGCGCCTGGAGCCCGGCCTCGATCCCGATCTCACGGAACGAGCGGTCCCAGAGCTCGCCGAACCTCGTCTGACCGACGCCGACGACCGCGACCTCGCGCATCGTTATTCCCCTCCCATGTGGATCTTGCCCCGGAACTTCGCGTACACCGCGTAGGAGAGCTCCACCCCGTTCTCGAGGAAGTAGTCGACCGGCCGCCCGTAGGCCTTGTCGTAGGAGGTGATCTCGTCCGTGGTCTCGAGGTCGAACGCGTCCGACCCCGCCCCCGAACCGTAGCCGACGACGAGGATCCGCTCTCCCGGCCCGGCGTGGTCCAAGACGTTCGCGAGCCCGAGGAGCGCCGCGGCCGAGTAGGTGTTGCCGATCGCCGGAGTGACGAGCCCGAAGCGCATCTGGGGCTCGGTGAAGCCGAGCTGCTTGCCCACGCGCTGGGGAAACTTCCCGTTGGGCTGGTGGAAGACGACGTGGCCGTAGTCGGCGGGGGTCGTGCCGGAGGCCTCCATGATCCGGCGGGCGCATTCGACCACGTGCCGGAAGTAGGCGGGCTCTCCCGTGAACCGGCCCCCGTGGCTCGGGTACCGCTGTCCCTCCCGCCGCCAGAAGTCCGGCGTGTCGGTGGTGTACGAACTCGTTCGGTGAACCCGGCAGATGACCCGCTCCGTCCCGATGACGAACGCCGCGCCCCCGGCGCTCGCCGAGTACTCGAGGGCATCGCCCGGCGCCCCCTGAGACGTGTCGGAACCGATCGCCACCCCGTAGCGGACCATGCCCGACCCGACTAGCCCGAGACAGACCTGGATCGCGGCCGTCCCCGCCTTGCAGGCGAACTCGAAGTCGGCCGCGGTGAGGTTGGGGGTCGCGCCGACGGCCTGCGCGACGACGGTCGCGGACGGCTTGACCGCGTACGGATGCGACTCCGACCCGACGTAAAGTGCTCCGATCTGCTGAGGGTCGATCGCGCCGCGAACGAGCGCGGTTCGGAGCGCCTCGGTCGAGATCGTGATGGTGTCCTCGTCCGGGGCGGGGACGCTCTTGCGTCGGACGTTGAGGCCGAGGCCCATCGCCTCCCCGTCCACTCCCCAGACCCGGCCGATCTCGGCGGGCGTGATTCGATGCCGCGGTACGTAGGCGCCGTAACTGACAATGCCTGCTTCCATCGTTCGTCCCTTCCTTCTGTCCTACAGCTCCTCGAGTCGCTCAAGGACCGCCGGCGCGCCGAGCGCCGTCGAGAGGAGGGGGATGTCTTCGACCTCGGAGAGGCGGATCGCGAGGGGGTCGATCCGGCCGGGGTTCGCGAAGAAGACCGCGGCGGGCTTCATCGGATGGGCCCGGATCGCCACCATCGGTGACCGCCCGTACTTCACGTTCGAGAAGATGAGCGCCCGCTGGGTCGTCCAGCCGTACACCTCGACGAAGTGCGACGCGTCGATCGAGAGGATCGCGCGCGGGGCGTCGAGGACGGTGAACCCGTGGATGTCCCGGTGCAGGTCGACCCGGCTCACCGGCCGCGCCTCCAGGCGGTCGCCGAGGGTCTTGAGAGGGATGGCGACCGTGAACTCGCGCATCCCGAGGATCCCCTCGGAATGCGGCCGGACCCCCAGCCGCTCGCCGACCTTCCCCCCGCGGTCGGTGTCCAGCGCGATCAGGGCCTCCACGTACCGTCGGATGAAGCCCGCCCCGGGGCTGAGGCGCCGCTCCGACTCGTAGTCGCTAACGACCGAGGGGACGGTCACGAGCCGCCGGGCGAGGTCCCGCTGGGAGACCCCGAAATCCTCCCTCCACTTGCGGAGGGTGCGTCCCGGATGGGGGGACAGGACCACCTCCCCGGCGATCTTCTCCCGAAGGTCGGCCTCCACGGACCTCGCCATCCGGCCTCCGGTATAAATGGCTGTCCTTCGTGTCGGTGCCTGCGCTCGACATCTGCCGAACGACAGGAGAGAAAAACCGGCAGTGGACCGGGCGAGATTCTCCGACCGGGCCGCTCGTCGCGGCCCGACCCTTTGAACTCGCGACCTCTACCTTGCCAAGGTAGCGATCTTCCGCTGATCTACCGGCCCACGCCGGCGGGTCGATGTTCGGGTCAGGATAAACCCTTCCTCCGCTCGGGCTTTGGGATCCGCATCCCGCGCGAAATCCCGAGCGGCCGCCGAGCTCGGGTCGAGAGCCCAGCCAAACGCTTATCCCTCCGACCCGATTCTGCCGCCCCGATGACCGAGGGGTCGTCCTCCGGGGAACCGATCGACGTGCTCCTGAAGAGCACCACTGACCTTCTTCGCCCTGAGGAGCTGGTCCGCGAGGCGACGCGCGACATCGTCAAGGACGAGATCCGCAAGCATCTGGAGAAGACGCTCCAGGACGATCCGAAGCTTGCCCAGGACCTGAAGGACGCCGTGAAGGCCCTCCTAGCGGCGCGAGCAACCGAGTACGCCGCGCTCGTTCGCGTCGGCACGGCCACCGCCCGTCTCGGGCTCTCGGCGCTGCCTCCGGACGTGCGGCGCGCGATGACGAAGGACATCGTGGACCTGATCTCGAAAGAACTGGGACAGATCGTCGAGAGGTCGCTCTAGACCCATGCCGATGGCGCCGGACCAGGTCCGGATCTACGAGATCAAGCGCGTCGACGTCGAGGGCGCGATCGTGATCGACGGTTTCCCCTCCGTTGGCCTCGTCAGCTCCATCGTGGCGAACTACCTCATCGACACCCTCGAGATGGAGCAGATTGGGATCGTGGAGTCCCCCGCGTTCCCCACGGTCTCTCTGGTGCGCAACGGAATCCCCCAGCACCCCGTGCGGATCTACGCCGGCCGACCCCCCGCGGACCGGGCGGGGCGCGGGGCCGACAAGCTCGTCGCGTTCGTTTCCGAGTTCCACCCGGCGCCGTCCGTCATCCATCCGCTCGCCACGGCGATCCTCGACTGGGTCCAGGAGCAGCGCTGCTCCCTCCTCGTTTCGCCCGAGGGGCTGGTCGTGGAGGCGTCGCCCGGCGCCTCGCGCGCGAGCCATCCGCCCCGTCTCAACGAGGTGAAGGTCTACGGGGTCGCGAGCACGCGCAAGGCGCGCGAACTCTACATCGAGCCGAACATGATCCCGTTCGCCGAGGGGGTCATCACCGGCATCGCGGGCGTCCTCCTGAACGAGGGTCGCCGCCGGGGGTTCGACGTCCTCACGTTCCTCGCCGAGGCGCAGGCCGACTACCCGGACGCCCGGGCCGCGGCCAAGGTCATCGAGACGATCAACCAGATCCTGCTGCGGACCCCGCTCGACCCCGTCCCGCTCTATGCCGAGGCCGAGCGGATCGAGCAACAGCTGCTCGCGATCCAGAAGCACGCGGCCGAGAGGGGACGGCCCGATTCGTCGGCGCAGCCGTCCGAGCCGATGTACCGGTAGTGGTCGGCCCCGGCACCTTCTCGAGCAGCTCGCGCAGACCGCCGATCAGCCGGTCGGCGTCCGTCCGGTCGTTGTACAGGTAGAACGAGGCTCGGACGTTCCCGGGGAGGCCGCGGGCCGAGTAGAACGAGTGGACACAGTGCATGCCCGAGCGGACCAGCACCTCATGCCCCTCGTCCAGGAACATCGCCACGTCGTGCGGGTCGACGCCCTCGACGGTGAACGCGAACACGCTCGATCGGTCCCGCACGTCTGCCGGGCCCAATATGTGCACCCGAGGCTCGTCCGCGAAGGCGCGGGTCACCCGCGTGTTGACCGCGACCTGCTGGGTTTGGACCGCGTCGAAGCCGATCCGGGTGAGGTAGTCGAGGCCGGCATGCGCCCCGATCACGCCGGCGTAGTTCTGAAGCCCCGCCTCGAACCGGTGGGGGGGAGGACGCAAGGCGTGGCTCTCGAGCGTCGACCACTCCACGGTCTCGCCTCCGATGAGCAGGGGGCGGAGGCTCCCGAGCGGCTCGGGCGCGGCGGCAAGGACCCCGATCCCCGTCGGGCCGAGCATCTTGTGCGCGGACACCGCGTAGAAATCGACCGAGAGTCGGTCGAGCTCGACCGTCTGGTGCGGCGCGGCCTGGCAGCCATCGAAGAGGACGAGCGCGCCCCGGTCGTGGGCCCGCTCGGTGATCTCGCGGATCGGAAGCGTCTGGCCGTCCAGATTGGAGGTATGGAAGAGGCTCACGAGGCGGACTCCGCGCGCCAACCGCTCTTCGAACGCCTCGGCGTCGAAGCGGCCGTCGTCCGGTAACGGCAGGATCTCGATCCGGATCCCGCGCTCTGCCGCGAGCCGCTGCCAGACGATCAGGTTCGAGTTGTGCTCCCGGTCGGAGACGAGGACCCGGTCTCCGGCCTTCCACGGGAGGCCCTGGCCGACCAGATTGATCGCCTCGGTGGCGTTCCGTAGGAAGACGACCCCGGCGGGGTCGGCGCGGCCGAGGAACCGGGCGAAGGCGGTTCGGGCGGCCTCGTACCGGCGCCCCACCTCCTCCGAGTATCGGTGCAGGCTCCGGCCCGCGCAGCCGGGGAACTCGCGGTAGTACTGTTCCATCGCCTCGAGTACGGCGGACGGAACGAGGGACATGCACGCCGAGTCGAGGTACGTCGGCGGCCGACGACCGTCGCGCGGTCGGAGCGCCGGAAAGTCCGCGCGGACCTGCAGGACGTTCATGGCGGGGATCGCTGGAGGCTCTCCGCGGCGGTCGCCAGGGCCGCCGCTCCGATCACGAGCGCCCTCTCGTCCGGCGCGAACGTGGCGCTGTGGAGGCTGGCGGGGCGGTCCGGGACGCCGACCCCGAGCCTCAGGAACGTCCCGGGGACGCGTTCGAGGTATCGTGAGAAGTCCTCGGCCCCCATGAGCGGATGCTCGACCTCGACCACGTTCTTCCGGCCGAGTTCGGCCGCGAGACCCTCGGCGACCACCCTCGTCGGGCCGGGGGAGTTAACGAGCGGAGGGTAGCCACGGCGGTACTCCACACGGACCCGGGCCCCGTGACCCGCCGCGATCGCGCGGACCTTGCGCTTCAGGCTGCGTTCCATCAGGTCCTGGGTGCTCGCGCGGAGCGTCCGCACGGTCCCTTCGAGGACGACCTCGCTGGGGAGGATGTTGTTCCGCGTCCCCCCGTGGATCGACCCGACGCTGACGACGACCGGGTCGAACGGCTCACGGACCCGGCTGACCAGGGTCTGGAGGCCGGTCACGATCTCGCTCGAGATGACGATCGCGTCCGGGCCCTGCTGGGGCGTGGAGGCGTGACCTCCCTTTCCCCGAACTGTGATCCGGAAGAAGTCGGCGGCCGCCATGGTCGGCCCGACGCGCCACCCCATCGTGCCGAGGGGGAGCCCGGGCTCGACGTGCTGCCCCACGACGTAGTCCACCTTCGGGTTGTCGAGGCATCCCCGTTCGATGAGGGGGAGCGCCCCGCCGCGATGGCCCTCCTCCTCCGCAGGCTGGAAGAGGAGTTTCACCGGTCCGCCCGTGTAGTGCGGGCTTCGGACGAGCATCGCCGCGGTTCCGAGGAGCGCAGCCATGTGGACATCGTGACCACAGGCATGCATCTTCCCTGGGTAGCGCGACTGGAACGGGAGGCCGGTCAGCTCGGTGACGGGAAGCGCGTCCATGTCAGCGCGCAGCGCGACCACGGGACCGGATCGGTCGGCCGCGATCATTCCCACGACGCCGGTAAAGCCGTCAAAGGTCCGGAACGGGATGCCCAGCTCCCTTAGGGCGGCGACCACCTTCTCCTGGGTCCGCACTTCCTCGAGGGAAAGTTCCGGCTCCTGGTGGAATCCCATCCGCCAGGTCCGCATCGCCGGAAGGGTCCTGCGGGCTGCGGAGAGCCAGGACTCGCGGGCTCCGCCCATCGCCCGCGCAACGGAACGGTCGATATAATGCGCGCGGGGACCGATCTACGTTCGGTCGGAGCATCCGGGCCTGGTTCCGGCCAGCACGGATTCCGTTCGCGTCGGGGACCGGAACGAGTCGATCTCGAGCACCGGCCAGGGGTCGGGGGGAGCGAGATGGAACCGATTGAACCATACCGGGCGGATGCCCACGTTCCGCGCGCCCGTGACGTCACTCCTCCAGGAGTCGCCGATCATGACCGCCTCTTCGGGTCGCGCCTCCGCCTTTTCGAGCGCGAGGAGGAAGATCCCCGGGTCGGGTTTCGCGACGCCCACTCCCTCGGACACGACCATGAAGTCGATGAGCGGGCGGAGGTGCAGGTGGTCGAGCTTGCGCTCCTGCTCCGCGACCTCGTTGTTGGTGACGACCCCCACCACGGTACGGCCCCGTAGGCGCTCGAGGACCCGACGGACCCCTGGGACGGTCCGACGCAGCTTCTGGTAATGGGCCCGGTACTGCCGGGAGAGCCCTGCGGCCTCCTCGGGAGTCACCTCCGTGCCGCAGAACCGCGCGAGCTGCCGGAACCGCTCGACGCGAGCGGCCTGGATCGTGATCCGACCGGCGAGCACGTCGGGCTGCACGACGTCAAGGAGACGCGAGTACTCGTGCCAGACGACGTCGAGGCTCCGGCCCCGCAGACGGGCCTCGGTCCTTCGGAGACGCGCGAGCGCCCTTCGACACGTCAGCGAGTGGTCAAAGATCGTGTCGTCCATGTCGAAGAAGACCGCCTTCGGGAGGTCGGGGATGCCTTGTGGGGCGGACCGAGGGACCTTGGGCACGAACTTCGAGTAGATCCGGCCTACAAAGCGCTGCGCTTCCGACCCCCGCGCATCGCCGCCGCGTCCATGCGCGGCATCAGCGGCGAGGTGCACCGGTCTTCGTCGAAGAAGCCCCGGCCCGTAGGTCGCGCGCTCGACAGTCGGTACACCGAAGGTCCGCGTCCTCGAACTGGGAGGACAGAGCGCAATCGACGCACAGTTCCCGCCCGCATCCGGAGCAGGGATTCGAAGATAGATCCGTCCGCAGCCGATGACCACAGTCCGCGCAGAGCCGCGAATCCCCCGGCCGCGTCCCTGGCGCTCGGCGGGGCGAGAGCCGGGACGCGTCTTCCACCAGCGCCTCCAGCTCGGCGATGGTCTCCTCTAGCTCATCGGTCGAGGCCCTCCGCGGTATGGGGGAAACTGGGCCGGGGGCAGGAACGGTGCTTGACGGTCGGCGGGGAACGGCTGGGTAACCCAAGCTGTCGCCGGTCGGTCTCGACGGCGATGGAAGCCGGATAGGCGGCCGCGAGGCGGCTTTGCCCGCTCCGACCGAGTACGGCTGGGTCGTCTCAATTGGAACGGTCGGACTGGTCGGGGCCTCCGGGGCA
>Ga0326728_10012436_pt1 | contig 18905 bp, 24 predicted proteins | sample MB3enrmetagenome_FD_207602 | JGI IMG/M metagenome (GOLD analysis project Ga0326728, IMG submission 207602) | Lab enriched peat soil microbial communities from McLean, Ithaca, NY, United States - MB31MN | ecosystem: Environmental > Terrestrial > Soil > Wetlands > Peat | place: USA: New York... | reverse complement strand
TCCGATGACGAACAAATGCTCCGCGATGGCCGGTCTCGTGCAAGGGACAATGTTTGGCGCCGGGCGCTCTTGAGGGACTGCTCATACCGGGACGGAGGGCTTCCAGCGCTCCTTCGGCTGAAGGAATGCCCGAACCGGTACAGGTCTCTTGCTAACCTCCGGCGCCCTCGCAGTCGTGAAATGGGCGAACCGATTGTCTGACATTCAGTCTGCGGCGGCGGTCAGCTTCGTGGGGCTGAGGCACGCTTCATTCCATCGGTCATGGCCCGATTGACTTTCGTCTCTTGATAGGTGGCTTTATGTTGAGCATTCAGAGAATCCTGGTTCCTGTTGTCTTGACCGATACTTCCCGGCACGTCATGCACCAGGCCGCGTGGCTGGCCCGGCGCTTTCATGCAGAGATCATCCTGCTGCACGTAGTGCCGCCTCTCAGCTATCTCACCGGCGCGCTCGAGAGCGGGGATGAGATCACTGCGCGGGATTTGCACGCGCACGCCGTACAGCAGGCTCAGGAGGATCTCGATCAGCCGCTGCCGCCAGAATTCGGTGGCATTGTCGTCACGCGCGAACTGCTCAGAGGCGAACCGGCCAACGAAATCGTGAAGACGGCCCGCGACCGTAACGCCGACCTGATCGTGATGTCGACCCATGGCCATGGGGCGTTCTACCACTTGCTGCTGGAGTCCGAGACACAGAAGGTTCTGCGCGAAAGCCATTGTCCAGTCTGGACAGGCGCTCACCTGGAAGACGCGCCGGCGAGAGAGTTCTCGATCCGCAGCATACTCTGCTCAGTGGACTTGACCCCTCACAGCAACCATACCGCGTCGCTCGCCGCGGAGTTGGCCGCGGTTGGGGATGCGAGGCTTACGCTCGTCCACATCACCACCGGCGTGGAGGTCTGGGGCCCCGGCGGATCCCACGTCGATCCCGCGTGGAAAGAGATGATCGTCGGCAACGCCATCAAAGAGATCGCGCAGCTTCAGCGGGACGTGGGCACCCATGCAGAAGTCATTATCGACAGCGGCAATGTTCCGAAGCTGCTGAACCGGGCGGCGAAGCAAACAAAGGCTGACGTCCTGATCATCGGCCGGATTCCCGGGCGAAGCCATCTAGGGGACAACGGCGAAGGTTATGGGATCATTCGGGAATCACGCATCCCCGTCCTGAGCCTCTGAGGACTCGGGCACGCTAGCTGCAAACCCCATGTCGCTGGAAATCACAATTAAAGCTCTTTTTGCTCCCGTTCGCTTGGGTGCGTTCGCGCTCAACCGTCTGGTGATGGCTCCCTCTTCTGCTAACTCAAGCTGGCTCCGCGGCCTCAGCCTTCGAATGGCATGTGTTCTATTTGTGGATCGTCTCGTGCTGGGAATCGTACTCGGCTGGAAATGGCGGAGACGTTCATGAAGATGGCAGATACGGAATTCGGCACGTTACAAGAAATGTTGGAACGAAAAAAGGAGGATCTCGTTCGGGCATTGCGAGAGCGGGACGGCATCACAATCGAGAAGAGCGCGGACCAAATGGACGAGATTCAAATATGCGACGGAACGAGACCTGGCGATCCGAAGCGTAGACCGCGATTCGGTTCTGCTGCGTCAGGTGAGAGCTGTTGATTTCAGCGAGATTTCCGCTCACGCCCTCAGAACAGCACATATGCTGACGGAGCACTGTGGACGTGGCAATCTGATCGCGATGTACGCCAACTGGTTTGAGGCGCCGCCGTATTTCACCTCCGGCCGGCTGGAGGAATTGGAAAAGGAATTCCGGGAGTCGCTGGCTTTTGCCGAGCAGACGCTCGGCTCGTTCGTGCAGTCCACCCTGGGACCGTCGCATGATGTCCAGGTTCGTGCTCTGGAGGCGCTGCCTGCCGATGGCATCACGCAGTTGGCTGCCCTGAAGAATGCGGATCTGATCGTCATGGGCACGCATGGGGGAAGCGGCTTGAACCGCTGGATGTTAGGGTCCGTGGCTGAGCGGGTATTGCGGGAGAGCCCGGTACCCGTGGCATCAGCGCCTGCTTCGAAGCGAGCTTAACTGTGTTCCACGTGAAGGAGCCAGCCGGCGCCAATCCTGTGACCGATCTGTGCAGTTGGGTCCCCCAAGAAGAGCGGGCGCGGTGTGACATCCGGGAGCTGGTCCGCCATGGAGACGCCTCGGAGGAGATCGTTAGGCTCGCCACGGAAGAGCCGTACGACTTGGTTGTTTTGGGCGCGCCACGGCGGAGGTTTTTCGACGGGATGGTATTGGGAACGACCACACTGCGCACGGTACGCCACGCACCCTGCCCGGTGCTGACCGTTGGCGCAGGCGATTCAACGATGGGTCCGGGGTTATCCTCTGAGAAGGGGTGAATCTCGTGCGAACTTCCCAGGATCTGGATTATGGATACGTATTGAGCGTGGATACTTCGTTCGAGGATGCCGTGGAGCGGCTGGAAGCCAGCCTCAAGAGCGAAGGCTTCGGCGTACTCTGCAAGATAGACATACAGGCGAAATTAAAGGAAAAGCTCAGGGTCGGATTCCCGCGCTACGTCATTTTGGGCGCCTGCAATCCGCCGCTGGCTTACCAAGCACTCCAGCAGGAGATCAATCTCGGATTGCTGCTTCCCTGCAATGCCGTTGTCTATGAGCGAGACGGCGCGGTCTTCGCGGGAGCGGTGGACGCGGCCAAGATGCTCTCGGTCGTCGGCAACCCGGCCATGGAACCAATGGCAAAGGAAGTTAAACAGCGACTTCGTCGCGCCGTGGACAGCGTTACCAGGGCGGCCTCAGCGTGACCCATCTGGCTCCGCATCCGTGTGGACGCAGTCGGCTGTTTCCTTCTCTTCCTTGCGTCGAGACTCGACGCTACAAGAATTGGCCATTCAAGTCGGTACGCCAAAGCGCGGCAGCACCCAGCGCAGCAGAATGAAATACGCGGCAATCAGCCCTACCACCCAATAGTCAGACATATTTGTCTCTTAGCGCTCCGCCTGCAAACGGTCGACCTCCTCGCGAACTGTTCTCTCGTTGACGGCGCCGAAGTAACGCTGTGCGATCCTCCCCTCTCTGTCCACCAAGAACGTCGTCGGCAGACTCTGAATTGCGTCCACCATCGGCGATGCCGCCGTTGGCAGCAGGATCGGATACGGTACGCCGGCGGCCCTTACAAACTGCCGGACTTCCGCGGTGCCTTCGTCGTCCATGGCAATGCCCGCCATATCCAGATCGCGCTCACAGACGCAGGCGCCGACCCGTATCCGGATCGATCAGCACAGTCGGATCGTTCGGGTCGGCCTGGTCCAAAAGACGCGGGGCCTTGGTGGCCAGGCCGACCTTGACGACTTGAGCTTGAATGCTGTTGTAGGGCGGCAGGATGCAGCAGTATTCGAAATCGAACCCGGTACAGTGCATGCCGAGTTCGTAGTTGATCATGATCCGGTAATCGTAATCGCCACGCCTCGCGCAGGAACAGAGCCAAAGTGTCGGAACGGCGACCAGCAGGAGTGCGGGCCTCATTTCTATTTCGCTCCAGACCGCGCTGGACCGGACTTAAGCGTGGCCGTGAAAGGATAACGCCGTAACATCACCAGCCACAACGCTACGCCGCCCAGGAAGACGGCCAGGAACAGGGGCAGGACAGTCCATTGCGTCTGCACCACGAAACGCTCCGGGTGGAAATACGGCTTCAGGTAAGCGTCCCGCAGAATGTCGCGCATCACGGCCATCACCAGGACTACCACAGCCGTGGTTGCGGTTCCCCCGAGGGCCCCCATACGATAATCATCCTGGCGCAGGGCTCGCGCCACAACCATGATGGCGGCCGCCGCACCAGCGATACCGATCACCAGCAACAAGGTGGCAAGACTGTTGTCGCCCAGGAAGAGTGTACGCTGGTCGCGAGGCAGGCTTACCAGGAACCAGAAGCCGACCGCGAACTGCGCCATGGTGGCGTATTCGAACGCCTTACCACCGAAACGGAAGATGTAGCGGCGGTATTCGGCATCGCTGTTCCGCTGCAGCCAGGCGATTAGCATGAGCAAGAGTCCTCCCACAGCAACTGCGGCCGTAAAGAAGTGCAGATACCGGGGCGCGAGCGTGGGTTCGGCGAGATTCAGGTTCCAGCCACTGGGGTTTGCAAAATACTTGCCCGTCCACGCTGCCGGCGTCTGGCTGAGCGTCAGGTTTGTACTGAACAGAAACCCGATCACGGCGATCAGCAGGAAACTGGCCAGCAGCACCCAGCGTCCCGATCCCGCCTGGCGGTGCGTCCGGGCGGAAACGTAATAGATCCCGTAATAGGCGACCGTCAGCATCACCAGCACCAGGAACCATGGCCAAGCAATTAACACAGAGGACGTATAGAAGAATTGGCCATAGATCACCTGGAGAAACAGCAGCGGAGCCACTCCCAGCGTTACGGTTGCGGGCAGCAGAACCGGCAGTTTCGTCGCGATATCGGTGAACAGCCGATTGGCGCGCTCGCGACTGCCGCTCCAGCGGCTTGCCAGCGCCAGAACCATGCCGCCCAGGAGGAAGTTCATAGCCAAAATGTGCAGCGTGAAAGTCACGACCAGGAGTAGCTTGAACACCCAGTAAGGAGCGGGGAGAGGAATCGGATCCAATGAGGGGATTAGATCGCGTGCAGGCATGTTCAGTTACCTCCGTTCGGCCGTACCAACGCTGCGTGTTGTGCGGGTGGTCCGCCCGCCTTGATCCATTGAACGAGAGCCGTGCGTTGCTGATCGCTAAGCTTCAAGTCCGGCATGCGGACGAACAGCGCCGGCAGGTTCTTGAGGCTCTCGGAAGCCGCCTCCGGATCCAGGGAACGGATGGCGGTAATCGCGGGGTCCGTGGGCACCGATTGATGACAGACAGCACAGTTGCGCTCGAAAAGTTGAGCGCCTTCCGTAGGCGCGGGGCTGGCGTGGTAGAGGGTAGCCAGGTATGCGCTCAAGGCATCGCGCTCCCCGTCGTTACCGGCAAACGGCGGCATCACGCCGTTGTGCATCATGTCGAGACTGCCCAACATGGCGTCGAGTTGCCCTGCGTCCCATTGCCGCGCCGCCAGAAGCCGGCGCACGCCGCGATACCCGTCCACCGTATGACAGCTCTGGCATTCGACTCTGAAAATCTCCCTTCCAGCCGCAGTACCGTCGGCGTGCTGCACCCAGCGGGCGGTGTTGAGCACGCCCGCCTTGTCGATTGCCTCCACCGAGAATCCGCCGTCCGCCGCTGACGGCGTCGCATAGAGAGCGTTGTCGTACATGTAGTTCGCAATCACAAACGGTTTACGAATGGCCTCGCGCACAAATTCGAAAGATCCCATGGTGCCGAGCGCTGCCAGCAGGAGCAGCAGGCTATAGGCGATGTGCAATCGCACCGGCCGAATCAATGTGCCCAGAACCATTAAGAACGTGAGCACTGCCAGCACTGCGGCTTCCAGGGCGTAGTGTGAAGCCGTGGGCATGGCCCCTCTTGCGCTGGCCCAGAGTTCCGAAGGGATGCAGCGGATATACCACCAGATCAATGCCGGGAGGACCGCCATGGACGGCAGAATCCACAGCGCACTCCACCTCACCATCCTCGCCTTCAGCGACGTATCTCTGAGCCGGCTGGCCGTAATCAGGGCGTAGATCCCGGCCAGCGCCAACGCGATGGCGGTCCGCACCGCGAGCGAAGGCCAGTAAGTGGGGTTGAAGAAGCCTGTCCAAAACGCGTGCGTCTCCACCCACTTTCCCGATGTGAGCATGAATGTGATGATCCCGTTGATGATCACCATGCTGGCGAACGCAGCGATGAAATAAATCCAGCCGTACCAGAGGTGCAGACGCGGTTCCAGCTTGTCCCACCCATAGAGGTACAAAAGGGCCGCGGTGATCTCCAGAAAAAAGAAGACCCATTCGATCGCCCATCCCCAGACATAGGCGTGAATCAGGCTGCTGGTGGCCGAAGGATGAATCAATCCGATGGTGAACCAGATGCCCACTCCGCTGATGGCTCCGAAGACAACGGTCACAAGCACGAAAAACTTCGTGTGGGTTCGCAGCCAGTCCAACACTCCGCTGTCCCCCTGTCGCAGCGCGCGGCGCTCCGTCAGCACGAGAAATAGTCCGCCGCCGACGGCAAAGTGCGACACGAACACGTGGAGGATCGACACGATCGCGATCAGCAGCCCCGCGCCAAACGTGACGTCCCAAACGGGGTAGTTCATTTTTCGTTCTCCGTTCCGAGATTCCGCCTACGAGTGTTTGGGCGAAGCTCCGACACCCGCCTTCCGGAGGATGGTCATCATGGGGCACCAGTTCGTAAATGCCGACTGGAACAGGTTCAAGCCGACGAAAGCTGTAAACAGAAACCACGCCGGATTGACCCAATAACCCAGGGCCACACTAAACATCACAAAGAAGCCGGCAATCAGGCGTAAGTAGCGTTCGATAGTCATGCAGTTTTTCTCCTTCGGTTCACAACAAAGTAGACAATGGGCACCGTCATGCGCGACAGCGCCAGAGATGCGACTTCTCCCGCCATCAGCGCGATGGCGAGGCCCTGAAAGATCGGGTCGAACAGGATCACGCTGGCGCCGACAACCACAGCCGCCGCGGTCAACATCATGGGACGGAAGCGGACCGCTCCGGCGTCAATCACCGCTTGATCCAGCGCCATCCCTTCCTGCAGGCGAAGCTCAATGAAGTCGACCAGGATGATCGAATTGCGCACCACAATACCCGCGCCGGCAATGAATCCGATCATCGAAGTGGCGGTGAAGAACGCATTCATCAGGCCGTGTGCGGGCAGGATGCCGACGAGCGAAAACGGAATTGCCGCCATGATCACGAGTGGCGTGATAAACGACTGGAACCATCCTACCACCAGCCCGTAGATCAGGATCAGCACCGCCGCGAAGGCAATCCCCAGGTCGCGGAACACTTCGTAGGTGATGTGCCATTCCCCATCCCACTTCATGGAATAGTGCTCGGCATCGGTGGGGAGCGTCGCCATATGTTGCTCAATCGCGTACCCGCCGGGCGCCTTGAACTTGTCCATTTCCGGCCCAAGCTTGAGAATCGCGTACACCGGGCTTTCCATGGCGCCCGCCACGTCCCCTGTGACATAGGTAACCGGCAGCAGATTCTTGTGGTAAATGCTCTTATCCGCCACCACTTCCTGGCTGTGCACCAGCTCGCTTAACGCCACCAGCCGGCCCATTCGTCCAGCCACTTTGAGGCTCTGGATTTTCTCCAGGTCCGAACGGGTGGCGCGGTCGAGGCGCAGCATCAGGGGTACGTCTTCCTTCGCGGAATCCGAATGGAGCAGCCCCGCCTGGTATCCGGTAGAGGCCAGCGCCATTGTCCGGGCAATGTCGTCCTCGGAAATTCCGTTCAGCGCCGCCTTCTCTTTATCCACCAACAGGCGGTATTCCGGCTGGTCGTCTCCCACGTACCAATCCACGTCCACAACGCCATTGGTGCGTTTCCACAAATCGCGAATGCGCCGTGCGATGCCCGTGCGCTCGTCCATTTCCGGCCCGTAGACTTCGGCAACCAGAGTTTCGAGCACCGGCGGGCCGGGAGGCACTTCCGCCACCTTGATGCGGGCGCCATACTGCGCGGCCACCGGCAGCAAGCGCTGCCGAACCTCCTTGGCGATGGCGTGGCTCTGTAGCTTGCGGTCGCCTTTCGGCTGCAGATTCACCTGGATGTCGGCGACGTTCGACCCCTGGCGCAGATAGTAATGGCGCACCAGCCCGTTGAAGTTGAACGGGGATGCGGCGCCAACGTACGTTTCGAGATTCACTACCTGCGGCTGATCGAGCGTGGCGCGCGCCAGGGCAGTGGTGGCGCGGGCCGTCTCTTCGAGCGTCGTTCCATTCGGCATGTCGACAATCACCTGGAACTCGCTCTTGTTGTCGAACGGAAGCATTTTCACTTTCACAAATTGGAAATAGAACAAAGACACGGAGCCGATCAGCAGGACTACCACCCCCACCAGAAAGGTCCAACGCACTGCCGCAACGTGCAGGATCTTGCCCATGACGACGCGATAAACTCGCGTCACGAAGTCTTCTCTTTCCCCGTGCGCCGAGGTGTGGCCGGGCTTGAGAATCCGGACAGCCGCCCACGGCGTCACGATGAAAGCCACCAGCAGCGAGAACACCATGGCCGCGCTCGCCCCGATCGGAATCGGCCGCATATAGGGCCCCATCAGGCCTCCTACGAAAGCCATCGGCAGAATGGCCGCAACAACCGTCAGGGTGGCCAGAATGGTGGGGTTACCCACTTCATCCACAGCCTCGATGGCAACTTCGAAGGATGGCCTTTCGCGGTTTGCGGGCATACGCCAGTGCCGTACGATATTCTCCACCACCACGATGGCGTCGTCCACCAGGATGCCGATGGAGAAAATCAGGGCAAACAGCGTGATGCGGTTCAGCGTGTAGCCGTAAAGATAGAACACCGTCAGCGTCAACGCGAGGGTCACCGGTATGGCAATGAAAACGATCAACGACTCGCGGAAGCCCAGCGTGATGGCGATCAGGATGCTGACCGAAACCACTGCGATGAGCATATGAAACAGCAGTTCGTTGGATTTCTCCGCCGCGGTTTCTCCATAGTTGCGCGTGATATCCACCTGAACGTCCGAGGGAATCACGCTGCCCTTGAGTGGCTCGATTCGCTTTAGTACGTTGTTGGCCACAATGACCGCATTCGTGCCCTTCCGCTTGGCGATCGAAAGGGTCACAGCCGGCAAGAACTCGGCGGACCCGGCGTGCGCCATGCGAACGTATTGGGAGGGCTCTTCGCCTCCATCGCTTACTTCGGCCACGTCGCGGACGAAAATCGGCTTATCATTCGCCACGCCCGCTACTACGTTGCGCACGTCTTCCGCGGTCCTCAGAAACTCACCCGTCTCGAGCAAATACTCTTTGTTACCTGTGTCGAACTCTCCGGAAGGCAGGCGCCGGTTGGAAAGCCCCAGCGCGCCGGCGACCTGAAGCAGCGAAAGGTTGTACGCCGCCAGCTTTCCCTCATTCAAAACGACGCGGATCTCGCGGCGCTGTCCGCCGATCAGCGTAACCGCCGAGACATCCGGTACCTGTTTGACGGTATCGTCTACCTGGGCCGCGATGCGGCGCAGTTCGAAATCACCGTAACGCTTGCTGGAGAGCGTCAGCGCCAGAATCGGCACATCGTCGATGGATCGGGGCTTCACCAGGGGCGGGGTGGCGCCAGGTGGAATCAGGTCCATGTTGGCGTAAAGCTTCTGATTGAGCCGCACGATGCTCTTCTCTTCGTCCTGGCCCACGTAGAAGCGGACGATTGCCGTGGACATGCCTGGGCTGGACGTCGAGTAGATATACTCGACCCCGGGGATCTCCCACAACAGCTTCTCCATCGGCTTGGTGAGCCGCTCTTCCACTTCGTGCGCCGATGCGCCGGGCATCTGCACGAAAACGTCGATCATCGGCACAATGATTTGCGGCTCTTCTTCGCGCGGCAGTTTCCAAACGGCGAAGCCGCCGAGGAGCAGTGCGCCAGCGATAATCAAAGGGGTCAGCTTGGAAGCAATCCACGCGTGCGCGAATCGCCCGGCCGGCCCGAGACGGCGTGGCCCAGAGGGCACCCCGCTCATTGCCGAACCTCCACCCGGGTGCCGTCCGTCAATCCGGTAGGCACCGGGCTCACGAGTTTCTCGCCCTCGCTCAATCCCGAGAGCACCTCCACGGCGCTTTGCCTTCGCTCCCCGGTGGTCACCAGGCGGGTGCGCGCACAACCGTCTTCAATCACGAAAACCGATTGCAGTTGCCCGTGCTCCAACATGGCCGCGGGCGGAATTGTCGCCACTTTACGTGAACCCAGTGGAAACATCGCCCGTCCGAACATGCCGGACCGCAGATTCGGCACGGCAGGCAGATCGATTTTCACGATGTAGGCGCGCGAAGCCGCCTCCACGGATGGCACGATTTCCGACACGCGGGCGGTAAACCGGCGATCCAACGATTCCAGGGCGACATCGACGGCCTGCCCGGCTTTCACGAATGGAAGCCGGGATTCATCCACCGATGCCTCCAGCCGGTAGGCGCCTTCCTTCTCGATCGTGAGAAGAGGAGCGCCGGGAGCGGCCAGGTTCCCCGGCTCCACGGACTTCGCGGTCACCACCCCGGAAAACGGGGCCGAAATCCGCGTGTAGTCGCGCATAATCTTGGCGCCGCGAATTTCCTGCTGTACCGATGCCCGCTTGGAATCGAGTTCAGCGCGCTTCGCCCGGGCCATTTCATAGGCGGCCTGAGCCGATTTGACCCGCGCCGACGCTTCATCGAACTCCTGGTTCGAGATCGATTTCTTGGACGCGAGTTCTTCCATGCGCTTGAACGTACTCTGCGCCAGATCCAGGTTGGCTTTGGCTCCCGCTACACCGTTGTCCGCTTCCAGGATGGCGCTCATCACCTCGGCCTCGGCTGCCTCGGCGGCGCTGACCTTGGTGTCCAGATCCTGGGCGTCCAGGGTGATCAGCAGTTGGCCGTCGTGAACCCGATCGCCCACCTGGACGGCAACCTGTCGCACGTATGCCATAAGCTTGCTGGAGAGCACCGTGGCCATGCGTGCTCGAACGGTTCCGGTGGCCTCGTACACATCGGGCCATTGCTGGGTGCTTACGGTCGCCATTTGGACGGCAACGGCGGGCGCGCTGGACGCCGCCTTGGGGTGGGGCTCGCTGCCGCCGCAAGCGCTCAACATCGCCACCGAAACAATCAGGGGAATCAAAATGAATCGCATCTAGTTCAATACCTCCGAGCCAGGCGAAAGTCGTCCCGCGGCCAAATCCAACATGGTGGCAGCGATGCGTTGGTCATGCACCGCTGCCAGGTACCGGGTCCGGCTTTCCAGTACCGCGGTTTCGTTTCGCAAAAGGTCCGTAACGTTGCTCATACCGGATTCGTAGCGGTTCTGAGTGATCCGCAGACTTTCCTCGGCTTCGGCCACCGCCGCTTTAGCCACTTCGATCCGCTGTTGCGCCGCCCGCAGATCGGCCCAGGCGCGGCGTACTTCGAGGCGCACCGCGGAATCCATGCGCTGCTCGTCGGCATGGGCACGTTCCAGCCAATGGCTCGATTCCTCAATACGCGCCTTGTCTCCCAAGCCGTTGAACAGGTTCCAGCGCAATCCAACGGAGGCCAGCCAGTTGGCCCCACCTTTATTGATGAACTGTTGACGGTCCGCCTCAAAGGCCGCGTGAAAAGTCACCTGCGGAAGCAGCGCGATCCTGGCCGAGTCTGCCTGCCTCTTGGCAAGATCTGACGCCAGGTGTACCTGACGGGCCTCCGGGCGGGTGGCGGAAGCGTCCTTTTCGAGGGAGGCCAGCGTCAGGTCCGGCAGATCGATTGGACTCAGGGAGGTGGTGAGGACATGGGCGGTGTCCAGAGGCAGGCCGAGCGCGTCGTTCAGCGCGGACTTCGCTACATCCAGATCCGCCGCCCTCTGAATACGCTGCTCGTTGACGGCGGCAAGATGCACGCGGATGGAAAGCACATCGACATCGGTCGACATGCCGGCCGCGCGGACCGATTCGGCCCGCGTCAGGTCCGCCTCGGCGCTGCGGAGCGCTTGCTCAGCCGTCTTGAGGCTTTCCGCCTCTAGTACCGCGCCGTAGTAAGCTCTGACCACGTCGGCCATCACTTGCATCTGGGTTCGCCGCTGCTCCTCGCCGGTCATCTTCCGTGAGAGATCGGCCGACTTTACAGCGTTGCGGGTCTGTCCGGCGTCGTACAGGATTTGGTCCACCGTTAGTTGCGACTGGAAATTGTTCAGGGAGTCCGGCCGGTTCAGAGGACCGATATTGAAATTCTCAGCGCCGAATTGGTGCTGGGTCAGCAGCGAGCTGAAAACAAAGACCGGATTGTCGCTGCGGACGAAGGACTCGGAATAGTTCAGCTTGGGTAGTCGGCCCGCACGGGCTTCATCAATCCGTGCCGTGGAAGCCTGCATGCTGGCGTTAGTCGCCGCAATGGCTTTGTTTTCTCGGAGTGCCAACTGCACGGCTTCGCGCAACGAGAGCGAATCCTGCGCCAACAGAGGCGCAGCCAGGACTAGGAAGAGTGACTTTCTCATGACTTTCGGATCTCAATGTTTCCGCTATATCCGTCAAGATGCAAGTTGCGGCGGTTGGTGACATGACAGCGTCACGTTTTCGAAGAGGTTGCATCCTGGTAAGTGAGGGCAATGGTGACGTGCACGCGGGTCCTGGCGCTGCTTTCGGACTACGTCGACAACGACCTGGATACGGAAGCCAGGCTCGAAGTGGAACAACATCTACACGAGTGCCGCGCTTGCCTGACGTTCGCCGATGACCTGCGTCGAAACATCGAACTGTGCCGTGGCTATGAACCCGGCGTGAGGCCGCGGCCACTCACTGCGTCGGCGACGGCCGAACTGCGGAAGGCATGGCGAGAGGCAATCGCAGACCGGCAAGTCGGCTCAAATCGAGGCGTTTCGTGAGCGTTCCGGGATGGGTCATTGCGCCGAGGCAATCAGAAGATAGCTGTACGGTCCAAGCAGGCCGAAAGCAACGTTGCGCCAGTCAGCACCTCTCAGCGTCGCTTCCGCTTCACCGGCGGCAACGCGATGGTCTGGCGGCGGTCCAGGCGGGTACGGCACGTCGCTGCGCCGATCCAGGATCGCAAGGCGCCCGCCGGCGCGCAATATCCGTCGCATCTCCGCAAGAATCGCGCACTGGCCGTCCAGCTCATGCCATATGTTTGCCAGGAAGGCCAAGTCGCAAGTGCCGTCCGGAAGACCGGTATGAGAGGCATCTCCCTCGAGCAGTCGGATATTGCCCGGAGCCCTCTCTTCAGCATCTTGAGCATTGCGGGCTGAACGTCGACAGCCCACACTACCCCTGCAGGGTCTACAGCACCGGCAAAGGGCAACGCGAAAAACCCCGTGCCAGCGCCGATATCGGCAACCACCATTCCGGGTTTGAGTACCAACCGTTCGATCACCTCGCCCGGCGGCATCCACATAAGCCTTTGCGGATCATCGAGACGATGAGCATTGCTTGGTTCAAAGGTCCTTTGGTTCATAGTGATGGAGAGTACCGTGACGGCCGACCGGCCGACGTTTCACTGCCCTCAAGTGAATCTGCCCGCCCCGGACGGAGAGCACCCTGCGGTGGCGAACGCCGAAAGCAGCCGCTCGAGGTCTTCAGACCGGCATTCTGGGCACTCCAAATCACGGTCGGAGTCCTGCATCCGACGCAGCATTTCAAAGCGCTTGCCGCACTTTTGGCAGTGATACTCGTACAAAGGCATAGAGGCTTCCTATTACCAGGATGCAAATATCCGCCGCCCGGTGACAATCGAGCTTGTCGCGGAACGCCGCGATCTGCATCAGTAGGATTGCATGGATGCATCTGCCCAAGTTCCGCCGGAGCCGCCGCAGCCCTGCCAAGCGTCCAGGTCCTGCGAACTGCCCAGCGATAACGAGCGCCTAAAGCTTCTGCTGGACCTGAACAACGCCATCATCTCGAACCTGGACCTTCGCGATCTCCTGCGAGCCATCTCGGCCAGCGTCCGCCATGTGATGAAGTGCGACTCCGTCGGCGTGGCGCTGCCGGATCGAAACGACCAGCGGTTGCGCATTCACGCGGTCGATTTCCCGGAGGGGAGAGGCCTGATTCACGAGGAAGGCAATGTCGTAGGCGCCGAGGGGCCGACTCACCGCGTATTTCGCCATGGCGAACCGATCACCCTCGATGCGCGCGCGCTGGCCGTGCTGGACTCGAGCAACCTGGCTGTGGCGGAGGGCTTTCAGGCGTTGTGCGACGTTCCCTTGATCAGCCGGCATCGCACTCTGGGCGTCTTGTGCCTGGGCAGGCTGCACGACAGCCCTTTTACCGTGAATGAGGTCGATTTCGTCCGCCAAATCGCGGCGCAGGTTGCGCTGGCGGTCGAAAATGCCCTGGCTTATCGCCTGATTGCCCAGCTCAAGGACAAGCTGGCGCAGGAGAAGCTTTACCTCGAAGACGAAATCCGCAGCCAGATGGATTTCGATTCCATTATTGGCCGAAGCGCGGCGCTCCAGAAGGTCTTACAGCAGGTCGAGACTGTGGCTCCCAACGATTCGACCGTGCTCGTTTGCGGGGAAACCGGCGTGGGGAAGGAACTGGTGGCGCGCGCCATTCACAACCTGAGTTCCCACAGCAAGCACGCTTTTGTAAAGCTCAACTGCGCCGCCATTCCGACCGGCCTGCTGGAGAGCGAGATGTTTGGACACGAGAAGGGCGCTTTCACAGGCGCCATCGCGCAGCGCATCGGCCGATTCGAGTTGGCAAACCACGGAAACCGTTTTCCTGGATGAGATCGGAGAAATCCCCCTGGAACTTCAGCCGAAGCTGCTGCGGGTTTTGCAGGAACGGGAATTCGAGCGCTTGGGCAGCTCCCACACACTTCGCACGGATGCCCGTCTAATCGCCTCCACGAATCGGGATCTGGTCGCGATGGTGAAGGAACAGAAGTTTCGGATGGACCTCTATTACCGTTTGGACGTTTTCCCCGTCCATGTGCCGCCCCTCTGCGAGCGGCGGGAAGACATTCCGCTTCTGGTCCGTCATTTTGTGCAGCAGTTTGCCCGGCGCATGAACAAGACCATCGACACGATTGCGTCCGACGGCATGAATACGCTGATGCAGTATCCCTGGCCGGCTAATATCCGGGAACTGCAAAACCTGATTGAACGCGCAATGATTCTTTCCACCGGCCCGGTTCTCAAGGTGCCGCTCTGCGATCTACCAGCATCACAGGATGGCGTCGCCTCAAAAAAGCAGAAAACGCTCGAAGAAGCCGAACGCCGGACGATTTTGGAAACGCTCAAGGCCACGAATTGGGTGGTGAGCGGGCCGCGCGGTGCCGCCGCCTTGCTGGGTTTGAAACGAAGCACGCTCCAATTTCGGATGGATAAACTCGGAATCCGCAGGCACCCGTCGGGTGAAACGCAGGCATAACCCCGCTGGCCTTTCTTTCGACACTCAGCCTTAAGTCGATCTGGCAGGCGACCGTCGATGCTCCTCAGCCGTTTGCTCGAGCCGACGAAGCAGTTCCGGAAGATTGATGCGGGGCGGTGCGCACGGGCGCTCCGGCTTACCCGGAGCATCCTTGAGGGCATCGCTGGCCGGCTTTGCCGAATCTTGCATCCCCCATGCCGCGCCATTTTGCAGCCTGCTCACCGCGAAGGAGCTTTGTTGAAACCGGAGGCGTTGTTCACCGTCACTGGGCTAATCGGCGCCAGTGCCGCTGCCAACGTATTGGTAACCTGCCGGAATGCTGGCAAGGTCAGTCTGGCGCCGGTAGCTAGCCAACGTGTAACCGCTATTCGCTCTAACCAAATCCACATGGCGCGACGTGGCCGGCCGAGTGCCTCATCCATTGCGAAGTTCACATAGGAGCCAAGCTATGAGCGCCGTGAAAATCCCTGTCGGATTCGCCCTATTGGCAATGGGAATCCCCGGAGCGTTGAGCGCAATTGAGCTACAGCGAGATACGTTGACCGCCTGGAATGACTACGTTTGGAAGGCCGACTCAACCATGCAAGCCCGTCTGGATGGCCGGCGGCCGTTCTTGTGGATCGATGAAGCCTCTGGCCGGCGGGGTGCCCTCAGGGCCCGCCTCCGGCGCGGTGAGGTCGTAGTCGCGCCAGTTGTCGGACACGGAACCCAGACCGTGCCGAACGGCCTGATCCACGACTGGATCGGGGCGGCATTCATTCCCAACGCAACACTCGACGGCCTGTTTGCCGTTGTTCACGACTACGGCCGGTACAAGGAGATCTACAAACCGGTCGTCGCCGATTCGAAGATGTTGGCCTGCACCGAGGTGGACCAGAGGTTTTCCATGATCTGGCAGCACAAGATCCTTTTCGTCAACGCCGCTATGGATGCGCAGTACCAGGCTCACGATCTCGTGGATGGCCGGCGCGACTACAACGTCGCCAGTACAACACGCGTGCAGGAGATCCAGAGCTATGGGCGGAGCGGCGAGCGCCTCCTGCCTCCAGATGAGGGAAACGGCTTCATGTGGCGGGTCCACAGCATCGCCAGGTATGAGGAGCAGGACGGAGGAGTTTACCTTGAACTGGAAGCCATTGCCCTCACGCGCGACATCCCGGCTTCGATCAAGTGGCTTGTTAACCCCGTCGTCAACCATCTATCGATTGATTCGCTGACGACCACGCTCCGCCAGACTCGCGATGCCGTCGGTTCACTGGCTGCGCGGCCGGAACGGATCGCCTCGTGTGTCGATCAGGGCCGCAAGGCCGGCATACCGAAGTCGGGCGCAGAAGAGTAAGGAGATTTCCCAGATGCAGGATGTGCTCGTTGCGCCGGCCGTGAGCATCGCGGAGTGCCTGGTCCCCGCCCGCGCATCCATCGTTGCCATCCGCCGCTCGGAGGCGCGACCGGTAGGGCCAGCGTCGTCGTTGCTGCGTATATGAGAAAGCCGGCGATCACCCCTACAGCCTGCTCATCTACTTTGATTCCGGCAAGCCGATGCTGGCGCTCGGCGTTGCGCGGGACTGGCTGCCCCTCGCGGTAATCCTGCTCGCCTATCGAGAGATGGGCTGGTTCGCTCTGCCGCACCAGATAGACCAGATCGACCTCGGCGGCGGGCACAAATTCCAGGACCGCGATGACACGGCGGTGCGCGGTTCGGCGCGGACCAAGTCGTGCTCCTCCAGGATGACGTAGCGAACTTTCTGGAGAAGGGATTGAATCAGTCCGAGGTGGCGCGATGCGTGAAGGTGGTTCGCCAGACGGTGGCTCGGTGGGGATCTCGGTATCGGCAGGAGGGCGCTGAGTCCTTGAAGAGGGCCGGCCGGGCCGGCCGCAAGCCACTGCTCAGCGAGACGGACCGGAAACGGTTGGAGCGGTGCTGCTCCAGGGACCGGAAGCGATCGGTTATGAGACGCCTCTGTGGACTTGCCCCCGCGTGGCGGATTTGATCGAGCGCGAGTTTGGGGTACGTTACCACGAAGGGCATGTGTGGAAGGTTCTGGTAGGTCTGGGATGGAGTCCGCAGCGGCCCACGGGCAAGGCGCGGGAGCGCAACGAGGAAGGCATCCGCACCTGGAAGAAGAGGACTTGGCCGGCCATTAAAAGAAGCCCGCGGGGAAAGTCGTACCATTGTTTTCGTCGACGAGAGTGGACTGAGTCAACGTCCCCATCGCTGCCGCACTGGGGCGCCGCGCGGGCAGACCCCGGTCCTGGAGTACAACTTTAACTGGAAGAGCCTGTCGGCGGTGGCGGGCCTGACAGCGCTGAACTTCTATTTCCGGATCTATGCTGGATCAGTCAAAGGCCCTCAGGTGGTGGAGTTCCTTGGGGCGTTGGTACTGCACATTCCGCGCCCATTGCTGGTGGTGTGGGACGGCTTGCCCGCGCACCGAACCCGGTTTATACGGGACTACATGGAGAGCCTGCACGGCCGCATCGCGTTGGCGTACTTGCCGCCCGATGCGCCGGAGTTGAATCCGGTCGAATACATCTGGGCGCACTGGAAGCAGCACGAATTGCCGAACGTGTGCCCGAAGGATTACTGGCAACTGAATGAGGCGGCGCGTCGGACCTTGCGGCGGATGTGCCGCCGTCCCAGGCCGATCACGGCCTTCTGGGAGCAGTCTTCTTTGTGGCCAGAATGACTCTATATTACCCGGGACTCAATAGTACTCGAAGCCCTTGACGAGTTCGGAGCGGCTTTCCCTTCCGCTCCAGGTTCCAGAACGGTCTTCGCCGTCCAGGGTGCGCTCCGGAAAATCTTTTCAACCCCGGAAAAGATTTTCCTCCGCCGCGCACACACCGCGCGCCCTTGACGGCTCCGGGCGGTTCCGAAGATTGACTGAGATAAGGGAAAGCGGGCAAATGCAAAGCTCGCTTGCGGCCGGGTCCCGCCTCCCGTTGGTCGGCCCCGAGCTGCACGACAAATCTGGAGTACACAAACCATCACAGGAGAAGCCAGTTCATACCTAGATACTTCCATGGTAAACGCATGGGCGTAGAATCGAGTTATCTCCAGGTAGAATAAGAGCAGTGCCTTACGATTTGATCGTGATCGGAAGCGGCCCGGGCGGCTACGCGGCGGCCACAGGCGCCGGACAGCACGGGCTCAAGACGGCTTTAGTCGAGAAACAATCCCGGCTGGGCGGCACGTGCCTGCTGGTGGGCTGCATCCCCACCAAGTCGCTGCTGCAAAACGCGGAAGTGTGCCAGAGGTTCGTGCACGCGGAAGCCGAGGGCATCGCGTGCGAGAATCCGCGCCTGGATTTCCCCAAGGTGAAAATGAGCAAGGACGCGATCGTCACCAAGCACTCGAACGGCTTGGGCATGCTGCTGAAGCGCGCCAAGGTGGAGCGCGTGGCGGGTTATGCCGCGCTCGAGGGTGGGCGGCAGGTCGGTGGCGGTCATGGGGGTGGGGACGGTGGACAAGACGCCTAGTGGTGACCGGCGGCGTTATTGCGATCCGGTCGATCTGCCATCTTTTGCTGAGCTTCGACCACCGGCTGATCGACGGCGTGCTGACCGACCAGTTCATGAGCAAGGTCAGGCAGGTGCTGGCGAGCTGGTCGGGGGAAGTGCTGCAGGGGGCCTCGTATGACAACATTTCCAGCCGCGCATATCGGCATTTCCGATATCAAAATCGTCGCCGTGTTCATCGACCAGGCACTGGCACAATGCGAGGGCGCCGAAGCCCGGCGCCGGCTCTACAGCGCATTGGAGCGAAGTGCAGCCGCCGAAGGTCTGGATGGAACGGTAGTGGCGTTTTGGCAGGATGGCTTCGGGCGAACGCGATTCATCGCTTCGCCGGAGCATCACCGCTTCTTTCAGGCCGTTCGATACGAACAGCTTCGCGCTCAGGTGAATCGGGAGCTGGATTGCGATCTT
>Ga0326728_10012435_pt1 | contig 18908 bp, 18 predicted proteins | sample MB3enrmetagenome_FD_207602 | JGI IMG/M metagenome (GOLD analysis project Ga0326728, IMG submission 207602) | Lab enriched peat soil microbial communities from McLean, Ithaca, NY, United States - MB31MN | ecosystem: Environmental > Terrestrial > Soil > Wetlands > Peat | place: USA: New York... | reverse complement strand
GGTGCCGTCCTGAGCACAGGCACCGTCTCCACCAAGCTCAAAGAGCTGATCATCGTCCGCACCAGCCAGGTGAACGAGACGCCCTACTGCCTGGCCAGTCACACCATCCTTGCCCGTAACCTGGGCTGGAACGATGACCAGCTCTCGCACCTCGCCGACTGGCCGCGTCGCGACGACTTTACTCTTGCGGAAAAGGCTGCTTTGCGCCTTGCCGAGACCGTTACACGCAACGCCAATGCAGTCACCGACGAGCAATTCGCCGAGCTTCGCTGCTTTTACTCTGAAGGCGAAATCGTCGAGTTGCTTTGCGCCATCGGCCTCTTCAACTACTTCAACCGCTTCAACAACGCGCTCCAGATGGAGCCGACCAAGCCCGGCGAGGGCGGCGCATCTCAGCCCGAGCCCGCAGCCGCGGGATAAACTCACTACGAATCCGGTTGCCCCACCCTAAAATCTCAACGTGAAATGGAGACTCTTAGGGTGGGATCGTGCAAACCCCAACCTGATCTAAGAACAACCACGGAGCCTGATGCGACTTCAAATTCCCCCCGGCGCTTTTCGCGCCTATCTTTTCGACTGCGACGGCACCATCGTCGACTCCATGCCGCTCCACTACATCGCGTGGAAGCAGGCACTCGGCGAGTGGGGATGCTCCCTTGACGAAGATCTCTTTTACTCCTGGGGCGGTAAGCCGCCAGTCGAAATCATCGCCTCGCTGAACCAGATGCGGGGCCTTAGCATGCCCGTCGAAGCCGTTGCCGAGCGCAAGGAGAGCCTTTACTTCTCGCTTCTGCACGACCTCAAGCCCATTCCGGAGGTGCTTGAGCAGATCGTCGCTCAGCACGGCCAGATTCCTTTTGCCGTCGTCTCCGGCAGCACCCGCGAATCCATCGTCAAGTCGCTCACAGCCGTCGGCCTGCTCGATCGCTTCCCTATCCTCGTCGGATCCGAAGACTACGCGCGCTCCAAGCCAGCTCCCGACGCATTCCTCACGGCCGCCGCACGCCTCGGTGTTGCGCCCAAAGACTGCCTCGTCTTCGAAGACACCGACATGGGCATTCAGGCAGCAACCGCCGCCGGGATGGCTTCGGTCCGCATTCCCCAGCCCCACGAACGCAACGGAACCGGACCCGGCGCGCCTGCGTAAACAGAATTCGAGGAGGCATCTTGTCTTCGAACGCATTCTCTTCCACCGAAATCGACGAGCCAAAGCGGAGCCGCATCATCTCCGCTGATACAGCCATCCTCTTGGCCATCGCCGCCGGTTTCGCGCTCCTTCATCTCCTTACCAACAATCGTTACGGGTTTCATCGCGACGAGCTCCAGTTCCTCTCTGACGCGCGCCATCTCGACTGGGGATTCGTGCCCTACCCGCCCTTCACTCCATTCGTCGAGCACATTGCCATGGCCATCTTCGGCCTCAATATGGTTGGCCTCCGTCTCTTTTCGGTCATCGCCCAGGCCACTGTCATTCTTGTCAGCGGACTCATGGCGCGCGATCTTGGCGGCAACAGGCTGGCTCAGGTTGCAACCGCAATGTCGGTGAGTCTCTCCGCTGTGCCCCTCTTTGAGGCCACCGAATTTCAGTACACCTCCTTCTCCTATCTTTGGTGGATCCTCGCATGCTGGTTCACCATCCTCCTGCTCAAATCCGAAAACCCGCGCTGGTTGATCGCCGTCGGCGCCTGCATCGGGCTCGGCCTGCTCTCCAAATATTCCGTAGCCTTTTTCGTTGCAGGCCTCGTCGCCGGCCTTGCCCTCACCTCGGCGCGCCGCTACTTCGCCAGCCGCTGGTTCTGGTTAGGCGCCGCGCTCGCATTACTCATCTTCCTTCCTAACCTCATCTGGCTCGACCGCCACGATTGGATCTCCTACCACTTCCTCCAGCACATCCATATGCGAGATATTGGCGAGGGCCGCGCTCAGGGCTACTGGAGACTGCAATTCCTCTACGACATCAACTTGTTTGCCATCCCGCTCTGGGTCACCGGCTTCATCGCGTGTCTCCGCAGCAGCCGTTATCGCCTGCTCGCATGGATGTACGCCGTTCCCGTCCTGTTTTTCTGGATCGCCAAAGGCCGTTTCTACTATGTCGCGGAGGCTTACCCCGCCATCATCGCCATGGGCGCCGCCGTCGCCGGCCACTGGCTCAACTCCCGCGCCACGTGGCTCAGGCGTTCTCTCGCAACCGCTTTCTTCGTGGGACTCTTCGCATTCGGCGCGCTCTACGCAGCCGTTGAACTCCCCTTCGCCTCAAGCGGTGCGCTCAGGCAATTTGCGCTCGCCCGAAACGGCGACCTCCGTGAAGAAATCGGCTGGAACGACCTCGTCCGCACCGTCGCGCAAATTCGCGATTCCCTGCCGCCCGATCAGCAAGCCCATCTCGGCATTACCACCGGAAACTACGGCGAATACGGTGCCATTGACGTCCTCGGCCGCTCTTATGGGCTTCCTGAGCCAATCGGCACCAACAACTCTGAATGGCTTCGCGGTTACCCCGCCTCACCGCCCACCACGCTCATCGTCCTCGGCCTCACGCGCGAACAAGCCGACTCCATCTTCACTGACTGCCGATGGGCCGCCCACAACGGCAACTCAGAAGGTGTGCAGAACGAAGAAAGCCAATTCCATCCCGACATCTTTGTCTGCGGCCCTCCGCGCCAGCCCTGGCCCGAACTCTGGAAAAAACACAAAGACTTTGGCTGAGGGCGGGAACGCTGGTTTATTCGACGGAGGGAGCAGCGGCCTTTAGGTCGCTGAAAAGCGCCTCGAGCGATCTGGCCTATAAGCCCGGGCGATTTGAAACCGCGCGTCCTCACTCGCGGACTTGCTAACCCGCCGACCTGTGACTCGCTGCCTGCTAATAGAGAATCACCGCCACCCGGAACGCCGTGAATGATCCCTCCGTAACCTGCGCCGGGCAGCTTCCCACGGCCGCCTGCCGATAATCGCCTGACGCAAGCTTGTCCCTCAACGCCTGCGGCAACTCTGTCAAATCTCCGGCCTGCCATCGCATCACGAAACGCGGCATCTCGCCGCTCTCCGCGCGCGGCATTCCTTCATCCGTAGCGCACGCCGCGCGCGCCACGCTCGGGTCGCGCAGAATCGCCACCCCGCTCACGCGAATGAGCGCGGCCACACGCGCCTCCACTTGCGTCGCGCTCAACGGCTCCACGCCCCGCGAATAGTCAGCCACCGCGTACAAGACTCCGCGAGCGGCCACCACTGCTATGCCCACTCGGTCCACATCCGGGCTGAGCAGGTTCGCGCGATGTCCCGGCGAATGCATCCACTCTTCGTGAATCGCATCCGCCGACGGCCCTATCGCCACATTCTCCTCAATCACGCTGAAGTGCGCGCCCGCCTCCGCCGTCCGTGTGGCGAGGTCCTGTTCGCCGTTGTACTGGTGCGAAATTGGCCCTTCCGCCGCCATGCGTTCGCAATGCTTCAGAGCCGCGGCCGCCAGCGCAGGATCCCAATCCAGCCGGCCCATTTCCGCCTGTATTCGCGCCTCGTTGGCCAGCGCAAAAATCTGCCGCGCCTCAGCCTGCCGGTTTTCCGAGTCTCGATCCTGAGCCCGCGCAGCCATCTGCGGCGCAGAGCCGACACCCACCCACAATAACGCCGCAATCGCAAAAATACCCTTCGCAAGAACTCTCATCTCCACTTAAACCCCATCTCCGCGTCCGTGTCGCTGTATTCTTCTCTTGAGTGCTACTCATTAGCGCCGCCCGCCGTACGTTTTTGTTTTCTGCGGAGACAACGGCCGCGAAATCCCACATGGAAATTCGCCGCCCGGTCACACTTCTAAGACGGGATCGGGTCTTCCGGTTCGGCCTCCGCGCTATCGAGAGCGGGCCTTCCCTCATTGAGATCGTTACGCCGTGCGGCCAAGGGGAAAAGAAGAAGTGCCGGCAGTCCCACAACGCTCGTCATCACGAAGAACCATGGCCAGCCCATCTTTTCTGACAACCATCCCCCTGAGGAGGCCACAACAGTGCGGCCGAGCAATGTAATCGAGGAAAGCAGCGCGTACTGAGTCGCTGTCGCAGTGAAAGCGGGCGAACACAAGCTCGAAATATACGTGATCAGCGCGGTCCCCGCCATTCCGCCCGTGATGTTTTCGGCGGTGACACATAAGGCAAGATAGCCGATGTGATGTCCACCGACAGCTTGCAGGACAAAGAACAGGTTCCCCGCCGACTGCAGTATCCCACAAAGGATCAGCGAGCGGAGGATTCCGTACCGCGTCGTCACGACTCCGCCCAGCATCACCCCGGCCACAATAGAGAAAAACCCGAACACTTTCGATGCGGCAGCGATCTCAGGAAGAGAGAATCGCAACGATATATAGAGAGGCGTCGACATCACGCCCGCCATCGCCTCGCCCAGCTTGTATCCGAAGATGGCGACAAGGATGACGGGCCAAAGCGGCCGCTGCATAAAATCGCGAAAGGGACTGATGACAGCCCTCGAAAGCGCATGGCGAACCGCATGCCAGCCCGATTCCGCCGCGCGCGACGTTTCCGCAGGCACCTTCGGTTCCGGAGCCAGCATGAACACCACGAGTCCTGCCGCGACGAGCGCCGCCATGGTGGCATAGGCCGCGAACCACCCGGCATAATCCGCGATCAAAAGGCTGCCCGCCCCGGAAACCAGCATGCCGATACGGTAGCCAGCTTGAATCATGGAAGCTCCGGGAGCCAACTGATCTGCGTTCGTGCTCTCCACCCGCCAGGCATCGATCACGATGTCCTGGCTCGCCGATAGAAATGCGACCACCAGTGCCAGCGCGGCCATCCGGGGCAAGTTGTGATTCGGATCGCACGATCCCAGACAGAGAATTGCGCCGATCAGAAGAATCTGCACGGTGATTCCCCAACCGCGCCGCCGTCCCAAGGGAAGCGGTGGTGGTACGCGATCCATCACCGGCGCCCAAAGAAACTTGAATGCGTAAGGCGTACCAACCAGCGCGAAGGCGCCGATCGCCGCGCGCCGAACGCCGACTGTCGAAAGCCAAGCTGAAAGAGTTGAGTAAGTCAACAGCAGCGGCAAGCCGCTTGAAAAACCAAGTGCGAGCACCTGCAAGACACGCGGCTCGGTGTAAGCAGCCAGCGTTTGCCGCCAGTTGGTTCGCGTTTGTGCGTGCCTGGTTACCGGGTTTTCGTTCATCTCAATTTGCGTGCGCACCTTCCCTCAGCCTACCTCCGCCGGCGCAGCTTATTCTGAAAACGTGAAACTCGGAATCATCTCTGATACCCACGGCCTCCTTCGCCCCGAAGTACTTTCTGCACTGCGCGGCCCCGCCTTCTTGGGCATCGACCGCATCCTCCACTGTGGCGACGTAGGAAAAATCTCCATCCTCGATCAACTCGCCAAGATCGCTCCCGTCACCGCCATTCGCGGCAACGTCGACATCGAAGGCCCTTGCGGCAAGCTGCCCGAAACCGAAGTCGTCCTCATCGAGAACCCTTCGCACGCGAGTCTCTATCTCTACATGCTCCACGACCTCAAAACCCTGCACCTCGATCCCGCCGCCGCCAAGTTCGCCGCCGTCCTTCACGGCCACACCCACATCCCCAATTTCGTCACGAAGAAAGGCGTGCTCTATTTCAACCCCGGCTCCTGCGGCCCACGCCGCTTCGAGCTGCCGGTCACGATCGGACTTCTGACGGCGGATGCGCGTGGAAAGTTGAAGGCAGAGATTGTGGCGCTTTGCCTCTGACTTCAAAACCCTAACTCGAATGGATGGGCTCTTGGCGTTGCCCGCCGGCGCGCGCTAGCGCCCGCCAGCCGAAGCCGTGAGGTCGCACATCTTTGCCTTTTTATATCCCAATGCGATCATCTCGGTTGCCCGGTAGAACTCCATCGTCCCACACGCCCTTCTGGGGATTTCTATGACCGCGTCTGGCGGATAAGCTGCCAGCTTCTGGCGGGCGATGGCGCTCTGCATGGCATCGAACGCCTGCGTGGCGATTTCGTACGCTCCCCAATCCCGTCTTTCGCCGCTTGTCATCGGCGGTTGCAGGCGGCCAATGAAGTGATTGATCTTCTCGCGGAGCGGGGACGAAACCGTTTCCGAGGCGGTGCTCACCTCAACCGGCTCTATCGGACCTCCTGCAGCCCCGTTCAGGTTGACCGCGATCGTCATGTCTGTTCCATCGCAGGCTGTCGGCGCGATGGGAACGGGATTCAGAACCCCTCCATCGACAAGATCGACCCCCTTGTACTTGAACGGAGTGAAGAAGAGAGGGATCGCGAATGAGGCGCGCATGGCGTCAAAGAGGCTGCCCGACCGTATCCAAATCTCCTTCTGCCCTCTCAAGTCAGTGGCCACGGCCGTAAATGCGATCGGGAGTTCTTCAATCAGTTTCTCTCCCACCAAGCCGATCAGGGTGTTGACAAGCTTCTCGCCTCTTACCAGTCCGCTCTTCTCCCACGAAAGATCGAGCAGCGTGACGATGTCGGCTTTCGATAAAGTACGCACCCATTGTTCATACACATCCAGTTTCCCGGCAGCATAGATGCCCCCGATCACTGCGCCGATCGAACAGCCAACTACCGACTTGATCTTGAAGTCATTTTCTTCGAGCCAATGAATGACGCCTATGTGCGCCAAGCCTCGAGCGCCACCGCTTCCCAGAACCAGGGAAACTGTCTTCCCTTTCGTTGTCGCCATCTTCTCACCGCATGCCTTTCACTCTAACGCCAGCATATGCCTCACGACCTCCCTCGCGCTTGCCCCCTTGAGAAGCGAATTTGTCCCGTCGAGAAGCAAACCTTCTGCACAGCACTCACACAAATAAAGACTCCTTAACTGCCTGTGACCCCTTTCTGTCTGCTGTCTGCTTTCTGTCGCCTCACCCATACACCGCCGGAATAAAATTCTGCTCCCGGATCGGCGGCCGCACGTACTTCGACTTCATAATGGGCGGCAGCTTCAGCGGCGCCGGCGTCAAATCGCGGTAAGGAATTATCGACAGCAGATGCTGGATCACGTTAAGCCGCGCTGATTTCTTGTTCTCCGCGTTCACCACATACCACGGAACCTGCCTCGTATCCGTCACCGCGAACATCTCGTCCTTGGCCCGAGAATAATCCGCCCAGTGCTTGCGCGACTCCAGATCCATCGGGCTCAGTTTCCATCGCTTCGTCGGCTTGTCCATCCGGTCCTGGAACCGCCGCTCCTGCTCCTCGTCGCTCACGCTGAACCAGTACTTGATCAGCGTGATTCCCGATCGCACCAGCATGCGCTCAAACTCCGGGCAGCTCTGCATGAATTCCAGATACTCCCGGTCCGAGCAAAAGCCCATCACGTGCTCCACGCCCGCACGGTTATACCAGCTCCGGTCGAACAGCACCATCTCGCCCGCAGCCGGCAACTGCGCCACGTAGCGCTGGAAGTACCATTGCGTCTTCTCGCGCTCCGTAGGCGTGGCCAGCGCCGCAATCCGGCACACCCTCGGATTCAACGATTCCGCGATCCGCTTGATCGCCCCGCCCTTGCCTGCAGCGTCTCGTCCCTCGAACAGCACCACCACGCGTAGCCCCTCGTGACGGATCCACTCCTGCAACTTCACGAGCTCCACCTGCAGCCGCCGCAGCTCGCGATCGTAGTCGCAGTCTTTGCCCAGGCGCAGCGCTGCCGTGCTGCCATTTCCCTTGCCGTTTCCACTCTGATTCGGCTGCCCATTCGCGCTGTTCGCCTTCACGGCGCCATCCAGATTCCCCGCCCCGCTCGCCTTGTCATGTTTGTGCTTCTTGTCTTTCTTAGCCATGTTCCCCTCGCGCGGCTGCCTGTCCCGCCACATCCTTCCTATCGGCAAAACTTCATTCCACGATTATTTCGGCGCCTGCGCTCTCTTTCCTTCGTTCCCTCGCTCGACTGCGCATTCGGATCACCCATAGCGACAAGCTTGTGCGTCAGTAACGTGACGAACAAGGTTCGGCGGCACGTGCGTCCGTCCATCCGCACCTTCAACGCGCCGATAATCAAATCTGTGAAGCCTAAAAACAATCTCGCTCTCTTAAAGGACTATGCCGCCTATCTTCGTGTGGAAAAAGGACTTCGCCCGCTCACCTGCGAAGCCTATTTGAGCGACCTGCGCATCTTCTCCGAGCTCCTTGAGGACCGCAACGCCGTCCTGCTGTCCGCCGTAGAGGCCGACGTCTCAGCCTTCCTCGAACACCTTCGCACGCACAACATCGATTCCCGCTCCGCCGCGCGCAAGCTGAGCTGTTTGCGCGGCTTCTATAAATGGCTTCTCCTCGATCGCCGCACTCATCACGACCCCACCGTCAACATTGAGTCGCCCAAAGCCTGGAAAGTTCTGCCCAAATCCCTCGCCGAGCCCGAGGTGACCGAAATGTTGGAACGGGCGGCCCTGGCTGCCTCGCATCCCCAGGCCAAGGCCACTGCACTGCGCGATCGCGCCATCCTCGAGCTTCTCTATGCCGGCGGCCTGCGCGTCTCCGAGGTCACTTTGCTTTCCGTCAGCGATCTCGGCCTCGATTCCGGACGCGCGCAGGTTCGCGGCAAAGGCGATAAGGAGCGTATCGTGCCGCTCGGGCGATCCGCGATTCAGGCCTTGGAGCAGTATTTGCGCGAGGGCAGGCCTCACCTCGAGCGCATCAGTTCGGTTCGCAAGAAAAGACCGACAGCACAGGATCGCTCACGCCTTTTCCTCTCTCTGCGCGGCATGCCCCTCACGCGCCAATGGATCTGGAGCCTCGTCAAGCGCTCCAACCATTCCACAAGCCCTCATGGCCTGCGCCACAGTTGCGCCACGCACATGGTCGAGCATGGCGCCGACCTGCGCAGCGTGCAAATGATGCTCGGCCACGCCGACATCTCTACCACGCAGGTCTACACCCATCTCGCTCTCGGCCGCCTCAAGGCCGTCCATCGTATGCATCATCCGCGCGGCGCACGCCGCGTGGCCGATCCCGCTTCCGAAGCCGCCACGCGCCCCAGTCCGCAACTTGTAGAGCCCAGAATTGAGCCGCGCAGCTCCAGCGAGGAAACTCAATGAGCGCAACCGCCGCTCCGCCTCTAACTTCATCGCCGGCCGATTCCAAAACCGCCGCCTCCAAAATCGCAACTTTGGTCGACGCCTACCTCCACGTCCTCTGCGCTGAGCGCGGTTCTTCGACCCACACACTTCGCGCCTACCGCCGTGAACTGCACGGCTTCGCCGCATGGCTCGCGGGCCAACACCCTCGCCTCACCGTCGCCCGCATCGAGCACACCCATATTCGTTCCTATCTCGGCACGCTCTACGATCGCGGACTCTCCAAGGCCTCCGCGGCCCGCGCGCTCGCTTCCATTCGTAGTTGGTTCAAATGGCTGGCCCGCAATCACTACATCGAGCAGAACGCCGCCTCGCTCGTCTCTACGCCGCGCTTGCCTAAACATCTACCGCGCGTGCCATCCATCGAGCAGATGAACCGCGTCGTCGACTCCGCGCTCGGCGACGCCGCAAGCTGGCCAGCTCGCGACAAAGCCATCCTGGAGATGCTTTACGGCTGCGGCATCCGCAATGCTGAGCTAACCGCCCTCAACCTCGACGACATTCACTGGGCCAACGAGGCTATCCTCGTGCGCGGCAAAGGCCAGAAGCAGCGATACGTTCCGCTGGGCGACTCAGCAGCGGAGGCACTCCGCGCCTACGTCGCCGAGCGCTCCACCCGGCTTGCCGCCGGCGATGAAAAGAAAGCCCTCAATTCGCCCGCACTTTTCCTCAATCTGCAACTGCGCGGCCTCCAGAAAGGCGGCCAAGCTCGCCTCACCACGCGCAGCGTCGGCCGCATTGTGAAGCGCATCGCCATCCTCCGCGGGTTGCCGTCGGATGTTCATCCGCACACGCTGCGCCACGCATTCGGAACCCACCTGCTTGAAGAAGGCGCCGATCTCCGCGCCATTCAGGAACTTCTCGGCCACGAGCGCCTCTCCACCACCCAGCGCTACACCCAGCTCACCACCGCACAGTTGACCGCCGTCTACGACCGCACCCATCCCCGCGCCCGCTAGCCTACTCCCCACTCCAAGCGAAGACCCCTTAAACCGAAGCGTCCTCATCCCGCGGCACCCGATGCAACATCATCCCTCCGAATCACATCTCATACACAGAGGTTTGGCCAGGCAGGAATCGCCGCGACCTCACAACCGAGGGGGGGACCCTATGGCACAAACAATTCTCGAAAATCAGGCAACCGTCGACGATATCTTCCGCGAGGTCAACCGCATCAAGACCGTCGTTACTGAAGCGGTCGACGATGGCGTTCAATCGGCCTTCCGCGCCATGAAGCAGGGTCGCGAAGCCGCAGAGGATGCCGTCCACGACGCCCGGACTGCAATCAAGCGCAACCCGCTGCAGTCAGCCGGCGTGCTCCTTGGCGTCGGAATCCTCATCGGCTGCCTTGCCGCATTCCTCGCCGGCCGCCGCGACTGAAACTTCAGGTCCGTCGCGGAGTTTGAATCCGGAAAGCGTCTGGCTCCCAACAGGATCCGATCGAATGGACCAATTCGTCAGAGACTTCATCGTACCTCTCGCGCAAAAGCGCGGATGGAAACGCTTCTGCGAGATCGGAGCGAGCGAAGGAAAAAGCACGGACCAGCTTCTCAAGCTCCCCGGCATCTCTCATACGATCGTCGACCCGGGCCTCGACGCCGACCTCGTTGCCAAGTATGCGGCAGACAAGCGCGTCCGAGTCCTCCGCGACCTTAGCCTCGAAGCTCTCCCGAAAATAAAAGGCCCATATGATTGCTTCCTCATCGACGGAGACCATAACTGGTTTACGGTCTTCAACGAACTGAATCTGATCCGGCAGCGCGGCCTGCTGCGCCCCGGCGGTATGATCTTTTTCCATGATGTCGATTGGCCCTACGGGCGCCGCGACATGTATTACCAGCCAGAGACCGTTCCTGCCCAGCATCGTCTCGAGTTTCAGCGCAAAGGCATTCACCGCGGACAGAGCGCGCTAGCCGATTCCGGAGGTAGAAATGCGCACCTGAGTAACGCCGTTCGCGAGGGCGGTCCCCGGAACGGCGTACTCACTGCCATCGAAGATTTTCTGGCAGAGCATCCCTCCGATTACCGGTTCTGCAGGATTCGAGTCCAGCACGGCCTTGGGATTTTCCAATCCCGCAGCAGCGACCCGGCTGACGGTCGCGCCTTTCAATTCATCCGCATCGCGGCGGCCTGGCAAAACATATGCGCCTTTCCAAAATCGGCGCTGCGCGATTTGCTCTCGAAGGCAGTCCCGAATTTCATGCGAAATCGGGAGCCTGTGATGGTTGCAAACCCTCGCCCTCAGCACCAACGATAGGCCTTTCTAACCCCGAGCCGAAGCTTGTATCGCCGCCGCCCGGCCGGCCTTTTGGCGAATCTTTTCAAAGGTTTGAGAGGATCGGGAGGCTTGGGGAAGGTTGACATCTCCAACAGCTGCCCCTCAAGGTGAGAAAGATCGATCACTTTCCACGGTTGTTCTGTTCGCCGTGCGCTGGGTGCCCCAGGTTCTCTCGCATCCGGGGACCTGAGACTGCACGGACTACGTCGAATAATCGGCGTTGATGTGAATATATTGCGCCGTCAAGTCGGTCGTCCAAAACACGCACGATCCCTGTCCCTGGTGCAAGTCAATCGAGATTGAGAACTCGCGCTGGCTGATGTACTCGTGGGCTGAGGCTTCGTCGAACTCCGCGGCTCGTCCGCCGTCGCGGCAAATCTGCAACTCGCCGAAGCGAATGTCGATGCGCGCCGGATCAACCTGCGCGCCGGAGTAGCCGATCGCTGCCGCCAGCCGGCCCCAGTTCGGATCGCACCCCGCCCACGCCGTCTTCACCAGCGGCGAATGAGCAATCGCTTTCGCCACGCGCAGAGCGTCGGCGTCGCTGGCTGCACTATTGATGCGCAGCTCCACTACGTGCGTTGCACCTTCGCCGTCGGCCACCACCTGCTTGGCCAGCGAAGTGCACACATCGGTCAGTGCCACCGCAAACGCTGCATCGCCTGCACTAATCTTCACGCCGCTGGCGCCGGAGGCGAGCAGCAGGACAGTGTCGTTTGTCGACGTATCGCCGTCGACCGAAATGCGGTTGAAGCTGACCTCAATCGCGGCGCGAAGGTAGCCGTCGACATCGGCAGGCTCGATCGCCGCGTCGGTCAGCACGTAAACCAACATCGTAGCGTGAGGCACCAACTGCGGGTGAATCATGCCCGAGCCTTTGCCGAATGCCGCAATGCGCACCTCGAGCGCGGCTCCGTCCCCGCCCTTCAAATCGAGCCGCGCAAAGGCCATCTTCTCGACCAGATCCGTCGTCAGAATGGCGTGCGCCGCGTCGGAAAAATCACTCGGCCCGGAGCCCACAGTCGTGGCCAGTTCCGGCAGCGCGGCAATCAGCTTCTCCGCCTGCAGCGGCACGCCAATGATCCCGGTTGACGACGGAAACACCTCTTCCGCACGGCAGCCAAAAGTCCGCGCAACAGCGGCACAGGTCGCGCGCGCCGCACGCATGCCCGCCTCGCCGGCTGCGCAGTTCGCGTTTCCTGCATTGATAGCTGCCACGCGCACCCGTCCGCCGGTTGCGCTCAAATGCTCCTTGTCGACAATGAGGGGCGCGGCAATCACGCGGTTCGACGTAAACGCAGCCGCCGCGCTGGCCGGCGCATCCGCCACAATCAGGGCGAAGTCCGGCCGTCCGCTGGCCTTCAGGCCGGCTTTCGCGGCGCCAAATCGAAATCCTTTGGGGAGGTCGTTCCTCGAGATATCACTCATTCGTAAAACCCCATTTAATCCAGCCCATTTAATCTAGCAGGTGAGGGCCGCGTCGGAACCGGTTCATGAGCGAAAACGAGATCAATTCGCAAACCTTTCTTGAGATGCGCGCGGTCAACGTCGCTCGCGGAGAGCGGGTTGTTCTGCACGACGTGAATCTCAGCATCCGCGCCGGTGAACACGTCGCCATCCTCGGACCGAACGGCTGCGGCAAATCGACGCTCATTCTGGCCATGACCTGTCAGCTCTATCCCATCGTTCAACCAGGAATGGTTGTCAGCATCTTCGGCCGCGAACGCTGGGATCTAACCGAGTTGCGCCGCCACTTCGGTATCGTGACCGCCGGACCCATGGGCGCCGACTTGCCCGGCGAGCGAACGGCCGTCACGTGCGGTCTCGACGCGGTGATCTCCGGTTTTTTTTCGGCATCCACGTTGTGGCCCAATCTCCATGTAACCAATGAAATGCGCGCAAGGGCGCGTGAGGCTTTGGCGCGAATCGAAGCGACACATCTCTCCCACCAACTCGTCGGCGCCATGTCGGCCGGGGAGAAGCGCCGCATCCTGATTGCCCGCGCGCTGGTTCACCGCCCGCATCAACTCCTTCTGGACGAGCCCTCCAACGCGCTCGACCTGGCGGCACAGCGCGAACTGCGCGAAACCCTGCGCGGGCTTGCCCGCGAAGGCACTGGCCTGGTAATGGTCACGCATCATCTCGGGGACATCCTGCCGGAAATCGAGCGCATTATCCTCATGCGCGATGGCCGCATCGTCGCCGACGGTCCGCGCGAGGACCTTCTGACCGAACCGCGCCTGAGCGAGCTCTTCCATGCCCCGGTCCGCATCGGCCGCGACGCGGAATGGCTGCACAGCTGGTGATGAAGAACGGAATTCCAGGGGAAACAAGAATTGATCAAGGTGAGGCGATGGAAAGCGCGATAAAACCCGCTCGGTGGAAGCTGCTCCTCGCCTTCGCGATCATCTATCTCGTCTGGGGATCGACCTTCTTTGCAATCCGTGTTGGCGTCAGCGAGCTACCACCGTTTCTCTTCTGCGCCATGCGATTCCTGGCGGCAGGCCTGCTGGTTTATCTCTGGGCTATCGCACACGGCGAGCGCGGGCCGACCATGCGCCAGTGGCTTTCCGCGTTCCTGCTTGCGTTTCTCATCTTCGTCGTCGACTACGGCCTCCTTTTCTGGGCGGAGCAGCGCGTTCCGTCGGGCATCGCGGCTGTCATCCTGGCAACGATTCCGGGCTTCATGGCATTGTCAGAGATTTTCATTCTGCGCACGCAGCGGCTTACCATTCGGCTCGCTCTCTCGCTTCTTGCGGGATTTGCGGGCGTCGCTATCCTCGCGAGCCCGTCGCATTTGCTCGGCAACCTCGGCGGCGCCGCGATCGACAAAGCAGGCGCCATCGCGCTGATCATCGGAGCTATTGGCTGGTCAGTCGCATCGGCGCTGTCACGCAAATTGCCGCTTCCTTCGTCGAAGGTGATGAGTTCAGGCGCGCAGATGCTCGCCGGCGGAATCATGCTGGCTGCAGTAGCTGCGTTACGAGGAGAAGGTCGCGGCCTTCATCTCTCCACGATCTCCAGCTCCGCGTGGATCGCATTGATCTACCTGGTTTTCGCGGGTTCGATTGCGGGATTCACCGCATATGTCTGGCTGCTGCACCATGAATCGCCCACCAAAGTGGGGACCTACGCATACGTCAATCCCGTGGTTGCTGTGGTGCTGGGCTATTGGCTGGGTGGCGAACCGGTGGGCGTCCGAACGGTCGTCGGCGGATTATTCGTTCTGGCCAGCGTTGTGGCGATCACAAGTATGCGCCCAAAGACCAAGCCGTTCGTCGCGGAGAAAACCGGATAGTTGAACGAGATAGCGTGTCCGCGAATTTGGCAGGGTTGACCCAAAACCTGCGGACTTATGCTACCATTCGGCCAATTGGTCGAGACCCATGTTTTGGGGGCGGAGGTCAAATCATCATGCCGGTTTCCAGACGAGATTTCATCAAAACAACAGTTGCTGCCGGTGCCGTTGCCAGCATTGGCGGCCTGCCACTGCATGCCGAGCGCGTGTCCGCGTCTAGTTTGGTCACTCTGGGTAAGTCGGGGGTAAAAGTCACCCGTCTCGCGTTTGGCACAGGCAGCAATAACGGCTACGTGCAAGCGCAGCTCGGCCAGAAAGAGTTCTCCAACCTCGTCGCATATGCCTATGATCACGGCATCCGCTTCTTTGAAACCGCCGAAGCCTACGTGACGCCGGCCATGCTCGGTGAAGCGCTTAAACCGTTCCCCCGCGACAGTTACGTTCTCATGACCAAGGTGACCACGGACTCCGGCGCCGATCCCCGGCAGCGCTTCGAAGATATGCTTCGCACCTCCAATACCGACTACTTCGACATCATGCTCCTCCACTGGCAGCACACGCCCGATTGGGTGGAGACCACGAAGCGCTGGCAGGAAGGCATCGACGAATTCCAGGCGAAGAAGTCCATCCTCTCGCGCGGCGCCAGCGTCCACGGCCTCCCGGCTCTGCGCCAGATGCCCGGCAATCCCTGGCTTGAAGTCGCCATGATTCGCATGAATCACAAGGGCACGCGCATGGACGGGCCAACAGGGGCAGACAATAACAATCCGCAGTGCGTTCCCGAGGTCGTCGAACACGTCCAGCAGGTCAAGAAGGACGGCATGGGCGTCGTCAGTATGAAGCTGATTGGCAATGGCGCCTTCACACAGCACAGCGACCGAGTGGACGCCATGCGCTTTGCCTTCCGCAACGCCGGCGTCGATGCCGTGACTGTCGGCTTCAAAAGCCGCCAGGAGATCGACGAGGCCATCGACAACCTGAACCTGGCCTTTGCGTGATCAGCCCGCCCTGCGGGCGAAGACTGGTGGGCCCGGAGGGATTTGAACCCCCAACCAAGGGATTATGAGTCCCCTGCTCTAACCGTTGAGCTACAGGCCCGCCCGAGCGGTTCTCCAGTTGCCGTCGGGGGGAGCTTTAATGCTAAAGAGGCTCTTTCCTCGAGAAAGAGCCACACCGCACCCTGCCATTTTGACGCCAATGAGCTGGAACCGTTCCTTCTGCCAATCATAAAGCAATCACTATACTTACTTGTAGCGCTCTCGCCCCTTTAGAGCGCGATGCGGAGGTCATTGCAGTGGATACGGCGCTCCGGAGCGTCGAGCTAACCCAGGTAACGGATTGGGAAAATGGTCAAATCCGCTCAAGCGGTGACGCACTCGCGGCTGAAGAGCCGCTCCAGATTCTCGCGTGCGGAGGCCCTTTAGCCGTGACAATGCGAACTCCCGGCCACGACCGCGAACTTGCCGCAGGTTTTCTCTGGACCGAGGGCCTTATCGAGAGCCGCGATCAGATTCTTGGCTTTCGCGATCGGGAATCCACTGACTGCCAAGCCGGGAACACCATTGACGTGGAGTTACGCGACGGCCTCGGCAAGCCTGAAAAACCACAGCGCAGTTTCCTGTCGAATTCAATTCGCATAAACTGACTCTGCGGCTTTACTGCAGGACACTCTGGTTCTGTTCACTATCGATCGATTCGGCGAAGCGATAACCAATATGCGAGTCCGTCAGCAGGTACTTTGGGTTCGCAGAATCGTCCTCGATCTTCATGCGAATCTGCCGAATGTAGGTCCGCAGATACTCCAGCTCGTTCCCGTATTCCGGCCCCCAAACCGAGCGCAACAACTTCGCGTGAGGAATCGGTCTACCGGCGTTCTCCATGAGATAGTGCAGTAACTCGAATTGTTTGGGTGTCAGATGAATGGCGCGGCCACGTTTCTCGACCAGATGTCTGCCCGGATCGAGCATAATATTCCCGATCTGAATTGCGGCGTTTCTGTCGTCTGCGACACGATTGCGGCGCACAGCGGCCCGCAGGCGGGCCGTCAGCTCACGCAATTGAAAGGGTTTCGTAATGTAGTCATCAGCGCCGGCATTTAGCGCCTCGACTTTCCAGTCCTCGCTTCCCTGGACCGTAAGCATTACTATCGGCAGGCGCGGCGACGCCTTGCGCATGAGCCGGCAAACTTCGATGCCGCCGATACCTGGCATGTTGATGTCAAGCAAAACGGCATCGAATTGCTCGGTACGCACGAGCGCCAGCGCTTCTTCTCCCCGCGCAGCCTCCACGATGTCAAAGCCGAAGTTTCCAAGAATCGTTCTCAGCGACAGTCGAATCGAGCGTTCGTCGTCCACAATCAGGACGCTTCCTGATTCTGTACTCACTGTTATCCTCCAGCCTGAGGCAGAGATAGAAAGAATGTGGTGCCCTCAGTTGCGTTACTGATAACCCACATATGGCCCTGATGCGCGTCCGCGGCCATCTTTACCGTGGACAGACCTACACCGGTGCCTGGGGCTAAATGCATAGTTCCCTCACTGCGAAAGAACCGCTGAAAGATGCGTTCCCGATCGCCAAGGGGAACCGCAGGACCGAAGTTATGCACTGCGATCAAGACTTCGGAATGACTTTCCCATGCCGACACCTCAACAGCCGCGCCAACATAGGAGTACTTGACCGCGTTATCGAGATATTGCGTCAATGCCATCGACAAGAGCTCACGGTCGCCGCGCACAGTAAGCTGAGGATTTGAGACCTTGACTTCCACTGAATGCCCTCCCATCCGTCCACTCTGTCCCTCGAGTACCTGTGCCACAAGCTCACCTACAACGATCTCATCGTGCGCCACGCTTAACTCCTGAGCGTCGAGCTTGGCTGTCTGCAAAAGCCGCGTGCTCAGTTCACTTAACTGCCTCGATTCGTCGTGAATCAGCGCAGCCAATTCCTGTTGCGACTCATTCAAGTCCCCAACCTCACTGAGTCCGGCAATTGCAGTCTGAATTGCAGTAAGCGGCGTCTTAACCGCATGCGCCAGCGAATCCAGCACCGCAGCTCTCAGACGTTCGCTTTGGTGCGCAGCCTCGATCTGACTCTCCTTTTGCATCGAAGTGCATCGGTCCAGCGTAATCGCTGTCAGCGACGCCAGAGCGTCCACCACCAGAGAGCCAAGATCGCCTCGTATTGCAATCGCGCCGATGGAAGCCACACCTGTTCGTAACAAGCGCCGCGAAATACGGGTCGTTTTGTCTTCAGTGTCTGTATGCGCAAGGTAACATTCCTTAGCCAAGTCCCGCTCGTCTGGTGCCCATACGCCGGCAACGTCGCATGCGCCAGATTCTGAATCAAAGATTGCGACAGCTTCTGCCTTGAAGATGCGTTGAATAAGCTGCGCCAGTTGGGGGCCGGGAGGATGATGCAGGTTCATGAGCAACGTGCTGCGGCTGAGTTCGAAGAGCTGTTCCATCGCTGTGCGCTGCAGCGTGGCCTCGCGGGTTTGGAGCTTTTCCCGCGATGAAAGCCTGCTGACAAGAAGAGCGCTGATCTCGAAGGCCCCCAACGCTACCCAGTCCTGCGGATCCGTGATGTTGAACGTTAATAGTGGAGGATAAAAGAAGTAGTCGAGGCAGGCGCACGCAAGCACCGATACCAGCGATGCCTGCCAAAACCCACAGAGGATTGACTCGCACACGACAACCAGAAGGAACAGAAATCCGACAGATGCAGGATTGAAGTGGAGCACATATCCCGTAAACGTGAGAATTGCTATAACCCAGGATCCAGCCAGGGCTTGGCCGAGAAACTGCGCCCAGGTTGGCCGCTTCCGTTCCCCGAGGAGGTCTGAGATCGTCATGTCGTCCAAGGCTTTCTGCTTTGGGATGCATGTACAAAGACAGTACCGGGAGGGGCATCAATAAACCATAAAAACATTACAAAGAAACTATAGGGCCAAAACAGAGCGCCTGAAATGGCAGTGCTTGGCCCCGAGTGTTTACAGATGCATGCGGTTTATGGCTGCACAGCTGCCAATAGGCTCTCAAAGTGCGCCGCTTGCTGGCTCATCTGCTGCGCTTCATAAGCGAAGTACTCGTAACGATTCCGTGACGAGTCTGCCGGCCTGGGATACTTCTGGTACGTAGCTGCAGTGATCTGGCTCCGGCGATCCCACTCCACTTTCTCTGACTGAGCTTGCCGCTCCAACGCCTGCTGCCGCGACCGAAAGTATGTGGCAAGCGCTTGGTATTGCTGCGCTGTATGCGCTTCG
>Ga0326728_10012434_pt1 | contig 18910 bp, 18 predicted proteins | sample MB3enrmetagenome_FD_207602 | JGI IMG/M metagenome (GOLD analysis project Ga0326728, IMG submission 207602) | Lab enriched peat soil microbial communities from McLean, Ithaca, NY, United States - MB31MN | ecosystem: Environmental > Terrestrial > Soil > Wetlands > Peat | place: USA: New York... | reverse complement strand
TCCCTTTATCACGCCGGCCTCACCAGCGACCTGCGGGCCGTGGTGGGCGAATTCCAGCGCGAAGGCCGCGGCCCGATTTTTCTGGCGGGCTTCAGCCTGGGCGGCAATGTGGTCCTCAAACTGGCCGGCGAACTGGGCGAGAGCGGCCCGGCATCGATCCGCGGCGTGTGTGCCGTCTCCACGCCCATCGATCTGGCGGCCTGCGCCGAGCGCCTGGCCCGTCCGGCCAATCGGCTGTATGAACGCCGCTTCGTCCGCCGCATGCGCGACCGTCTGTGCGCCACGGGCCGCTACAGCTTACAGGATTTCCGGGGGCTGCGCACCATCCGCCAGATCGACGACCGCATCACCGCGCCGGCGTTCGGCTTCGGCGACGCGGCCAACTATTACCGCACCCAGTCGGCTCTGGGCTACCTGGCGCGCATCCGCGTGCCGGTGTTGCTGATTCAGTCCAAGGACGATACCCTGGTGCCGTTCGACGTCTTCGAAAGCGAGGTTGTCCGATCGAACCCCGCGGTCGAGTTACGCGCCACCGATCATGGCGGCCACCTGGGGTTTCTGGGACGCCGGCCGCACCGCTTCTGGCTGGACGAGACGATTCTGGAGTGGATCGGGCAACGCTGAGCGGGCTCGCGCCGCGCGTGCGAGAATATGGGCCATGGCCGCACCATCGCCCGTTTCCGCGCGCGCAACGCCCGTCCTGCTCGCGGTCCTATGCCTGTCCTGCTGTTACGCCGCCAGGGCCGCCGAGCCCGCCGTGGCCGCTACGCCGCCCATGGGCTGGAACAGTTGGGACTGCTTTGGAACCACCGTCACCGAAGCCGAAGTGAAGGCCGATGCCGACTACATGGCCAGGAACCTTAAGGCGCACGGCTGGCAATACATCGTGGTCGACATACAGTGGTCCGACCCGAATGCCCAGGCACACGGCTACCGCCCCGGCGCGGAACTCTCGATGGACCCCAACGGCCGGCTCATCCCCGCGGAAAACCGCTTCCCCTCGTCGGCGGGCGGCCGCGGATTCAAGCCGTTGGCCGACTATGTCCACGCCCAGGGTCTGCGATTCGGCATCCACATCATGCGCGGCATTCCCCGCCGCGCGGTCGAAGCCAACCTGCCGGTAGCCGAAGGGAAAGTCCGCGCCGCCGACATCGCCGACGCGCATTCCGTCTGCCCCTGGAACAGCGACATGTACGGCGTCGACATGCGGCGTCCCGGCGCGCAGGACTACTACGACTCCATCGTCAAGATGTACGCCGGCTGGGGCGTCGACTATATCAAAGCCGACGATATCGCGCGCCCCATGCACGGCGAAGAGATCGCCGCCCTGCACCAGGCCATCGTCAAGACGGGGCGGCCCATCGTGCTCAGTCTTTCGCCCGGCCCCGCCACGCTCAAAGACCTGCCGTTTCTCCAGGCGAACGCCAACCTGTGGCGCATCTCCGACGATTTCTGGGACGAGTGGCGCTACCTCCGCCAGAACTTCCTGCTGCTGCAGATCTGGGGCGGCGTGGGACGCCCCGGCGCCTGGCCGGATGCCGACATGCTGCCGTTGGGCCGCATCGGCATCCGCGCCGAGCGCGGCGGCGACCGCATGACCCGTTTCACCAGGGACGAACAGCGGACGCTGATGAGTCTGTGGTCGATTGCCCAATCGCCGCTGATGTTCGGCGGCGACCTTCCCAGCAACGACGAGTTCACGCTCGCGCTGCTGACCAACGATGAAGTTCTGGCGGTGGACCAGAAGGCCACGGGCGGCCAGTCCGTGTCCGAAAACGGCGACCGCGTGGTGTGGGCCGCCAGCGCCACCGGTTCGAACGCGAAGTACGTGGCCGTGTTCAACCTGGGAGCCGCGAACGCCATCGACATTCCGCTGGAATGGGGCGCCGTCGGCATGACCGGCCGCTCGACGCTGCGCGATCTCTGGGAGCGCAAGGATATGGGCGCGATCGACACCGGTTACACCTTTCGTGTGGCGCCCCACGGCGCGGGGTTGTACAAATTGACGCCCGCGCGGTAGCACTGCCATCCCGCCCCGAGCAAGCCGCGGACCGCCCGCAGGCTGTTATCATGCACCTCGATGGGCGAATTTTCGGAATCCAGCGGACGCCGGCAGTCCGGGTACGGGTGGCTGTGGGGCGCGATGGGCGTCTACCTGGCGGGCCTCATGGTCTACTCGCAGACCCGCGCATATACTGGCGACGAGGGATTTCACTTTCTCACCGACCAGTTGATCCGCGGCGGAATGCGGCCCTACCTGGACTTCTGCTATCCCCAGGCGTCGCTCAACAACTACTGGAACGCGATGTGGATGAACGTTTTCGGAGAGAGCTGGCGCGCCATCCACGCCATCACGGCGGTGCTGGCGGCCGCGGCAATCCTGCTGATGGCCGATTTCGTATTCCGGCGCTTTCCGGTGGCGTCCTGGCGTCTGGCTGCCGCGCTGGCGGTGGTGGCGGCCGCGGGGATGAACCAACTGGTGGTGGAGTACGGCACGCTGGGCCAGGCGTACGGCATGTGCCTGTTCACGACGGTGGCGGCGTTCCGCTGCGCGGTGGCGGCGGTGGATGGCAGCCGGCCCTGGATGGCGATGGCGGCCGGCTTCTTCGCGGGCGTGGCGGCGGCTTCGTCGCTGCTTTCCGCGGCGGCGGCGCCGGTGCTGCTGATCTGGATCTTTTGCAGCAGCCGCCAAGGCAACCGCTGGTGGAAGGCGGCGGCGGCGGCATGCGGGACGGCCATCCCGTTCGCGCCGACGCTCCGGCTGTTCGCCCAGGGCCCGGCGCAGGTGTGGTTCAACCTGGTGCAGTACCACGTCTTCTTTCGCAAACTATATTGGCCGGAAACCACCCAGCACGATCTGGAAGTCATGACCGCCTGGATCGATTGCGGACAGGCGTTGCTGCTGGGCCTGCTAGCCCTGGGCGGCATTGTATTTCTGGCGAAGCGCAGCGGGTGGACGCGCACGCTTCGATCGGAGTTCTATCTGTGCGGATGGCTGAGCCTGGGTCTGATCGCGGAATTGGGCACCGCGCACCCCACGTTTGCACGCTACTTTCTGCTGACGGCGCCGTTTCTCGGCGCGCTGGCCGCGGTGGGGATCTACGCCGCCGCCAGCCGCCTGCTGGATTCCGGACGGCCTCTGTGGCCGCTACTGCTGCTGGCGTTCCCGATGGCGCTGGGCCTGGGGAGAGCGCTCTACGACCGGCGCGACATGCGCATCTGGCCGGAATATGAAGCCATGGCGCGGAAGGTGCTGCAGGTGACGCCGAAGGACGGATCGATCTGGGCCGACGAACAGATGTATTTCATGGCCCGCAAGCGGCCGTCGCCGGGCCTGGAGTTCGGTTATTCGCACAAGGTCAATCTGCCGCCGGCGAAGATGGCGCTGCTCCACATCGTCTCCGAAGACGAGGCCAACCGGCGCGTGAAGTCGCGCATGTTCGACACGGCTTTTACCTGTGACGACGACGACATCCAGGATCTCGGCCTCAACAACCTTTACAGCCACAAGACGGAAATGGACGACTGCACGATCTTCTGGGGGCCGCGTCCGCCGGCGGGCGCGACGGCGGAGAAATCAACAGGAAACAGTTTACAGTAAACAGTTTACAGTAAACAGTCATCGGCTCCACAGACCGATCCGATCCAACGGATGCCGCCGGGCTGGGTTTACTGTTAACTGTCAATTGTCAACTGTTAACTGCTTTTTATTACAACTTGGTTACAGTTCAGTTACAATTCCGTGAACTGCGGACGTGTGCGAATGCGGCGCCGTTTCGGTTGTCTGTCTCTTCATTTCTGTCGTAAAATAGTAAGTGCAGCTTGTCGGACATCCCAAAACGGAGTTGTATGGCAACCTCGAGCTTCGCAGTTCGCGACTATCCAACGAAAGTTAAAGTGCTGAACGGACTCACGATATTTTGTGAGCACCAAGGCTGTGAGAGGCCCGCCGGTTTTCTCTTCCGCACGGGCGGCGGTCCGATCTCGGCATATTGCCGGGAACATGCCCAGGAAAAGGCGCCGCGCCTCGGCGTGACTCTTCCGGAGCCGGTCGAAAAGGCGCTCAGCGCCGGGTGGTAGGGTCCGCTTTCCGCAAGCGGAATGGAACCGGTCCCAACGGCTTCTCCAGCCGAGCCGCATCGCGGCGTATGGCTTCCCGCCGACCACTTGGTGGCGCACTTGTGCGACATTGAATAAGGCCGCAATCCGGAAGCAGCATGCCGAAAAAAGACCAACCGCGCCGACAGAAGCGCTCGCGCCCCGCGAAATCGGCGGCAGCCATCGCCGCGCAGGTCGTCCGCACCGCGGACGACGACCTGGACCTCAAAGATTCCTCCCTCTACCTCAATCGGGAACTCAGCATGCTGGCGTTTCAGCATCGCGTGCTGGAAGAAGCCGAGGACGAGCGCAATCCGCTGCTGGAACGCGTCAAATTCCTCTCGATACTGGGCTCCAACCTGGATGAGTTCTTCATGGTGCGCGTGGCCGGCCTGACAGCCCAGATGGATGCGGGCACCATGGAAGTGGGTCCCGACGGCATGAGCCCGCGGGCCCAACTGGTGGCCATCCGCCGCGAAACCAAGAAGCTGCAGAACGAATCCCGCCGCTGCCTGGACAAGCTCATGGCGGAGCTGCGCGAGCAGGGCATCTCGGTCCACGATTACGCGGAGTTGAGCGCGGGGCAACTGGAGCGGACCACACGCTACTTTACGGAAACGGTGTTCCCGGTGCTGACGCCGCTGGCGTTCGACCCCGGCCGGCCGTTCCCGCACATCTCCAACCTGAGCCTGAACCTGGCGGTGCTGATCCGCGACCAGGCCGGGAAAGAGCGGTTCGCGCGCGTCAAGGTGCCCGATTCCCTGCCCCAACTGGTGCGCCTGAATGCGCCGTCGAGCTCCGAATCCAAACACGGCCGGATCAAGAGCATCGACCTGGTGTGGCTGGAACAGGTGATCCAGGCCAACCTTCCCGCGTTGTTTCCGGGGATGGAAGTGCTGGAGTCGCACCCGTTCCACGTGACCCGCGACGCCGACATCGAGATCAAGGAACTGGAAGCCGAGGACCTGCTGGAGACCATCGAAGAAGGCGTCCGCCAGCGGCGCTTCCGCAGCGTCATGCGGCTGATGGTGACGCAGGACATGCCGGCGCCCATCGTCGGCATCCTGATGAACAACCTGGAGGTGGATTCGAACGAAGTCTATCGCACCCTGCGGCCGCTCTCGTTGAGCCGGCTCTCCGGCCTGTGCGCCATCGACCGTCCGGATTTGAAATTCCTGCCGTTTGTGCCGGCCATTCCGCAGAGCCTGGTGGAGAACGGCGAGGAAGAGGACATCTTCGCCCTGATCCGCCGGCGCGACGTTTTTCTGCACCACCCGTTCGATTCGTTCCAGCCGGTGGTGGAGTTTCTGCGCAAAGCCGCCAGAGACCCGGCGGTGCTGGCCATCAAGATCTGCCTGTATCGCGTGGGACGCAACTCGCCGGTAGTCGAGGCGCTGCTGGAAGCCATCGAGGAAGACAAACAGGTGGCCGCGCTGGTGGAACTGAAGGCGCGGTTCGACGAAGAGAGCAACATCGAGTGGGCGCGGGCGCTGGAAAGCCGCGGCGTACACGTGGTGTACGGCCTGATCGGGCTGAAGATCCACAGTAAAGTGGCGCTGGTGGTGCGGCGCGAACAGGACCGCATCGCGCGCTACGTCCACATTTCGACGGGCAACTATAACGCCGTCACGGCGCACCTCTACACCGACATGGGGATTCTGACCTGCGACGAGGAGATCGCCGACGACGCCAGCGACCTGTTCAACTACCTGACCGGCTACTCGGTGAAGTCGGATTACCGGAAGCTGCTGGTGGCGCCGGTGAATCTACGGTCGCGGCTGGAGGGCTTGATCGCGCGCGAGATCGAGCACGCCAAGGGAGGCGGCGAGGGCCACCTGATCTTCAAGATGAACTCGCTGGTCGACCCCAAGCTGATCCGCTCGCTGTACCGCGCCTCGCGCGCCGGAGTAAAGATCGAGCTGCTGGTGCGCGGCATCTGCTGTCTGCGCCCGGGAGTGCGAGGGGTGAGCGATAACATCGAAGTCACCAGCATTGTGGGGCGGTTTCTGGAACATAGCCGGGTCTATTATTTCCACAACGGCGGCAACGAAGAGGTGTACATCGGCAGCGCCGACCTGATGCCGCGCAACATCGACCATCGCGTGGAGGTGCTGGCGCCGGTGCGCGACGAGCGCATCATCCGCACCATCCGCGAGGACGTGCTGGCGGTCTACCTGGCCGATACGGTGAAGGCCCGGCAGATGCAGCCCGACGGCACGTACATCCGCAAGAAAGCGGGCGAGAAGCACGCCGTCTGCGCGCAGGAGAAGCTATTGCGCAAGCGCGGCCGCGCGGTGAAGAGCAAGCCGCTGCGGTAGATGTGGGGCCCGTTCATCCGCGAGGGCATCCGGTTATAGTAGTAGTCCGACGAGGAACTACCGCCATGTTGCGACGAGAGATTCTTACGGGAGCCGGCGCCGCCCTCACCACCGCGCTCTTCACGGGCCGAGTCCGCGGCGCCAACAACCGCGTGAGGGTCGGGTTTATCGGCGTGGGCGCCATGGGCTCGGCCAACCTGGGATTCGCGCTGCAGATCCCCGGATTCGAGGTGGCCGCGGTCTGCGACGTCTACCAGCCGCACCTGGAGCGGGCGCGCGATACGGCGGCCAAGAAGGACGTCAAGGTGCAGATGGTCCGCGACTTTCGCGTGATTCTCGCCGACAAGTCCATCGACGCGGTGTGCATTTCCACCCCGGACCATTGGCACGCTTACATGGCCATCGAGGCCTGCAAAGAGGGCAAAGACGTTTACGTCGAAAAGCCCGCCTGTGTGTATGTGGAGGAAGGCCGGCTGATGGTGAAGGCGGCGCGGAAATACAACCGCGTGGTGCAGGCCGGCACCATGCAGCGGTCGGGCGGGTACTTCCGGAAGGCCGCCGAGATTGTGGCGTCCGGAGCGCTCGGGGAGATCACCTTCTGCCACGCCTTTCAAAGCGGCACGACCAAACAGGAAGGATACGGCAATCCGCCGGATTCCGATCCTCCGGCCGGCCTGGATTGGGATATGTGGCTGGGACCGGCGCGCAAGGTCCCGTTCAACCCCAACCGATGGGGCGTGAAAGCCGACCGCTATCCGACCTTCCGTTACTTCTGGGATTACGCCGGGGGCGCCATGACCGACTGGGGCGTCCACCTGATCGACCCGTTGCACCAGTGTTTCGGCGAGGTCATGCCCGCCAGAATTTCGGCGATGGGCGACAAGTTTTACGTGAAGGACAACCGCGACACTCCGGACACCATGCTGGCCACGTTCCACTATCCGAAGTTTCTGACCAGCTACGAAAGCCGCACGTGCAATCCCACGCCCCTGTTCGCCAACAAAGACGCGGGCACGGCCATCCATGGAACCGAAGGCACCATGGTGGTTACGCGTTCCGGCTGCTGGGTGATTCCCAACGAGAAGTCCAAACTGCCGGCCGCGACATACGAGAAGGACCAGGCCATGGCGCAGATGAACGTTCCTCATTGGAAGAACTTCCTGGAGTGCATTAAGAGCCGCCAGAAACCGACCAGCGACATCGAGACCTGCGTGCGCTCGTCGACGGTCTGCCTGCTGGGCAACCTGTCGATGCGGCACGCGTCGTGGCTGGATTGGGACGAGGCGAATTGGACGGTCCAGCAGAAACAGGTGCGCCCGTTCCTGCACCCGCACTATCGGGCGCCGTGGAAGCTGGAGGTGTAGGGAGACTGTTTCGTGATGGACGCGGCCCGAGTTGAGAAGCCACTTACTCTACACCCGCGAAGGTGGAAGAAACTCCTTAGTCTAGTCCTGTGCCTGACGATAACGGGTTTCAGCATCGTCATGATCCTGCGCGGCGAGGGGTGGAGGGGGTGGTTCTGCTTCCTTTTCTTTGGTCTTTGTTCGATCATCTTTGCGCTCCAACTTACGCCGCAATCGACCGGTGTGCGGCTGACGGCTGACGGTTTCGTCATGCGTTCGCTGTTCCGCCAAGCGCCCATGGTTCGATGGAACGCCGTGAGTACGTTCCGGGTGAGGCGTGTGCCGCCATCGATGATCGAAATGGTAATCTACGATGAGCCCAACGCACCCAGAACACGCCTCAGAAGGCTCAGCCGTTTGCTGGCGGATGGCGAAGCGGGGTTGTTGCCCGACGATTGTGGCATGAACGCCGAGGAGCTCGCCGCACTATTGAATGCGTGGCGCGAGCGGCACTCCGCTGGCGGGCCCATGGATGCTTGACCTGAAGTCCGCCGGGCTCACCTTACGCTGGCCTCGGTGGATCCCTTTCCGAAGCGCACCTCGTAAACTTTGCCGCCGGTGAAGGTGATACGGGCGGCGCGGTCTCCGGAGTGGAGCGCGGCGGAGACAGCTTCCAGGCCGGGCCGGGAGAGGTCAAGCTCGCCGAACAGGTCGTCATCCGTCATGGTCTGAGCCCATAGCGGGGCCGCCAGGAGGAGGATCAGATATCGCACAAACAACAGGCTAGCAGGCGGACGGCGGCCCTACAGCATGGTCGGCAGGATTTGCATTTCGGGCACCACCACGCGCTCGGGCAGCCGGGCTACCGCCAGCACGGCTTCGGCGACGTCCTCGGGCCGCATGGCCTTGGCCAGCGTCTCGGCTGGCGTCTTGAATGGGCGGAGGTCCAGGAGCTCGGTATCCACCAGCCCGGGCAGGATGGCGCAGGTGCGGATGCCGTGCTCCTTTTCCTCCACGCGAATGGCGTGCGCCAGGCCGATCAAGCCGCGCTTGGTGGCCTGGTAGGCGGCGCCGGAAACGTCGGGCACCTGGCCCGAGATGGAAGAGATGTAGATCAGGTGGCCGCGGCCCCGCTGGCGCATGGCGGGAAGCACGGCGCTAGTGATGTAGTACGCGCCGTTCAGGTTGACCGAGATCATGCGGTCCCAGGTTTCGCGGGTCAGCCGCGTGAGAGCGCGATTGGGAACGTTGGTGCCGGTGGAGTAGACCAGGATGTCGATCTCGCCGAGTTGTTCGCGGGTGACGCGGGCGAGCGTGTCCATCGCGGCCGGGTCGGCGGCGTCCGCAACGTGGTATTCGAGCGAGAGTCCCTCGCTTTGAACGGCTTCGCGCAACTCGCGGAGCCGGTCCTCGCGGCGGGCGGCGGCCATCACGCGAACGCCATCGCGGGCCAGCAGAACGGCGGTTTCGCGGCCGATGCCGCTGGAGGCGCCGACGACCAGGGCTACTTGATTTCGTAAGCTCACGGGATTCATCCAATAGGATAGCAACCCGGCACAATGCCTGATACCATCGCACGCATGGACGTATCGAAGTCCGCCGCGGGCCCAGGTCCGGCCGCGCCATGAAGATTTACTTCGGATTCACCGTGGCCGGCGACCGTTCGACGGTGGATGCCGCCCGGCAAATCGTCCAGTGGCTCGAAGACGCGGGCCACGAGGTGCTCACACGCCACCTGGTGCGCGACGATGCCCGCGTCCTGGACCGCGCGCTCACTCCGCGCGCGGTTTACGAGCGGGACATGCGATGGCTGGGGGAGTGCGACGTGTTCATCGGCGAAGTGTCGGGTTCGTCCTTCGGCCTGGGCTACGAGGCGGGCTTCGTGCTGGGCGGATCGCGGAAGCGGGCCATCCTGTTCCACCGCGCCGATGCGGCCGAGCGCATCTCGCTGCTCATCACCGGCAACACCCATCCGCAATGCACGGTGGCCCCGTACACGTCGTTCGACGAAATCGCCGCGGTACTTTCGCGGACGCTGGATGCGGGGCGGGATGGCATCCGGCCCCACAAACATACGGTAACTCCCCTAAGTACAAAATGAAAACCGGGGTGCTATACTGCACATTACTATTATTGGTAATAGATGACAGGACTCGGGGAAGATCTTCGTCACGGTCTTCGGGCTTTGAGCAAGAGCCGCGGCTCGGCATTTGTGGCTATCGCGTCCCTGGCGTTGGGAATCGGCGCCAACACCACGGTCGTCACCATGCTGAATGCCATGTTATTGCGGTCGCTGCCGGTTCGCGATCCGGCCCGCCTCGCGGTCATCTACACCGTCGACCCGCATAGCGCCGGCCTGCTCGGCTGTTCCTATCCGAACTACGTCGATTACCGCGATCGCAACCCGGTCTTTTCCTCTCTGGCGCTCTACTCGCCGCTCGTCATGAACCTGACCGGCCACGGCGAGGCCCAGTCACTGATGGGCGCGATCGTCAGCGGCAATTACTTCTCCACACTGGGAGTGGAACCTATGATCGGCCGCGCGTTCCGCCCCGAAGAGGATGCGAGCCCCGGCGCCAATCCGGTGACGATCGTCAGCTACGGCTTATGGAACCGGTTGTACGCCGCCGATCCGCGGGTGACGTCGCGCGCCATCCGGCTGAACGGCCACGAATTCCAGATCGTCGGCGTGGCCCCCGAGGGCTTTCACGGGCTCAACTCCATGTTCGCCGCCGATGTCTGGGTTCCGCTTATGATGTATCCCCAGGTGTTTCCCACCCCGGCCGTGGTGAACCAGCGCCGCGCGCTGTACTTCTCCGCCGTCGGACGGCTGAGGCCGGGCGTGGGGATGGCCCAAGCCGAGACCGCCATGCAGGCCATCGCCCAGGACCTGGAACGGCAGTGGCCCAAGGAGAACCACGGGTACCGGCTCAAACTGGTCCCGGCGGCTGAAGCTGCCCTGGCCACGCAGACGCGCAACGCGGTGGTGAATTCCGGCGAAGTGCTGATGATCGTTTCCGGGCTGGTGCTGCTGATCGCCTGCGTCAACGTGGCCAACCTGCTGTTGGCCCGCGCGGCCGAGCGCAACAAGGAAATCGCCATCCGCCTGGCCTTGGGGGCCAGCCGGTGGCGGCTGATCCGGCAACTCCTCACGGAAAGCGCGCTGCTCGCGGTGGCCGGCGGGTTGGCGGGTCTGCTGGTGGCGCGCTGGGCGCGCGACCTGCTCTGGAGCCTGCGTCCCCCCATGTTCAACCACGCGGCCTTCCGCCTCGACTTCGACACGCGCGTGCTGGCCTACACCCTGGGCATATCGGTCTGCGCCGGAATCCTGTTCGGCCTGGCGCCGGCCCTGCGCGCCACCCGCCCCGACCTGGCGGTGGACCTGAAGGAACGCTCCGGACGCACGGCCCCGCGCCTGGGACGCTGGAACCTGCTCTCCATCCTGGTGATCGAGCAGGTGGCGTTTTCGCTGGTCACCCTGGTGGCCGCCGGGCTGTTCATCCGCAGCATGCGCAGCGCCAGCCAGATCGATCCGGGATTCGACGCGGCGCACCTGGCCACCGTCGGCTACAATGTCGCCGATCAGGGCTACAGCGCGGCTCGCGGCAGGGAATTCCAGCGCGCCGTACTGGAGCGCGTGTCCACCCTGCCCTCGGTGGATGGCGTGACCCTGGCGAAAGACCCTCCGCTCAAGGCGGCGGGAGCGCGCACCGTGTTTTTGCGCGGCCAGGAAAACACGGCCGGCGGCCAGGGGCGCTTGACTCTGACCAACGTGGTTTGGCCGGGATACTTCCGCACGATGCGCATCGGGCTGGCGCGCGGCCGCGATTTCAGCATGCTGGACACGCTCGATTCGCCGCGCGTCGCCATCGTCAACCAGGCCGCCGCCGCGGTGTTCTGGCCGGGCCAGGAGGCCACCGGAAAGAGCATCGAATTCGGCGGCGAGAACCTGCCGGTGGAAGTGGTGGGCGTGGTTCGTAACGCCACCTACCGCGATTTCTCGGAGCCCCCGCCGGCCATGATCTACCTGTCGATGGTTCAATACTATTTCCCGTATGGGTCGGTTTACATTCACAGCCGCGGCAAGCCGGAAACCGCGCTGGCGGAGGCCCGCAAGGAGATCCGGAAACTGGACCGCAACCTGGTGCTGCAAGACGAAACCGTGGAAACCACCATTCGCGAAACGCTTTGGGCACAGCGGCTCTCGGGACAGTTGTTGGGGGTCTTCGGATTGCTCGCGCTGGCGCTGTCCACCATCGGGATTTACGGCGTGGTCTCCTATTCGGTGCAAAGGCGCGTGCGCGAGATCGGCATCCGCATGGCGTTGGGCGCCACGGCGGCCGACGTCCAGGCGATGGTGCTGAACGAGGGCATCCGCATGGTGGCGGCCGGTGTGATTTCCGGGTTGGCGGTGTCGCTGGCCACATCCCACGTGGTGAAGAACATGCTGCTGGTGGTGGGTCCGCGCGATGCCTTGACCTTTGTGCTGGTGCCGTCGATCCTGGTGCTGGTGGCGATCTTCGCCTGCTGGCTGCCGGCCCACCGGGCAACCCTGGTGAAACCGGCCAGCGCCTTGCGCGAAGAGTAGAGTTGGCTCGTGTTGAGCCAATCTAGATCCGCATCTTACTGAAAATGGGCTTTCTCTCGGGCCGAAATGGCTCAAGTTGAGCCAACCGACGACCACCGGCTTCGGTGGCGCACGCACTCTTGCGTGCCGCGTCGACACTCCCGTCGATGCCCGGCGGGCGTGCACCATGCGTCCCGATGAGTCGGGACGCGGCACGCACGGGGCGTGCGCTGCAACTGTTCGGAACCGGCCACCCGTCCGGCGGCTTACAATCGGATTTGGTCCTCGTTCAGAACGTCTCCAAGCTGTATCGGCTGTACCGGCGCCCGTCGGACCGGCTGCGGGAGCTGCTGCCGGGAAGCCGTCCCCTGCACACCGACTTCTGGGCCCTGCGCGACATCGGGTTCCAGCTTGAAAGAGGCGAAACCCTCGGCCTGGTGGGGCCGAACGGATGCGGCAAGAGCACCCTGCTTCAGATCGTCAGCGGCATCCTGCAGCCCACCACGGGACGCGTGGTCACGCGCGGGCGCATCGCCGCCCTGCTGGAGCTGGGCGCCGGTTTCAACCCCGAATTCAGCGGCCGCGAAAATGTCTACCTCAACGGCGAGATCATGGGACTGAGCCGCGCCGAGATCGACAAGGCCATGCCTTCCATCGAGGACTTCGCGGAGATCGGCGAGTTCATCGAACGGCCGGTGAAAGAGTATTCCAGCGGCATGTACGTGCGCCTGGCGTTTTCCACGGCCATTCACGTGGACCCCGAAATCCTCATCGTGGACGAAGCCCTGGCGGTGGGCGACGCGGTCTTCGCCAACCGCTGCGTGCGCAAATTCCAGGAGCTGCGCGAACGCAAGATCACGGTGCTGTTCGTCTCCCACGACCTGGGCTTGGTGAAGCAACTCTCCGACCGCGCCATCCTGCTGCTGGGCGGCCGCATCGAAGCCGAGGGCCATCCCAAGGACGTGATCAACCGCTACATCGGGCTGGTGCTGGAGCGCCAGGAGCCGCGCAACAAGAAGGAAGATCGGGTGCGCGCCAGCTTTCGCCACGGCGACGGCACCAGCGAGATCCTGGGCGTCGAGATCCTCAACGCGCGCGGGGAAGCGACGGCCTCCGTGGCCAGCGGTGAGCCCATCACGGTGCGCGTGCACTCGCGCTTCACCGGCGCGGTGTCGGACCCGATGGTGGGCATCCTGGTGCGCACGCGCATCGGCATGGATGTTTACGGCACCAACACGCGCCTGGAGCAGATCCCGCTGGGTGATTTTGCGGCCGGCGACGAACTGGAGGTCGACTTCCGCCTGGAGTGCTGGCTCACCCCGCAGCAGTACACTTTGACGGTGGCCACGCAGAATGCCGACGGCACCAGCCACGACTGGCTGGACGACGCCCTGGCCTTCGAGGTAGTCGATACGCGGGTGGCCGCCGGCGTCGCCAATTTGAGGGCACAGGTGCGATGGCGCGTCTCACGGTAAAGGTGCATCCGCGGGCCAAGCGGTCGGGATTCGCCGGGCGGTTGGGCGATGCCTGGAAGCTGGATCTGGCCGCGCCGCCGGTAGACGGCAAGGCCAACGAAGAATGCGTGCGGTATCTCGCCGAATGGGCCGGGGTAGCGCGTTCGCAGGTGCGCATCGTCACAGGAGCGGCGTCGCGGCGCAAGCTGGTGGAGATCGAGGGGATGGCGCAGGCGGAGCTGGAGGGGAGGTTAGGACAGACAACATAACTGCTCAAGAGGGGCACTGGTTCTATGACGCTAATTCTTGCGCTCGGGAACTCCGATCAAGTCCTGCAGGTCTCCGACCGTCGTCTATCCTGGGATGGCCAACTCACGGACGATGAGTCCAGCAAGGCAGGACTTCTCGCGTGCCAAAATGCTCGCCTCGCCTTCGGTTTCACGGGTCTTGCGAAATGGCGGCTATTCCGTACCCGGGAATGGTTGCTCGAGGCGCTCCTGAAAGCGGGCCCTCCGGACTATGCCGCCTTAGGCGTCTTAGAACGGCTAAGGGCACGCGCCTCTGAGACGTTTCGCGATGACCCAGCCCTGCGCAACTGCCCCCCAAAGGATCGGCGCCTGTCGGTCATGTTCTCGGGGTACCTATATCAGCATGACCCGCCTCTCATTGGTTGGGCCATTTTGACGAATTACCAGGATATTCAGGGCGGGCATGACGACGCGGAAGCCTGGGACGAGTTCACTCTGACCACTTGGTATGAACGGCGACCGCTCGATTTCGACATCACGCTGGTCCAGCGCGTCGGGAATTGGCGCGCAATGACAACAGAAGATGAGGTCGCACTTCGGGTACTACTACGGGCACGGAAGCCCGCAAGTGCGATCACTGGCAAGGCCGTCGAACTGGTTCGGCAGATGGCGGATCGCCCCGCCGCAGGTGGCACGATTGGCAAACAACTCTCGGTCATTCGAATTCCGCGGGACCAGCGACGACCGCCCCGACACGAGTACCACTCCAGTGTCAACCGCCATGTCGCCTACGGCTGTGATCAGGTACTCCTGGAGCCGTCAAATTCCTGGGCGGTCCAAGACCTGCAGATTCGCAAGGTGGGTGGGTCCGAAACACTGCCGCTCTCGGTCCGCAAGGTCGGTCGAAACCGCCCGTGCCCTTGTGGAAGCGGCAGGAAATACAAGTACTGCCACATGCCTGGCGCCCTGCGGACCATGCGATAGGCCCAGTCCGGCTCCGCTGCGCGCGTGTTGGACAGCGGCAGTTTCAGTTGGCGTTTTTGTCGTCAGGCGGACAGCCCCTCAGTGCTCCAGCTTGATCCCCACCAGCTTCCGCACCACCGCGAGATCCTTGGCGCCCTTCACCTCGATCCGCACCGCCGTGCCTTCGGCGTAGCGCTTGGCTTCGTCAATGATCTTGACCACCGGCTTCGGCAGGTTGGCCTCCCGCGCGGCGGCCACGGCGCGGTCGCCCAGCGCGAACGACGCCAGGAAGCACTCGCGGCACGGCGACAGGTACACGATGTTGCGCTTCTCGCGCTTCCAGCGCAACGCCCATCCGGCTTTGGGCGAGTAGGAGTTCCATTCGCGAGTGAGTTCGAATTCCGCTTGCAGATCGGCCAGCAGCCGGTCCCAATGCGCTTTCGCGCCACCCAACTCGGCCGCCAGTTCGCCGTCCGCCGGCGGTTTTGTCTTGCCGATGAAGGCGTTCGCGGGCATCGAGATTCTCCTGTCGGAGCAGTCTACGGCACGATCACGGCGGCGCCGTCGATCGCATCGGCCTTCACGGCCTCCAGAGCCCGGTTGGCCTGTTCCAGGGGAAACACGGTGACTTTCGGACGCAGCCCGATATCCGCGGCCGTCCGCAGGAAATCGCGGGCGTCCTGGCGGGTCATGTTGGCGACGCTGCGGATCTGGCGCTCGCCCCACAGCAGCTTGTCGTAGTCGAACTCGGGGATGCGGTCCAGGTGGATGGCGTTGATGGCCACCACGCCGCCCTTTCGCAGGCTGGACAGCGCCGCTACCACCACGTCGCCCGATGGCGCAAACGTGACGGCGCGATCCAGCGCGGCCGGCGGCTTCTCGTGTTCGGTGCCCACCCACGCGGCGCCCAGCGACGCAGCCAGCCGGCGATGCGACTCGCCGCGCGTCGAGACGTACACCTGGCAGTTCCAGGCGCGCAGAACCGCGATAGCCAGGTGCGCCGAAGCGCCGAAGCCGAACAGGCCCACGCGCTCGCCCGGCTCCACGCCGGCCACGCGCAGGCTGCGGAAACCGATGATGCCGGCGCACAGCAGCGGCGCGGCCGGAACGTCGCCGAGCGCCTCAGGCAGGGGGAAGACGAAGTCCGCGCGCGCCACCGCGTACTCGGCGAAGCCGCCATTCACCGCGTAGCCGGTGAAGGTGGGAGCGTCGCACAGGTTTTCGAGGCCGTGCCCGCAGTACCAGCAGACGCCGTCCGTGCCGCCGATCCAGGACACCCCCACGCGGGCGCCCACGGGCAGATCCGCCGAGGCTCCGCCCACCACTTCGCCCACAATCTGGTGCCCGGGGATCACCGCTTCGCCGAGCGGCGGCAACTCCCCCTCCACCACGTGCAGATCGGTGCGGCACACGCCGCAGGCTTTCACGCGCAGCAGCACCTGGCCCGCACCCGGCACGGGCTTCGGGGCGTCTTCCAGGCGCAGCGGATGCCGGGAAATCGGCGCGGGAGTACGCAGCACGGCGGCGCGCATGCTCACGGCTCCCGGTGGAGGACGCGCACTCCCGCGGCGCCGCCCACAATCACTTGCCACGTCATACCCAGGAACAAGCCATGCTCCACCACGCCCACGGTTCCGTCCAGGCGCGACTGCAGCTCGCGCGCCGGAGGAACCGAACGGAAACGGCAATCCAGGGTGTAGTTGCCTTGGTCGGTCACGAACGGCTGGCCACCCGTGGCCAGGCGCAGAATGCACTCGGCGCCCAACGCCTCGAGACGCCGGGCGGTGGTCTGCCAGGCGAAGGCCACCACCTCCACCGGCAGCGGCCGATAGTCCGCGGCCAGGCGTTCCACCAGCTTACTTTCGTCCACCACGACAGCCAACCGCCCGGTAGCCACGGCCACCAGTTTCTCGCGCAGCAGAGCCCCGCCCAGTCCTTTGATGAGGTCGAGGGTTCCCAGCTCCACTTCGTCGGCGCCGTCGATGGTGAGCGCGACCCGCTGGTGTTCGGCCAGCGTGGAGAGCGGAATTCCGAGCTGGCGGGCCAGTTCGGCGGTCTTTTCGGAAGTGGGAACGCCGACGATGCGCAGCCCTTGGGAAACGCGGCGTCCCAGCGCTTCGACCGCCAGCGAAGCGGTGGAACCGCTGCCCAGCCCCACGATCATGCCGTCCCCGACCAGCGCGGCGGCGGCTTCCGCGGCGGCCAGTTTCAGCGGACTCGGGTCTGAGACGAGGGGCATCGTCCCTACCTTACCGCGTTGCCGGGCCGGCGTCACCAGCCGCTCGGGAAGAAATCGGCATCTTTTCGGAGGGCAGAAGCGTCTAGTAGATCGGAACCGGTGTTACGGACCCGAATGGGGTGTCCCGGTCCGCCCCGGCGGCTCTCAAATGGGATATATGCAGAAATAATTGCCTTGCACGCCGGGCAGGAAACTTTTAAGATAACGGAGTATCGTTACTCCGATTTCTCCGGGGGAATCAGGATGATCTATTCTCGTTCAGCGGAATATGCAATCCGCGCGTTTGTGCACCTGGCACAGGTGCCGGATGGAAAGTACGCCATGGTGAAGAATATCGCCCAGACGGAAGATATTCCGGCGCACTTCCTGGCGAAGATTCTGCAGCAACTGGCACGCAAAGGGTTGCTGCGATCCAGCAAAGGCCCGACCGGCGGATTCGCCTTGCGAATCGATGCTTCCGAAATCCGCCTTCTCGACATCGTCGAAGCCTTGGACGGTTTGGCGCCCTATCAGCAGTGCGCCAGCGGGCTGTCGGAATGCTCCGACGACATGCCCTGTTCCATGCACGATAGCTGGGTGACCCTGCGATCGCGTATCATGGATTATCTAGGGCGGAATACGATCGCCGACCTGGCAAAGGCGCTGGACCAGAAGAAGAAGTCCCTGGCCTTGGCCAAACAGCGCAAATCCAGGCGCGCGGTTGCCGCCAAGCGAGCCTGAAATTCCGGCCCGGGCCTGCCCGGGCCACATCACTGAACCCGGAGGCAAGATGGGACAATCCGTCCTTGTCCCCATGGTGGTCGAACAGACTTCCCGCGGGGAACGCGCGTACGATATTTATTCCCGGCTGTTGAAGGAAAACATCATATTCCTGGGCACGCCGATTGACGACCAGGTAGCCAACCTGATCATCGCTCAGTTGCTTTTCCTGGAAGCCGAAGATCCCGAAAAAGACATTTCCATCTACATCAACTCGCCCGGCGGATCGATTACGGCCGGCCTGGCGATCCTCGACACCATGGCCTTCATTCGCCCCGACATCGTGACCATTTGCGTGGGGCAAGCCGCTTCCATGGCGGCCGTGCTGCTGGCCAAGGGCGCCAAGGGCAAGCGCTTCAGCCTGCCCAATTCGCGGATCATGATCCACCAGCCTTCCATGCAAGGCCTGGCGGGCCAAGCCGCCGATATCGATATCTATGCGCGCGAGATCCTGCGCATGCGCGAGATCCTGAACACCATGCTGGCGGACGCCACCGGCCAACCGGTGGACCGCATCGCCAAGGATGTCGACCGCGATTACATCATGGAGCCCGAAGGCGCCGTGCAGTACGGCATGATCGACCGTGTGATCGCCAGCCGCGACCTCGCCCCCGTGCCCATAAAGGGCTGATTCCCCGCGCCAAGAAAAAGGGCCGGTCCTAGGACCGGCCCATTCTCACGTCCAACTTCAGATCCCGCGCGCCCTAATTCCCGCCGTCCCGGCGCTTCAGGGTGGGACGCTCATCGCCATCGGTCTTGGGCTGAGTTCCGTCGTCGTTGGGATCCACGGGACCATTCGATCCGGGTCCGCGCCGCAGCGTGGGCTTGTTCGGATCGGCGTTGTCCACCTTGCGGTGGTTGTGCAACATCGCCAGCCGGGCCTTGACGTCGTTGAATTCCGAGGTGGTGATTACGTATTCC
>Ga0326728_10012433_pt1 | contig 18911 bp, 17 predicted proteins | sample MB3enrmetagenome_FD_207602 | JGI IMG/M metagenome (GOLD analysis project Ga0326728, IMG submission 207602) | Lab enriched peat soil microbial communities from McLean, Ithaca, NY, United States - MB31MN | ecosystem: Environmental > Terrestrial > Soil > Wetlands > Peat | place: USA: New York... | reverse complement strand
TCCTCACTGCTGCCTCCCGTAGGAGTCTGGCCCGTGTTCCAGTGCCAGTGTGGCTGATCATCCTCTCAGACCAGCTACCCGTCGAAGCCTTGGTAGGCCACTACCCTACCAACTAGCTGATAGGACGCAGGCCCATCCCCGTGCGTCAGCTTGTTCCAGAGGCCGACTTTGACCAAATGGCCACCGCCATCCGGCCACATCCGGTATTAGCAGCGCTTTCGCACTGTTGTCCCGAACACAGGGGCAGGTTGCCTACGCGTTACTCACCCGTGCGCCACTTTACTCGCCCAACCGAAGTTCGGCTTTCTCGTTCGACTTGCATGTGTTAGGCACGCCGCCAGCGTTTATTCTGAGCCAGGATCAAACTCTCCAGTTAAACCCTATCTAAACCTTCTTAAGGCCCAGCACGTTCTTTCGTCCGCTATTTAGTTTCCAAAGAACAAACCCCCTTGACTCAAGGGAGACTAACCAACATACAGGATCATTCCAGCCCTGTCAATAACATCTTCCTCTCTGCCTCGCTAATGCGCAACCTTCCAATCATACCAAAGAAATGATTCATGTCAACACAAAAAATTCAATGAGCAAAAACCCCGTAAAACGGGAGCAGCTACGGTAAATAACAACGAACGAAAAGAATAAAAAACGTCGCGCCTCAACGTCAATGGAAGAAAACAAGGATTAAGGAGTTAACAAAAAAAGACCCGTCTCAGAATATAGTCATCACGGCAAACCGCGTCCATCCGTTTGTTTGCTCTTTCCGCGATCCGATCAGACGGGTTCGAGGCGGGCTTGAAAAAAGCGCAGGTATTTGGGTTCGTAGACCAGTCTTAGGCCCCTCGCGTTTTTTCGGTTCCAAAAAACTTCTTCGATTGCTTCCGCAGTCACGTCCATGTGCGCCTGGGTGTAAACTCGGCGTGGGATGGCGACCCGCACGAGTTCAAGCTTCGGGTAGCGGTGTTCTCCCGTCTTGGGGTCTCGACCTGCCGAAAGGATGCCTCTTTCCATGGTCCGGACCCCGGCTTCGGTGTAAATTTCGGCCGCAAGCGTCTGGGCCGGGAACAGATCCTGGGGGATGTGGGGATAGAAGCGTGTTGCATCGAGAAAGACCGCATGTCCGCCGATCGGGAGCACTATCGGCACCTCCCAGTCGATGAGCCTTTTTCCCAGATACTCGACCTGACCGACTCTGGCCCTGATATGATCGTCATCGACCGATTCCTCGATGCCACGAGCCATTGCTTCCATGTCCCGCCCGGCAAGTCCGCCATACGTGTGAAGCCCTTCATAAACTACAACGAGGTTTCGGGCCTCCTCGAATTTGTCCGGGTCATTCAGCGCGAGCCATCCGCCTATGTTTACCAGGCTGTCCTTCTTTGCGCTCATCCATGATCCGTCGGTATGGGAGCAGAATTCCAGGAGGATGTCAGCGACTTTCTTATCCCTGTATCCATCCTCCCTTTGCTGGATGAAGTAAGCGTTTTCTATGGCCCTGGTGGCGTCCAAAAGAACCGGGATGCCGTATTTTTCGCAAAGTCCGCGCAACTCCCGGACGTTTTTCATCGAGACGGGTTGCCCTCCGGCCATGTTTACAGTTGCGGCAAGGCTGACGTAAGGGACCTTCTCGCGTCCGACTTTTTTGATGAGATCTTCAAGCTTTCCCAAGTCGACGTTTCCCTTGAAGGGACGTTCACTCAAAGGGTCATGGGCCTCATCTATGATCACATCGGCAAAGGCGCCGCCCGCAAGCTCCTGGTGTATCCTGGTGGTGGTGAAGTACATGTTTCCCGGAATGAAATCGCCCTCCTTTATATATATCCGGGAAACCAGGTGTTCCGCGCCGCGCCCCTGGTGGGTGGGAACCAAATACTTATATCCGTAATACTTTTGAACGTTGGCTTCAAGGCGGTAAAAATTGCGGCTGCCCGCGTACGCTTCGTCGCCAAGCATAAGCCCGGCCCACTGGTAGTCGCTCATTGCCGACGTGCCTGAGTCGGTCAGAAGATCAATGTAGACATCCTCGGACCTGAGCAGAAACGTATTATACCCCGCCTCCCGCATGCGTTCGCCGCGATATTCGCGCGTCGTCCAGCGAGCTTGCTCGACTACTTTGATCTTCCAGGGTTCAGCCCAGGATTTTTTCGATGGGTTTCGTTTTCGAGTTCCGGTCATCTTTCAGTCTCCCATCTCTGAAAACTGAAGTCCGCACTTCTGACGCACGCAAGCCGGGCAAAACTCAGCATGAGCAAAACACCGGTCGCAGGCCTCATTTCTGCCCCCAAATTGCCTAACTCAGCGGCGGGCCATATGGTGTTTCAGGTCATTCCGGGCGGTTAGTCCGTCGAATGAAGCGTTAGCCTCGCAAGCCTCATCTGCATCAACCAAACGCGATTGCGGCAAATGTGATTTGAGTAGCTGTTCCCGAGCGGCTTGGCATGATGACTCGCTCTGGGAAAGAACAACAAAGCATGCATGGGAAACATAAGCGAATCCAAAAATGTTCCTCTGACGAAAATAGCTTAGCTTTTTTGCAATATGCGTCCGCTCGCTACCACGAGGAACGCTTTGATCAAACACCAGCAGCAGGCATTCAGAAAGCTGCTTGCACAACTCAACGAGTTCAGGGCCGAAGACATAGTTCACCGGTTTGGCACCTTTAAATGGCTCGATCTTGATGCCCGTGTCCGGGTCCAAGAATATGTGCCGATGACGCGCCAATGATGCTACATGCTTCGACCGGTCATCGGATGAAACGAGAGCATCATTCAACGCGACTTTCACGTCATGAACCCCTCCCGAGATGCCCCAAGCAAGTTGTTTCAACTGCAACGGTCTGAACAGTCTACAACACTGTTTAATGTCGCTGCTGTTCGGTATCCGGATCAGGCAAATAGCCCTTGAGGAGACGGTGTATTGCGTGGTCAAGAGCCGGATTCTGGCCCTTAACTTCATGAGCGAGTTTACCGCCCGTCTCCTTCACTGCCACAAGCACCGCCCTGGCTTCTTCTCCCGAGTTGTCAAAGAGAAATAGTTTGTCGGCATGTTTCGCAAACCGAATCAAGTTCGAATGCGATCGTTTGTAGCGATCCAAAGCGGTTTGCGCTTCCACGTTGTGTCCGCCTTCCGCGACGCGATCCTTGATGCGTTCGAGGATCAATTCGGGCGGATACACAGACACAAATATGAGGCCCACATTATAGCCGTGCGCCTTGGCTTCAAGGACGATATCCAGGTATTTTGTTGAGGAAAGCACAGTTTCCACGAAGATATAAGGGTTGCCTTCAGTAATGCACCTTACAAGCTCGGCGTCGATTTCCTGCGCGGCTTGCAGGTTTAATTCGCGCAGCAGGCGGTCAGGAAATTGCTTCTTGAGTTCCGCCGTTCGTTCATCGGCATTCAGTTTGACGATTTCAGAACCAAGAACGCCAGAGGCTTGAAGATTGGTAATCAGCTTTGCCGCGTGCGTGGATTTTCCAGCGCCATTTGGGCCTGCTACAATCCACAACCATTTTGTCATGCAAACCCCGATTATCACCCATCGGTTTTTTCAGACTTAAATACGATTCGGCCATCAGGTTTTTTTACGGCGAGCCTGCCGCCAACGGCGCACGGGGAATCCTGCCCTTTGAGCCGTTGTCGCTCCCGAACTTCCTCGATGGCTTCATTGAAAGACTTTTCTACAAACTCGGCGGTCATAAGCTCCCCGAGCGGATCGACTTCTGCCGCTTTGGTTTTTGTAAGAAGAAATCCTAGCTTACCCAGTGAAGATTGATCCCCTCCGAGCGGATCGGCTTTTGTAACTTTGGTTTTTGCGGTTTGCTTCTTTCCCATGGCATCCCCTCTTTGTGGACAATTACTATTGTCGCTCTTCGGGAAGTCAATCGCAAGTGCTATATTAGGCCGCAGACTATCGCACAGTACATGCGAGGCTGTTCCTCAGGATTCGCCAAACTTTATTCCCTGCGCCAGGGGCATTTGTCCGGACCAGTTGATTGTACAGGTTTGGCGGCGCATGTAAGCTTTCCAGGAATCCGATCCCGATTCCCGGCCGCCCCCGGACTCTTTTTCCCCCCCGAAGGCGCCTCCGATCTCCGCTCCTGATGTGCTCACATTTACGTTGGCAATGCCGCAATCGCTCCCCCGGGCGCTCAGGAAAAATTCGGATTCGCGCAGGTCGTTGGTAAAGATCGAAGAAGTAAGCCCCTGCGGAACGTCGTTATTGAATTCAACGGCCTGCTCGATGGTCTCATAGCGAATCATGAATAAGAGAGGCGCGAAGGTCTCTTTTTTGACTACCGGATAACCGTTTTCAACCTCGCAGATGCAAGGCGCGACGTAAGTTCCGGCATCATAGACGCCGCCTGTGAGAGGTTCGCCTCCGTAGAGTATTCTTCCGCCTTCTTTTTTGATTTCGTCGAGGGCTTTTCTCATGTCTTCCATGGCTTGAGAATCCACAAGAGGCCCCATGAGAACGCCTTCTGCCAGCGGGTTTCCGATTTTAACCTGCCGGTAAGCTGATATGAGCCGTTCCTTGAGATCGTCGAAAATCGAATTGTGCGCAATAAGGCGCCTGATTGTAGTGCACCTTTGCCCTGCCGTGCCGACCGCGCCGAACAAAATGGCCCGGACGGCCAGGTCTATGTCTGCGCCGGGCGTAACGATGACGGCATTGTTTCCTCCAAGCTCCAGCAGAGCTCTTCCGAGTCTGGAGAGAACCGCTTCACCGATATGCCTTCCCATGGGCACGCTTCCAGTAGCGGAAACGAGCGGCAGCCGCCTGTCTTCGGCCAATCGTCGGCCGATTTCTTCCCCGGCGCCTATCACTACGTTCAAAAGGCCGTCCGGATAGCCGCAATCCTTTATGGCGCGGGCCGCAATGTAGTTTGCAGCAATGGCGCAGAGCGGGACTTTGCTTGACGGCTTCCAGACCACCGTGTCGCCCGCGATCAAGGCGAGCATGGCATTCCAGGCCCACACGGCGACAGGGAAGTTGAAGGCCGTGATAACTCCTATAGGGCCAAGGGGATGATATTGTTCGAACATGCGATGGCCCGGCCTTTCGCTGTGCATGGAAAATCCGTAGAGCATCCGCGACTGACCGACGGCGAAGTCGCACATGTCAATCAGTTCCTGGACCTCGCCTTCTCCCTCTGCCCGTATTTTTCCCATCTCAATCGAAATCAGGGATCCTAAATCTTTTTTCACCTCGCGAAAAGCCTCCCCGATCCGCCGAACAGCTTCGCCGCGCTTGGGAGCCGGGACATCACGCCATTTCAAGAAAGCCGCCCGTGCTTCCTGTACAACTCTGTCATAAGCATCCGAGTCGGCTTGTCTGATTTTCCCGAGAATCTTCCCGTCTATCGGCGAAACGGATTCGAGCGTTTTCCCACGGCATTCAAGGATGGTCGATCCGGTAAAGGCGCCCTGGTTCAGTTTGCCTATGCCAAGCGTTTTGAGCAGGCCGTTCATCCGGTTAATCCTGTCCGAGGATACTCTTAAGAGTTTGTTCGAAAATGGAAAGACCCGTGTCAACTTCTTCTTCGCTAATGGTCAAAGCAGGGCAAAATCGAACAGTGCTTTCGCCGCAGCCGAGCAAAAGCAAACCGCTCTCGAATGCCTTCTGAACGATAAGATTTCGCAACTCAGCGGCGCTCTCTTTGGTAATGCGGTCCTTAACGAATTCCACACCTACCATCAGCCCTTTGCCGCGCACGTCTCCCATGCACTCGAAACTCTTTTGCATATCGCTTAAGCCTGCCATCAGCTGTTTGCCTCTGATTGCCGCGTTTTCGATCAGACCTTCCTGGAGAAGATCGATAGTGGCCAGCGCCGCACGGCAGGAGACCGGATTGCCGCCAAACGTCGAGGCGTGGGACCCGGCATGCCAGTCCATCAGTTGCGCATTTGCGACCATGGCCCCGAGCGGCATACCCGAAGCGATGCCCTTGGCAAGGGTCATTATGTCGGGTTCGACGCCGAAGTGTTCCATTGCGAACATTTTACCGGTCCTTCCCATCCCGGTCTGAATCTCGTCGGCGACCAGGAGGATGCCGTATTTTTTCGCCAGCCTGCCAAGTTCAAAGTGAAATTCCGTTGGCGGCACTATATACCCGCCCTCTCCCTGAATCGGTTCGACGAAAATGGCCGCGACCTCCTCCGGCGGAATGCTTGTTCGGAAAAGCAGATCGTCCAACCACCGCACACAGGCCGAGCCGCAGGTTGGATAGCAAAGCCCCTGCGGGCACCTGTAACAGTTCGGGTAGGGCACGTGAGTGATCCCTGGCACGAACGGATGGTAGTGTTTCCTGTGAAATGCCTTGCTCGCGGAAAGAGAGAGCGCGCCCATGGTCCTGCCGTGAAAGGCGCCGAAGAAGGAGATCATTTGTTCGCGCCCGGTATGATAGCGGGCGAGTTTGAAGGCGGCTTCAACGGATTCCGCGCCGGAGTTGCCGAAAAAGACGCGTGCTCCGCCCTTCATCTTGGAGATTTCAGAGAGCTTTTCGGCAAGAGCTATCTGAGGAGAGTAGTAGAAATCCGTTCCCGACATGTGTATCAATTTGCCGGCCTGGTCTCTGATGGCCTCAACTACCTTGGGATGGCAGTGTCCGGTGGCGGTTACCGCTATACCGGCGGTGAAATCCAAAAACTCATTTCCGTCTACGTCCTGCACCCACAGCCCGCCGGCCTTTTCAACAACCAGCGGATAAATCCTGGTATAGGAAGGAGAAACGAATACAGTGTCCAGGCGGATAAGCTCCGAAGCTTTCGGCCCCGGCAATGGCATCTTGATTCGCGGAACTTTCATATCCCACACCTTTTCGAATCGGCTTGCGCACGGAATAGTCAACAAAATAGTTATTCATATTTGAAATTCCAGATCGACATAGCCCACTGGCAGAAAAAAAAGCCTGTACTTATATTGGTTGCGCGATAATAAAGCTGTTTTGTCCAAGTTGCTATTTTTCAGTTTATTCAATCTTGGAGTGAAAGAAGAGAAATAATGCCGGTCAAAGAAATCGATCTCCCATATCGAGTCGAGTACTTTTCGATAATCGATCCGGATGGAGAGATAGACAAATCTCTCGATCCGCAGCTTTCCGATGAACTGCTGATAAGACTCTATCGGGCCATGCTGCTTGCGCGAAAATTCGACGAACGGATGTTGATCCTCCAAAGGCAGGGAAAGATAGGGACCTTTGCCCCGCTCAAAGGGCAGGAGGCACAGGTCGGAGCCGCAGCCGCCCTGGATTCCCAAGACTGGATTGTGCCGTCGTTTCGAGAAAGCGGCGTCGAGATCTGGCGTGGAAGGCCAATGGAGAGGATACTTCTTATTTACAGCGGCTATAACGAAGGCGGCGCGATGCCGGACGGACTGAACATGCTGCCCGTCTCCGTTCCTGTAGGCTCCCAGATGCTTCATGCGGTAGGAATAGGTTACGGGCTCAAATACCGCAATCAAAAAGCTGTGGTCGCCACGGTTTTTGGCGATGGCGCCACTTCGGAGGGCGATTTTCACGAAGCCATGAATTTCGCATCGGTTTATCAGGTCCCCGTGATTTTTTTATGCCAGAACAACCATTGGGCTATCTCGGTCCCAAGGAGCAGGCAAACCCATTCAAAGACCTTGGCTCAAAAAGCGCTTGCCTATGATATGCCGGGTCTTCAAGTGGATGGAAACGACGTTCTCGCGGTCTACAGCGCGACCAGGGATGCGGTGGAACGCGCGAGAAAAGGTGAAGGACCGACGCTCATAGAGATGCTGACTTACCGCGTGTCGATGCATACCACCGCTGACGACCCTAAAAAATATCGCACGGAAGAAGAAGTCAAAGAATGGGAGAGACGCGACCCTATCGTCAGATTTGAGAAATATTTGCTTGGAAAACAAATTCTCGACGAGAAGAGAATCGGCTCCATTAACGAGGAAGTCAAAGCGGAAATCAGTTCGGCGGAGGGGCGGTGGTCGGAGATCGTGGAAAAGGGGGTCGATTCTATTCGAATGTTCGACAATGCCTACGAGGATCTTACCCCGACACTCCGCGCGCAGAGGGAAATGCTCAAAAGGGAGATGAGCGAGGAGCAGGGGGCGTGAAGCAAACAGGCAAAAGGATAGGAGCTTCCTTCCCGCTCTCCTCTTCTTTTCCAGCGGAGATTTAGTCGATGCCCAAACTGAACATGGTCCAGGCCATAAACATGGCTCTGCGCCAGGAGATGGAGAAAGACGACAGGGTTATCCTCCTGGGTGAGGATATCGGGGTAAACGGCGGCGTGTTCCGGGTGACTGACGGATTGTACGACACGTTCGGACCGCAACGGGTGTTGGACACACCGCTTGCCGAATCGGCAATCGCCGGTCTTTCGATCGGAATGGCGATTTTCGGGCTTCGCCCGGTATGCGAGATGCAGTTTTCAGGCTTCAGCTACTTCGCCTTCCATCAGATGGAAGCTCATGCGTCCAGAATGAGGAGCAGGTCGCAGGGCCGCTACGGTGTTCCAATGGTATTGAGAGCTCCTTATGGCGGTGGGGTAAGGGCCCTGGAACACCACTCGGAGAGCCGCGAGATATACTGGGCGCATACGCCTGGACTCAAGATGGTAATCCCTTCCACTCCACGCACTGCGCGCGCTCTTATGGTAAGCGCCATAAGGGACCCCGACCCGGTTATTTTCTACGAGCCAAAAGCATTATACAGAGCCTTCAGGGAGGAAGTGCCCGAGGAAGAAGAAACCTTCCCGATCGGCAAATCCCGCATTGTCCGCGAGGGTGAGGATATCACTCTCATTTCATACGGAGCAAGCCTCAGGTGGACGCTCGAAGCGGCATCGGAACTGCATGAGCACGATGGAATAAAATGTGAAGTTGTCGACCTGCTTTCACTATCGCCGCTGGATGACGAACTCTTCGTCGAATCGGTCAGGAAAACCGGCCGGGCGGTTGTAGTCCACGAGGCCCACTGCACATACGGCGTGGGTGCAGAGGTCGTCGCCAGGATAGTGGAAAAGGCCCTCCTCTATCTGGAAGCCCCTGTACGGAGAGCGACCGGCTTCGATATAGTCATCCCGCTCTATCAGCGCGAGCAGGATTATTTGCCCGGAGTGCGGAGAATCAAAAGGGCGGTTCGCGAGACCCTGAAATTTTAGGCAGTAAACCATAAACCGTAAGTATTGATCGGTGGGGAATGATCGGTCGTCCCGGTAATCTGACGGGACGGGATAGCGAACGGTAGGAGCTGGAGGACCTTATGCCGGTCGAGTTCAGGCTCCCGGACCTGGGAGAAGGAATCACGGAAGGTGAAATAATCGAAGTTCTCGTCCATGAAGGAGACGAGGTCGAAGACGGGCAAACGGTGCTGATCATCGAAACCGACAAAGCGACCGCCGAAGTCCCTTCTCCCGTTACGGGAACCGTGAAGGAAATAAGGGTAAAGGCCGGACAAACGGCCCGCGTAGGAGAAGTGCTCATTGTCTTTCTAAAGGCAGGCGAGGGCAGGGAGGAACCCGAAGCGAGACCGCCGCAGAAGGAAAGAGAGGAGCGGGAAGAAGGCGGCGGGAAGCTTTTCAAAAAAAGCGGAGAGCCTCCGAGCGGAGGGGTGGCGGAGGAGTCGAAGAAGAAGGAAGATCTGCCCGCGGGAACCTTCGCAGGTCCGGTTGCGGCAGCGCCTTCGACCCGTCGCCTGGCGCGGGAGCTCGGAGTGGATATCAGCCGGGTGAAGCCGAGCGGTCCGGGCGGGAGAGTCACCCCGGAAGACGTTCGCGAATTCGCCGAAGGCCTTAAGCGGCCCGAAGCTAAGGTCACGCAAGGTCCTCCGCCGGCAGTCAAGACGGAGCCTGAGGAAACCGCCGCTCCCCGGGAGTTCGAACACGCCCCGGGCGGGGTCGAGCGAATTCCGCTTCGTTCCGTGCGCCGGTCCACGGCAAAACATGTCGCCATGGCCTGGTCTCAAATTCCTCATGTCACACATACCGATGTTGCCGACATCAGCCAGATCGAGGCTTTCAGGCATAAACACGTAGAGCACGTCGCGGCGCAGGGCGGCGTCTTGAGTTTGACCGTTTTCGCCATAAAAGCGGCTGCGGCGGCGCTGAAGAAATTTCCTTTTTTCAACTCCAGCATCGATATGGATTCTGAAGAAATCGTCGTTAAACATTACCATAACATAGGGTTCGCCGTTGACACCGACCGTGGTTTGCTTGTGCCGGTGATACGTGGTGTCGACTGCAAGAGTATCTACGATATCGCAGTCGAACTCAAAGAGCTTACCGAAAAAACCCGCCAGGGCAGGGCGACAAGGGAAGACCTTTCAGGCGGGACGTTCACCATAACCAATATAGGGTCGATAGGCGGGACGGGGCTTTCGCCGATCATAAATTACCCCGAGGTAGCCATCCTGGGCATGGCGCAGGCAAGATTGCAGCCCGTAGTGATAGGGGATGAGAAAAACTTTGAAATCGTTCCCAGACTCATCCTGCCGCTTGGCGTCACTTTCGATCACCGCGTTTTGGACGGCGCGGAGGCGGCAAGATTTCTCACGACTATTATCGACGAGCTGCAAGATCCGGAGCGGTTGCTGATGTCCAGTTAGAACCTGAAATACATTTAATTGTGGCGTTTGAGGAATTCAGAAGATGGTAATGGGTGAGTTTACTCAGGAAACCGATCTGCTGGTTATAGGGGGAGGCCCTGGAGGCTATGCGGCGGCTTTTCGAGCAGCGGATCTGGGCATGGACGTTACGATGGTCGAAACGGACCCCGGCCCCGGGGGAGTCTGCCTGTTCAGGGGGTGCATTCCGTCCAAGACTCTCCTCTACGTGACTGAACTCATGTATGACGCACGGCGGTCGTCCGAGATGGGCATCGCGTTCGCCGAGCCGCAAGTAGACCTGGACCGGTTGCGCCAATGGAAAGACAAGGTCATCGACCGGCTGGCGAAAGGATTGGTGGAGCTTGTCAAACGGCGAGGGATTCTCTACATCCGGGGAAAAGCGACTTTAGAGGATTCATATCACGCGAGAGTGCAGAACTCGACTTCCAGCCATATCCGGTTCAAGCATGCGATCATTGCCACCGGCTCTTCCACTCGGCCCCTGGCAGGAGCGCAGTTCAAGCCGGGCAGCCGCATAATGGATTCAACCAGCGCATTGGAGTTGGCGGATATCCCCGAACGGTTGCTGGTAGTCGGGGGAGGCTTCGTCGGGCTTGAAATGGGATCTGTTTACGCGGCCCTGGGAAGCAAGGTCGTCCTGGTCGAATTCAATGGACATCTAATGCGCGGCATCGATCCGGATCTTTCCAGGCCTTTGCTTGTCCGGCTGAAGGATCTTTTTGAATCGATTCACTACAACACGAGCGTCACCGCGCTGGAGGAGGACGAGACCGGAGTCAATGTGACCTTCGGCGGAGAGATCGAGCAAAAGAATCAGCGTTTCGACCGTGTGCTTGCGGCCGTGGGGAGAGTTCCCAATTCACAGGGAATCGGTCTGGAGAACACAAAGGTCAAGGTGCATGAAGCGGGTTTTATAATAGTCGACCGGCAGAGGCGTACTACGGATGAAAGGATTTTTGCCGTAGGCGACGTGACGGGCGGAGCAATGCTGGCCCACAAGGCCATGTTTGAAGGCAAAGTGGCCGCCGAAGCAATTTCGGGGATGCCCTCGGCATTCGATTTTCAGGCCGTGCCTGCGGTGCTTTATACCGACCCGCAGATTGCGGTTTGCGGACTGAGCGAAGAGGCGGCAAAAAAACGCGGAATGGATGTCAAGGTTACCCGGTTTCCATGGTCGGCGTCCGGTAGGGCCGTATCCATGGGTGTCGCCGGAATGACCAAGATGATTATCGACCCCGATTCGCAGCGCGTATTGGGAGTCGGCATCGTCGGCAGGGAAGCCGGAGAAATGATATCCGAGGGCGTTCTGGCAATCGAGATGGGCGCGCTCGCAGAGGATGTGGGCCTGTCCATACACCCCCATCCGACTCTTTCGGAATCGGAGGAGGAGGCCGCTGAGGCCTTTCTCGGCAGTTCCACTCACATTTTGCCGCAGCGCCCCAGCGCTGCGCGCACGGATAGCCAAGCCTGAGAAGAATTTTCAATCCAATCACTCAACCTAGGAGGATGAAATGAAAGGCAACGACAAAGTCATTGGGAAGCTGAACGACCTGCTGTCAGACGAGCTTACAGCCATCAACCAGTATTTCGTTCACGCGGAGATGAACGAGAATTGGGGTTATGAGCGGCTTCACGAAAAAATAAGGGCAATCGATGAGATGAAACATGCCGAGAAGCTGATCGCCCGCATATTGTTCCTGGAGGGCAAGCCGATGGTCAGCAAATTGAAAAAAATCAGCATCGGCGCGGAAGTGCCGGCACAGCTCAAGAGTGACTGGGAAGCCGAAGACGGGGCCATCAAGAGCTACAACGACGGGATCCGTTTGTGCATGGAACTCGGCGACAACGGTTCACGGGAGTTGCTGGATTCCATACTGAAGGATGAAGAAGACCATATCGACTGGATCGAAGCTCAGCAGGACGAGATCAAGCATATGGGCGTCGCCAATTACCTGGTGGAGCAGATAGATTAACGGGAAGCGAGTGTCCTGAGTCGGAAATTAGCAATATAAGTTCGGCACACAAAGGCCGTCATTCCGGCATGCTTTAGGAGGCTTTCTCGAAAAGTTCGTAATTTTTTGTAAGAGGGGCTTCCAGCCCCGACGAACTTTTCGAACCAGGACACTGGGAGCGGAAAGCACGCAGGAAGCGATCAGTTGCTTTTCGCCGGCGAATTTATTAGCAGTCCGGAAGGGCGGGTTCTATTCCCGCCCTCGGAACAGTCTGTTGATATCCGCAAAATGCCGTTGCGTCTTTTCATGCTACCCGCTCACCGGTTCTCAGCAGCGAAAGGATTCGTTTCGTCGAATTCATCGATAAGAAAAGGATGTGGTTCTATATCGGGATCGATCTCGCCTGCGATCTGCATTAACAGGAATCTGAAGTCGAAGCTGTCTCCAAGAAATCTGTCAGTTAGAATCGCCAGATCGATGTCGCTCCATGCATCCGTTTCCCCTTTGGCGAAAGAGCCAAAAAGATAGGCCGCAATTACATGAATTTCCCTCTCCCGCAGAGCGGAAATGTATTTTTCGATGCTCTCGTAGATTACCCGTTTATCTCTTCCAGCAGCCATTTTCGGAGTCTCGCGATTTTCTCCGGATTTTTCTGTGCAAACTCTGGTGTGCACTTCTTTGAAAAGTCTGTCCTGTATCCAGCACAAAGCGAGGGTTACTCGTCATGGAGTAGAGCTTCCAAAATCTCGGGGGTCAAACCACGTGCCCCGGCTTTGGCTCCAATGTCGTCCATAATTTCAACGGGTGAGTTTTTTGGCAGTTCGGCCAATTCGCGCAGCCGTAACCGAAGGAGGAGTTGGATCCTTTTCCGGTCATCCGGAGACGCCGTGTGATATGCGCGAGCAGTGTCGGCATCAACTGAAATTTTAATGACAGCCTCCGGCATAGTCTGTTCCTTCCGTCTGTTTATTGAAGTGTCGCCAATGCTGCCATTATAGCCCAAATCTTGCGCAAAACGCAGAACAATGAGAACGGCTAATTCGCCGGTCCACGGCACTTCAGTCGAATAGACCAATGATCTCCCCGCACCTCATACCCTCGCATCAAACTGTGAAGGGTAAGAGGCGACGAACTCAGGGACTGAAGAGACACACCACCCGGAGGCCCTTTGCAAAGCGAAAAGGTAGGCTCCGGTATCAAGGACATGCCAAACAAAGGCCGGCCAGGACCCGGACTCTAACAATCCACCAGCCCACGCCGGTCTAAGTCTGGCATTATCCCTGAACCTCCGCATCAAAGGCATTCCATGAAGGGCGCTCAGCTCAGAATCTAGCAACTTACTGGCTGAAAGCGCTATGACGGGCCGTTCTCAGCACGATCGCCACGTGCAACTTTTTTTTCAATGACACTACAAAATGTTGTATTTTGCCCAAATCGCAAGAGAAGGAAAAAGCCAGTAAAAACAACAGACCAAACTGGACAGTTTGTTGTAAAGTGTCGAGTTATTACTTATATGCGAGATAAAGGATGAATCTCGACAAAGCTGGGGCCATTTTGACAGCCGCAATAATTATTATCCTAGGTGGAAAAATCATCTATCATCCGAGATGGTATGCCTGGTTCCGCCAAAGAGAGATTGATCTTACAGGATTCAATGTTCCTTTTGGGATTGCCTTAGTCGTTATGGGCTTTTGTATTCTCTGGATTGGAGTTATCAAGCCAAGAAAAGAAAATCTAATTTGCCCAAAATGCGAAGACCTTTTTCGGTGGTCAGATACTTTAGGTGATAAATGTCCTAAGTGCGGGGCAGGCCTAGAAGACCTCAGAGGTTTTTATGAAAGGCATCCCGAACTGAGATATCGCAGAAAGACAAAGTAACTGGACAAAATGCTTTAAGAATTAGTGTGGCGCGGCTTGACTCAGCGAACTCGCACAGCACGAAGAGCCAAGCCGCCACACAATTCACATTGAATTAAGCCGGGCCTGGATTTGGAATTTTAACGCTTACAGGCTTTGGAAATCCGGCCAAAGCACTCCGTCAGGGTGGGATTTTACGTGTTGTGGAATCGAAGAGAAAGCGAATTCTCTATCTTCGGCATTGGATAGAGACGATCTTTTGCAGGCCGCCGTGTTGTTGCATGGGCTGATCGGCAACATGAGAGCGCAAGACGGCGTTGACGGGAAACTGGAGTTTTCCGCCCGAGTCCGGATTATTTCTTGGGGATTTGCTCTTCTCTTCATGGTGGCCCCCTGGTGCGGGCGCTCCTCACTGTTTTGATCAGCCTCAGAGTAGAGCCGCAGTGTACGCAAAGGAGGGATTGCGGTATTTCGTGGCAGGCGGGTTTTTCGGATTCCGACGGGATCAAGATTGCTGCCAGGAAGGAACCGGTTGCCAGAATATTTTGAATGAGCTTGAGCGTTTTTCGGTTTGAAGGACTCAGGAGGCCGTAATATCTGACTTTGTGAAAGCCGTCCGGGAGGACATGCTGGAGAAACCTTCGGATGAACTCCATCGGGGTAAGGGTCATTCGACGCAGGGTCCCTGAATCGGATTCCAGGTAACGGAAGGTAACTGATGTGTCTCAGACATGTTCGATGCGATTGTTGCAGAGGGCACCACGATAGACATACGGAGCAAGATACTTTAGTGCCGCATCCCCGGAGGCTACGGGTTTGGAATGGACAACCCATGGTTTTTTGATCGGCCGAACTGAGGAGGCCGAGTTCTTCAAGTCCATCCCTGATCTTGGCTCGGAATATCGTGGAAAGGGCCTTCACCGGGACGAAGAACTTTTTTGAGGAGGGGACCCACCTGTTATCCGATGACAGGGCGCCGCCGGCAAGGATGTAATGAACATGGGGATGATATGAGAGATCACGTCCCCATGTGTGCAAAACACCGATCAAGGGGATGCGGCCTCCCAGGTATTCGGGGTCTATAGCGAGTTTTTTCAAAGCCTCGGAAGATGCCGTGAAGAGTAGATCATAGATGAGTTTTTGATTGGACCGGGCAAGGTCGCGAAGTCCCGTGGGCAGGGTGAAGGTTATGAGGAAGTAGCTTTCCGAGAGCAGTAGGTCAATCTGAGTCTTGAGCCATAGATCGGTGCTGTCATTCCCACATTTGGGGCAGTGGCGGTTTTTGCAGGAGTGATAAGTATACCGGGTCTCCCCGCACTGATCGCAAAGATAGACATGGCCGCCCATAGACTCTGTGCGACAGTTTTCAATGTCCTCCATGGCCTAAATGGGAATGTGGCATGCGGTCGGCGAAGTTGGAGCGGTACTCCGGGCCATGGCGGTGAAAGATGTCCGCCAGCTCCGGCATGGGGCTTTCCGGTCGCTTAAAGGTTGTTCATGAGTTCGTTGATAGACCGGAAAGCCGCTTCGACCGTTTTGACAGTTAGATGCGTGTAAATGGATGTGGTGGTAGGAGTCCTGTGACCGAGGTAGTCCTGGATGAGCCTGAGGTTTACCCCTGCTTCCAGAAGATGGGTGGCATACGAGTGCCTTAGTGTGTGAACTCAGGCGTTCTTGTTAATATTGCTTTTTCTCAGTGCGTTTTTGAAAACGAACCATAGACTGGACCTCGATATAGGTTCGGGTTCTGTGGCGGTTGCCCGCGAGTTCTTATATTTTCTTATGCGTGCGGGGAAAATCCATGTGGGACACCGATGAGACTTCCATTGCTCGCGCATCAGTTGCAGGGTTCTCTCATGCAGCGGAACATAGCGGTCTTTATTCCCTTTGCCGCCACGTACATGGATAAGACCCCTTGAGCTGTCAATATCAGCCACCCTCAGGTGGGTTCCCTCCTGAAGTCTGAGGCCGCAGGAGTAAATGGTGGTAAGACATACCCGGTAGCGGAGCAAACGAATATTGGAAAGGATATGGCGCACTTCATCAGGGCTTAGAATAACGGGCAGCTTCTTTTCTCGCTCGGCCCGAATCAAATAGAGCACGGGCCAGTCTCGTTTGATTGTATTCTCGTAAAAGAACTTGATGCCGCACAGAGCAACGGTACTGGTGCTTCGGGACCACTTCTTTGCGTTTTTGAGATAGAGGAAGTAATCGCGAAGCTCTTCTTCGGTGATCTTGTCGGGGGATTTTCTAAAATGTTCGGCGAGTTGCTGTACGGCACGGACATACCTCTGCTGAGTAAGAATGGCCATTCCCCGCAGTTGAAGGTCTTCAATCATGCGTTTTCTCAGGTAAGTCATGGCACATACCTCCTTTAGGAAAGAGAATTTAAGGCACACCTTATCCTGTAAGGAGGTATACTATTCACCCCGGAGAAACCTTTCTATGGCTGCCGTTGAGGAGAGGTTGGTGTGGTTCGGAGGAGGGGCGAATGAAAAAGAATCGTAAAATTCCCGCTATCATTCTTCTTTTGGTTTCATTCTGGTTCAGCGATCTGCTTGCGGCAAAGTTCTTTCCAGACGATCTGAATATACCTGTCGGTATGAAACAATGGTTCGTGAAGTCAATCTCTGAATTCCTTAAATCTATGAAAGAGCAGCCTTTGTGGTCAGAGGCTAAAGACCGAAACAGGATTTCATATCGTTTTATCCTTAAACAAGGTTGGGCGTATAAAGATGTGGTGATGTTCAGGATCGACCAAGGTACCAAAAATAATTGGAGCCTCACTGTTAAGCAGACCGACCATTTCCCTTCCAAAGGAGATTTTAAAGCAACTCGAAAACGTTTATCAATAAAGGAAGTTAAAGGATTCCAGGAACTTTTCGCTCAGCTTCAATTTTGGGAATTACCTTCAGTCGGTGCGCCTCAGCACGAAGTATTGATGTTTAAAGATTATCCCCCTATTTGGATATTGGAAGCCGTTCATGATCGACGATACCAAGTGATAAGGCGAATTGCACCGAAAAATACATCTGCCTGGGGATCAGACCCTCAGATGTTAAAAATTTTTAAAGACCAAGGCTATCCAGATATTGATCGAGCCACCAGCGAAGAAATAAACAGGAAGCTCGTTGCGGTTGGGGAGTATCTGGTGAAGTTGTCCGGCTTGAAGCTGGAGTTGCATTGAAAGGAATCTCACACGGATCAAGGACTGAAAATATTCGAACTAGTCGGAAATAAGTACTGAATTGGACTCCAACTCTGGTTCCTTACGTTGGCGCGCGATGCGCTGCCGAAGGCTTAGTTCAATGATTAATCCCGTAAATTGTCCATATTGCGAAATTGCTTTCTAGGATTGGCGAGGATTTGCGCCCTGTTAAAAACACCGGAAACTGGACAAAAAAGCTAGCGACCAATGCGCACCTTCCCTTTTTGCTGCAACTTTGGTGCAGGTTCAAAACGCCCCTCACCCAGTCAATGTTGGCGCTCGGAGTCGGAGTCGGAGCTTCAAATCCTCTCCCGCCCTTCTCGAAAGCTTCGGTGTTGCACAAGTCGTGCAGTTGTCTGCAAACCCTTACTCCGTCTATATCTCTTCGGGTTCGATTCTCGCCCTGGGAATAGTTTTGTTTTGTCGTCTTTTGGTTGACACCCCAAGAGACATTGGGCATATTGACGCTTATGAGAGTTATCGCCGAAGAAATTGCGGTGTACCATGACGAGCGCGGCGAAGTGTTCGAGCCTCTAAACTTCGAGGCGCTCGCGTCGTAGCGCAATGTGCATATGGTGCTTACAGAGCTTGGCGGCATTCGCGGCAATCACAGGGACCGGTATGGTAAGCCGAGCATCAGAGTTATTAAAGAGATGGTGCAAGACTATTAGACCATTCAATCTATAGTTAGACTAGTTTCTATACACCGCAATAATCTTGCATGGAGGCCTTATGAGGAACATTGTGATTTATATATATCTTCTATTCATCTCCCTGCTTGTTATTGTTTTTAGAAATGATGTTTATTCCTCTGGTGGAGAGTACAATAGTATTGATAATTCGTGCTCTGCAGTTGTAAGCATTGAAGATCACACTGCATCTTTTATTTTCCCGATCGTAACTGACACAAAGTGGACATGGTATCGAGATACCACTAATGATAATAGCCTGGAATACTCATGGACCATATCCTTAGCGGACAGCGATTCCCCTATCTCTAATTTTGGAGCTTATCTGTTCAAATTTCCCGGATCGACACCACGGAATGGAACGCTGGAAGCTCTCATAATGAAAACTCAACATTCTATATTCGGTAGCTCTGGCAAAGTGGAGGACGATTTAAAGGTCAACGCGAAAGTCGAAGGCGATGCCGTTACTATTTATATTGACGACATAGATACGTACAATGTGTTATTTCACTCCAGACCTCCTTATGCTCGTTTTTATATTAGGTTACCCGATAGGGAATCGGTTTCATGTGATGCAAATATTGACTACTATTAGGGTGCA
>Ga0326728_10012432_pt1 | contig 18911 bp, 9 predicted proteins | sample MB3enrmetagenome_FD_207602 | JGI IMG/M metagenome (GOLD analysis project Ga0326728, IMG submission 207602) | Lab enriched peat soil microbial communities from McLean, Ithaca, NY, United States - MB31MN | ecosystem: Environmental > Terrestrial > Soil > Wetlands > Peat | place: USA: New York... | reverse complement strand
GAAAGGAAAAAACAGATCGTCGGAGTGATCCGGGGAACCACCAGGGTTGCCCCAACGACGGTCGCGAACGGCTTGGAAGTGAATATAACGTGACCAAACCTCAAAAAAGTCACAAACTCTCAGGATGGCGGCGTGGCTTCTTGGTTTCCGGGTGGGCGCCGGCGGACGCGCGAACAACTGCTTTGAAACTGATTTCTCTCCTTATGAACGAGGGGAATCAAGGAGGACGGTGGACGATGAATCCGAAGACACCAACAGGTGTGTTGGACATTCCGCGAGAATCGAACAAGCGGCAGCGCCAAATTCGCAGGATCATTTATTTGGTTGTGGGTGTCGTAGCCATCGCGTCGATCACCTACTTCCTCGCCCGCCTCAAGCCTGCGTCTCCCATCGTGGACAAAGCGACCATCTGGGTTGATACGGTTAAGCGGGGGCCAATGCAAATCCAGGTGAGGGCGGTGGGCACCTTGTTGCCGCAAACGAAAGGCGCCAAGGCGGCGTACAAAAGCACGAAGGCGCAACTGAAAATCCCTGAAGCGCAGGCCAAGGACGTGCAAATCGGCCCGTCGGCATCCATCGAGAGGCGCGATGGTATCGCTCCCGGCCATGTGGCGCGGGTTGACCCCGCCGCGGTGGAGGGCACCGTGACGGTCGACGTGAAACTGGATGGTCCGCTGCCCAAAGGTGCGCGCCCAGACCTCAGCGTGGACGGTACGATCGAGATCGATAACCTGAAGGACGCGATCTACGTGGGCCGTCCAGTTTTCGGCCAGCCTAATAGCACCGTAGGAATCTTCAGGCTCGATAAGGACGGCAAGGGCGCCAGCCTCGTGCAGGTGAAACTAGGCCGCGCTTCGGTGAATTCCATCGAAATCCTTGGCGGCATGCAGCCCGCCGACAAGGCGGTTCTCTCCGACATGGCGACATGGGGCTGATGGCTGACGGCTGAAAGCTGAGGGCTAATTGCTGACGCCTGAGAGCTTACTGTCCGAACTCGGGACGAGCTATCCCAAAATCGGACACCTTAGCAGGGAGGTTCGCCCGCTCTTCTCCCTAACCCTATGAAAATAAATGCCTCGATCAATAAACAGGTTGGCAGTCTTCTTGCCCTGAATACCCTCGGAGAATTCCTATGGACATCCCACGTGAATCTGCAAAGCGACAACGGCGAATACGCCGGATCATTTATTCCGTTGTAGGTCTATTAGCCATCGCCTCAATCACTTATGGACTTTCGCGCCTCAAGCCCGCTGCGCCCAGCGTGGATAAGGCGACGGTCTGGATTGACACGGTAAAGCGGGGGCCGATGCTGCTCGAAGTGCGAGGCTTGGGCACTTTGGTCCCGGAGGAGATCCTGTGGATTCCGGCCACCACGGACGGGCGGGTGGTGCGCCGGCTGGTTCTGCCGGGTGTGCCCTTGAAGGCTGATTCGGTCATCCTGGAACTGAAGAATCCCGAGTTGGAGCAAGCCGCTCTCGACGCCGAATGGCAACTGAAGGCCGCCGAGGCTGAGTACAACAGCCTGAAGGCGCAGCTTGACAGCCAACTTCTGGACCATAGGGCGGCAGCGGCCACGGTTCAGGCTGACTATCGCCAGGCGGTGCTCAATGCCGAAAAGGATGGAGCGCTGGCCAAAGCAGGTTTGGGAGCGGAACTGAACTCCAAGCTGTCAAAGGCCAAGGCGGACGAGTTGACCACCCGCAATCAGATTGAACAAGACCGGCTGAGCGTAAGCGCCGCTTCCGCCAAGGCCCAACTCGAAGCCCAGAAGGCCAAGGTCGAGCAACTGCGAGCTCTTTACGAGTTGAAGCGGGCACAACTGGACCGTCTCGAGGTGCGGGCGGGCGCGGAGGGGGTGCTGCAAGAGCTGCTGGTGGAAGTGGGTCAGCAGGTCACGATGGGCACGATCCTGGCCAAGATGGCCCAGCCGACCCGGCTGAAGGCGGAACTGAAGATTCCCGAGACCCAGGCGAAGGACGTTCAGATCGGGCTGCCCGCTTCCATCGACACGCGCAACGGGATGATTTCAGGCCATGTGATGCGGATTGACCCGGCGGTGCAAAACGGAACGGTCACGGTGGACGTCAAACTGGAGGGCGAGTTGCCGAAAGGGGCGCGTCCCGACTTGAGCGTGGAAGGCACCATCGAAATCGAGAACCTGAAGGACGTGATCTACGTAGGCCGGCCGGCCTTTGGCCAGCCCAACAGCACGGTGGGGATATTCAAGCTGGATGAGGAAGGCAACGGGGCGGGGCGGGTGCAGGTGAAGCTGGGGCGAAGTTCCGTCAGCACGATGGAGATACTGGAGGGACTCAAACCCGGGGACCGCGTAGTCCTTTCCGACATGTCCACCTGGGATGCGTTCAATCGGATACGGCTGAACTAAGCTGTCAACTATCAGCCGTCAGCTCTCAGTCGTCAGTTGTCAGTCGTCAGTTGAAGGGAAGAGGCTGGGAGGTAGGAGCTTGCTGATAGCTGAAAGCTGAAGGCTGACAGCTTGCTGGTAGCTGACGGCTGCCAGCTTGCGAACGGTTGAGGTGAATGATGGGTACCTTGCTTCACGACTTACGCTACGGCTTGCGCATGCTGGCGAAGAACCCCGGCTTTACCGCCGTGGCGGTGTTGACGCTGGCGCTCGGGATCGGGGCCAACACGGCGATTTTTACTGCCGCCAATGACTTCCTGCTGCGTCCCCTGCCCTTCAGCAACTCGGATCGTGTCGTCATGGTGAAGCGGTACTTCAAGAGTCTTCCGGAATCCGGAACGAACGATCCGCCCACCTTCAAATTTTGGCGGGAGCAAAACCATGTATTCGAAGACATGGCCGCCTGGAGCGTGATGAAAGGCTATTTCAACCTGACTGGGGCAGAGGGGCCCGAGCGCGTGCCCGCCCTACAAGTCACGGGCGAATTCTTTCGCGTACTCGGCGTCAAGCCTGCGCTGGGCCGCACTTTTTCGCCTGCTGAGGTTCTGCCGGGTGGCGATCGCGTAGCGGTCATCAGCCACTCGCTCTGGGAAACTCGATACGGCGGGAACTCGGGCATCCTCGGCAAGACGATCATCCTCGATGGCAAGGATTACGCCGTCGTTGGCGTGCTGCCCGCCGGTTTCCGTTTCTCCACGACGCCGGAGGAGGTCTGGACGCCGCTGCCGCTGGCTCAATACCTCGATGGAGGGCACGGCGGCGAGTTCCTAAACGTGATCGCGCTGTTGAAACCCGGTGTAACGCTGGCTCAGGCACAGGCAGACATAGAAGCAATTACCACACCTTGGGCCCGGCAGTTTTCCGATTGGGGGAATGGAGATCAATGGGTTGCGGTCGAGAGCGCGCGGGACCGGTACGCTCGGGACCTCCGTCCGGCTCTTCTGGTCCTTCTTGTGGCCGCGGCGCTGGTGCTGCTGATTGCCTGCTCCAACCTCGCGAATCTCCTGCTGGCTCGTGCCACGAGCCGGTATAAGGAAATTGCCATGCGCCGCGCGCTGGGCGCCAGCCGGGCACAGATTGTCCGGCAAATGCTGATCGAGAGTTCAGCGCTGGCGCTCCTGGGAGGGCCGGCAGGCCTGCTATTGGCTGTCGTGGGCACTCGCGTCTTCTATGCCGCTCTGCCTACTGGTTGGCAGCCGATCGCGCGTGGCGGGATCGACGTTAGGGTGCTGGCTTTTGCTTTGGTAGCCTTGCTTTTGACCGTGTTCCTGATCGGCATGGCGCCCGCTTGGCGCGCTACCGGATTTGACTTGAACGAAGGCCTCAAGGAGGGCCTGCGAAACCCACTCGCCGGCATGAGCAGGCGGTCGTTCCGAGCCGCGCTGGTGGTCGGTGAAGTTGCTCTTGCGGCCATGCTCTTGACTAGTGCGACTTTGCTCATCAAGAGTTTCGCCCGACTTTCCGCAGTGAACCTGGGCTTCGACTCCGAAAACGTGTTGACCGCTGAATTGGCGCGGACCAAAGGGGGGGAGGGTGCTTTCTATAACGACGTAGTCGAACGCCTTTCAGCCCTGCCCCAGGTGCGAGCGGCGGGAACCATCAACTTCAAACCTCTGTACGGCGGCCCTGCGTGGGGCCAGGACATCACCATTGAGGGTCGTCCGCCCCGCGCTCCCAACGACCTCATCTATGCGGGCCACCGGTGCGTGAGCCTCGGCTACTTCCGTGCCATGGGGATCCCGCTGCTCAAGGGCCGATCCTTCGCTGCCACCGACCAGGATAAGGACGTGGCCGTTATCAGTGAAACCATGGCGCGCCGCTACTGGCCCGTTGAGGATCCGGTTGGCAAGCGCTTTGGGGTCAACTGTGCAGGAGGACTGTGTCTTTGGAAATCCATTATCGGTGTGGTTGGCGACGTGAAGGAGGATGGCGCGACCGGAGAACCCGCCCCTTTGATGTACTTCCTGAACACGGTGCCCGAAATGACCCTGGTGGTTCGCGCCGCGCAGAAGCCCACCAACCTCGTCTCTGACGTTCGTGGCATCATCCGCTCTGTCGATCGAGATCAACCCATTGGCAGTATCCGGACCATGGAGAAGACGGTTTCCGAGTCTGTCGCGCCGCAGCGCCTCACGATGCTCATCGCAGGACTCTTCGCTGCGCTGGCGCTGCTTCTGGCCATGGTAGGTCTTTACGGGGTGATCTCTTATTCCGTTGCTCAACGAGGCCACGAGTTCGGCATCCGCATGGCGTTAGGAGCGGAACGGGGAGATATCCTGAAGCTCGTTGTGGGACAGGGATCCAAGTTGACATTTATGGGTGTGGCAATGGGGATCTTGGGTGCGCTTGGGCTGACACGATTTGTGTCGAGCCTCCTTTTTGGAGTGAAGCCCACCGATCCGCTCACCTTCCTCGCCGTAACGCTCATGCTGATTGCCGTCGCCCTTCTGGCCAGCTACATCCCCGCGCGCCGGGCGACCAAGGTCGATCCGTTGGTGGCGCTGCGGTATGAATAGTAAATGGTGAATAGCAGACTATGAACTGTAAGTTGCGAAACATGCCTGACAGTGCCTTTTCACCATTCACTATTCACTATTTGTAGGTTTGCAAAATATGAATGCACTCGTGCAAGACGTTCGCTACGGGATTCGCATGCTGGCGAAGAGTCCCGGCTTCACAGCCGTTGCGGTGCTGACGCTGGCGCTGGGGATCGGCGCAAACACGGCGATTTTCAGCGTGATGAATGCCGCCCTCGTCCGCCGCTTGCCGGTGCCCGACCCCGAACAGTTGGTTCGATTGCACACCACCGATCAGCCTCCCAACACGTCTCAGACTGGCTACAATGACACTTCCCTGACCGAACCTGTATTCGAACAACTCAGGCAGCAGCACAACGCATTCTCGGAACTGGTCGCCTACGTGCCGCTCAGCTTCAGGAAGGTGGCGGTGCGCTTTGGCAGCGAGCCTGAAGAGGCCAACGCCGACATGGTGAGCGGGAATTTTTTCTCCGGGCTGGGAGTCCGGGTGGCACGTGGCCGGGCATTCACCCTGGAAGAAGAAACCCGGCATACGCAAGTTGCCGTGCTGAGCTACGAGTATTGGACGCGGCGGTTCGACCGCAATCCCTCGGTGATTGGCCAGACGCTCTACGTAAAAGGAGTGCCGTTCACGATCATCGGGGTGGCTCCTAGAGAGTTCGGAGGAGTAGGGCAAGGCGAGCCTACCGACGTTTGGGTTCCCTTCCAAACCCGGGACGACTTAAAGCCGTGGGGGCGCTCGCCTGATAGCGGGGACAGTCTCTATGGATCTCCGACGTGGCTCTTCCTGTTGATGATCGGACGACTTCAGCCGGGCGTCAGCCAACAACAGGCGCTGGCGCAATTGAACCCCGTTTACCAGCGCACCCTGGTTGAAACAGGCGCTAAGCCAGACCCGAAAGCGAAGCCGGTGCAGCTTTTCTTCACGCCCGTCCGCGGCATTGAGAACCTGCGGGAGAATTACGAGAAACCACTCCTCGTGCTGATGGTGATGGTGGGCCTTGTGTTGGTGATCGCGTGCAGCAATGTGGCCATGCTCCTGGTGGCCAGGAACGCCGCGCGCCGGCAAGAGTTCAGCATCCGCGGCGCCTTGGGCGCAACCAGATTCCAGCTCTTTCGCCAGTTGCTCGCCGAAAGCCTGCTGCTGGTCACGGCGGGAACAGCGCTCGGCTGGATCTTCGCCACCTGGGCCACCGAGACCATGGTCGCTTGGGCGGGGCTGGACTTCAACGTGTCACCCGATCATAGGGTGTTGGCGTTCACCTTGATACTCTCGGCATTGGCGGCGCTGGTGTTCGGCTTGGCTCCCTTGCGTAATGCGCTGCGCTGCGCTCCGGAACTAGCGCTCAAGACTGCCGCCCCCAGTGCTAGGCGAGGCAAGGGTTATCGTCGCCGCGGGCAGGCGGTGGTCGCATTGCAAATTTCCCTCTGCCTGACGCTGCTGGTGGGCGCCAGCCTGCTGTTGCGCACGCTTCGAAATCTGGAAACTCTGGACCTGGGGCTAAACACGCAAGGGCTGCTTGTTTTCGGCATCACGCCGCCACAAGCACTCCACACAGACGCGGAGGTCGTGCACTTCTACCACTCGCTCATGGAGCGGCTCCGCGCTTTGCCCGGCGTGGAATCGGCTACTTTGATGGAAAACCGCATTGGGTCGGGGTGGAGCAACAACCTCGACGTGTATGTTGACGGAGCGAGCCCGCGCAGTGATATTTCTTCCTCCATGCGCTGTAACACCGTGGGGCCGGATTATTTCCACGTCCTGGGCACCCCGATCCTCCTCGGGCGCGACCTTACCGACGCTGATTCGGCTACTGCCCCTAAGGTGGCGATCATCAATCGGACCTTTGCTCAGCGGTATCTCGCCGGCCGCGAGCCCCTGGGGCACCACGTGGCCTTCGACAGAGGCTCCAAGGTTGACCAATACACCATCGTGGGAGTGGTTCAGGACAGTAAATACACGGGCGTCGAGGAAACGGCCAGGCCCATGGCCTATTTCCCCTACACGCAAATCGCCGGCACGGCAACGATGCACATTGAGTTGCGCACGGTCGGCTATCCGACGGCGCTGCTGCCCGTGGTCCGGCGCGCCGTAGCAGAGTTTGGGTCTGACCTGCCGCTGCTCGAGCCCATGACACAGCAGGAGCAGTTTGAGCGGTCGTTTACCGATGAGCGCTTGTCGGCGCGCCTGGCCATGTCCTTCGGATTGCTGGCCGCGCTGTTGGTTGCCACGGGACTCTACGGGACACTTTCGTACCGAGTGAGCCGGCGGACGGCAGAGATCGGGGTGCGATTGGCCCTGGGTGCACAGCGCCGGCAGGTGCTGTGGATGATCCTGCGCGAGAGTTTGGTAGCCAGCGTGGCGGGTCTTCTCCTTGGTCTCCCACTGGCCGTGGCGGGTGCGCGCGTGCTCCGGTTCATGCTGTTTGGACTCGGACCGGGCGATCCCCTGGCCTTCGCAGCAGCGATATTGGGCTTGGCTGCGGTGGTGCTGGCGGCGAGCTGGATTCCCGCCCGCCGGGCGACCAAGGTCGATCCCATGGTGGCGCTGCGGTATGAGTAAAGCAGTGGTTAGTGGCTAGTGGTTAGCGGCCAGGACCAACTTGCGGTGCGTGGAGGGACGATATGACCGGGAACGGTGAGATCAGGAGCTATCGGGACCTTCTTATGCCGCGTCTAGCCACCAACCACTAGCCACTAGCCACTTGTCTGTTCAGGAGGAAGACGGTGAACACTCTGCTCCAAGACTTGCGCTACGGCTTCCGCATGCTGGCGAAGAATCCCGGATTCACCGCCGTGGCCATGCTGACGCTGGCGCTCGGCATTGGCGCCAATACGGCGATCTTCAGTGTGGTCAACCCACTCCTGCTTCGGCCTCTTCCTTTTGGGGATCCTGGCAGGCTCATGGTGCTAAATGAAACTACCGAGCACCAGCCGCGAGTTTCGGTGGCATATCCAAATTTCCTTGACTGGAAGCAGCAGAACCAAGTGTTCGAGCAAATGGCGGCGTTTCAAGGCACGGACTTTACCCTGACCGGGCTCGACCACCCGGAGCAAGTTCCCGGAGCCAACGTCTCTGCCAACCTGCTCACAACGCTGGGAGTTAAGCCAGTATGGGGGCGGGATTTTCTCCCCGACGACGATAGGCAGGAGGCCACGCCTGTTGCCGTGGTCAGCTACGTATTCTGGCAGCAACGCTTCGGCGGCCGTCGAGATTTGACTGGAACGTTGCTGACCCTGAACGGACGGTCTTACGGAGTGATCGGGGTCCTCCCTCGGGAATTCAGGGTGCCAGACAAGGTGGACATCCTGGTGCCCATCGGGCTCGGGGCCAAACTTATGGAGCGCGGCAGCCACGACAATACCTACGTCATCGCGCGACTCAATCCTGGCGCGCGGCTGGATGAAGCGCGGATGCAAATGAACACCATCGCGCAACGGTTGGAGAAAGAGTATCCGATAACCAATACGGGTTATAGAGTGAGCGTAACCCCAATCGTCGAGGAATTTGTAGGTGAGGTCCGGCCGGCCCTTCTGGTGTTGTTCGGAGCGACGGGATTCGTGCTGCTCATCGCGTGCGCCAATGTGGCAGGCCTCCTGCTTTCACGGGCGGTGAGTCGCCGGAAAGAGATCGCCGTCCGCTCCGCCTTGGGCGCAGGCCGCTGGCGCGTGGCGCGGCAACTCCTGACCGAAAGCGTACTTCTCGGTTGCCTGGCGGGCGTCCTCAGTCTGGCCTTTGGCGTCTGGGGTGTGAATGCCATCCGGGCTGCGATCCCCGAAGAAGTGATGCAGGGCGTTGAATTTGGCATGGACCGCTGGGTGCTCGGGTTCACATTCCTCATTTCTATATTCACTGGAGTTGTATTTGGTTTGGCGCCCGCGTTGCACGCCGTAAGATCGGGCCTCACCGAAGCGCTCAAGGAAAGCGGCCGGGCTTCTACCACGGGCGGAAGCAGCCGGTTTTTGCGGAGTCTTTTCGTGGTTGCCGAGGTTTCGCTCTCGCTCGTTTTGCTTATTGGCGCCGGCCTGCTGGTCCGCAGCCTGCATAATCTCCTCAACGTCAACCCCGGCTTCCGGCCCCAGAATGTTCTCGAGGTCGGGTTGTCTCTAAATGGTCCGCAGTATTCGGATTCAAGCCGCGTCAAATCGTTCTGCCGACAGGTTCTGGAAAAAGTCCAATCGCTCCCGGGCGTGAAATCGGCGGCCATCGGCACCACATTGCCACTGACCAACGATCATGACCGAGGTGACATTTACATTCAGGGAACGCCCGTTCCTGCCTACGGGAAGTTTCCACATCCCGACTTCCATTACGTGAGCTCCGACTATATTCGAACTATGGGTATTCAGCTCGTGCGGGGTCGGGACCTGATGGAGTCGGACGATGAAAGGGCTCCTGAAGTGGCCCTGATCAGCCAGACCGCGGCGCGTCGTTTCTGGCCCAATCAGGATCCCATTGGCAAGCGCTTCATGCGGGGGCGGCCGGTCAAGGACGGCCCCTGGATCACGGTGGTGGGTATCGTCGGGGACACCAAGCAATATGGACTGGCCGCTGACACACGCACCGAGGTGTACCTCTCCTACTTGCAACATCCTAACAGCGAGGTCTTTCTTGTCGTCCGCAGCGCGGCTAATCCCGAGACTCTGGCGGCTTCCATTCGGAAAGCGGTCTGGGCTGTCGACAAAGAGCAGCCGCTTTCCGAATTTGGGACCATGGAACAAGTTGTGTCGGACTCGCTCCACAACCAGCGCGCCACCGCCGGCTTGCTCGCCCTGTTCGCCACGCTGGCTATGGTGCTGGCTGCCGTCGGGATCTACGGGGTGATGGGGTATTTGGTCAGTCAGCGCACGCATGAAATCGGTATCCGCATGGCGCTGGGGGCCGAGCGGCGCGACGTGCTGAGATTGGTGGTCGGGCACGGAATGGCTCTCACAATGATTGGCATGGCAATTGGGTTAGCCGGTGCCTTTGGAACGACTCGCGTTCTTTCCAGCTTGCTTTTTGGCGTCAGGCCGACCGACCTCGTGACGTTCGGGGGCGTCTCGATACTGCTGGCGGCTGTGGCGTTGCTGGCGAGTTACATTCCCGCGCGCCGGGCCACGAAGGTCGATCCGATAGTGGCGCTGCGTTATGAATAGTAAATTATGAATAGTAAATTGTAAAACAGGCTAGACGGCGGTATTTCACAATACTATTCACCATTCACTATTTGTCAGGTTCACACCCGCACGCGGAGAGAAACTATGAACGCACTCGTCCAAGACGTTCGCTACGGAATTCGCATGCTGGCGAAGAGTCCCGGCTTTACCGCCGTGGCGGTCTTGACGTTGGCGCTGGGCATCGGCGCGAACACGGCGATCTTTAGCATGATGAGCGGGGTTCTATTACGGCCGCTTCCGGTCAAAGATCCGGGACAGATCATTGTGTTGACGATCCGGCAAAAGGGCGGCCCTTGGTTGAGGGCGATTTCCTGTGCGGATTATCGCGACCTCCGCCATCAAACCTCCGAGGTGTTCTCCGGATTGTTCGGCTACATCCCCGGGATGGACGGGCTAAGCGTGAATGGCAAAGCGGACCGGATCATGACGAACTACGTCAGCGGGAACTTTTTTGCTGATCTGGGAATCAAGCCGGCCCTTGGCCGCCTCATCTTGCCGTCCGAGGGTGAGGTGGTGGGAGCCGATCCGGTGATGGTTCTCAGCCACGCTTACTGGAAAGAGCACTTTGGTGGTGATCCCGGCATTGTGGGCAGGAAGGTCTTGGTCAACAATTACCCCATAACGATTGCTGGGGTGGCACCGGAAGGATTCTTTGGCGTCAGTCCGTTCATCCACGTCCAAGCTTACTTGCCGCTCGGAATGGCGCTGCTGCACGGCCGTTCTGCGGGGGACCTGACCTCCAATCGCGACGCTCGATCCATGGCACTGCTGGGACGCTTGCGGCCCCGGGCGACCCTCCAACAGGCGCAAGCCTCGCTGGCGGTCGTGGCCCAGCGGCTCGCACGCGAATACCCGGAGACCGAACGTGACGTGAGTTTCTCGGCGTTTCCTGAACTTCGGGCAAGGCCGATTCCGGACGCTGAAAACTCCATCCTGTACCTTGCGGGGTTGTTCCTGGCCCTCGCGGCGTTGGTGCTTGTGCTGGCGTGCGTTAATGTGGCGAACATCTTTTTGGTGCGTGCCACGGTGCGCGAAACCGAGATGGCCATTCGCGCGGCGATGGGCGCTGCGCGCAGCCGTCTGGTCCGCCAGTTGCTCACGGAGAGCGTACTGCTGGCCCTCGGCGGCGGCTTGGCGGGAATTCTGCTCGGCGTCTGGGCCAGCTCTGCCCTCGGCTCACAGAATCTCCAGACCGACCTTCCTCTGCAATTTGATTTTGGATTTGATTGGCGGGTCTTCACCTATGGATTGGCTTGCGCGGCGATTACGGGATTCCTGGTCGGCATAGCTCCGGCTATTCGCGTGTCGCGGCGGGACTTGGGGGCTATCCTTCACGAAGGAGGCCGCGGCATGGTGGGCCACCGCCAGCGGTTGCGCAGCGCGCTGGTCGTGGTGCAGGTGGGTGGGTCCTTCATGTTGCTGATCATCGCAGGGCTCTTCGTTCGAAGCTTGGTTGCGGCGCAGCGAACCAATCTCGGCTTTGACCCCAGCCACGTCATCAACCTCAGCATGGACCCGCACGAAATTGGCTATAGCGAAGCCCAGAGCCGGGCGTTTTACAGGACCTTGCTGGATCGCGTTCGAGCCTTGCCCGGTGTGGAATCTGCGAGCACGGCTACGATGGTGCCATTCGGCTATGTAACCCGAGGCGATGCCCTCGCCATCGATGGGTACGAGACGCCTCCCGGACAACCGTCTCCCTCCGCGTTGTACAACACCGTCTCGCCCGATTATTTCAAAACGCTCCGGATTGCCGTCGTTCGCGGCCGAACCTTCACCGAGGCGGACACCGAGGACGCCCCCTACGTCGCCGTCGTGAACCAGACCATGGCGGCGCGCTTCTGGCCCAAGCAAGATCCGGTTGGCCAACGGTTCAAGATGCTGGGCGATCCGCAAGATGACCTGCAAGTAGTCGGCGTGGTCAAGAACGCCTATTACGAGGATGTCGCGGGCCCCGTGGACCCCTTCTTCTACGTCCCCAGCGCACAGCACTCCGAGCGTACACTCCAAACGCTGCAGGTGCGGATCGCCGGACCGCCGGAGTCGGCGCTCCCCGAGGTCCGTGGATTAGTTGAATCTTTGGCACCCGCTCTGCCGGTCTTCGACGTCCAGACCATGACGCAGGCGCTGAGCACTCTGAAGGGCCTTCTGATTTACCAACTCTGCGCGGGCTTGGCGGCGGCGCTCGGAATCCTGGGGCTGATTCTGGCGTTGGTCGGGGTTTATGGCGTTGTTGCCTATGCGGTAAGCCAACGCACCCACGAAATCGGCATTCGCACCGCCCTCGGGGCGCAACAGATCGACATCCTGAAAATGATCTTCAGGCAGGGATTGCTCATTGTCGGCACAGGTTTGTTTATCGGGCTGGTGGGCGCCTTTGCGGTCGCCCGCGTGGTAGGGGATTTTGTCACCGTAAGCCCCACAGACCCCGCCACGTATCTTACGGTGGCCACGGCCCTAACACTCGTCGCGCTGCTGGCCTGCTACATTCCCGCCCGCCGCGCGGCGAAGGTAGATCCGATGGAGGCGCTGCGGTACGAGTAAAGCAGTGATTAGTGGCTAGTGGTCAGCAGCAACCTGCGGTTTGTGGCGGAACGGCATGACCGGAAAGCGTGAGAGCAGGGGCTATCGCAATCTCCTGATGTGGCAGAAGGGCTGCAAGGGAAGCTCGTGGCGCCTCTAGCCACTAACCACTAGCCACTTGCCCGTTGAGGGAGAACACGATGAGCACTCTGCTTCACGACTTGCGCTACGGCTTACGAATGCTGGCGAAAAATCCCGGCTTTACCACCGTTGCGGTGTTGACGTTGGCGCTGGGCATCGGCGCGAACACAGCGATTTTCAGCGTGCTGAACGGGACACTGCTTCGCCCGCTGCCCTATCCTCGCCCGAACGAAATCGTCCAGGTAAACCTGGCGTGGAAGGACGGAGAGTTGAATGACACCCTGACCGGCCCCGAGTTTGAGTTCTATCGCGACCACAGCGGCGCGTTCGAGGCCGTGGCCGGGTTTCGGGGCGGTGGCGAGGTCGCAATCAAGCGGGGCAACACGACCGAATGGATTAGGTCTCTGCGGGTAACGGATGGCTTCTTCCAGGTGCTGGGCGTTCGTCCCGCGATCGGCCGTGGCATTCTGCGCGATGAGACCCGCCCCGGGGGCACTCAGGTTGCCATCTTGAGCGATTCCCTGTGGCGCAAGGTATTCGGAGCGGATCCCGCGGTCGTTGGCCGCCAGCTTGAAATGGATGATGCCGTCTACACGGTGGCGGGAGTGATGGCGCCCGGTTTCACATTCGTCGAGCAGCCTGCGGACGTTTTCATTCCATTGCAACTGGGGCGCGGCATTGAGGACACGGGGATGAACACGCGGGTGACCGCTCGCCTGAAGCCGGGAACCAGTTTCGCCCAGGCGCAAGCCAACATTGACGTGGTATTCGAGCAATTTCGCCGGCAGGGTTCAGCTCAGTCAGGGCAGGGGGGCATCCAGCTTGAGAGCTACCAGAATTGGCTGGCCGGCGACCTTCGCACGAGCCTGCTAGTGCTGTTCGGAGCGGTCGGCTTTCTGCTGCTGATCGCCTGCGCCAACGTCGCCAGCCTGATCATGGCGCGGACCAGCTCCCGTCAGCGGGAAATCTCGATTCGCTTGGCTCTCGGCGCTGAACGGTGGCAAATGCTCCAGCAGTTTCTGAGCGAGAGCCTGCTGATCGCCCTGATCGGCGGCGCGGCTGGGCTGCTTGCCGCTAGTTGGGCGCTGAAGGGCCTGGTTTCCTCGATTCCTTGGGACATTCCTTCCACCGCTCACGTTGAGCTGGACGGCCGCGTGCTCGGTTTCACCTTGCTGCTGGCCGCAGCCACCAGCCTCGTTTTCGGCTTCACATCCTATCGGCAGACCTCCAAGCTTGACCTGAATGCTTCCCTCAAGGAAGGCGGCACACGCGGAACAAGCAGCACGGCCCGGAACCGCATGCGCAGCGCACTGGTGGTAGGCGAGGCGGCGCTCTCCTTGATGCTGCTCGTGGGCGCTGGGCTGCTGATCGAGACCCTCTATCACCTGCACCAACAGAATCTGGGGTTCGACCCCCGTCATGTGTACACCATGGCCACTCCTTTCGCCCCGGTGGCCAAGCTCACCGCGCCGCAGATATGGAACTTCGAGCAGGAGGTGCTCCGCCGCATCAAGGGGGCGCCGGGCGTCGCTTCGGCCGCTGTAATCAGCAACCTGCCGCTCACAGGCCCAAATAACCTCCCGACCGAGCACGAGGGACACCCCGAGCACAGTATCGGTGGCATGGAGCAGCGGGCCGTCAGTCCGCAATATTTCCAGACGATGCGCATTCCCATCCTCCAGGGACGAAACTTCCAGGAAACGGATACAACCTTGTCGACTCCGGTGGCGATCGTGAGTGAAACAGTGGCGCGCGCGTGGTGGAAAGGTGGAAGCCCGATCGGAGATCGCATTGTGGTGGGCGAATATGGCGGGCGACAATATCCGGAGATCCTGGAAGCGCCCCGCGAGGTGGTCGGCGTGGTGGCGGATGTAAAGAACTTGGCGATAGACGAGGCCCAGCCAACTACTGTCTATGTGCCGGCCTCGCAGCTTTCCAGGCCGCCTGGTTCGACAGCGTGGGTGGTTCGCGCCAACGGGAATCCCGCTCTCAGTGCGGCGCTCCGCGGAGCCGTCGCGGCTGTGAACCCTGACCAGCGAGTGCTGAACGTGCAATCGATGTCAGATATCGTTGCTCGCTTCGTTGCCCGCCCAACTTTTAATGCGCTGCTGATGGGCATATTCGCCACCCTCGCCCTGGTCCTGACCTCCGTCGGGATTTATGGTGTGCTCAGCTTTCACGTGGCGCGGCGCACACAAGAGATCGGTATTCGCATTGCGCTTGGAGCAAGGCGAGCCAACGTGCTGCGCATGGTGGTGGCCGAGGGAGTGGTGCTGGTAACAATCGGGATTGGGATCGGGCTCGCCGGCGCGCTCGCCCTGAGCCGGTTCTTGTCGAGCCTGCTTTCCGGGGTTCGCGCCACCGATATTTCGACCTATGCTGCGGTTTCGGGAGTGCTTCTCGCGGTGGCGCTGCTGGCCAGCTACATCCCCGCCCGCCGCGCGACCAAGGTCGACCCGATGGTGGCGCTGCGGTACGAATGAATTATGAATGGTGAATTATGAATTGTGAATGCTTGACTACGACATACATGGAGAGTGTCTTTTGTTAATTCATAATTCACCATTCATAATTCAGAATTGGTTGACTGACAACTGACAACTGCTACTGACGCAAAGGAGATGCGAATGGACTCAAACTCGGAAGCTGAAGCTACCCCCCGGAACTCCCCGCAAGATAAATCGAACGGTTCCGGTCAAACTCTGATTCAACTGGAAGCTGTAACCAAAGTCTTTTACACCGACGAGGTGGAGACGCACGCCCTTTCCGGTATCCACCTGGAGATCAAGAAAGGCGAATACCTTTCCATTGGGGGTCCCTCGGGCTGCGGGAAATCCACCCTGCTTTCCATCTTGGGGCTGCTCGATTCACCCAGCGATGGCAAATACACTCTGAACGGAACGGGGGTTGAAGACCTCTCGTTATCGCAACGCACGCGGATTCGCAACCGGGAGATTGGTTTTATTTTCCAGGCCTTCAACCTGATCGGCGATCTGAACGTTTACGAGAATGTGGAATTGCCGTTGACCTACCGTGGCATGCCTTCGGCGGAGCGCAAACAACGCGTGCAAGAGGCGCTGGAGAGGGTGGGGATGGCGCACCGCATGAAGCACTATCCTTCCCAACTCTCTGGGGGTCAGCAGCAGCGTGTGGCGGTGGCGCGGGCGCTGGCGGGGAAGCCGTCGATTCTGCTGGCGGATGAGCCGACGGGGAACTTGGACTCGAAGAACGGGGAGGCGGTGATGGATCTGCTGCGGGAACTGCACCGCGAAGGCGCCACCATCTGCATGGTCACTCACGATCCGCGCTACGCGAAGTTCGCCGACCGCACGGTTCATCTCTTCGATGGGCAGATCGTGGAAGAAACCCAGTAATCGGCCGATCGGGTAATCGGGAGATCGGATGAACAAGATTCGACGACCCGTCTCACCAGTTGACTAGGGGCGCGGTTGACTTTTCCGTCACCCGATCTACCGATCACCCGATACGAGTGGGACGGGTGTTTGGTTTTTTGCTCACCCGATCACCCGATAGGAGAAAGACAATGAGCACTCTGCTTCACGATTTGCGCTACGGCTTACGCATGCTGGCGAAGAATCCCGGCTTTACGGCCGTGGCCGTGCTCACGTTGGCTTTAGGCGTGGGGGTGAGCGCCGCGATGTTCAGCGTCATCAACACCACGCTCTTGACTCCTTTGCCTTACAAGAACCCTGATCGTCTGGTTTGGTTTGGCACAAGGTATCCCGGATTCAACCACCCTATCCCGGTTTCGGGACCGGATTTTCTGGACTGGAAGAGTCAAAACAGCGTTTTTGAATACATGGCAGCCATCCAGACGGGTGGGTTTACTCTGACGGGTAAGGGCGAACCCGAAATCCTTTCCGGCGCGTTGGTGTCATCAAACTTCTTCAAGTTGTTCGACGAAAGGCCGGAGTGGGGTCGCGGCTTTGTGGAAGGAGAAGACCAACCGGGCCACGACCATGTTGCGGTTCTGAGTTACGATCTTTGGAAAAACCGATTTGGCTCCAACCCGAATGTGCTTGGCAGCAATCTCACGCTCGACAGGGAAAGTTACACCATCGTGGGCGTAGCGTCGCGGGGATTTGCCTACCCAAGTTGGGTGAAGTTTTGGTCGCCAATTGTCATCAACACCGACCACCATCCGCGAGGGAATCACTATCTGCGGGCGATAGGACGGTTGAAGCCCGGAGTGACTCTGTCAGGGGCGCAGGCGGAAATGAGTACCATCGCCCACCGCATTGCCGTCCAGTACCCCGAGTCGAACAAAGGTGTCGGAGTCCAGCTCATCCTGCTCAAAGAATGGCTCGTGCAATTCATTCGCCCCGCCTTGCTCGTCCTATTCGGCGCTGTAGGGTTTGTCCTGCTTATAGCTTGCGCCAATGTGGCTAACCTGTTGCTCGCCAAGGCCACGAAAAGACAAAAGGAAATAACCCTTCGTGCGGCGCTCGGCGCGGGTCGTTTCCGACTGATTCGCCAGTTCCTTACCGAGAGCCTTCTTTTGTCTTTCCTCTCGGGAGGGCTTGGGATCTTGGTGGCGGCGTGGAGCCTTGGCCTGCTCCGCGCGCTCAAACCGGACAGCATTCCTGATGTGAACAGCATTCATCTCGATTTGGACGTCCTTGGCTTTCTGCTTGCCATATCTTTTTTGGTTGGGATTGCCTTGGGCTTGGCGCCGGCTTTGCATGCTACCAGGCTGCACATTAACGAATCCCTGAAGGAATCAGGCGGGGCGGGCCTGGGCGGAACGGCTGGGGGAAATCTGCGCGGCGTTCTCGTGGTGGCGGAAATCGCTTTATCTCTCGTCCTACTGGTTGGCGCCGGTCTGATGATTCGCAGCTTTGCTCGGTTGCTCAGCATTGATCCCGGTTATAACGCGAACAACCTTTTGACGTTTCAGATTTCGCTTCCTGACAGTAAGTATCCGAAGAGTTCCCAAGTCTTCGCTTTTTATCGCGAGGCCCTCGATCGGATCAGCGCCTGCCCTGGGGTTCAATCTGTGGCCCTAAGTAATACTCTGCCGCCGTCCGGAACCGAGACTGACGGCCCCTTCTATGTGGAGGGCCACGAGCCGAGCAATCCTAACGAAGCTCCGGATACGATCTACGACCCCATCAGCCCCGGGTATTTCCAAACGCTGAAGACACCCCTCATTGAGGGCCGATACCTTACTGAGCAAGACAACTATGATAACTCGAGGGCCGTTGTCATTAACGAGACTATGGCCCGCGAATTCTTTGGCGGCCGAGGGGCTGTGGGGAAGCGGATGAAACCGGCCGCGTATGGCAGCATCAAGGATTGGTGGGAGGTCGTCGGGGTTGTAGCGGATCAGAGGTTCTTCGGGTGGGACAGCGACCTGTACCCGGCAACCTATTTCTCTTACGGCATGATGCCGGAAAGCAGCATGGCTTTCGTAGTCCGCACGAAAATCGATCCAATGTATGTGAGCTCTTCTGTGCGTCAAGCGATTTGGTCAATTGACAAGGACTTGCCTTTTACTCAAGTGCGCACGATGGACCAGCGGCTTTCACAATCATTCGCAGGGCGACGCTTTCACATGATCCTCCTGGGTGGTTTCGCAGCCCTGGCATTGATTCTGTCGCTGGTCGGAATCTATGGTGTCATGTCCTATTCTGTGGCCCAACGCACCCATGAGATCGGCATCCGCATAGCACTGGGAGCTGAACGGCGCCATGTGCTGAGCCTCGTTCTGGGGCAAGGATTGGTTCTGACCCTCATTGGAGCCGGCGCGGGACTGGCCGGCGCCTTCGCTCTCACACGTTTCTTGGCGAGTCTGTTATACGGCGTTCATCCGACCGATGCAGTCACGTTCGCGGTCGTTTCACTGTTGTTGACCGCGAGTGCAATTCTGGCTTGCTACATCCCGGCGCGCCGGGCGACGAAGGTCGATCCCATGGTGGCGCTGCGCTACGAATAGTGAATAGTGAATTATGAATAGTAAATTGCAAAGCGGACTCGAGTGTGACATTTCACAATTCACTATTTACCAGAACTGTCCGGTCATAAGTTGAATAGATCGAGTTGGTTAGAGAATGGCTCCGGTTCATTTCGGTAGTTTATTTGCGAAAAAGCCTGTAAAAGTGGCA
>Ga0326728_10012429_pt1 | contig 18914 bp, 14 predicted proteins | sample MB3enrmetagenome_FD_207602 | JGI IMG/M metagenome (GOLD analysis project Ga0326728, IMG submission 207602) | Lab enriched peat soil microbial communities from McLean, Ithaca, NY, United States - MB31MN | ecosystem: Environmental > Terrestrial > Soil > Wetlands > Peat | place: USA: New York... | reverse complement strand
TGTAGCTGAATACCACCTCTTGCTGCTCTTTTTTTCCACGCATACTTCGTTCTTACCAGATCAGCCTGTGGATATGCAGTTGTCTTCCCAGCTTCTGCCGAATATTTCAGCAGCCTGTTTAGCCCGGTGACCCGACGTCCACTTGGAAATGGCCTTTAGGCCCGGTGTGCTTGTTGCTTTGTGCTCTGCCCGCTGCCCGCCGATCTTCAGCCCCCGTAGCGGGCGGCATAGGGTAGCCCGAAACAGGTAGCGCGGGTGGCCTCGCCCGCGGGCCCCGTCTGCAATCGTAAGGTGCCGAGGCGCTCCGCTATGCCCTGCGCCTCTCGCCTCCGCATCTCTTCAAATTTCTGATTCTCTTTCCGAAGCCCGCGTAGCGGGCGTAAGAACACGGTTGCGGGCCGCATTTTGTGCGGCCCGCAACCCCTGGCCAGCCACAAAAACCCGTGCGCGGCTTGGCGCCTCGATTGTTCATGAGCTTTTGGGTCGAGGTGGCGCCCGCGTCCCGGCGTACCGGGACGCGAAGAATTTAGCCCACCAGCAGCGAGCGCCGGCGGCGCGAGCGCACTGGTGGGTATCGCGCAAAAAACGGTGCGCGCCCTGGAGGGGCGCGGAGAATTACCGCTGGGTCCCGCAACGCGGGACGTGAGCCGTGGGACCGAAACCCGTTCACGCCGCCGCACAGCGCCGAAATCTTTCCCCCGTCCTTTTCCTAACTACTAGCCCCCAGCTACTAGCTACTGCTGCTCGCTACTAGCTACTGCTCGCGACCCCCAGCTACTAACTACTGCCTCCTGATCGGCGTCCCGCCCGAATCCTGATCGCCTTCGGCCGCAATCCGCCGAACATATGAACGAGAAACTATTCGAACGAGGCGCGCCAGGTTTCGGCACGGAGATGGACTGCCGATTCCAGTGGCGGCGTAATCGTGAATATCCGAGGTTCGGTGGCAAACAGATGAACGCGGTAGATGCTCCATTGGCCGGGACGTTCAGCCGCAACTCCGCGCTCGTTTCGCGTCAGGAAAAAGGGCGTCCGGGCCGAGCCATTCGTCGTCTTCACCTCGATCAGCCGCTCTCGCCCATCCTCCGGACGAAAGGACAACACGTCATAGCCGGCTCCATCTCCGTCTTCGGCCGCAACCCAACGAATCCGCCGAGCGAGATCCTTGCACCCAGAATCTGAGAGCCGCCGCCACTCAAGGCGTACGACAAATTCTTCGCCTGCCTTGCCCAGACGACGGTTGCGGCGATCCCGTTCGACCGGATCGAACTTGCGGACCAGTTGGCGCAAGGCATCGGGGATCGATCTCTCAGCCAGGACGCGAGGAGGCGGTTCCACAAAAACACTCGCCGGCGAAATCGTCTTTTCCGGCGGCATCACGGCCGGCTGGAGCACCTTTGGATTTTGGCTCAAATACCGTTCGATGGCGCCGAAAATCGCGTTCTGGTAGTTCCTCTTTGGACGGTAACCGGCGATCCAAGGCAGGCCCAACTCGTCAAGAACCGCCGAAATGTTCTGGTGCTTGAACTCGACGGACCGATGCGTGCGCCCGATTTCGGCCATCAGCCGCCTGCTGTGTTGCAGCTTCACGTATGGCCGCCCGGCAACTTCGGCCTCGAGCATCGCGAAGTAATCCGCCACGATGGCGTCAAGTTCATCGTCCCGCCAATGCGTTCCGATCTTGGATTCGTCGGCCATGCTGTCTGCCTGCGAATTCACGAAACCGCGCTACGCTCTGCATAGGAGCTCAGCAGCACAATATCAAGAAACACAGCCCGCAGCGCCGCTGAATCTCAAAACTAGGTGCCGGGGTTTTCTATTGCCTTAGCCGACTGCAAGAGCGAAAATACGGGAAATCCAAGAACCACTCCTATTCTGCCTGACACTAAAAGGGGGGGCGCACATGAGAAACATAATCCAGTCGTGGGCTCCTTGGGTCCTTTCAGGAGCGACGGTGCTGTTTTCTGCCGCCGTATGGTGGACCCACCGCGAGCGGTTGAAACTCGATCTCTATAAGCGGCGGTTCGACATTTACAGCCGGACACTGGACCTCTACCATGCTTTTTCCGATTGGACGCCCAGCGAGACCGAAAAGAATTCAATGTCACTGAAGAATCCCTCGGAACTGCGCAAGGCGCAGCAAGCCTTTATTAAGGCAAGCAGAGAGGCGCAATTTCTATTCGACGACCCCGAACTGCAAAAGCACATTGCCCAGATTAGAGACGACTTTTTCCACCTCATTATCTATCGGCGTGACATCGCACCCCGATTGAAGGATCCGAAAGAAATAGCCGAGAACTATGAGAAGCTCTTCATTGAACCCTTGCATCGGATTGAGAATTCACTTAATCCGGATTCAAGCAACTCACTAGAGGAAAAGATGTCAAGGTATTTGGTGTATAAACGGCGAAGGTTTTCCGTGCTCCCTCGCTGACAATGGGTCATGCCACTGCGGGGTACGATGTCCCTGCCCCAGTCTCGAAGAAACCAGAGTCCTGAGGTTTAGACGTGGCATACCACAGGTCATCGCGTCCGGCCCTCCGGCGCCGCGGCCATCGACCCCGCCAACCGGCAACACTCGTCGGCGGCACAAAGAGCCCGGCACCCCGGATTTCGGCTGTGCCCGAGAGAACCCGCACACCTTGCGGGTCGCCGCAAACCGGGGCCGGGCCACCCGCCGAGTCGGAAGAGGATCCTAGCGTGTCAGCAGACACAAGCGACCGTGAGCAACGTTTGCCCCGGAGCACCCGCCTATAGACCGCCCGCGGTACGCAGAATCCTGTAACGGCGGACTTTAAAAAAGCGAAAGGTGGCGTATGATGGAGCTATGTCAGATGCTGCAACCCCGGCACCCTCTGTAACGGTTCCTGCCGCTTTGGTGATTCCCCCCAACCCCGGCGAGACGATTACGAGCGAGCTTACGGGCAACACCTACACGATGGGTGAAAGGATTGGCGAAGGCTTCTTCGGTCTTGTGTACAGTTGCGTGGACATTTGGACTAACCAGCTGGCAGTAAAGGTAATGAAAGGGACCGCCCCTTACGACGTAATCATGGCGGCGGCACAAGAAGAGTTCAGAAAGTTGACACTGCTGCGCCATCCGCACATCACATACGTATTCGACGCCTTTCACGTGGATGAGACTACCTACATTGTGACGGAGCGCTGTTATTGCCCTCTGTCTCGGCTGTTCGCGGATATAAAAGACTTTGATGGCAAGTTCTGGATAAGAGCTGTCGCACGCTGTTTGCTGCAAGCCGTTCACTACATCCACTCGAACGGTTATGTGCATCAGGATATTCACGTCAACAATGTGTTCGCCGCCTTTGCACGCGACGAGATACTCGACAACCGACCGGGGGCGCTAAATTTCAAGCTGGGCGACCTGGGGATTGCGAAACTGTTTGACGAAATAGATGCGACGAATACAAGGGCACTGTGGATGCTGCCACCGGAGGTGCTCGACACAAAAGAGTTCGGCCCGATGGACCACAGAACTGACATCTACCACTGCGGATTGTTGCTCCTGCACTTGCTAAACGGCGCTGAGATTAGGTTCACCAACGAAGAAATCCTTGCTGGCCAGCCGCGACAACTGGCGCTACGACTTCCCCCGCCCTGCAACTTTGCGCTCGAGAAAGCTCTGCGAAGGCATGTGGCCGCCCGGACAGCAAGCGCAATGGAACTATGGTGGGATCTGAACTCCCCTCCGGCCTTGCCAGCGCCAGCAGAACCGGAACAAATTGCCCTTCCGACGATGCCCTAGCCCACCCAGGACATTGAATCTGACGGGACGTTGAGCAGCTCCCGTCAGCATGGCCAATGTCTTCAGCGACGATGGCTCCCGCTCGGGCAGACGGCACGCTCCCAATGGAAATCACCACTCGCCGGAACAGAGCTGCCAATCCCCACTTCGCCGCCGGCATCCGCAATGCCGTACACACCGCCGGCGCCCCGCCGCGCCGCCCGGCCAGGACAGCAAATTTTTCTCTGAAAAACCTCTTGACAGGCGTTCGGCTTGTCTTTAATATTTAATCGTTATGTATCGTTATTTATAACGTTACATAGCAGTAGCTGGTAGCTAGGGACCGATGGCAGTAGCTGGTAGCTGGGGGCTAGTAGCTAGGGGCCGGTGCCCAAGGGGAGGCGCAATGCCGGAAGCCAATCGCCAACTGCGTTTCTTTCTGGCTGACGTGCCAGGCGCCTGCCCCGGCTCGCCGTGGGTGCCGTGGGCGGCCAAAGACCAACGACCAAAGACCAAAGACCTGCTTAAGAATGTTGGAGATGCCGCCCGCCAGGGCTTCCCCGGCCGGGCAAGATGCTCATTTTCAGGGGGCAAGGTGCTCATGAAAACGAGCAAGATGATCATGAAAAATCGCAAGGTGATCATGGTTTGAGGCAAGGTGATCATCAAAAACGGCAAGGTGGCCAACGGCAGTAGCTGGTAGCTAGGGGTTAGCAGCTAGGGGCCGAGCGCTACCTGCGGATTCCGGGGATCTCGATCACCACTCCGGCACGATTCCGATCAGGATCGGAGCGAGGCGACGCCGGAGAACTGATTGTGGAGAAAGTGATCGGAACCAGTCAAGCAGTAGCCGCGGCCCGGGTTCGGGGCGAAGCGCAGGCAGAGGCTTCCGGTCCGTTTTCGCATTAAGCGAGTTCGCCGGCCCCTGCCCCTGTCTCCTGAATTCTCAAATCTGTCCTGCCCACCTCTCTCCTGAAAATCCCGATTTTGTCCGGTCTCCTAACTCCTAACTCCTGAATTCTGAATTCTGTTCAGCCCCCCAAAAGAAAAAGTGGTTTTTCTTCTTGACAACGTAATCGTATCGTTATATAACGAGTATTGCTGTTGGGCGCCGCAGTCGCCCGGACTCACTCGCACCCGCGGAAGCGCCCAGGTTTTCGCTTCCGATTTGTGAGGCGAAGGTGTGTCTGCGTGTTGCGCTAAGCCCGAATGCCGGTCGCCTTCGACCGCAATACGCAGTAACCAGCAGCCAGGGCGGTTGCCGCCTTTGCGCCTCCCCCAGGGGAAGACGCGCCCTAAGGTTCATTGACAATTGAATAGGAAGCCCCAAGCCGCAAGCCGGATGCGGCCGGCAACAAACGCACACATGCGAATGTTGAGAACCTTACCGCCCCCGCTGGCTGACAGCTAATTGCTGACGGCTATCCAGCTTACTGCTTGCCCCTCTTTCGTGAAACGAAAAACCTGAAACGGGAAACGGTCGCTTTCCGGGAACGGGTGACGGTTCCCTCCGGCTTGGCGTTTGCCGCTCTTTCGTGAAACGAAAAACCTGAAACGGGAAACGGTCGCTTGCCGGTGACGGGAGACGGGTTACGGTTCCCTCCGGCTTGGCGCTTGCCGCTCTTTCGTGAAACGAAAAACCTGAAACGGGAAACGGTTGCTTTCCGGGAACGGGTGACGGTTCCCTCCGGCTTGTTGCTTGGTCCTTTTGGCTGCCCGCTGACCGCTGACGGCTATCCAGCTTACTGCTTGCCCCTCTTTCGTGAAACGAAAAACGTGAAACGGGAAACGGTCGCCGGCCGGTGACGGGAGACGGGTGACGGTTCCCTCCGGCTTGGCGTTTGCCGCTCTTTCGTGAAACGAAAAACCTGAAACGGGAAACGGTCGCTTGCCGGTGACGGGTGACGGTTCCATCCAGCTTACTGCTTGCCGCTCTTTCGTGAAACGAAAAACGTGAAACGTGAAACGGTCGCCGGCGGGACGCCGGCGACGCTCAGTCCGCCACTGCCGCTCTGCTGGCTTGGCTGGTATAGCGTGTCGCCCACATAATTTCGGTGGGAATGCGCTGTAACGGGACGACGGCTTCCAGGATATTGGCCTCGGCGCACGCCCGCGGCATGCCATAGACGGCGCACGATTGCTCATCCTGGCCCACGGTAAATCCGCCGCGGTCGTAGATGGCGGCCATGCCGCGCGCGCCATCGTTGCCCATGCCGGTCATGATCACTCCCATGGCCCGCGGGCCGCAAGCCTGCGCCACCGAGCCCATCATGACGTCCACCGAAGGCACATGCGAAGTGTCCGCGGGCGTCCGCGACAGGTGGACGGCCCATCTTCCGCCGCTCTGCGGGACCACCGTCGTCTGCCATCCCGCCGGGCCGATCAAGGCCACGCCCGGCTCCACTGCCGCCGCTTCCGAGGCCTCGCGCACGGTAATCCGGCTCATGCCGTGCAGCCGCTCCGCGAACGGTCCGGTAAATCCCACCGGCATGTGCTGGACAATCACCAGCCCCGCCGGCAGTTCCGCCGGCAGCATGGGAAGTATCTGCTGCAAGGCCTTCGGCCCGCCCGTGGAGACGCCAATCGCCACCACCTTGATGGCGATCTGCGCATGCCGGCGCGCCGAACTGGAGACCGCCGCGCCCGGGGCCGCGGAAGCCGCCAACGGATGCGCCACAAAGTGCCGCCGTTCTGCGGCATGCCTGATTTGGTCCACCAGCCGCTGGCGGATTTTCACAATGTCCAGGCTGGCATAGGAAAGCTGTTTGGGGATGCAGTCGAAAGCCCCCAGCTCGAAGGCGTCCAGGGTGGCGCACACCCCGTCCTGCGTAAGCGAGCTGACCATGATGACCGGCCGCGGCATCTCGGCCATGATCCGCTTCAAGGTCTCCAGCCCGTTCATGCGGGGCATTTCGATGTCCAGGGTCACCACGTCGGGATCGAGCTCGGCGATCAGCCGCAGGGTTTCCAGGCCGTCGCGGGCCGCGCCCACCACCTGCATCTGCGGATCGGACTGGATCATGCGCGTGAGCGCGGTGCGCATGAACGCGCTGTCGTCGGCCACCAGAACGCGAATTGCCGGACCGGCTGGCATAACTTATACCCGGAAGAGCACCGCCACCATCTTCTTCACTTCCGCGAAATACGTCTCCAGCTCGAAGGTGAAGCGCGCCAGGTCCAACTGGCGCAGGGCGGCATGCCTGCTGAGCAACACCTCCCAGGCCGGGTCTTGCAGCATGTCCACTTCCACCATCAGCGGATGGCCGTGCCCCAGCCCGCCCAGCTCGCAAAGCTGGTCGGAGAGGTGCACGATCGCCACCAGGTCGTCGTGGTCCTTAAAATCGTCGGTATGGTGGAAATGAATGACCTCGGCGGCTTCCTTGGGCAATCGCCATTCCTGCGCGGCCACGGCGCCGGTCTCGCAGTGGGTAAATCCATAAATCTCTTTTTCCGCGAGGTGCAGCGGGATGTTCTTCTCGCGGCTCAGCGCCAGGGCGGCTTGAAATTGCTGCGGAAACACTACCAGGCTCAGGATGAGCCCCAGATCGTGGAGCAAGCCGGTGAGGTGCGCTTTTTCCGGCTCCGGATGGTTGATCTTGCGGGCAAATTGCTGGCTCACCAGGGCGCACGCGAAGGAATGCTCCCAGAACACGGTGACATCGATCCCGTCCGCCGCCGTGCGGAACACGTCGATCATGCAGGCGGAAAGCAGGATGGCGTGCAGCCGCTGAATGCCCAGAGCGATCACCGCCCCGCGAATGGTGTTGACGGGTTTGGCCCGGCCGAACAGCGGCGAGTTGGCCATTTGCAGGCACTTGGCGGCCAGTGAGTTTTCACAGGCCACCATTTCCACCAGGGAACCGATCTTCACGTCTTCCGGCGGGCGGTTCAACTGATTCAGCAGCGGGCGTAGTATGGCCGGCACGATCGGCACCGAATCGAGGTTCCGGATGCGCTGGCGGACTTCGTCGAGATTGACGATTGCGTTCATCGGGTTCCCGCCTCCTGGTTCTGCTCGGGCTTACGATACGCCGTTGTCCCCGGGAAGTGCACCAGCCGAAAATCATCGTTAAATCCAAACAGCGATTCGGAATAGCCGAGGTAAAGATAGCCGCCGGGATTCAGGTTGTTGAAGAAGTGGGAAATCACCCGGCGTTTGGCCGCGCCTTCGAAGTAGATCAGCACGTTGCAGCAGAAGATGACGTCCATGGCTTTCATGAACACCATGCGGCTGTCGTCCAGCAGGTTGCAGCGGCTGAGGTTTACTTTGGCCTTGACCGTTTCGATAACTTCAAATTTTTCCGCCCGCGGGCGCATGTATTTCGTGCGCAACACCGGCGGCAGGTTGCGCAACGCATAATCGTCGTACACCGCGGCCTTGGCTTTCTCCAGGGAACGGTCGTTCAGGTCGGTGGCGATGATCTCGAACGAGCAGCCGCGCAGGAGATTGTTGCTTTCTTCCAGCATCAGCATGGCCAGCGTGTAAGGCTCCTCTCCGGTGGAGCAGCCGGCGCTCCAGATGCGCAAATTCTTGAAGGGCAGCCGCTGCTTGACCTGCAGGATTTGCGGCAGCACGACCTGGCGGAAGGCGGTCAGTTGCGGCTCGTTGCGGAAGAAGCACGTTTCTCCGATGGTGATCTCGTTCAGCAACTGGTGCAGTTCGCCGCCCCGGTCGGGAGAGGTGGTCAGGTACTGATAGTAATCGCGCAGCGAAGCCGTTCCCACGGCCTTCATGCGGCGCTCGCAGCGGTCGCGCAGGAAGTTGAGCCGCGAGTCCGCCTGGAAAATGCCCGCCACCTGATAGACCAGGTCGCGGATCCGCATCAGGTGCGCCGTGGTCACCGGATCGGCTGCCGGGGCCGGAGCAAACGCAAATTCCGCCATTACACCGCCACCTCAAATGCCCCTGCATGATGGTTCTGCGCCAGGCCCACCAGCCCGGCCGGGTCCACAATCAGCCGCACCCGTCCGTCGCCGCTGATGGTGGCGCCGGCGATTCCCGGAACATGGTGGAGACAGGAACCGAGCGACTTGATCACCGTCTGCTCCTGGCCCAGGAACTGGTCCACCGCCAGCGCGATGCGCTGCTCGCCGACGCCCAGGATCACCACCCGCATCATTTCGCCGCTGCTGTCGGGCAGGCCGAATAACCGCTCCAGGCGGCAGAACGGCAATACCCGCTCGCCGATCCGGATCACTTCCGAGCCATCCACGTCGTGCAAGTCCCGGCGCTGCGTATGGACGGTCTCCACCACCGAGTGCAGCGGCAAGGCATAGGTCTCATGCGCAATGCGCACCAGCAGCACGGGAATCACCGCCAGCGTAAGCGGCAACTGCAAAGTGAATACCGAGCCCGCTCCGGCATGGCTTTCGACCGTGATCGAGCCGTTCAGGCTCTTCAGGTTGGTGCGGACTACGTCCATGCCCACCCCGCGGCCGGAAATATTGTTGACCTTTTCCGCGGTGCTGAATCCGGGCAGGAAAATAAAATCCGTGATTTCGTGCGCCGGCATGGCGCGCAGCCGTTCCGGAGTTACCAGTCCTTTCTCCACCGCCTTTTTCCCCACCCGCTCCGAATCGATGCCGGCTCCGTCGTCGCTGACCGTGACCACGATGTGATCGCCCTTCTGGGCCGCCTCCAGGGTCACGGTGCCTTCCCGGGGCTTGCCTTTCGCTTCCCGCTCTTCCGGCGCTTCCACGCCGTGGTCGAGAGCGTTGCGCACCAGGTGGACCAGCGGATCGGCAATCTGCTCCACCATGGTCTTGTCCAGTTCGGTTTCGGCGCCGTGAATCACCAGTTTCACCTGCTTGCCGAGCGCATGCGCCAAATCGCGCACCACTCGCGGGAAACGGCGGAAGACATTGTCGATCGGTATCATGCGGGTGCGCAAGCTGGCGCCTTGCAGTTCGTCGGCCACGAAGCTGAGCCGCGCAATGGCGTCTCCCAGGGCATCGTCGAAGTCGCTTCCCCGCAGCCGTCCTTCGGCGTGCTGGCGGTTCAGTTCCGCGAGGCGGTTGCGTTGCAGCACCAGCTCTCCGACCAGGTTTACCAGCTCATCCAGCTTGACCGCGTCCACCCGCATATTGGTGATGCGTTGCGATTCCGCGGAGACGTTGCGGCCCGGGCTGGCGGGCCCGGAAACCGGCGCGCTGGACTCTTCACTGGCCCCGCCGGGCGCGGCGGCTTCTGCCGCGGGCGCTTCGGCGGCCGCTGCCGGCTCGCCGCTTCCGGGGCCGGCCTCGGGGGATGAAGCGTTATGCCCTGCGGCGGCCTCGGTCGCGGCGGGAAGCAGGCTGCGCAGCCGTGCCACCAGGTCGTCCAGGTCGTATACGGCCACGGCGTTCTGGGCAATATCGTTGATCATGACCCGCAGCCGGTCGAAGGACGCCAGCAGCGTGTCCACCGTCGCGCTGCCGGCCACGCTCTCGCCTTTGCGCAAGGAATTCAGTACATCCTCGGCGGCGTGCGAAATGGTCACCAACTGCTCGAAGCCCAGAAATCCCGCCGTGCCTTTGATGGTATGGACGGTGCGGAAGATGCGGTCCAAGGTTTCCCTGGCGTCGGGCGCCTGCTCGAGCGAGAGCAGGTCCTCATCCAGGTGTTGCAGCCCTTCCTGCGCCTCGGTCACAAACTCCTGGATCAGGGTTGGGTCATTCGCCAAGTCGTCGTTGCTGGTCATGGAATCACGCCTCAGCGGTTTCGCACTGCACGACCTCCGAACTGGTCATCAGCCGGTCGAGGTTCAACAACAGCAGCAGGCGGTCGTCCAGCCGGCCCACGCCGGCAATGTAGTCGCGTTCGACCTTGCCGATATGGGGCGGCGGCTCAACCGTGTCGCTGGGGATGCGCAGCACTTCCGAGACCGAGTCCACGACGAAGCCCAGCACCGAGCCGCTCACTTCGACCACAATGATGCGCGTGTTCTTGTCGTACGTCTGCTTCTCCAACCCGAACCAGCGCCGCAGTCCGATCACCGGAATCACTTTGCCGCGCAGGTTAATGACGCCTTCGACAAAATCGGGAAGATTGGGAACGCGCGTCAAATCCTGCACCCGGATGATTTCCTGCACTTTCAAAATCTCCAGGCCAAACTCCTCCGCGCCGATGCGGAAGCTGACGATCTGCAGCAAGCCTGTCTGAGCCGAGGTTTCCAGCACTGCCCGGGGCGTGCTCTCTACGGTTTTTTCGGCAACGTTCATCATTTTTTTCTTCTCCTAGAATTCTGGAGGCCGAACCATTCACCGGCCTCGGACAGAGCCGTTGGACATGCTGTTCCCCGCCGGCTGCGAAAATTCCCGCTGGGGAAAGCCTTGTTCACCGTGCTCTTGCCCTCCCGGGCCCCGGGGGAACGCGCCTCGGTGGCGCTGCTCCCCCAGGAGCCGGCCAAACCTATTAGGTCATTTCGGCAAAAGTTAACGGGTCCTTGAGAGGCGGCCGATTAATTTTGTTGGCGCCGCCCAAGCCGGATTTGATGAAACGATTCTTACCATTAGGCGCTTCTTATCCGGACCGCCGCCGGGCAGTTTTTGCCGGGCGATGAACCTTTTCTGCAAACTGCCGATGTAGATATTCAGGAGTGGGGTCTGCCCGGACAGGCCCACCCCGTTGGTGCGCCTATGATTCATCTCACACGGCTCAACCGGCAGCCGTTGATCGTCAACTCGGACCTGATCAAGTACGTGGAAAATTCGCCGGATACCCTGTTGACCTTGATTGGCGGAGACAAGATCGTGGTGCGCGAAGCTGCAGAAGAGGTCCTGGAACGCGTGCTCGCCTTCCGGCGGCGCGTGTTGGAGGGCTTGGTGCCGGCCGGCGTGATCAGCGACGGCAGTAATGCCGAATTGCTGGATGCCCACCGGGAGGAGAAGTAGGCAAGGAGCGGACGTGGACAAGAGCACCCTGGGCGGCCTGCTGTTGGCCGTGACCGGCATCATCGGAGGTTTGATGATCGAGGGCGGCAACCTTACTCAAATCTTGCAGCCCACGGCCGCGATGATCGTGTTTGGCGGCACCATCGGCGCGGTGATGGTGCAGTTTCCCCTGCCCGTGGTGATCGCCGGCTTCCGGCGCCTCGCCCACGTCTTTTTTGAACCCGAGCGCAATCCCAGCGCCGTAATCGAAGAGATGCTCCGCTATGCCCACAAGGCCCGGCGGGAAGGAATCGTCTCCCTCGATAACGATATCGGCGCGGTATCCGACCCTTTTCTTAAGAAATCGCTGATGCTGGCGGTGGACGGCACCGAAGCCCAGGAACTGCGCAGCATGATGGAACTGGAGATGGACAACCTCTCCGAACATGAGGAGAAAATTCCTCAGGTTTTTGAGTCGGCCGGCGGCTTCGCCCCCACCATCGGCATCATCGGCGCCGTCCTCGGCCTCATCCAGGTGATGCAACACCTGGATAAGATCGATGAAGTGGGCCGCGGCATCGCTGTGGCTTTTGTGGCCACTATTTACGGCGTCGGTTCCGCCAACCTCTTCTTTTTGCCGGCGGCCGGCAAACTCAAAATCCGTATTCGCGAAGAACAGGTGACCCGCCAGATGATGCTGGAAGGCGTGGTCTCCATTCTTGAGGGCATGAATCCCCGCATGCTGGAAAACAAGCTCCTCGGTTTCATCGCCAGCAAGGAAGAGAGCACCCCGGAAAAGCCGGCCGAGAGTGAACCGCAATGAGCCGCAAGAAAAAACATGCGGCCCATGCCAATCATGAGCGCTGGCTGGTGTCTTACGCCGACTTCATCACCTTGCTCTTTGCCTTCTTCGTGGTGATGTACGCCTCCTCGCAGGTGGATAAGCGCAAAATCGGAAGATTGGCGGCCGCCATTCAGACCGCATTCCAACAGCTCGGGGTATTTCAAAGCACTGCCGGAGTGGTTCCCGTGGCCGCCTCCAACACGGAAACGCCCGACAGCGCCGATGGCGCCCCGGGCATGGCACAGACCACGCTGGGCCGGGTCGCGCCTCCCTTGGCGCCCGATGACCTCAACCGCACCGGCGCCGGCGACATGAAGAAGTTGATGACTGACCTGCAGAAGCTCCTGGTGGTGGAAATCAAGAAGCAGGAGGTCACCGTACGGCAAACGCCCGACGGGGTGGTTTTGAGCCTGCAGGAAGTGGGGTTTTACGACTCGGGTTCCGATGTCCTGCGCCCCGGGGCGGAGGCGGTTTTGGACCGCTTGGTCGGCGTGCTGACCGAGCGCGGGAACCGGCTTCGGATCGAGGGCCATACTGACAATGTGCCCATCCATAACGCGCGATTTTCTTCGAACTGGGAACTCTCCACCGCCCGGGCCACGGGGTTGGTCCGCCTGTTCATGAATCGATACTCGGTCTTGCCGCAACGGCTCTCCGCCGCCGGTTATGCCGAGTATCATCCCGTTGCCGACAACACTACCTCCGAGGGCCGTGCGCTCAACCGGCGGGTCGATATCGTGATTCTCCCGCCCGATCTGTATTCGGCTGCCGCCGCACAGTCACAAACCGGCGGCCCTCCTGGCATCGCTGGCGGCCCTCCCGGCATTACCACCAAGCCTCCGCCTCATTAATAAGGTTTCAAGATCCGGCGGTTGTATTGTGAAGACCAACGTCCATCCGATCGCCCAACCCTAAGCCCGGTCCTTGGAAACCGGCTGGTAGCTCGAAGCCTTCAGCCCTCCTAACCTTTAGACTTTGAAGCCTCGTTTTGGCAGTACAGGTGCTCTCACATCGCCCCGGCGGCGGCAATTACTGGATTGCCCCCGCGCGCCCGGCAATTTTTGCCGGGTACGCAGGCGCAAGTTGCCGCCGGTGCGAAGAGGCGATGAACTACAACCAGAAGCACGCGCAAGGACTTACCCGCTACCGCCGCGGTCAAGCGGCAGAAGCGGCGCGGTTGTTTGCCGAAGCGCTGGCGGAAAAAGAAACTAGCGAGTGCTGGAACGACTGGGCCACTGCCCAGCTTGCGGGCAAGGCAATCCTGGAGGCCGAAACCGGGTACGCACGGGCGGTCGCCTTGGACCCCGGCAACCAGGAGGCGCGGCTCAACCTCGCGGTTCTGTACGCCGCTCATGGCCGCCTGGCGGAAGCTCTCCCGCTGCTGCGTCTTGGCCTGGACAAAACCTCCCCTGCCCAAGCAACTGAAATTCAACGCCTCATTCGCAAATGCCAGGATGAAACTCATCCTCACGACGATCCGGAATGGCTGTCCGAATACTTGAACCGGTTCGCCGGGCCGGACCCAGAAGCCCAGGAAGCGCTCGAAGCGCGCCGCAACCGCTATCTTGCCATCTTGCACCTGTTGCCGCGCAGCCACACCAAAGAGCGCCTGCTCGAAATCAGCGCCGCCTCTCATCGCCTGGCCCCCGCATTAAAGGAAATTAAGGGTTATGACGTGGTCTGCGCCGGTCATGGGGAGCGCCCGGCATTACGGGAGTACCGTATTAGCGACCGCACTTGCGCCCAGGAGTATGTTTTCCCGCTTCACCAGTTTGACGTGGAATCCGCTCCCTGGCCGCTCGAAGACGGGGCCTTTGACGTCATCCTCTGTTGCGAAACTCTCGAACGGCTGTCGCGCGATCCCATGCAGGCGTTCCAGGAAATCAACCGCGCGCTCAAAACCGGCGGCCTTTTGTTGCTGGCCACTCCCAATATCGCCAGCGCGGCCGGCGTGGCCAGCGCCTTGCGCGGAGAAAGCCCTTACGTCTTTGGGCAATATGTGCCCGGCGGAAACAGCTATGACCGCCACAACCGGGAATACACCCCGGCGGAATTGGAACGCCTTCTGCCGGCGGCTGGCTTCGGCGGCCTTTGCTTGCGCACCACCAGCCGCCCCGCTTCCGGCCAAGGCGATGCCCTGCGCCATTTGCTGGGTCTGGGAATGCCGGTCAGACACCGAGGCGACGAAATTCTGGCTTTGGCGAGAAAACAGGATTGCGTGCAGGAACGGTTCCCGGCGCAGCTCTATTGTCCCGCCCTGCCGCGGGAAACCGGCGCCCCGCCGCCCGTGGTGGCGCCCGTGCCGGAACGCATACTGATCGTTCATGAGGAACTGCCTCGGCCTGAGGACAACGGCGCGCGGGAACTGAACGCGCTACGGGCCCTGCGCAGCCTGGGCCATCCCGTAACCTATGTGGCGCGAAGCGCGGCGCATCGCGATCTTTCCGAACCCGCGCTTCGTGAGTTGGGCATCGAGGTGTACGCCGGCGATGCCGGCAACCTGCGCGCAACGGGCATCGATGAGCCTCCCTCGAACTGGCAGTTTAAGGAGGTCGTGCGCGCCGGCCGCTTTGACATTGCAGTTTTGTTTCACTCCTTCCGTTCCGGCATTTCCATTCCGGAACAATATCTCAACGAAGTCCGCCAGGCTTCGCCGGCCACAAAGGTGGTGGTCTTCACCGAAGAACACCACGCCGAACGCGAGTTTCGCTTGGCGGAAGTCAGCGGCTTGCTATCCGATGAAGAGCGGGCTGCCGGCTTCGAACTGCGCGAACTGGAGTGCTACCGCTTAGCCGACCTGGTGCTGATTCCGGATGAGGAAAACCGGCAGCGTCTGCGGAAATTGGACTCCACCCTGAACCTCGAGCTGGTGCCCGGCGCTCTCTCGCAGCTTGAAGACCTGCGGCAAAGGTTGCGCGCGGTCGAACCTCGTCAGGAGCCGCCCTATAAGTGGTCCATGCGCCGGGTGGAAGAATTCGATCCGCGCACGGAGGGCCATGCCGCCACTTGCGCCATCCAGTGCATCGAACTCCGCACCGGGGCCTACGCCGAACAGGCCGAGCGCCTGCTGGCCGCCGGCGACCCCGCGGAAGCCTGCGAACAGTTGCGGCACATTTTTTCGTTCCTGCGTGGTCCTTTGCCGCGCCACCCCTTCTTTGCGCACGTGTTCCTGCTGTTGGAACGGTGTTATCGCGCTCTGGGCGAAGACGAGCACGCGGCGCGCTGCGCCAACGAAGCCCGCCGGTTTATTCCCGAGCTGGATCCGGCGCTCGACCCCCGTAACACGGTGCACAACAAGATCGGCCACATTCCCCAGATTTCCGTGATCGTGCCCACGCATAACCGCCCCCAGGTACTCGAGCAGTGTTTGGCCGCGCTGGAAGAACAGTCGCTGAACCCCAGCCAGTTCGAGGTGATCGTGGTGGATGATGGTTCCACCGCCAGCACCGGCGACGTCCTCCGCCGGGCAAAGCCGAAATTTGCGCTGGAATACATCCGCCAGGCGAACGCGGGCGCCGGCGCCGCCCGGCGCAAGGGGGTACAGCGCGCCCGCGGTCAGTATGTGCTGTTGCTGGACGACGACATGATCGCCCATCCGCGGCTGTTGGCGGAGCATTTGCGGGCGCAGGCGCGCGGGAAATCCAAGATAGCCGTGCTGGGCAGCGTTCAGTATCCCGAAGAGGCGCGGCGGCGGGCCTTGACGCAATATCTGGCGACTCAAGGCTTTATGGTCCCGCAATACGCCATGCGCGACGGCTGCGAATACGAGTGCGCCCGCCTGCGTGCGGGAAACGTGAGCGTCCCCAGGGGTGTGCTGGTGGCGGCAGGCTCCTTGGAACCGAAACTGCGGGTGGCCGAAGATCTGGAATTGGGCCTGCGCCTCGACCAACGCGGTCTCCGGCTGCTTTTCCATTCCGCGGCGCAGGCCTGCCATCGGCATCTCGATGTCACGGCCGCGGATATGGTGCAGCGGGCACGGACCTATGGCCCCGCCTACTTGTGGATTTTGCGCAAGCACCCCCACCTGCGGTCGCAAATCCCCGTGGCCTTGGACGATATGGGGTCCGCCGCCCTGGGAAAGATTGCCGACTATCTGGACGCCTCGCGCTCGGAGGTGGAAGCCGCCGTGCAAGCCATGGCCGAGTACGACGAAGCGGATTTTTCGTTGTTTTACAGCATGGAAGTCGAAGGCCGGCCGGCAGCCGCCATCGTGCTGGAAATGTTTTCGCAGGCCTTGCCCGGCGTTCACTGGTTCTATTTGTACGAAAGCCTGTTACAGGCTTGGCGCACCGAGACTGGTACTTTAGGCCCCGCCGGTACGGAGCTGGCGGCTACCGCGGTGCTGTGAGACACCCATGAAACCCCGAGTGGCGCTTTCGATGATTGTTCGCGACGCGGAGAAGGACCTTCCGCGCTGCCTGGAGAGCGTCCGCGGAGTGGTGGATGAAATCGTTATCGCCGACACCGGCTCCTCGGATAACACCCGCGCCATCGCAAAGGCCCACCAGGCCCGGCTGCTCTCCATCGCCTGGGAAAACGACTTCTCCCAAGCCCGGAACCAGTCCCTCGCAGCCGTCACCGCCGATTGGGTGCTGATGCTGGATGCGGATGAGCAACTGGATCCGGCGGCGCACGAGAGCATCCCCACCCTGGTTCTCCGTTCCGGCGTCAGCGGATACATGGTGACCATACGCAATTACGTCAACGACCTGCACGAACGCGTATGGGACAAGCCCGCCAAAGTCAATGACTCCACCCTGGAGAGTGCCCAGGCCTATCCCGCTTACCTGGAGCACGAGAACGTGCGCCTCTTCCGCCGCGACCCGCGCATTGCGTTCCTCGGCCGCGTTCACGAAACCGTCGGTCATTCCATTCAGGAAATGGGCGGCAGGCTGGAAAAAGCGGATTTTTGCATCCATCACTTCGGCCTGACGGCCGGGCCGGAGGAGCGTACCCGCAAGAACCAGTTCTACCGCGAGCTGGGCCGGCGCAAGATCGCGGAAAGGCCGGGAGACGCCCAGGCGCACTTCGAACTGGGGTTGATGGAATTCGATAATTTTCACGACTTTGAAGAAGCGTTGCGCTGCTTTCACCGCGGCTGCGAGCTGAATCCTAAACTGACCGTCAGTTGGTTGTTTGCCGCCTTGGCCTGCCTGCAGATGAGAAAATATGCCGCCGCGCTCACTTACATTCGCGGCGCGCAGATGCAGGGATATTGCACTCCTCTGGTCCTGGAGACGGAAGGGGACGCCCACTATAACCTGGGAAACTATCCGGAGGCGCTTAAGGTTTATCGCCGCGCCCATGAGGCGGACCCCGCCTCGGGCGGCCTGCAAAGCAAGCTGGCCATGGCCGAGCTGCGAACCGGCGAGACGGATACGGCCTTGCGCCGCCTGCGGCGCGCGCTCCGCGAAGAAGGACACAATCCCGAAATTCATGACCGGCTGGTTCTCGCTTTGACGTTCACCGGACACCTCAGCGAGGCCGCCGAAGCCGCGGAGGCCAAACTCGCCACGGTAGAGCCCGACGTGACCTCCTTTATGCGGGCCGCCAGCATCCGCGCCAAACTACAGGAATGGCGGAAAGCCCAGGCCAGCGTTGTCGCCGGCCTGCAAAAGTTTCCTCAGTCGGGGCGCTTGCGGTATGCGCTCTCGGAAATACAGGCGTCAACTGGTCAAGGCAGCAACGGTCCACCTTGATCTTTAGGGCCGCGCCCTCGTGGCGGCGGCGAAAACATAGAGCGGACGCGAGTTTTCACGTCCAGGGAAGGCTGAACAATTTAGATAACCGCGGGACAAGCGTCAGGGAAAAGGGCCTGAAATCAAGGTTCCCGGCGCGGCCAAGCGAAATAAAGGAGTACGACCATGGCACTCAGCATACTCAACAACATCCCCTCGATGGTAGCCGAGAACCAGTTAAGCATTACGCAGTCGAACCTGCAAAGCACGTTGTATCAACTGGCATCCGGTTCGCGCATCAACAGCGGCGCCGACGACGCCGCCGGCTTGGCCATTGCCGATGGTCTGCAAGCCAACATTACCGCCCTGACGCAGTCGGAGGCCAACGCCAATGATGGTGTCGGTCAACTGCAGGTGGCCGATGGCGCACTATCCCAGGTGACCTCGCTGCTCAACCGCGCGGTCACGCTGGCCACCGAATCCGCCACCGGCACGGTCAGCGACGCGCAGCGCAGCGCCCTGGATACGGAGTTCTCCTCCATCAAGGCGGAACTCGATAATATCGGGCAAAATACCATGTTCAACGGCACTTCGGTGTTCAGCGGAGGGACAACCTCGATCTTTATGAGTGACGGGAGCACGAGCAGTTCGATCACCGTCACCATGGACATCTTGGGACAGGGCAGCATCGGAGCGAATGCCGTCAGCCTCCAAAATGACGACTTGATGACCGCAGCGGATGCGGCCAGCGCCCTGAGCGACATTACCAATGCCATTGCCTCGGTCGCGCAGGAGC
>Ga0326728_10012428_pt1 | contig 18920 bp, 10 predicted proteins | sample MB3enrmetagenome_FD_207602 | JGI IMG/M metagenome (GOLD analysis project Ga0326728, IMG submission 207602) | Lab enriched peat soil microbial communities from McLean, Ithaca, NY, United States - MB31MN | ecosystem: Environmental > Terrestrial > Soil > Wetlands > Peat | place: USA: New York... | reverse complement strand
ACTTATGCCTCAATGGATCCGAGCGTTCAGGGTAACAATAAGGCGCTCGGCCAACTCATCAGCAAGGCGATCGCGGACCAAATGCAGATCGTCCGTTCCACCCACCCCGACGCCCAGTTCATCACCAGCCTCTGGATGGAAGGGGCAAGACTGGTGCAACAAGGCGACCTTACCATTCCCTCCGAAGTCAGCACCGTCTGGGCTGATGACGGTTACGGCTACCTTCAGGACAAGGGCCAAGTGACGAAGGGGCAGGGCGCTTACTATCATGTGGCGGTGATGAATGGACGCGCCAATCAGCTCACCGAGATGGTTCCGGTCGAGCGTATTTTTTCCGAGTTGGGTCGATACATCAAGGCCGGGGCTACGCAATATGTGCTTCTCAATACCAGCGACATACGTCCGGTCCCATTGACCATTCGAGCCGTGATGGATACCGCATGGAAGGGTCCGCCCTCCGGCGGACCGGAAGCCGCTGACGACTATATTCGAGGCTGGGCGCGCGCCGAGTTTGGCGCACCGGCGGCTCTTAAGGTTGCGGAGGTTTATAAGGAATACTTCCGTGCGCCAGCGCATTTTCGTGAACCCGCGCGCGAGTACGGCGACCAACTTTATCATACGGAAGCCCGGCGGATGATGCTGACCTACATGATTGCTCCCCCACTCTATGGCCTGCCCAGTCAGTCGCCCAAGTGGATTCCACCCCACATCTTCGGGTATGGCGCGTACGAGAAGCAAACAGACAGCGGGTGGCTGGGGGAGACCGTCCAGCAGGAGATTGTGCAATGCGGTGATGCCCAACCTCGATGGGATGCGGTGTGGAAAAAGGCCCTCGAAGCCGAGCCGCTCGTAGCCATGGAGCGCCGGCCCTTTTACCGCGCCCACGTCCTGGCCATGGTTGCCATCAATCGCGAGAGCAACCGGATGCTCCTCGAAGTTGCCAAGGCCATCCAGCAAGCTCAAAGCGGGGAGAGCAGCGAGGCTCGCCAGGAGGCGACGCTGGCTCTTCAGGCACTCGATGAGATCAACAGGGCAGAGACGGCAGCCGAATACGGCAAATGGAAAAACTGGTACAGGGGAGACTGGCTGACCGGGGTTTACCGCACCCGCCAGATGCTTGAAATCTTCTCACAATTCCTCAGCGATCACCTTTCTCATTTGCCCCCGCCGGTCTTCTGGGATGGCTGGGAAGCCTACTACCACATCACGCATTACCAGGGTGACCGGTCGGCAGACGTCAATTGAGCCGCGCCATTTGAGATTTCATTTTTTAGATCGCGGCACGTTCCAAGCCGCCGAAGGGGCGGGTCGGTAAGCAGCAAGAAAAGCTCGGGGGGCGGACCGTCTTTGCGATGGAGTCATCGCCAGGGAGTCCGCCCCCGAAAGGGAAGGGTGCCACAGGAGCTTCATTTCCCAGCGGCGATCACGGGAACACGCTGGAAAAGCACAGGCTGTTGAGCCAGGATCTGACGCTCGGCCTTGGGGGGACTGTACTCGAGAACCACCCCCGCCTCTGCCAGTTGCAAGGCTCGGATGCGGTAGCTTCCCGCGCTGGGCACCGCGATCAACGCGCTGGAACCCGCCACCTCACCCCTGGCCGTACTGCTGGTCAGGATGAAGGCCTTGCCCTGCAGGCCTTGACTCACCAAAACCATGCGAGGCGCCTGGTTGGGGTCGACGCGGAATGTGTAATCGCCAGCCGGCAGAACCGCCTTACCCCAACGTGCTTCGAAGGGCAGCGTGAATTTGCCTTCGTACTCTTGCGCACTAGCCAGGCTGGCGCTGAGTGCGGCCGCCAGCACCGCCAGGAGCAGGATTCTCACGGACTTTAGACTTCGGGTCGACTTCATAACTCACCTCCAAGTTGAATGTGGCGATTGCCGCAGGGGCATCTTTCCGCCTTCACTTGTATAAGCGAGAACCGGGGGCAAAAACTGTAAAGGCCGGACAAAGATTTTTTGCCTGCCCAGGGGGTGGAATCCTAATTTGGCCTGGGAGCGCGGGCGTCTCGCCCGCTCTTCCCTCCCTCCCGCGGGGGCCGCTGCAATGGCGGTCCAATTTCAGGTTGCGGTCAAGAGCGGGCGAGACGCCCGCGCTCCCACGGGTGTGATAAGATTCAAGTGAATACGGTTTAAGCGAGGTCGGCTCAGAGGGCAACATGGTGTCGCCGTCAGGGGACGACATAACGCAACTGCTGCGAGCCTGGAGCGATGGGAATCAGGCAGCGCTCGACAGGTTGATGCCGCTGGTCTACGCGCAATTGCGCCAAGCGGCCCACCGTTACATGGCCCGAGAACGGCGGGGCCACACCCTTCAGACCACAGCGCTGGTCAACGAAGTTTACGTGCGGCTGGCGAAGGCGCGGGAGATGCGCTGGCAGGACCGCGTTCACTTTTTCGCCATCAGCGCCCAGATGATGCGTCGCATCCTGACCGATCACGCGCGCGCCCGCCAATACGCCAAGCGGGGCGGGGGAGCGCAGGTGGTATCTCTGGATGAAGCTCCGGAAGTTTCTCCAAAGCCGCACGCCGATCTGGTGGCGCTGGACGACGCGCTCAAGCGCTTGGCCGCGGTTGACGAGCGGAAGAGTCGGGTGGTGGAGCTGCGCTACTTCGGGGGACTGAGCGTGGAGGAAACGGGCGAAGTTCTGAAGGTTTCGCCGGAGACGGTGATGCGCGATTGGAAACTGGCCAAGGCTTGGCTGTTGCGCGAACTGAGCGGTGAGGGGCGTGATGACGCCTGAGCGGTGGCGACAAATCGAGGACCTGTATCACGCCGCGCTGGAGCGCGCGGAGAGCGAGCGGACTGGCTTCTTGGAGCAAGCCTGCGCCGGAGACGAAGGCCTGCGCCGCGAGGTCGAGTCGCTGCTCAGTTTTCACCAGCAAGCCAAAAGCTTCATCGAAGCCCCGGCGCTGGAAGAGGCGGCCCGGTCGCTGCCTTTGAGCGGGGCCACCTCGACCCAATCCGGCGAAGTTGTCGCCCGCCTGGTGGGGAAGACGGTTTCCCATTACCGCATCGTGGAGGAACTGGGCGGCGGCGGCATGGGGATAGTTTATAAGGCCAAGGACACCAAGCTCGGGCGCTTCGTCGCGCTCAAGTTCCTGCCGGAAGAGATGTCCAAAGACCATCAAGCCTTGGAGCGCTTCCAGCGCGAGGCTCAGGCTGCCTCCGCCCTCAATCACCCCAATATCTGTACCATCTACGACGTTGACGAGCATGAGGGCCGGCCGTTCATCGCCATGGAATTGCTGGAGGGGCGGACGCTGAAGCAGCGGCTCGCTGTAGGGGCAGGGCGCGCCGTGCCCCTACCCACAGACGAACTGCTCGACCTCGCCATCCAGCTCACCGACGCGCTGGATGCGGCGCACTCGAGGGGCATCATCCATCGGGACATCAAGCCGGCGAACATCTTCGTGACCGAGCGTGGACAGGCCAAGATTCTGGATTTCGGATTGGCCAAGCTCTCCCCGCGACACTCGCCGGTGGCCGAGGCCGTTGGCGCGACGGCAATGCTGACGATGGGGGCGCCCGAAGAACACCTGACCAGCCCGGGGACGGCGATGGGGACGGTGGCCTACATGTCGCCCGAACAGGCGCTGGGCAAGGAACTCGACGCGCGCACGGATCTTTTCAGTCTGGGCGTCGTGCTCTACGAGATGGCCACCGGGCGGCAAGCCTTCTCGGGCAGTACCACGGCGGCCATCTTCGACGGGATTCTCCACAAGGCGCCCACCTCGCCCCTGCAATTGAATCCGGAGTTGCCCGTCAAGCTGGAAGAAATCATCAACGAGGCTCTGGAGAAGGACCGCGAGTTGCGCTGCCAGAGCGCCGCAGCATTGCGCGCCGACCTCAAGCGCCTAAAGCGTGACACGGACTCGGGGCGGTCCGCCACAACATTTGCGGGGAGTGCCGGACTTTCCTCAGCGGCGGGGACAGGCGGCCTTGGGGCTGCGGCGGTCGTCTCCAAACCCGGGCGGCCTCAATGGAAAGGGCGGGCGGTCGCGGTCAGCGGCTTGGGTCTCGTGGTCATCGCGTTGCTCATCTATTTTCAATCTCGTCCCCTCCCGCCACCCAAAGTATCAGCCTACGTCCAGGTCACTCACAACGGCAGTCAGAAACGCCTCATCGGGACGGACGGGGCACGGCTCTACTTTAACGAATCTGCCTCTACGGGGTCGGGCATCGCGCAGGTGTCCGGCTCCGGCGGAGAGGTGGCGCGCGTGCCGGTTCCCGCCCCAACTATGTGGCTGCTTGCCGTTTCCCCCGACGGGGCAAGACTGCTCGTCGCGGACGAGGTGGGCACAGCATCCAGTGGACCGCTTTGGGCATTGCCCGTGCTCGGCGGGTCGCCTCGCAGACTGGGAGAAGCCGTTGGACACGCCGCCGCCTGGTCTCCCGACGGCCAAATGATCGTTTATGCCAACGGACAAGATCTATTCCTGGCGAAGAGCGACGGCGCCGAACCCCACAAGCTTGTCTCCGCGCCCGATCAAGCTTCTGATCCCGCTTGGTCGCCGGACGGCACGGTGATTCGATTCAGCGTGGGGGGTTATGTGACTCCTCAAAGGTCGCTTTGGCAGGTTTCGATCAACGGGACGAGCCTGCATCCCCTGTTCCCCGCCTGGCACACTCCTCCCGACGAATGTTGCGGCAAATGGACTCCAGATGGGAAATATTTCGTTTTTCAGTCACAAGGCAATATCTGGGCCCTTGCTGAAAAGGGGAATTTATTTGGAAAAGCCAAGGGCCAACCTCTGCAATTGACCTCCGGGCCGGTGACTTTCTTCTCGCCTCTGCCCGGCAAGGATGGCAAGAAGCTGTTCGTGGTGGGAGCACTGGCGCGCGGGGAACTGGCGCGCTACGATGCGAAGTCCGCAGAGTTCGTTCCATTCCTTTCCGGAATTTCGGCGGATAGCGTCAGCTTCTCTAGGGACGGGCAGTGGGTGGCCTATGTCAGCTACCCGGAGGCGACACTCTGGACAAGCAAATTGGACGGCAGCCGGCGACTCCAGCTCACCTACCCGCCGCTCAATGCCTTGCTGCCTCGCTGGTCGCCCGATGGCAAGCAGATCACTTTCTACGGCCTCTCGCCCGGCCAGAAGCAGAAGTTGTATACGGTTTCGACCGATGGGGGAACGCCGCGCGAAATGATACCCGAAGACCTCCAAGCACAATGGGACCCCAACTGGTCGCCGGACGGAACAAGAATTGCCTTCGGTGGCCCTTCAGGTGATCCCAACAGCACCATCCGGATCCTCGACGTTAGGGCTCATCAAATTTCGACCCTGCCCGGCTCAAAAGGCCTCTTCTCGCCCCGCTGGTCGCCCGATGGGCGCTATGTCGTCGCCATGCCTCTCGATTCCCACAGCCTTATGCTTTTCGATTTCGCCGGCCAAAGGTGGGAGGAAATCGCTAAGGTAACAGCGGGTTATCCCAATTGGTCGAAAACCGGAGACTATGTTTACTTCTTGCATGAGGAGGACCAGCCGTCCGTGATGCGAGTGCGCGTTCGCGACCGGAAGCTCGAGCGCGTGGCCGATTTGAAAAACTTCCCGCAAGCAGGCTTCTTCGGTTTTTGGCTAGGTATGGCTCCCGACGATTCACCTCTTCTGCTTCGCGACACGGGCACCCAGGAGATTTACGCCCCAGACTGGGAAGCACCGTAGCCGGCGGCTTTCACTCGGGGCCGTGCTTCCAAGACCTCCTGCGCCACATGAACTTCCCGCCGTGGTTTGCTACGAAAGGCAACCCTGCGAGGATCTTGGCGGACACCCTGTCTCTTGACAAACCTAAAATGATAGGCTAGGATAGTCAGTTGAAGCCTTGCAGGAGGTCATGGCCTCAAGGAAACATTTTGCTCCCATGCAAGCGCGAGGCGCGAAGTCGAAAGTGCGCCGGGCGGCGCCAAAAAGTCCGCGAAGTTTCCTAATTTTCCATGGACAATAAGTCTGCAATCGGACGGGAAAGAAAAAAGAATTCTTCAAAATTAAACGAACAACACGGGAATATCTATGAAAACAAAGGGCCGCTGTGGAAAACTGAGTGGAAAGCCGGAACGTCGTAGAAAACAAAGCTAGTTACGCGTTGAAAAGCGGGAATATCGTTGAAAAGAAAGGGCGTAGATAGTAGGTGGTAGGCCGTAGGTGGGGAAGAGCAGTGTCCCAGGTAGAAGACGGTAGGTCCTATGTCGCAGGCGGTAGGTGGGGATGGATCACGAACAACCGACGACCGCCCACTGACCCGCGGCGGCGGGACAACTGACAACTGACTACTGACTACTGACTACTGATATCTTCCTGCTCCTTCCCGCCTGCCGCATACTGTGATAGACTCTGGCCGCGTTGGGGGTATTATTCCTTCTGCCATGGCTCGAACGCCTGAAGCTCGAAAAAAGCTACGCGAAATCTGCAGGGTTGCAGCGAAGGTGTTTTACGAAAAAGGCTACGACGGCGCTTCGATGCAGGATATTGCGGAGGCAGTCGGCCTGACCAAAGCGGGTCTGTACCATCACGTAAGCAGCAAAGGTACGCTGCTATTTGAAATCATGAACTATGGAATGGATATCCTGGATGAAACCGTGCTCGCCAAGGTGAAGGAAATAGCGGACCCGCGTGAGAGGCTGCGCCGGACCATCCTTGGACACATCGATTTAGTGGTCCGCGCCCGGGACATGGAGATTACCGTTATCCTGCACGAGAACCGCTCCTTGAAAGGCACTTTGCGCAAGAAGATCAACGCCCGGAAGAGAGCTTACATCGAGTATCTCGAAGACCTGATCGCTCGGGTGCAGGAACAGTCAGGTATGCCGCCCAAGCTCTCTCCCCATATCGCCGCCTTCGCCGTCCTCGGGATGATCAACTGGCTCTACCAGTGGTACCACATGGAAGGGGCCGTCAAGCAAGAGGAAATCTCCAGCGCCTACGCGGACTTCTTCTTCCGCGGCCTGCTCGGCAATCCCTGAAGGTGAAAATGGCTAATCCAACCATTGCGTTTCAAGGTGAGCGCGGCTCGTTCAGTGAAGAAGCCGCCTATAAACTGCTGGGAAGGCGCATCGCGGTAAAGCCTTGCGAGACCTTTGGGGCCATTTTCGAGAGCGTGGTGAGCCGAAAGACAAAGTACTGCCTGGCGCCGATTGAAAATACTTTGGCGGGCTCCGTCTACGAGAACTACGACCTCCTGCTATCTAATGACCTGCACATCGTGGGCGAAGTGAGCCTGCGCATTGTCCACAACCTCATCGCTCCACCCGGCACCACGCTCAAAGACGTAACTCAGGTTTACTCCCACCCCGTGGCGTTAGCGCAATGCGGGGAGTTCTTCAAGCGTCACCCCAAGATTGAGAAAATCCCTTTCTACGACACGGCCGGAGCGGTGAAAATGCTGGCTGAGCGGCGCCTGCCCGGGGCCGCTGCCATCGCCGGCCGCATCGCCGCCGAAATCTACCAAGCCCGCATCCTGGCTACCCACCTCGAAGACCATCGCGAGAATTACACGCGCTTTCTGCTGCTCTCCAGAAGCGCCCACGTGTCCGCGAAGGCCAACAAAGTCTCGATTGTCTTTTCCACCCGGAACGCTCCCGGCGCCCTTTACAAGTGCCTCAGCGTATTCGCCCTGCGGGATATTGATCTGACCAAACTCGAATCGCGTCCCCTTCGTGGCCGCCCCTTCGAGTATCTCTTCTATCTCGATTTCCTGGGCCACCTGAAGGAAGAGCGCTGCCGGAATGCCCTCTCCCACTTGGCAGAGGTGACGAATCTGTTGCGAGTGCTGGGGTGTTACGAGCGCAGTGGCTAGTGGTTAGTGGCCAGTTGTCCGTTGTCAGTGGTCAGCCGTCAGTTATCAGTTGTCAGTCATCAGTCATCAGTGGTCAGTCATCAGTGGTCCCGTTACGGCAGGTCAGTTGGCGCAAGGTTGGGTGGCTCCTGTCCCCACGCTTTGTAACGCGGCAAGTGCCTCTCCGTCCTCTCCTTAGTTAGTATCATTACTTAGGGTGATATTCAATAGAGTATTTTGAAGTTACTAAATGCCTTTCTTCGACGACTTCATCACAAGCGACTGCCGGCCACTGACAAGGGAGCTACTGACAACTGACAACTGACAACTGACCACTGATTCACCACCCCAGCGCATAGCGATGTCCGCGCACGTCCGCGCCTGCCGTGCTCACACCTGTGGCGGGGTCGTACCTGACCATGGTGGGCGCCGTAGGATTACCCCATTCACCCTGCATGACCAGCAATTGCCCGCGCGCCCGAAGCACTTTGAGGACTGTCTCGCTGATTCGACTTTCTACGTCCAGAGCCAGAGGCTGGTCGCGGTGGTCGTCAAAGGAGCTGTACATCGCCTCGGAGTTGAAGCGTGCAGCTTCCACGGCCTCTTGAGGGTTCATGCCAAATTCCGCAACATTCAAGAAGATCTGAAGCAGCGTCTGGTCCTGGCTGTCGCCGCCGGGTGTTGAGAACGCCAGCCAGGGCTTGCCATCGCGAAGGGCGATGGTCGGGGTGAGCGTAATGCGCGGCTGCTTGTGGGGGGCCAGTTGATTGGGATGGCCCGGCGTCAGAACAAAAGCCTGCGCGCGCTGTGTCAGTGGGATGCCGGTATCACCCGCGATGAGGGCCGGAATCCAAGCCCCGCTGGGCGTAGCCGAGAGCATGTTTCCGTCCTTGTCGATCACGTTCACGCAAGTCGTGTCCTGGTGTTCGTCGTTGCGGTGGCTGTATCTCGCCCGAATGAAGTCCGCAGAAGCGCGCGCTTGCAAATGGAGCGGGTCGCCGGGAATGTGCTCCGCCGATGCCTTTTCCGGATTGATGAGCGGACGGCGGACGCTGGCATATTCCTTGGAGATGAGCTGCATGGGAATCTGGCTGAAGTCGGGATCACCGTAGTATGCGTCGCGGTCGGCATATCCCAGTTTCATTGCCTCCACAACGGTGTGAATATAATCGACAGAGTTGTGGCCCATTGCCTTGAGGTCGAATCCCTCCAGGAGGTTGAGGTTCTGGAGAAAAACCGGCGACTGGCTCCAGAAGCCCACCTTGTAAACCTCGATGCCTCGATAAGTGGTCCTGAGAGGTTCTTCAACCCGCGCGTGGTAGGCAGCGAAGTCTCCTTCGCGCAGCAAGCATCCCGCCTGCTTGCAGAAATCGCTCATCCGCTTTGCCATGGGCCCACGATAAAAGTAGTCCCGGACAGCTTCGAGGGCGGCCACACGTCCCTGCCCGGCGTTCTGCCGCTCGACCTCCGCCAGACTTTGGAAGGTTCGCGCAAGATCGCCCTGAACGAAGAGTTCACCGGCCTTCGCCACATGTCCGCCCAGCATATAAACTCGCGCTGTGGTGGGCCACTTCTCCCACACCGGCTGAGTGCGAGCCATAGCCAGCGCCAGACGGTCATCAAGCGGACAGCCCTGGGCGAGTTCAACGGCAGGCTGGATGACTTCGCTGAGGCTCATGGTCCCGTATTTCTCCAGCGCCAGGAGGATGGAATCCATGGCGCTGGGGACGAGGGCGCTGAGTGGGCCGAAAGAGGGAATGATCCCGCCGCGAGCGTTACCGATGGTGCCGGAGGTGACCAGCCTGGGGTCATCCCGGCGAAGGTGTTCGTAGAACTCCACGGTGGCAAGTTCAGGCGCGATTCCATTTCCGTTGATAGCCACCACCGGACCATTCTTCAGCTTGATGAGGATCGGACACTCGCCACCCGCGCCAAAGCTGGCCATTTCCACTACGGATGCGGCGAAGAGCGTGGCGACACCTGCGTCCACAGCGTTTCCGCCCCTTTCCAGGATTCTCAGGCCTGCCTCGGCGACCAGCGGATGGCCTGCCGCCACTACGCCGCGCTTGCCCGCCACCAAGGGCTTGAGGGTCGCTGCCGAACTGACGACCCCAGGCAAGTAAACCCCAGCCATGAGAACGAATGTGCAGAACTTCGTGAAAGCTCGCGAACAAACCATCGATGGTCCTCCCCCTCTGACTTGGACATGCCCCTAAAGAAGTCTGTGGCCATCGTCTCCAAAAAGCACTGGGCTGTCAAGTCGGTTTGCCTCTCTTGCGGTCGCGCATAACGCGGCATACACTTGTGTACGGCCTTGCAATCGGCCCGAATGCGCACCGTGTCATGCTGAGCGCAGCGAAGCATCTCTGCAGCCCATCGTAGGCTGCTCACCCGAGGAATCGAACTGCAGAGATCCTTCGTCGCCTCCGGCTCCTCAGGATGACAGCCTGCGAAAGGTGGTTTCGGCTTATGGTTGGAAGTCCTGAAAGTCATCGGAAGCAAACCTTGTGGCCACTCAGCATGCTTCTGCTTCTTTATGCAGGCGTGGGCCGCTGCTCTGCACAGAACGCCGAAAACATCGATGACATCACCGGCAAGTACCATTTCCTTTCCGCCGATGACACCTTGGGGCTTCTGGAGGAAGAGGGGAAGTTGAAGGGGTACATTGAAGTCCTCCAGGGTGAGGAAGAATCTGACGACGTGCTCAGCTACGACATTATCTTAGGGTCGCGCAAGAAAGACCACGTGGAATTCAAGACCAACACGATCCACCGCAGATATTACCGCTTTTCCGGCAAGGTAGAGCGGGGCGCAGGCCACGAACCGGCTGACCCTGATTACCTTCGCCTGATCGGAGACTTGGAAACTGTGACTGTCAAGGGGGACAGCGGGCAAGAGTCGGTGGAGAAGAAACATCTGATCTTGAAGTCCTTCGGCAAGTCCGAGCGTGTTGAAGAGTGAAGGCGAAATCAGTTCAGAGGGAGGTGGGCCGCGCTGGACGCCCGTGCCAGTTTCCTTTGCAGCCGTTCCATGCGCCGGGCAAATCGCTTGCGGTGAGCAAGGGAAGGGACCTGTCCCTCGAGCCGGGCGAGAGCCGCGAGGGTAAATTCGAGCGCTTGCCGGAGGTCGCGAATGTGATGCTCATAATGGATGGCAAGCTCCTCGAGCGCTTCCACAGCCAGTGGTGGCTCGCGCTGCGAAAGCTCCAGCCATAACTCGACCGCGGGCTCATGCTGGCGTTTTCGCTTGAACTCGGCGGCGAGGTGCTTCAATGCCAGGCTTTCGACTTTCTGGGGAAGTCCCGCCGCCAGGGCTTGACGGCAGGTGGAGATGGATTTTTCCTGCGAGCCTGCCGTCCCCAAAATGCGGCTGAGGCTGAAGAGGTCGAGTGGCGACGCCAGCGCTTCGGCCCCGCCGTCGCCGAGCGTACGAGCCAGCTCCACGGTAAGCGCGGCGAGCGACACGACATCCAGAGCATTGTGGTAAAAAACCGGCTGCAAGCCTCGCGCATCGCCGGTGCGCAAGTAGTCGAAATAGATAGCCGGAATCTCCGATCCCGGCACATCGCCCTCCCGGCTGATTCCTAAAATTGCTTCCTCGAGGTCAGTGAGTTTGCAGCTTTCCAGGCGCAGTTTCCACAGGCGGCGCGCGGGGTGGAGCGCGTCAAAGTGGATCAAGCGGCCCAGGGGCGATTTCATGCGAGCCAGCGCGTACCGGGTCTCGAGCAGAGGCACATCAAAGGTCTTTCCATTGAAGGTGACGATTCCTTGGCAAGGCTCCAGCGCCTCAGCCAGCGCCTCAAGCATGGCTTTTTCCTCAGGATAGTCACGAAGGAAGAACTGCCGCACCACAAATTTCATGCCTTCGACATTGCCAATGCCGATGAGGAACGCGCAGGTTCCGGTTCCACCCGCAAGGCCCGTAGTTTCCGTATCCAGAAAAATCAGCCGCGATGCATCGGGCATCGCCGCATCACTTAGAACCAGGTTCAGGGGACTGAGGTCCGCCGAAGGAATATCGCCGATGCGGAGCTTCCCATAAGGCCGCCCGAAAGGAAATGCCTCGCGCGCCAGGAAGAACTCGCCCCCAGAGTTCTTCAACACCTCGCCCTTCACGTATTCCTCGATCCCCTTGGCGAACCTCTGGGCTGGCAGCTTGCGGGTGGGCTGCGGAGTCTCCAGGCGGCGCAGGTACTCGAGGGTCTGCTCCAGTTCCTTGTCACGGTCCCGGGATCCTGAGGCCTGCTTAAGCTGGCGGAGTTTCTGTTCGAGATTCATTGCTGGAAGCGATTCACAAAAGTAGTCAGTTGTCCGTCGTCGATTGCCACGATGGCAATAGAACTCAAATCGACTCTACCCTCTCCCCCTTGGGGGAGAGGGTGGGCCGCCGCTGGCGTTTTCATCAGCCGGGGCGGGCCGGGTGAGGGGGTCCACACAACTCCGATCCGAAAAAGCCAACGGACTACGGACCACTGATAACGGACACCCTTCGCAAAATCTCCAGAGCTACTTCTTTTCCCTTTCCTCCAACCTCGCCCATCGGGCCTACGCAGGAGGGGCAGCCCGATGCGCAGGGACAGTCTGCGATCAGTTTCTGAGTCTTTTCCAGCAAAGACTGGCTCATGCGGAAGAGCGATTCGCTAAGCCCAACTCCGCCAGGATATTTGTCGTAGAGGTAGATGTTGGGTTCGAAAGCAACGACGGCAACTCTTGCCTCAGAACCGCCGATCTTGGGCTTTAGATTTTGGATTTTGGATTGGTCACCATTGCCCGCCAAGGATGAGGGGTCTTGCTCCTTATCCTGAATCCTGAATCCTGAATCCTGAATCCTGCTTTCTTCGTTCTCCCCCACGGCCACACCCAAGTCTCGAGCGTCACACATCACCAGCAGCGTGGCAATAGCCACAAGGGCGTTGGCCAGGCCATTCACCCCATCCATTCGTTCCGTCGAACCGTAGGGAAGGCTTTCCATCAAGTCGCGGGGGAGGGTGAGCCAGAAGGCGGTGGTATGCATCTCCTGCTCGGGCAGTGTCAGCTTGCCATCGCCGACATTCTCCATAGTGTGGAACTTAATCTTCTTGAACCCCACCACCTGGGTATTCACTTGCACCTCGCCGTGATTCTTGCTGGCCGGGCCGAGCGGCGCCGAGTCGAACTTTTCGAGGACCTTGATTCTCGTGTAAGAGATGGCGTCAGTGAAATACTCGCTCGCCACCTGGTGGACGTAAGCTTTCCGGTCGTCATAATCGAGGCGCTCGACGTGGTACTGTTGGCCATCCTGCATGTAGATGGCCTTCTCGTGGAGGGTGGTCAGGGCGCTGGAAAAATCCACTTCACCGATCACTTTGGGTTCGCCGGTGGTGTCCACGATAACGAAGTTGTCCGAAGAGACCGAGCGCAAGCTGATCGCGTCGGCGGGGTAACTCTCCGAAACCCAATGCCAACCGTCGGTAGCGTGGTGCAGAAAGCCGACTTCCTCGAGGTGCTCGCAGAGCCGCCGTAAGTTGAGCGAGCCGAATTGCTCATCCTCCCGCAAGGGCAGCTCGAAGGCAGCACACTTCAGGTGATTGAGCAGGATAAGTAGATTGTCAGGATTGACGTAACCATGTTCAGGCGATCGGCCAAAGAAATAGTCGGGGTTCTGCACCATGAATTGGTCGAGCGGAGCACTGGAGGCCACCAGCACGGCGGCGGAAGTTCCCTGGCGGCGGCCTGCCCTGCCGACGCGTTGCCAGGTGGAGGCGATGGTTCCCGGGTATGCCGCCAGCACGGCTACGTCCAGGCTTCCGATGTCAATGCCAAGCTCGAGCGCGTTGGTCGCCACCACGCCCAGCAGGCGGCCGTTGCGCAGGTCGCGTTCAATCGCGCGCCGCTCCAGCGGCAGATAACCGCCCCGGTAGCCTCGGACCGCTTCCGGGGCCAGGGGGGCTCGCGAAAAATCCTCCTTCAGGTAGGTCACCAAAATCTCCGTGGCAAGTCGGCTGTTGGCGAAAACGATCGTCTGAAGGCCGCGCGCAAGGAATGTGCGGGCAATGCGCCGGGTTTCGTTCAGATACGAACGCCGGATGCCGAGTTGCAGGTTCACGACCGGCGGATTGTAAAACACGAGATACTTCTCTGCCGAGGGCGCACCGCTTTCGTCCACCAGAAAAACGTCTTCCTCGATGATGCGAGTAGCTAATTCCGCCGGATTGGCGATGGTCGCTGAGGTGCAGATGAATTGGGGTTGGCTGCCGTAGAACTGCGCAATGCGCTTCAAACGGCGCAGAACGTTGGCCAGATGACTGCCGAAAACTCCCCGGTAGTAATGCAGCTCGTCGATCACCACGTAGCGCAGGTTCTCAAACAGCCTCTGCCATTTGGTGTGGTGGGGCAGAATGCCGGCGTGAAGCATGTCGGGGTTGGTGATCACCAGGTTTCCCCGAGCGCGAATGGCCTTGCGGGCGTCCTGGGGCGTGTCTCCGTCGTAAGTGAACGTGCGGATTTCCTCTCCCAGCTTCTCCGTCCACCGGTTCAGTTCCACCAACTGGTCTTGCGAAAGCGCCTTGGTGGGAAACAGGTACAGTGCCCGGGCCTCGGGGTTCTCGACCAACTCGCCCAGAATCGGCAGGTTGTAACAGAGGGTCTTCCCGGATGCCGTGGGCGTGACTACCACCACGTTTCTGCCTTCATGGGCCAACTCACAGGCGCGCGCCTGATGTATGTAAAGAGAAGCCATGCCACGCGCCTTGAGCGCCTCCAGAAGCCGGGCGGGCAGAAACTCGGGAATTGGGGCTGTCTGTGCCTCTCGTGCCGGGAAGTGTTTAAGGACCGTCACTCCGCCACGGGCGGGTGAGCCCTTGAACTTCTCCCGGATTTCTTCCAGGGCGCTTTGGATCCGCGCCAAGCCCTCTTCGGCGGGCGTCCCCACGTTTGCCAGTGCCTCGCTTTTCCGTGACACGTGTCGCCTCCTCGGCTTCGCCTTTTATTCGCTCAATATACTACAATTCGCCGCAAAAGCAAATCCGCAGATTGCGTCGATAACGCAGATGAGTCAGGCTGCAAAGACCCCGGCTGCTATCAGTGGTAATCTGTGTGATCTGCGTAATCTGCGGATTATAATAAGCGGGCAAAAACATATCCGCAGATTGCGCAGATGACGCAGATGAGTGAAGAAAGACGCGACGAAACGAAGGTTGTTACCACGGAGGGAAACATGAAACTCACAGAGCATCGACGGGTCAGGTCAGAACGACGCCTGATCTTTTACCCCCTACTTCTGGCATTTTCCATACTTTTGTTGGGCGTGATTCCCCTTGCAGCGCAAACGGATGTGACAGGCTTCTGGGTTCTGCGCGTGCCCACCGGAGACGGCAACTACCGCGAGTCGTTCTTCGATCTCAAACAGTCCGGCGAGAAAGTTACCGGCAAGATTCTGATGGGTCCTCGTGAAACGCCGATCAGCGACGGGACTTTCAGCAATGGCAAACTACACTTGGTCGTTATCTTCCGGTTTCAGAACCAGGAACGCACCGTGAACTACGAAGGCACGATGGAGGGCGACAAGATCTCAATGACCAGGCTGTTTCCCGGGCGCGACCCGGTCGCGGGCATTGCCGAGCGCACCACACCGGAAGCGGCGCTTCCTCCACCGCGCCTGCCCCTGCCGGCGCTGCATGATGTTCCCGACAACGGCCTGGCGCGCACGCCTCCCATGGGCTGGAACAGTTGGAACAAGTTCGCGGGCAAAGTGGACGACGCGGCCGTGCGGGGCATGGCCGACGCCATGGTCGCCACGGGCATGAAGGATGTGGGCTACACCTACGTCAACATTGACGACACCTGGCAGGGCCTCCGCGACGCGCAGGGAAACATCACCGGCAATCGCAAATTCCCGGATATGAAGGCGCTGGCCGATTACGTTCACTCCAAGGGATTGAAGATCGGAATTTACTCCTCGCCGGGGCCCAAGACCTGCGCGGGCTACGGAGGCAGCTTCGGACACGAAGAGCAGGACGCGAAAACTTACGCCGCCTGGGGCTATGATTATCTCAAGTACGATTGGTGCAGCGCCGGCGGCATTTACAAGAATGAGGATATGCAGGCCGTCTATCAGAAGATGGGTGATGCGCTGCTGGCGACCGGCCGGCCTATCGTTTTCAGTCTCTGCCAGTACGGATGGGCCGAGGTATGGAAGTGGGGGCCCAAAGTCGGCGGGAACCTTTGGCGGACTACCGGAGACATCAGCGACAACTGGAAGTCGATGGAAAACATTGGCTTCAAGCAGTTCAACATCGCTCCCTATATCGGGCCGGGCCACTGGAACGATCCGGACATGCTGGAAATCGGCAACGGCGGCATGACCGGCGACGAATACCGCACCCACATGGCCCTCTGGTCGCTGTTGGCAGCCCCGCTGCTGGCCGGCAACGACCTGCGCGCCATGAGCGATGAGACAAAATCTATCCTGATGAATACCGAGATTATCGCAATTGACCAGGACCCCGAGGCCAAGCCCGCGAAGAAGATCTCCGAGCTGGGATCGACGCTGGTCGTGGCGCGGCCCCTCAAGGGCAACGTGGTGGCCGTGGGCCTTTTCAATCGGGGTGAGGCCACTGCAACCGTGGCCGTCCGCTGGGCTGATCTCGGATTGCACGGCAAGCTGAGCGTGCGCGATTTGTGGGCTCACAAGGATAGGGGCGCAATAGCTAATCAGTTCTCAGCCGTGGTGCCCGCGCATGGGGTCGTGCTGATTACCGTCAAGCCCTAGTGAGCCAAGAGGAGGTAGGGCAGACCTGTTTCTCAAGGCCCTGCACCGTACGGTACAGGGCAAGGTCCGCGGCTTTGCTCGCCGACCGCGCCCAAGGGCCGCGGACCTTGAAGAACAGGTCCGCGCTACTCGCTTCACCGGCACCCGCCGATTGGCCCGACCGTCCAGTACCTATGGGTTATTGAGTCGGTTGACTTTGGCTTTTCACAATCTGATAATTCCCAAGCGGCCTGAATACGGTCTGTTCCGCGGCCTTGAGTTCGTGAGGGAGCGCGAAGAGGTTCGCGGGGAAGAAGTGGAATCACAGGCAATTTCATTGTAGCTGTCACGTCGTTCCTGCGAGGATACATGTCCACTGCGACAAACCAGGTTGTGAAAGCTGCAAAGCTTGACAAGGAGTTGCTCGTCGGCGCTTACCGGATGGTCTACATGTCGCGGCGAGTGGACGACAAGGAGATTCAGCTCAAGCGTCAAAATCGGGCCTTCTTCCAGATCAGCGGGGTGGGTCACGAAACCGTTAGTCTTGCGGCGGCCCTTCACCTGAAGCCCAGTTACGACTGGATATATCCTTACTACCGCGACCGCGCGCTATGCCTACAACTGGGAGTGACACCTTACGAGATGTTCTTGGCTTCCGTCGGCGCCAAGGATGACCCAGCCTCGGCCGGCCGGCAGATGCCTTCGCATTGGGGTTCCAGAAAGCTCCACATTGTTTCCCAGTCCAGCCCAACGGGCACGCAAATCCTTCAGGCCGTGGGGGCCGCCGAAGCCAGCCAGTATTTCGCTCTGGTGAAAGAAGCCGCAGAACTCGCCACCAGTTTTCATTCCGATGAAGTCGTATACGTTTCACTTGGCGACGGGGCCTCGAGCGAGGGCGAATTCTGGGAATCGCTCAACTGGGCTTGTGGCCGCAAGTTGCCAGTCCTCTACGTGGTGGAAGACAACGGGTATGCGATTTCTGTGCCGGTTGATGTGCAAACCGCCGGCGGCAGCATTTCGCGTTTGGTGAAGAGCTTTCCTCATCTGCTGGTGCTGGAATGTGATGGGACGGATTTTCCCGCCAGCTACGAAGTCGCCGGGAAAGCGGTGCAGTACGTCCGGCAGCGGAAAGGGCCGGCGCTGATTCATGCCCACGTGGTGAGGCCTTATTCCCACTCGCTATCCGACGACGAACGACTTTACAAGTCAGAAGAGGTGCGTCAACAGGAAGCACGTCGAGATCCTCTGCTTCGACTTGGCAACCTGCTGCGGCAGGAAGGGCTGGCTAGCGAGAAAGAGTTGAAAGACGTCGAGGCCGAAGTGGACGGCGAAATCCGGGAAGCGGTGGATCAAGCGCTGGCCGCTGAGCCCGCCTCACCCGACACGGTCTTGCGATACCTTTACTCGCCCAGCGTGGACCCCACTTCCGAGCTCTTCGACCAGCCGCCCAAATTCCATGGCGAGCCCAAGACCATGGTCGATCTCATTAATGCCGCCCTGCGCGACGAGATGGCCCGTGACCCGCGCGTCGTGGTTTTCGGCGAGGACGTGGCGGATTGCAGCCACGAAGACGAACTCCCCAAGGTGAAGGGGAAAGGCGGCGTTTTCAAGGTCACCCACGGATTGCAACGCCACTTCGGGAGCGCGCGCTGTTACAACACTCCTCTGGCGGAGGCGAGCATTGTAGGCCGGGCCACAGGCATGGCCACGCGCGGCTTGAAACCGGTGGTGGAAATCCAGTTCTTCGACTATATCTGGCCGGCGATGTTGCAGATTCGCGACGAGCTCACCACCATGCGCTGGCGTTCCAACAACACGTTTTCCTGCCCGATCGTCATACGCGCTCCTATCGGAGGCTACTTGGCTGGAGGCGCGATTTATCACAGCCAGTCCGGAGAATCAATCTTCGCTCACCTGCCGGGCCTGCGGGTGGTGATGCCTGCCACCGCACTGGATGCTAATGGCTTGCTGCGCACCGCCATTCGGTGTGACGATCCTGTGCTGTTTCTCGAGCCGAAGCATCTCTATCGCCAGACCCATAACCGCGCTCCTTATCCCGGACGCGAATACATGATTCCCTTCGGCAAGGCCAGGCTGGTCCAGGAGGGGACAACGCTGACGATGGTGACGTATGGCTCGCTCGTTCACCGTGCTGTTCAGTCGTTAAAGACCCTGGAGCAGGAAGGGATCCAGCCCGAAATACTCGATCTGCGTTCTCTCAATCCTTACGACTGGGAATTGATCGCTGCCTCAGTGAAGAAGACCAACCGCGCTTTGGTCCTGCACGAGGATAATATCTCCTGGGGGTATGGGGCGGAGATCGCCGCGCGCATCGCCGATGAGCTCTTTGAGTTTCTCGACGCTCCGGTGCGGCGACTGGCAGGAAAAGACGTTTTCGTTCCTTATCACCCCGTGCTCGA
>Ga0326728_10012426_pt1 | contig 18923 bp, 13 predicted proteins | sample MB3enrmetagenome_FD_207602 | JGI IMG/M metagenome (GOLD analysis project Ga0326728, IMG submission 207602) | Lab enriched peat soil microbial communities from McLean, Ithaca, NY, United States - MB31MN | ecosystem: Environmental > Terrestrial > Soil > Wetlands > Peat | place: USA: New York... | reverse complement strand
AGTATTTCGAGGACACGGGCAAGCGCCTGCCGCTGATGGCTTCCGTGACCATCGTCGACCTGAGCGGCCGGACGCTCTCCGGCCAGACGGTCGAGGCCTTCTGGATTTCGGTTTCCCAGGCGCCGCTCCTGAGCGTGGGGATCAACTGTGCGCTGGGCGCGAAACAGATGCGCGCGCACATCGAGGAGCTTTCGAGAATCGCGCCGATCTTCACAAGCTGCTATCCCAATGCCGGCCTGCCCAACTCTTTCGGAGGGTTCGACGAAACGCCGGAGAGCATGTCGGCGGACTTGCGCGAGTTTGCCTCGAACGGCTGGGTGAATATGGTGGGCGGCTGCTGCGGGTCTACGCCCGCGCACATTCGCGCCATCCGCGAGACGGTCCGCGAGTTCCCGCCGCGCGTGCCTCCCCAGGTCGACCGCCATTCCCGCTTCAGCGGGCTCGAGCCGCTGGTGATTCGCTCTGAAACCGGATTCGTCAACATTGGCGAACGCACCAACGTGACCGGCTCGCCCAAGTTTGCCAAGCTGATCCTGGGCGGGCAATTCGAGGAAGGCTTGAGCGTCGCCAGACAGCAGGTGGAGGGCGGCGCGCAGATCATTGATGTCAACCTGGACGAGGCCATGCTGGACTCTGAGCAGGCGATGACCACCTTCTTGAACTACATCGCCTCCGAGCCCGACATCGCCCGCGTCCCCATCATGATCGATAGCTCCAAATGGAGCGTCATCGAGGCGGGGCTGAAGTGTATCCAGGGCAAGGGCATCGTCAACTCGATTAGCCTCAAAGAGGGCGAGGAGGTTTTCAAGCAGCGTGCCCGGTTAATCAAGCGCTATGGCGCCGGAATGGTGGTGATGGCCTTCGACGAGGCGGGCCAGGCGGACACGACGGAGCGTCGGGTGGACATGTGCACGCGCAGTTACCGGATTCTCACTGAAGAAGTGGGCGTGGATCCGTGCGACATCATCTTTGACCCGAACGTCCTGACCGTGGCGACGGGAATCGAAGAGCACCGCAACTATGCGGTGAGTTACATCGAAAGCACGCGGCAGATCAAGGACACGCTTCCTGGTTGCAAGGTAAGCGGCGGCGTCAGCAACATTTCGTTCTCGTTTCGCGGCAGCAACGTGATCCGGGAAGCCATGCACTCTGCATTCTTGTACCACGCCATACGGGCGGGAATGGACATGGGCATTGTGAACGCGGGGCAACTGGCCGTGTACGAGGAACTGCCGCGCGACCTGCTGGATTTGGTGGAGGACGTCCTGCTGAATCGCCGCGCCGACGCGACGGAACGCCTGCTCGCGTTCTCCGAGTCGGTCAAGCAGCGCGGCCGGGCGGAAGTTCAGGAAGACGCTTGGCGCCAAGGCACGGTGGAGGAACGCCTGCTGCACGCCCTGGTGAAAGGCGTCGCCGACTACATCGAGGCCGACACGGAGGAAGCCCGGCAAAAGCTCGGCAGGCCGCTCGCCGTGATCGAAGGCCCGCTGATGGCCGGGATGAGCGCAGTGGGCGACCTGTTCGGCTCCGGAAAGATGTTTCTGCCCCAGGTCGTCAAAAGCGCCCGCGTCATGAAAAAGGCCGTCGCCTATTTGCTTCCCTTCATGGAATCGGAGAAAGGATCGGGCGGCAAGGCTCGCGCGGAAGGCAAGATCGTGATGGCCACCGTGAAGGGCGACGTGCACGACATCGGCAAGAACATCGTGGGCGTGGTGCTGGGCTGTAACAACTATGAGATTATCGACCTGGGTGTTATGGTTCCGTGTGAGAAGATTCTACAAACCGCCCGCGAGGTGAACGCTGACATGATCGGCGTGAGCGGGCTCATCACACCCTCGCTCGACGAAATGGTGCACGTGGCGAAAGAGATGGAACGTGAGGGATTCGCTATCCCGCTGCTCATCGGTGGCGCCACCACCAGCCGCGTGCACACCGCAGTGAAGATTGCTCCTCACTTCCGCCAGCCGGTTGTGCACGTTTTGGACGCTTCGCGCGCCGTCGGCGTGGTGACTCAACTTAAGAATCCCAATTCGCGGCCGGCGTTTCAGGAAGAAAACCGCCGGGAGCAGGAGAAGCTCCGCGCCACGCACAAGCCCGCCACGCAGAAGCTCTTGACGCTCGAGGAGGCCCGCCGCCGCAAGCCGCCCATCGACTGGAGCCAAGCGAGCCTTCCCCACCCCGACTTCACGGGGATTCGCACTTTTCCCGCGCTGCCGCTGGGGGAGATCGTCCCCTACATCGACTGGACGCCCCTCTTCCAAGTCTGGGAGTTGCGCGGAACCTATCCCAAGATTCTGGATGATGCGACGGTGGGCGGCAAAGCCCGCGAGCTGCTGTGCGACGCGCAAAAGCTGCTGGCGCGCATAGTGGCGGAGAAACTCCTGACCGCTAACGCCGTCATAGCCTTTTTCCCGGCGAACAGCGTGGGTGATGACATCGAGGTGTATCGTGACGCATCTCGCTCCGGGCTCCTCGCGACTTTCCACACGTTGCGGCAGCAAATGGAGAAGGCGTCCGGCCACTACAACTGGGCGCTCGCAGATTTCATCGCTCCGAAGACAACGGGTCTTGAAGATCACCTGGGTGCTTTCGCGGTGACCGCGGGCATGAACCTCGAGCCACTTCTCACCCGTTTCCAGGAAGACCACGACGACTATAGCTCCATCATGGCCAAAGCCCTCGCCGACCGCCTGGCGGAGGCATTAGCAGAGTTAATGCACAAACGGGTTCGTGAGTTTTGGAGTTATGGCAAGGATGAAAATCTGACGCCCGAAGACTTAATCGAGGAGCGTTATCGTGGAATTCGCCCGGCGCCCGGCTACCCTGCCTGCCCCGACCACTCCGAAAAGCGCGAGCTTTTCGACCTCTTGCAGGCGGAGAAGAACACCGGCATCGAGCTTACGGAGAACTTTGCCATGTCTCCTGCTGCCTCGGTGTGCGGATTGTATTTTGCCCACCCGGAGGCGAAGTATTTTGCCGTGGGCAAGATCGACCGCGACCAGGTAGACGACTACCATCGCCGCAAAGGCATGGACCTGCGCCACGTGGAGCGCTGGCTCCGCCCCAACCTCAACTATGATCCCGACCTGCAAGACTCCGTGCGCGAAAGCATGGGCGTGCCTATCTTATCTAAATGAGGAGCAGGGTCACAGGACAAACGGCGGCATCACCGCCTCCAGCGGACAGATCACGCGCTAATTGGACCGGACATTTCATATGCTAACGACACCCCCAGCATTTTCCGGGACCTCGCTTGGTTTGTTCTGGTATACTCCCACCCTTATTGAGGACACGCGGAGCGCCCGGTGACTGGTAGGGGCGGTTCGCGAACCGCCCCTACGATGGCCATCGCATGGTCCGTCGGTTGACGGATAAACCCGCCGCTGCGATTGCGAGGTAGCAGCGGTTCGCGAACCACCCCTACTAGGACTTCGCCCAGGAAGTGATTCCCATGCTTTTCAAAGCACTCAGCGCTGCCGTCTTCGGCATTGACGCCTACCCGGTCGAGGTCGAGGTGGATATTTCCGCCGGCTTACCCAATTTCACCACCGTGGGTCTTCCCGACGCCGCCGTACGCGAAAGCCGCGAGCGCATCAAATCCGCCATCAAGAATTGCGGTCTGGAGTTTCCCTTCCAGAACGTCACCGTGAACCTTGCTCCGGCGGATGTGAAGAAAGAAGGCTCCGGATTTGACCTGCCCATCGCGCTGGGCATTCTGGGAACTACAGGCGTTCTCTTGAAAGCCGACCTCAAGAACACCTTGTTTCTGGGCGAGCTTTCGCTCGATGGCGGCCTGCGCCCCATCAAGGGCGCGCTGTCGATTGCCGCCATGGCGCGGCAGAAGGGTTTCGAGCGGGTCGTTCTGCCGGTGGAAAACGCCAGCGAGGCGGCGGTGGTGGAAGAGTTGGGGGTTTACGGCTTGCGCTCATTGCCGGAAGTTGTGGACTTCATCAACGAGACACGCGAGTTCAAGCCGGCCAAGGTGGATAGCGCCGCCATGCTCGAGCAAGCCAGCCAATACAACGTGGATTTCCGCGACGTCAAGGGACAGCTTCACGCGAAGAGAGCCATTGAAGTGGCCACTGCCGGAGGGCACAACATCCTGATGATCGGCCCGCCGGGGGCCGGCAAGACCATGTTGGCCAAGCGCATCCCCACCATTCTGCCGCCGCTCACCTTCGATGAGGCTATCCAGACCACGAAGATCCACAGCGTCGCCGGCGTGCTCGACCCGGGCGCAGGCCTGGTGGGCACGCGACCCTTTCGTTCCCCCCACCACACCATTTCGGACGCCGGACTGATTGGTGGTGGCGCCGTGCCTCGCCCGGGTGAAGTTAGCCTGGCGCACAATGGCGTGCTTTTCCTCGACGAGTTGCCGGAATTCCAGCGCAACGTTCTCGAGGTTTTGCGCCAGCCCGTCGAGGACGGCACGGTGACCATCTCGCGCGCCGCAATGTCCCTGACCTTTCCTTCCCGCTTCATGTTGGCCGCCGCCATGAATCCCTGTCCGTGCGGGTTCTTCAATGACCCCTCGCGCGAGTGCACCTGCACGCCTCCCCTCATTCAGCGCTACATCTCGAAGATCTCCGGGCCACTGCTCGACCGCATTGATATCCACATCGACATGCCCGCCGTCCGCTACCAGGAACTGCGGCAAGATTCGGGCGGGGAAAGTTCGGACCAAATCCGCGAGCGCGTTATAAAAGCTCGCCAGCGCCAGTTGCGCCGCTTCCCAGGCGAAAAGATATATAGCAATGCGCAGATGAGTTCGCGGCAAATCCGCAAGTACTGCAACATCTCCGCCGACTGCGAGCGCCTGCTGGAGAGCGCCATGACGCGCTTGGGCTTGAGTGCCCGCGCCCACGACCGCATCCTGAAAGTGGCCCTCACCATTTCCGACCTCGCCGACGCCGACGCCATCGGTACGGACCACATCTCCGAAGCCATCCAGTATCGCTCGCTCGACCGCAACTACTGGACGTGATTAAAGCAGTGGCTAGTGGTTAGTGGCGATCAGAATCGTAGCCCTCTCCCTGGGGAGAGGGTGGCCCGCGATCCCGATGCGCTTCATCGGGACGCGGGACGGGTGAGGGGTTTTTGGGTACAATTGAATCAGGCTGAGCGAAGCCGTTCATGAGGGCATATGGCAAAAGGCATCTCACCAAGCACCGAGTCGGGAAAGAAACCATTGCTTGGAGACGAGCAAACACGCAGCCAAGACGGTGTGGACCTCACGCTCATTCGCTGGATGCTTTCACTCACGCCCGCGGAGCGCCTGCAAGTCCTCCAGCAATCAGTACAATCTCTCCTGAGGCTCCGGGATGGCAATGCCAAGCGTTGATTATCTTGCAATCCTGAAAACCCTTCGCCGCCACGGCGTGGATTTCGTCATCGTCGGAGGAGTTTGCGCAGTCTTGCACGGTGCCCCGATTGCAACTTTCGATCTCGATGTGGTCCATTCCCGCGAGCCGAACAACCTCGCGCGCCTTATGGCTGCCTTAGAAGAGTTGGACGCCCGCCACCGCATTCCCGGGCGCCGGGAGAAGAGACCCGGCCCTTCCCACCTTGCACCTCGGGACCGTCTAACTTGTCATTCCGAGCGAAGCGAGGAATCTCGCTCTGAAAGCCGCGGACTTGCGAGTCACCAACTATTGACGACCTGCTTTGGCCCCCTCGACCTCCTCGGCACCATTGGCAAAGGTCGCGACTACGGCCAACTTCTCGATGAAGCCGTCGAACTGGAAATCGGTGGGGGCCTCAAGGTTCGAGTATCGACTCTGGCGAGCCTGGTTAAGACGAAAGAAGAAACCGGCCAAGAAAAGGATAGAGCCGTTCTGCCAGTCTTGCGCCGTCTCCTGGAAGAAAAAACGAGGCAGACGTAGCGTCGGCCCCGCGCCTGCGGGGTCGACAACGCGCGAAAGGAAGGTCAGATAGACAAGGCATCAAAAGGTCTTTTCCTGGGTTCCGACGGCATCGGCTTTTTCGACTTCTACTGGCTCTTTCAGGCGGCATGAGGTCTATCAAAGGATTTCATCATGCGAATCGCCAAAAGGCTATTGGCTATCCTCCTGGGTACGGCCCTCCTGGCGTACGCCCAAGGCAATATATTCCACAGGGTCCGATACAACGGCGGCACGGTGTCGACGAAAGTTAATCCGAACGATTGGAATAATGAGCTCGCAATCACCCCTGATCTGATTTCGTTGACGCTAAAAGACGGCCAGAAGGCCGAAATTCCCCCCAAGTCCGTAACAGCGCTCAGCTACGGCCAGGAGGCTCATCGGCGCGTCGGCACAATGATCGCGCTGGCGGTCCTTGTGGCTCCGGTGGCTCTCTTTGGTCTCTTGCACAAGACGCGGCTGCATTTCATCGGTATCGAGTACAATACCGCCGATGGCAAGAGTGGCGGCCTGCTGCTTCAAGGTGACAAAGATAACTATCGCGCCATTCTCGTTGCCTTGCAGGGCGTCACTGGCGTTCCTGTTTCTGTCGCCGAGAAAGAGCGTGAGTTCATTCCTGTAGGTGTCACCACCAGCGTCGCAAAGGAGCCGGCTGAAACGCAAACCGGGGAAGAAGAGCCGCCTGCGTCACCTGCCCAGGAGACGGCAACGGGTACCGTTAATGTAACCTCCAATCCCGATGGCGCCGATGTCTATGCCGATGGCCAGTTTGTGGGAAATAGCCCGGCAGTCTTGAAGTTGACGCCCGGCAAGCACACGGTTGGCGTCAAGCTCTCGGGTTACAATGATTGGTCGCGTGAGATCACCGTGGGGTCAGGTTCGGATGTCCGGTTAACAGCGACGCTGGAACAGTGAGGTGAAAGGTAGCCACGGTCAGGATTTCCCGACCGTGGCTATCCTCTTGTATTCGCTAAAACGGAGTGCTAACTTTTGAATAGAGCCAGAAAGTTTGTGCTAGAATTGCGTCGGCGATCGGCATTAGCGCAAGTGTTGACGTTGGACAAAAAAATGCCCCAACAACTCCAACTTACAGGCGGCGAATTCGTTGACCACTGGCGGGACACCCTTGAGCTCTGCGCAGGTGTTTGCACAAGGAATCGACGGGCGAAGATCTTCTTCACGACCTTTTTCTCGGAAAAGCCCCCGCACGCACTATTTGGGAGGCTTTCTCGCCTGGTTAAGTTGACTAAGAAAACGGATTACTGGTTCGCTTCATTGGTTCGGGGCGCCAAGAGGGGTAGGACGAAACTCAAATTCGGATTGTTCCAGAGTGGTGATAACGCCTGGACAGCATTCACCCTCACGAAGACTATAGCGAATGAGGCCGTCCTTCTCCGTCTACTGGCGGCACTTTCGCCCGACATCTCCGAAGCATATCTCACGTCCAATGAAATTCGTTCTATATTCGAAGAGTTTGAGGAACGTGAAGGGGCGACGGTTTCGGTGAACAAGGCCGTGGCCTACTCCCACAGGCACGAAGGCCAAATTAGTTTCTTCAAGAATGAGGCTTATGACGCCGTATTCAACAAGGCCGAGAACGAAGGAAAGTTCGTCGATAAAGTTGATTTCTCACTCACGGGCCCACATTTCCTGCATGGATTCCTTGCAAGGAACGGCGTTGCCAAATTCATGGCGGGCGATATTGGACTTTTTCAGGAGAGTATTCTAATTTCCGTGGCTCGGATCTCTTCGAGCAAGCATGGCGTATTCCGCAATTCCTCAAGGCAACCGGGGAGCACTGAGGTCTCCGCCATCGCCGTTCAATTTGGCGAGACGGCTTTTCGAGGAAGGGACGACAATGTAGCCTTCATATCTTCCCTCGACCAGATGGCAAGGAGTGGCATTGCAGTCCTCCACGAGAACCCTTACGTGCATGTTTCACTGATAGACTTTCTTGACGGATCTGCATTCGATATCTTCGCGACCTCGCGGAAAGCTGTAACTATCGTCCCGCAGGTTGGTGCTTCGCCGTTCTCATTGAATCGATTGTGCAATCACATTTTCGAGAATTTCCGCGAGGGCGCCATCGTGCGGCCCGAGGAAAGGGTCTGCACCATCGAGGAAGTTCTGGCGTAGTGACGAGTGGCTGAACCACAGACGTTCTCAGAGTGCGTCGATAAGCTCCTTGATGACTTCAAGCTCTACGATAAGACTGTCGACCTGGTCTCCTGCTGGGAATTCCTCTACACCAAGGTCGCTTCCGTCCGGGATAAAGTCCTCCACTTTGATCGCTTTCCTAGGCTGATTTCTCCTGAAGGAAACGAGCGAGACCGAAAGACGCCCGACTTTGCCGTTTTGGTGTCTGACAGATACGGCATCATCGGCGATGTCAAATCCGGGTTCCCACTCGAGGAAGTGGCGTTCCAGCGACACCTTGAAAGGCTGAAGAAGTATGACCAGCCCCTCAGTTTTAAGTCCGGCAAAAAGAGCGAACCAATTTCGCCAACAACTCACGATATACTGCTGATCATTCCCTTCCGCGATGCGCAAGAGATTGTTGTAAGAATCGAGGACCTTCGTAGCAAGGGTAAGGTGAAGTTCGAGAGGAACCTCCTCGTCTTTGAGTGGGTGTACGAAAGCGACGAATACATATTCCGCAAAGTGGCAGGACAGACCGCCGACTTTAGTGACTCTTGCGTCCCCGAGGAAGTGCGCTTGAGTAAACAGCTCACCTCGCTTGGAAGATCGCTGAAGATCTCGCCAGACCACATCAAGCTTATTAAGGCAACATGGCAGTTTTGCAACGATGAACCGAAACCCATATACACGATCGTATTCCTTTGGACCAAGATCCTCTACCACCTGCTTAACGAGCGCCAGCGTGAGCTTTGGCGCCGGAAGAACCCACAGAAGGAATTGCCAATAGACGTGACTGTCCAGCAGCTCGTTGACAAGATTTCCGAACTCTATCCGATTGCGTGGGGCCATTGGACGGACTGGATCACGAGTGCCCTGGACACCCTCGTCACAACCGGACTGGCGGCCCGGATTCCCGACGGCCACTATGTTATTCGTTACCGCAACCTGACCAGGGAAGTGGGTGAACCAGGGAGCCCGCCTTTGGCGACTCGAGGGGCTCACCATCCCGCAGAGTATGCAAAAATCCTTGCAACCTATATATGCAAGGGGCTCCGTCACAAGAAAGGCGAGACTGAGTGTCCCGACGAGGCCCCAGCCCAACCGGATTTGCCTTTCGGGCCTACTGCGCCCCAAGAGAGTGCGGCGGATGAGTAGCACCAACTGGGGCGGGTAGCGCTCGACAGCAGCAAAGGCCCACAGCACGGGTGGTGCGGACACCTGCCTGCGAATAGCGAATGCTCAGGCGGCCGCAGACTCTCGTTTTTCATAAAGTCTGCGGCTTTTCTTCGGCGCGTTTGGAGAGGCCCGCCGTTACCGGGTCGAGCTGATCGTACTCCGCGGGGTGGCACAGACCCGCCCACCATTAAGATCGGCGGACCTTCGGCTGCGGCGGGGCGAGTGACGGGCAAGGCGCCGCCAAAGCAAATCCCTTAAGTTTGCAGGATTGGCCTCGGATTGGGTGGGTCGGCCCTGCCTTGTCGGCGGGTCTGCGTCACCCCCTGTAGCGCCGTGCCATATCCAGATTGACGACATGCGGTTGCCGTTGGGGCATCGGGCGTGAGAGAATACCCCCGTCAGGACGGCACTGACGGTGGCTGCCCGCTTTCGGGATTCTCTCGGCCGACAAACGCAAAGCAGAGGTCCCACCATGACGAGCCCGCTAAATTCCAAGCCACGCCCCTTGGCATTCGAGGAGGGAAACTTCCTCTGGAATATTCAGCGCGTCCCTCACACCCTGCCAGACGGCAAAACGCATCCGGGTCGCTCCAGTGCCATCTTCGTGGTACACGGTATCGGCCAGCAGCGATGGACCGAAACGGCGGCGCACCTTCGCGCCGGGTTCGAGGATGCGTTCGAGGAGATTTCCGCCTGGCAAAAGAAGCATCCCGAACAAGCCAGCGGCGTTAGCCAAATCGACTTGCCACCCCCGTTCATCCTTGACGGCTATTGGGCGAACTACGACGATATTCACGCGACTTTTCCGGAGGACTGGAAGCGCTTCAGCGAGCGGGAGCAGAAGTTTTTCGGCGGATTATGGAAGCTACGCGTCGTGTCAGGAGCCAGGACGATTGGCTGGGTACTCCGCCAACAACTGCGCTTGCTCCACCCCAATGTGTTGCGCGAGGTCGGCCTGTTCGCGTGGATTCTCTATTGGCCCTTTCAGATCGTATCGAGCGCTGCGTTATTGTTCGCATGGTTTCGTCATCGCGAGCTGATCACCGGCTACCTCAATGATGTGCGCTTATATCTCGAGCCCCGAGGCGTCGTGGAACGCGCCATCGTCCAGCACATCGACTACCGAGTCGGACTTGAGTTCCTGCGCATGATCGGGCTCGATTGGGACTTCCGCCCGCTTCCAACCTGCCAGTTGCTCGAGGTCGGCGGAGAGCGTCTCTCCTTCAAGCGGGTGGTGTGGGTAGCGCACAGCCTCGGCACGGTCATCAGCTACAATGTGCTTTCTGCCCTGTTTCACAAGGCTGATGAGATTGAGCGTGCAGGCGATGATGAGCAAAAGAAGGGCAGGGCGCTGTTCCGCAATGCGTTGACCCGTTTCGTCACTATGGGCAGCCCGCTCGACAAGGTCGCATTTCTCTTCAAGGAGGAATCGCTGCGCCCTTGGCCTTGGCCCAAAGACGGGCGCCGGGCAATGCTTAAGGGCGGGGAATTCCTTGAAAGTAATGATCCGGCGACGACAGAGTGGTGGGTCAACTTCTACCATGTCCTCGACCCGGTTTCTGGCGCGCTCGAAAGCCCCTTCATCTGCGGTAACCAACCTCCCTCGAACATTCACATCCGCTCGGGGTTGATGCCCGGAATGGCGCATGTCGCTTATTGGAAAGATCCTACCACCCTGCGCTTCATCCTGGGCCGTACCTTCGGCCCTAGCTACCTGAAAGATAAGGAATACCGCCCCTGGCCTCACGCGGTGCTGAGCGGCTTGGCGGCGATGGGATACCTCACTTGGGCCGCCATTCTTTTCGGCGCCGTCTATGCCCTCTATCGATGGGGGCCTTATCTCCTACGCGAGATGGGCAAAGCGGCACTTAAGTGGATTACAGGTTAGCAGCGGGTAGCGCATCTCGTTTTTCAGAGAATCTGCGGCTTTTCTTCGGCGCCTTTGACGAGGCCCGCTGTTGCCGGGTTCAGCCGACCGTTCTTCGCTTTCGATGAGCAAGCCGGCGCACTGCAAGGTAATGAAGATGCTTGAGCCCGTAGAAATGCCGTTGCCGTACCCTCCTCACATTTTTTCGCGCCGCGACCTCGGTGCGCCGCAGACCCGCCGCGGTCGAAGGTCCGCCGATCTTAATGGTGGGCGGGTCTGCGCCACCCGCCTCGAGAGGGAAGATGCTCTGGAAGGCCTCGGTTGGAAACAAACTGTGGTATAAGTATGACCAGCGGGGAGCCAAAATATAAATTTCGGTTCATACCGCGATTCGGTGGTGAGCTGGATGTCGGCATCGCAAGAGAACTCCGCCGCGCTCCCACAGTTGCGAAAGAGCGACGATCCCCATGCCTAAAATGCGCACCTATGGATCTCGCCCACCCAACCGCGGGGAGCTGAACCCGGAACGCGGTTATCCCGAAAAGGGCGCACTCTTTGAAAAAGTCGAAATCCTGTTCTTGTTGGCGGCGGTCTTGGGATGCGCGGTAACCCTGCTCCACGTTGCCTTGGTGGTGCCACTTCCCTACGAGCTGGACTTTGGAGAAGGGCCTTTATTGGGTGTAGCCGTCCGAGTAGCGCGGGGTCTCGGCGCCTATCCTCCGGCAACCCAACTGCCTTACGTCATCAGCCCTTACGGCCCGCTGCCCTACTATCTTGCCGGTCTGTGCGTGAAGCTTTTCGGAGTGAGCTTCACTGCGCCCAGGGTCCTCGTTGTTGTTTCAGGCATCTGGTGTGCGGCAATCATCGCGCTTTTGGTGCGCCACTGGGGCGGCACGCGGCTGGTCAGCCTGGGATTCGGCCTCCTCTACTTGTCACGCCCGGTGGTTGAGTTCTGGTTACCCCTCTTTCGCGTAGACTTGATGGGACTTGCACTGTCCCTGACAGGTCTTTGCTTCTTTGCAAAATCCCGCCGCTGGTACCTCTCGGTGCCTTTCTTCGTGGCCGCTTTGTTCTGTAAGTTCTTACTGGTGTCCGGGCCGCTGGCGTGCTTTCTATATGCCGTGTTCAGGAAAGAGATTCGGAAAGCGTCGTGGTTCGCCGCAGGCAATGTCGCTTTGGGGGCTCTTGCGTTCCTTTGGGCTCAGCGCGAAACCGGAGGGTGGTTTGCGTTCCATGCGCTCTGGGCAAACGCGGGGCATCCTATCAGGTTGCCTGGAGCCGTGTTTTTGGTCCACGGCGAACTGATCGGGGACTATTTCCTGGTGGTCCTGGCGCTGGCGCTTGCCTATTTCGTGCGCTTCCACCCCGAGGTCTCACTTCCGCTGACTTATCTCGGGGTCTCTTTCCTCACTTGCTTCGCCAGCGGGAAGATGGGAGCGACTTCCAATTATTTCCTGGAATGGCAAGCTGTGCTGTGTCTGTGCGCGGGAGTGGCATATCACTTCTTGCGCGCACAGTCTGATTACCGGAGCCTCGTTTACGCGCTTCTGCCCGCGACGCTGGCCGCGATGGTGGTGGTTTGTCTTCGCCCACCGAATCCCGACCCCAATAATGACTCCGGGTGCAGGCAGGCTTACAAGTATGTAAAAGATTACCCTGGTGGGCGCATCCTCTCCGAAAACCCTGGAGCGGTGGTCACGGCGGGAAAATTCTCGCCGGTTTTCGAGCCTTTCGATTGGACGCGCGAGGTGGTGGATAAAGGTTGGCCTGATACCGAGATCGTTAATCTTATCCGCTCTCGCCAGATCGATCTGATCGTTTTGCGATCGCCCGCGAGGGTGCAATCCTTGCAGGAACGATGGCCGAACTCGGTGGTGGATGCAATTCAACAGAATTACCGGCTAGTGCAAGGCTTTGGTTGCCAAGACGCGCACTTCGTTTATCAGCCGAATGGTTTGGCCAGGTGAGAGTTTCAGATTGGATGGAGCCGGAGTCGGGCCGAGTAGGTTTGCGGCGCTATCCGTGAGACCATGCGTCGGAGTCCGGCCGGGGCGACCCGCTAACCGTGCCCAATCGCCCGGCGACGCGGCGTCGAGGCTGGCTGCTCATCCCGAATCGCGCCGGCCAGGATGTCGTTCGCCAGGTGCAAATTAAACTGCCGGGTTCGGAGAGGGTTGGAAGATGACAGGAGAGCCGGTTCGTCCGAAACTCGACCTCGCGATGCCCGTCCATAATGAGGGGGAAGCGATTGAGCGCACCCTGCGCGAGTGGTATGCGGAATTGTCTCCGGCGGTCGATCTTCGTTTCGTCATCGCCGAAGACGGCAGCCGAGATAACACCAAAGAGGTCCTGAGGAAGCTCGAGAAAGAGCTTCCTATGCACTTGGACATGGCGGAACATCGGCGCGGATACGCTGGCGGGATGATGGCGGCTCTGTCGGCTTCCGCTACCCGTTACGTGCTGACTTCCGACTCCGATGCGCAAAGCGATCCGAAGGATTTCTGGCGTATGTGGGAGATGCGGGAGGATTATGACTTGATCGTCGGTTGGCGAGTGAGTCGAGCTGATCCCCTCAGCCGCAAGATCTTGTCCAAATCCTTCAAGCTCTACCATAAGGCGCTCTTCGGAACTCGCCTGCATGATCCCAGTTGCAATGTCATGCTGGTGAAACGGTCGGTGTTCGAATCCTTGGTTCCCAAAATGGGCCGGCTGGGCGAGGGCTTTCAATGGGAATTCGTGGCGCACGCCATCAGAGCAGGTCTCAAGATCGGTGAGCTCGGATTGAACCACAGGCCCCGGGCGAGCGGGCGCTCCGTCGTTTACAAACCCACGCGCGTTCCCGGCATTGCGTGGCGAAACGGAATCGGACTGCTGAAAGTCTGGCTGGACCGTTAACCCGAGTTTCGCGGCTAGGAACGAATTTGGCGGGGTGGCGCAGACCCGCCCGCCATTAAGATCGGCGGACCGTCGGCCGCGACGGGTCTGCGTTATGAGATTAAGGGCACGGGATCCATTGCGAGGAGGAAGGGATCTCGCCGGTAGTCAAACCGGAAGCTCGACCACGGCCACGGGTCAAGAGAGGAAATGAGGCGGCGGTCGAAAGGGCGGGCGCAACGACAGGTACGGGTAGTGGGATAATGAAGATGGTTGAGCCCGTAGAAATGCCGTTGCCGTCCCATCCTCATTTTTGTCGCGCCGCCACCTCGGTGCGCCGCAGCCCAGCCGCCGGGTAGACTGGAAATTCCACCCCTTGGAGGCCGGGAATATATTTTCTGGCCGCGGCTCCTAGACCATCTAAGGAGTCCAAGACATTGCAAAGCAGATGCGCTACCTGCGCCGGGATAATGCTCGAGATGCGCGGAGGCTCTGGCTTTGATTGCGGTCCGCAGTCGCTCTGTGCGTTCTGCCTTCTGCTTTGATCGTCTCGATGAAGAGCAGGTAGAGTCCGCGCTTCTGCGCTGCAGCGGCCCTGGACGCGGCACGGCGTTTCTGGCAGACTGACAGCGTGATGATGAACAGATTGGGTCCGCGACGGCGCGACGTGGCGATGTAAAATCGCCGCTACACTTGGCACCGGGAGGGGAACGTGAATAACGAAATGAAGAGGCGGGAGTTTCTTAAGGAATCGACTGTCGGCGTGTCGGCGTTTGCTGTGGGGTTAGGTGGCGGCGCGCGGGTGCCGAGCGCGGCAGGAGCGGTTCGAGCGGACCCGTCGCCATCGTCCGAGGAAAAAATTGGGCGGCCGGTTCGAGTCGTCAGCATGGGGTTTCACGCGGGGAAGCCACCACTCGAGTGGATTGCCAATCAGGTGGACCAGGAGGGAGCCGCGGGGACGGATATCATCGCGCTGCCGGAAACTTGTCGAGGCCTCAACAACGTGAACGCACAATCGCTCGATGGTCCCACCGTAACTGCTATGTCGCGCCTGGCCAAGAAACATCGGACCTACATTGTTTGCCCGATCCATCGAAAGGACGGAAAGCAGAGCTTCAACTCGGTCGTGCTGCTCGACCGCGAGGGGAGAGTGGCCTGCATCTATGACAAGCTCTACCCGGTGTGGCAGCCTGAATGCCTCGATCAATCCGTGAGCCCCGGCAGGAGCGTGTGCGTGCATCAGGCGGATTTCGGCCGGGTGGGCTTTGCCATTTGCTTCGATGTCAACTGGTCTTCGATCTGGGAGCAGTTATCCAATCAGGGCGCCGAGCTGGTGATATGGCCGAGCGCTTACTCGGCCGGCCGCTCGCTCCAGGCGCAGGCGATCAGTTATAACTACTACGTGGTCAGCGTCACGTGGGTTCCAGACTGCCTGGTTTTCGATATCGACGGGCAGCAGCTCGTCTACGACCACAACAACCGAGGCGACGACACCAACGTCACGCGCATCACGCTTGATTTGGACCGCTGCATCTTTCATCAGGACCTCAATTATCCCGACAAAGTGGGCCGGCTGCTCAAGGAACGAGCTGAGGACGTTGCGCAGGAAAAGTGGATGGCCATGGAAGGGTGGTTCATGTTGAAAGCCAAGCGGCCGGGCGTGAGCGCCCGCGAACTAGCTCGAAGTTATGGCTTGGAGGAATTAAGACATTACCTCAACCGAAGCCGCTGTGAGATCGATAAGTGTCGGGGGTGGGAGTTCTCTTAAACGGTAAAGGCTAAAGCAGTAGTGGTACAGCGCGACGGTACCGCAACCAAAACGAACTTCTCCGTGTCCTCCGTGCCTCGAAGCCTCAACACAGAGAGCACGGAGGGTCTCAGTGATCTCTGTGTTTAGTCTTTTCTTGGCCACAGAGTACACGGAGAAGAAAAAATCTTCGCGACACAATAACCTCTCACGAACTAGTGCTGCAGTTTGATGTTGTAGCGGCTAGTTTACCTCGCCAGTTGGCGGCGTAGAGCCGCCTCCACATGAATCCGTACCATTTAGCCTCGGATTTGGAAACCCACGATTAATAAGGCTGCGAAGATCACGGCATGGATGAGCTCGCCGATTCCCAGCCGGCGGATTTGAAGGCGACTTGGGCTCGAGAAAAACCAAGCGAGTCCCCGCCAAAGCACCGACGCAAACGCCAACAATGCCAGGCTCGGCAACCAACCCTTTCGCCAGGCAAGCGCCAGGGCGAGAACCATGACGATTTCGCCCAGGATTAACCACTTCCCCTGGGCCAGCCTTTCGTCAAAGGTAGTGGCGCGCGAGGAGTGGATGCGGGCTTGAACGTAGAGGATCTGATTGGCGGCGAAAATCCAGTTCACCGCCCAGATTACCAGAGAGGCGGTGTCCAACCTTGCGGAAGCCACGTAGTAAGCTGCCGCAGCGGTGGCCGTAAGGCCGATCGACCCCACCAACTGCGCGGCCATCCTGGCCTGCTTCCCGCGGCTCTTCAGGAGCGCCTGTCCCAGGAATGCGGCGGCCGCTGCCCCGCCCACCAAGAGCAAGCCATACGAGCGAATCTGCCATAACAAAATGGCTAGCGCCCCGAGAGAAACGGAGGCATAAACATAAAGGGAATGAAGAATGACCCTCCGTTCCCTCGGGTTCTGGGCGCGCCAGGGCGAAATTCCGAGCCATGCCTCGAGCGGCGTGCGCGCACAAAAAAGGCCAAGCGCGGCCGCAGCCAGCAATGAAACCAAAACAATCCTGTCGCCTACAGGTCTGCCCAGCACGGCGCCGGTTGCCAACGGAACCAGCAGCATTCCCCAGGCCCCGTGTTCCCTGGGCCAAACAAACGAATGCAGGCGCGCGGCGCCGGGAGTATTAAGAGAAAAAGTTGGACTGGACATTGCCGAAGAAGGCAGAGTCTTTCAGGCTGTAACGCCGCGGTTCTTGTAGATCGCTTTGTTCACTTCCACCATCAAGTCATCGAGCGAGGCGCCGATTTTGCGCGCGGCCATCACAATCGAGCAGTCATAGCAGGAGGGGCGAATGCCGAATTTCTCGAACACCGCTTCAGTCTCGGGGAACTTCTGCTTTACTTCGCGGACGATTTCGCCGCCACGCACGAGATCAGTGAACTGAAGCATGAGTCACTTCCTTCCGCAGGCTTGCCTCGGAGTTTTTGCTGCCCGGCTGGTAAACGCAGAATGGTTCTTCATCCAGATAATCGCCGCTGGCCGCGAAGGCCCGAGCGCGGCAACCCATGCAGACATTGCGGAACTCACAGCAGCCGCACTTCCCTTTCAAATTATCCGTGTTTCGCAGTTGCTGAAAAACGGGGGCCCTCTCCCAAATCTCGGCAAACGATTGCTCGTTCAGGTCTCCTGCCAGAACCGGCAGGTATCCGCAAGGATAAACCTCACCCTGGTGAGAAATGAAGCAGACACCCGTGCCGGCGAGGCACCCCTTGGTCACGGCGTTCATGTCTTGGGGATGGCCGTGGCCGGTCTGGGCAATCTGGGGATGAAGTGCGATGCCAGTCGCGCCGGGCATCGTCATCTCCGTCGGGCCGATCGAATCTTTCGTTCCGCAGGTGACCGGCGCGTCAGGCTGCCTGAAGGTGCTCGAGGCCGCTCGGCGCTCGGCGGCACGACGTTGCCGCATCACGCGGAAATAATGGGGGGCGCAGGTGGCCTTCAGCTCGATCCCGCCTTCCAGCGAGCGATCGTAGAACCAATTCAGGATCTCTTCGTATTCCTCAGCCGGCACCATCTGCTCGGCGGCGATGTCTACGCCGCATCCCACCGGAACCAGGAGGAACGTGTGCAGGGCGTCCGCCCCGATTTCTTTAGCCAGTTCCAGAACCGCAGGGAGCTGGTGCGCATTATGCCGGGCTATGGTCATGTTGATCTGGAGCGACATCCCCAACTCGCGCAGGTTGCGGAAGCCGCGCAGGGCGGCGTCGAAAGCGCCCGAAATGCCGCGAAACGCGTCATGGGTGGAAGCGTCAGCCCCGTCCAAACTGATGGAAACACGCCGCACTCCGGATTCCAGAATCCGGCGCGCTACCTGCTGGGTGACCAAGGTTCCATTGGTGGCCAGCGCCACGCGAATCCCCAGGGAGGTAGCATAGCTGGCAAGATCGAAGATGTCGTGGCGAAAAAGAGGTTCGCCACCGCTCAGAACTATGATTGGTAGGGATGACTGAGAGACTTGCTTTATTAAGTTCAGGGCTTTGGTTAAAGGTAGGTCATTTGGTGATGAGAGTTCTGTAGCGGTGGCGCGACAGTGAATGCAACGCAGGTTACATCCCTTGGTCACCTCCCAAAAAACGAGCCGCGGTTTGTAGTCTAGATTGTTAAGCCACATTGCACGACTCATTTCTCACGAGCGGCTGTTTGACGCAGCCAGCTTTTTCATGAGCACGTCTTTCTCCATCGCCCCCGGGAATCCAGGCGCACGGCTCACGATTTCCTTCGTTGAGAAAGCACCCAGGTTCTAACCAACTATATGCGCCAGCGACCCGGTTGACAAGGTCGGTGCGTAACAGAGGTTCACCTCCCGGCAATGCCAGCGTCTGGGCCTCTGCATCCGAAACTTCTCCCCAGTCCTTTCGGTTCGGCGGATCACCCTCAGTAAGAGATAGGCCTGGTTGCGAAGGGGACATCCGGTGTCTGGTGTTTGATCTCGTGATTTAAGGGGGGTTAGAGATTCCAGTTCGTCCAAAATCCGGTATCTCTAACCCCCAACCCGTCAGATGACGGGTCCCTAGGACCCGAAGTCCCTCGCAGCCTACGAAAAGGCACGCCTCATGCCAAAGCCAGGGCGATCAAAGAGCTCCAGAATGTCGGATTCAAGCCGAAGAAACAAAACAGCTTAACAGATTCTGAATTGAAGGAACAGTAGAATTGGGGCACAAAGCATGAGATTCGGAAGTGCGGAAAATGACGGTTGACAAACCTACCGGAAG
>Ga0326728_10012424_pt1 | contig 18923 bp, 14 predicted proteins | sample MB3enrmetagenome_FD_207602 | JGI IMG/M metagenome (GOLD analysis project Ga0326728, IMG submission 207602) | Lab enriched peat soil microbial communities from McLean, Ithaca, NY, United States - MB31MN | ecosystem: Environmental > Terrestrial > Soil > Wetlands > Peat | place: USA: New York... | reverse complement strand
GGGATGCACTGGCTTCCCTGGCCGGTCTTGCCAAAGCGACAATGGCCGGCCGTGCAGCACAAGGAGCGCCGAGCGATTACGGCCGAGGAACGCCGGAAGATCATTGAACGTGAGCGCAACCCGGAAATCCGGGTTTATTATCAACTTCTATGGCACTTGGGTGGTTCACAAACGGACATTGCGGAATTGACGGCGGAGGATGTGAATTGGACCGACCACACGATTTCCTATCGGTGCAACAAAACCGACGTGCCTGTTATCATCACCTTTGGCGCTGAGGCTGCGTCACTCTTGCAGGCGCTGCCGAAATCCGGCCCCTTGTTTCCGAGCATGGCCCGGATCAAGGAAAATCATCGCGCCAAGATGTTCATCAAACGGCTCAAGACCGTGGGCATTGCCGGCATTTCCCTGCACAGCTACTGCTAGGCCTGGGCGGAACGGGCCAAGACGGTGGGGATGCCTGAACGGTTCGCCCAGCAAGCCCTTGGGCATAGTTCCAAGGCGTTCGCCCGAGCCTATTCCAAAAAGGCCAAGGTCGTAGTACCCTCGTTGGAGGATTACGAAAAGAAAACCGTGCCGATGCCGGTGGCGGTGAATCAATGAGACTGACGAAAGAACACGGCGAGACGCGCCAAGGGAATGTCTGTGTCCAAGCACTGAACTCCAACAACGACTTTGCTACCAGGATTCGGTCTATGTCATAGGGCCAAAAAACTCAAAATTGCCGAGGTTGAGCCAAATCGTGTGCGCAGATGTTGGCCTCCGCTGCTTTCCAAAATCTCCCGCGCATCAGCCGGGCCTACGCTTCACGGCGATCATAACGCCCGCCTTGCGCTGGCTGTGTGCGATTACGGCGCGGGATTGCGGGTGGTTTCCACTGCCAAACAGATCGTTGAATAATGGACTCATAGCGCAACGCCTTTCACCAGCCGTGGCCGAACGATGCACGGGCGATAAACTGGTGAAGCCGCCATAAAAAAAAGGCCACGAACGAAACAGAAAAAACGCTGACCATAATTCCATTTAGGATCAGCGCCAACTTGATGGCAAAGCGGGCCCAATCTGCCCAGCGGTCAGTGAGGTTGGGGGTCCATGCCCCGCCGCTTCTTCCGCGTGCGGCAGCCATGAGCGGGCGGGATAAGAGCGTCAGAATTGACCCCTTTGACTTTCTTGGGAGCAACGTCTGCTGCCTGGCAGCGTGATTTATTAATCCACGGAAGGCGGCTCCATCTCGGAGGTGAATATATAATCGCCGGAGCCGACCTCAAAAACCGCGAAGCCGCTTTCCACTTTCAGAATTTTAAGGTCCGTGGCTTTTGAAACGGCTTTCCCAGATTCGGTCACAGTTCCAATTTCCTTGGCGGGAACATAAACGGCAGCCGTGGTGTTGGCTGGGATGCTGATGGACATTTCAAATTTATTGCCGGACCGCTTCCAGTTGCTGACGATGCGGCCGCGAATTGAATTGTTGTAACAATTTACCCAGGTCAAGCCTCCCAGCGCGCGGGGTTTGATAACGATTTTCTTATACCCGATCACATCCGCGCCGGGGCGTAAACCCGCCAGAGCGCCATAGTACCATGAACCGATACAGCCCCCAAACGGATGATGACGGTCGCTATTGTCATAAAGAGATTCACCGAGCGTGCTCCAATCATCCGCCACCATGTGCCCCCACCCCGGCATAAACTGCGTCGCCAATGTGTAGGCCAGCTCTCCTTGGCCATGATCGACAAGGTAGTACATCAAGGGCATGATGCCGACGAATCCAGCCGTCAAATTCTGATTATGAATGTCTTCCACCAAATGCCGCTGGGCGGAATCAACCAGCTCGGGTGGAACAATGCCAAGTGATAATGGGAGAACCTGGCCGGTTTGGGCTAGCGGCGCATAAATTCCGGACGATGAATCCAAGAATCGCTTGTTAAAGCTATGACGAATACGATCCGCCAGATCGCCATATCTTTGCGCGTCAGCGTCTTTTCCCAAAAGCCGCGCCGCTCGAGCGGTGCATTGGGCCGCATAATAGAATCCACAGGTTGAGACTTGGTCAGTCGGGGTGTTGTGCGGTTTATGGGCCGCCTGGCCGGCATCCAGCCAATCGCCAAGTGACCATGCAACAATTCCGTTTGCAGCCGTGGAGTCTTGATAATCGGTCCATCGCTTCATCGGCTCGTAGGCTTCAACCAAAGCTGCTTTGTCACCGTAGTACTGGTAGAGCTTCCAAGCGACGTACGGAAGGGTGTCGCCCCACCAGGGATCGGCGAATTCCGCCGGCGCCCCGTTCCTGGACCGCCCCCAGTCGCACGTCGGCACAATCGGCGGGATTTGGCCGTTGGCATCCTGCGCTTCGATCATGTCCCGCAGGAAATTCCGGTACATGGCGGACTCATCGAAATTACAGATGCCCGGCTCCATCTGTGTGAAAGCGTCCTGCGTCCATCCCATTTTTTCGCGCGTGCTTTCTTCGCCTGGGATGCTATGCGTGGTGTTGAGGATGGTCCGGCAGACTGCTTTCTGGATTTGATTGATCAGGGGATTGGAGCAAGAGAATTCGCCCGCTTGATTCAAATCGCTATGCACCCAGACACCCACCAAGTCATCGAGCGCTGGAGCGTGGTCGAGTCCCGTCACTTGAACATAGCGAAAGCCGTGATAGGTGAAGCGAGGCTCAAACACACCCCGTCCGGAGCGATCAAGAAACAGTTCACCGGTTTGAAAGCGACCATGTGTATGGAAGGTCGAGTTTCCAGTGTTGAGTGTGCCGTCAGGATTCAGGAGTTCATTGAAATGGAGTGTGATCTTCCGCCCCGGCTGGCCGGCAGCCGTCAATCTCGCCCATCCCGAGATGTTGACACCGAGATCAAATATAAATAGTCCCGGTTTTGGTTCCGTGAGTTTTACCGCCGTCACTTCGCGGCCTCTCATAGGGGGAATCATTTGCGCTGCCAAACGGCCTTTGGGCGGCGCAGCCTTGATCACCGGTTTCCAGCCGGCGGCATCAAAACCGGGGCGATCCCAGCCTGGCTTGTCCAGCCGACAATCGATGGTTTCGCCGCCACGGATGCAATTGAACGTGATGGCTCCGGTTGAACACCTCCATGAATCATCGGAAACAATGGCCCGATGACTGCCATCTGCGTACTCCAAGTCGATCTGAACCAAACAACGCGGAGTCGCGCGCCAGCGAGCCTGTTCGTTTCCGAAGAGGTCCGGTGTGGGGACGTGAAACCATCCGTTGCCAAGGATGACAGCAACGACGTTGGCGCCACGCACGAACCGGTCCGTCACATCGTAGGTGACATAGGTAACGCGCCGGTCATAGTCAGTCCAAGCGGGATCGAGCAGATGGTCGCCAAGTTTACAGCCATTGACGCGCAGTTCGTAATAGCCGAGTCCGCAGATGGAAGCCGTGGCTTTGACCGGCTTTTGGGCGACTTGCGCTTCGGTGCGTAAAAGCGCCGCGGCGGCCGAATTGGTGTTTGAAGCGAAGTTCACCGGCTTGGAGCCGCTTCTGGAATCCGGCGCGGATTCTTCATCGGCCGCGATCCAACAGCCCTGCCAGTCTCGCGCTTCCAGCAAGCCCATGGTCCAAAAGGCCGGCGAACTCCATGCTGAAGCTCTCCCGTCCTTATCCCATGAGCGGACCTTCCAAAAGCATTCGGCTCGAGAGCGCAACGTCTTGCCGCCATATTCCACTTGAATGGTTTCATCGGACGCGACCTTGCCGCTATCCCAAAGATCTCCCTGATTCTTGTTCAGCAGCCCTTCGCTGGATGCCACCAAAATCTGGTACGCTGTTTGCAACTCGCCCCGCCGGGTTGACTCGATTGTCCAACTCAATCCCGGCCTGACAACGTCGATGCCAATCGGGTCTTTGAGATATTCACAACGTAAACTCCCCACTGTTACAGCGAGGCAGTCAAAGGACATCAAGCCGGTGGCACAAAGAGAAATGAGATATTGTTTCATAAAAATAGAATCGAGGCAGTAGTGGTCAGACGGTGGCTTTGTCCATTTGTGTTCATCTTCCTGGTTACAGGGCGGCGTTGTCAATCAAACGGGTTTGGCCGATGAAAACGGCCAGGGCGAGGCGGGTCCCTTGCCGGGCTTGCCGCACCGGCAGCAGCGTCTGCGGGTCGAAGAATTCAATGTAGTCGGGGCGGGCCTGGGGCTGGGTGGCGGTGAGGGCGCGCAATTGCTGCTTCAACTTGGCGGCGGGCCGGGGGGCGGAAGCGACCGCCGCCCTGGCCCGCTGGACGGGGATGCGGCGCGCCTGCCATTGCCTGGCCCGGCGCTGCATGGCGGAGATGGTCACGACGGTCAGCACGTGCGATACGTTGGAGGAATCGGGCGGCGAGGCAATGCAAATCTCACGGGCTTTGCAGTTGGCGCAAGGCGCGTTGGGCCTCGGTGTAGTTGGGGTTCAGGCGCAGGGCCTGGCGGTAATGGCCGGCGGCCTCGGCCTTTTTGCCCTGGCGCGAGAGCGTGAGGGCGAGGTTGAATTCCGTCTGGTAATCGGCGGGGCTGAGCTTCAAGGCAGTCAAGTAAACTGGGATGGCCTCGTCGAGCTTGTTTTGCCCGGCCAGGGCGTTGCCCAGGCAGCCGCAGGCGCCAAAGTCGCCGGGGCGCTCCTCCAAGGGCGCCGCCGCCCCTGGCTGCCGGTCGGCTGGTTTTGGCATCTGGGCACGCTCGTGTCGCAGCCGAGTTCTTGCGCGTTTGGCGGGCCACGGTTGGATGAGTTGTTCATTACCACGGCACGCACAGGTTTGTCGGCGGTGGCGTTGGCACGCGAACCGCACACAGGCGGGATTTTCCGATTTATGCCCGGCATCTGCGGGCGGACGGTCCGTTCGTTCAACCTGCGCGCTACGATCAATTTATTTCAACCAATATGAAAATCACCGAAGTCAAAGTCTGGCTTGTCGAGGGGGTCAAATACAATTGGACGTTGCCAAAGGTTTACACCGATACGGGCCACACCGGCGTGGGCGAAGCAACCAACTGGCCGGGAAGTCCGATCATCGAAGCGGCGGCGGTGGGCGCGGGCCGCAAGGCCGTGGGCCAACTGGGCAAGCTAATCGCGTCGCACGTCATAACGCGGCCGCGCGAGGACATCGTCGCATTGCTGCCGAAATGAAACCCGCCCCTGAAGCGTCAAGCCCCCGTTCAAAAGCCGTCCATTCGGGCGGGGAGACCCCCAAAAAAAGAATGAAGAAAGGCGTTGACAGGTTTCTGAACGCGCGTTAAAAACGTGCAAAAGCAAAAAGTGCATACACTTGTCGAAAAAAAAGTGAGAAAAGGCGTTGACGGGTTTCCGACCGCGTGTTAAAAAATGCATACACCTGGCACGGATGGCGGACGGAATTGAGCGCGCCATGCCGGGTTGGCAGGGCGCGGACGTTGAGTATTGAATCAAGTGGATTGAACATGAAAGCGTTGAAAGCCGATCAAACCGGTCCCGCGGGAAGTCCGGTTGGACGCCCGGCGGGCTTCACGCTGATCGAATTGCTGGTGGTGATCGCCATCATTGCCATTCTGGCGGCGATGTTGCTCCCAGCCCTGGCCAGGGCCAAGCAGGAGTCATTACGGACCAAGTGCGTTTCGAATCTCCGCCAGGTCGGAATCACCATGGCCATGTACACGGGTGACAACCATGATGAGTTCCCGTATTCCGGCAATGGATTTGCCGAGATGCCATTTGTGGATTTATTGAAGCTGATAAGCCCGTACATCAACAATAGCACAAACAATGGCATTTTTTTTCGCTGCCCTGCCGACGAGGGCCGGGGTTGGAATATCGAATGGACGGAGGTCAACGGTCCCAGTTTCCACATCACGACGAATCAATTGCTGTTTCCCTGCTCGTACTATTACTACCAGCATTTCTACTGCGGCAATGGTGACAGTGTCCTTGGCAGCGCTGGTTCCCCGCCTCCTGTCCAGCTTCGGTTTACGAGGGAAGTGCGTTTTCCCGCGGGGAAAGCCATCGTCCCCTGCTTTGCCAGCACGGCCGCGGGCGCCTACGATACTTACCTGGCCAACACACCTCCATACGCCCACGGAACGACTGGCCTTATGCTGCTCTTTGAGGATGGACACGGCGGATTTGTCACCTATCGCCAATTAACCCCGGCTTGGGAGGTTGAGATGTACAACTTTGACTGGACGGCAGGCGGGTTGCAGGGAAGCGACATGCGGCGATGAGATTCTCCTGCAAGGAGGGGCCAGCCATGGGTGGGAGGGAAACGATAATATGCGATTATGCAAAACAGACTCCAGCTCAGGTGGACAGCGGCGGTTGTTGGCCGGCAGCTTTTAGCCGGCGTGGTGGCGGTCAGTGCGGCAGAGGCCGGAAACCCGGTCAACGCCTTGCAGACGGATTGGTTATTCTGCCAGACAGGGACAGGGCAGGTGGAGCGATTTACGAGCGCAGCGCCCACACAGTCATTCGATGTGGTGAACTCCGGGGGATCTTTCCTCTTGCTCAAGTTCGAACCAAACACAAATGCGGAACTCACCCCAAATGTCGTGCGGATTGCTCCCGGGACGCGCCAGACGGTCACGATGGTCATCCGGTCAGGAGTCCGGTTCTTTAATCTAACGTACGACGTGGCGCTGGCGCCGGCGCCCTTTATGACACACACAAACCGCTACCGCGCCGACTGCGATGGTGAGACTGTCTGGTGCGTTCCCGTAGCGGCGGCACTGCAGGCCGCCATGCAAGCGCGGGCGGAATCCATCATCGGGGGATCGAAAGTGCCGGTGACGGATCGAAAGATGCCCGACGGGACTTACATTTACACACCGGGGCCTTTTTACAGGTCGGCGGGCCTGTTCGCCCGCGACTTCCTCTACCAACTGGAGGGCGCAGGGCGGAGTACGGTCACCGCCGGGGAGGTGAAGCGGGCAGTGGATTATCTCGCGCTCAAGCAACTCACAGAAAACAGGAAAGTCGGCTCGCACACCTGCCCGAAAGGCGCTATTCCGGACCATGTGTATCCCGACGGCCGGTACTGCTGGGGACCGGGCTTGGCCTATGGCGATAACACGGCTCATTTCAATCGCCCGTCCTTGGACAGCGCTCCCTGTTTCATCACGCTGGGCTGGCACTTCGGCTACAAAGCGGGATGGGACGCGTCCTGGCGCGGATGGTTCCAGGGAAAAGCCCCCCAGTTCGCGGCGGCTTGGAACAGCATGCCGCGCGACGCGAGCACCGGGCTTGTGACCCAATGGACCACACCCGGCCACATCGGGGCCAATGGCATTGTCGAGACTAACGGCGCGTGCGTGATGTGGGGATTCCACGACTCCTACGGCTTCCCGGGTGACGATGTGGGAACCTCGATTTTGGCGTGCAACGCCGCCCGCGCCTTGGCGGACATGTACGATCACGCCGCGAATCCGGATTCAGCAAAGAAGTGGAGCGTGGTGGCAGACTTGATGCGGGACGCCGTCCGTGCGCAGTTCAATGCCGCCGGTTTCCTGCCTTGGGGAGTTGGAGCGGGAGCGCCGTTGATGGCGTCCCCCGACCTAACGGGCTATGCGGTCTGGTCTGGGATTCTGACCGACGCGCAGGCGGATGCCGCCTCGGACTGGCTGGCCGCGCGCTACCAAGCCGACAAGGGGGCAGGAGGCGCAGCGGACCTGTTCCACATGACTCCCGGATTCCGCGGCGCGGTCCGCATGGCGCGCAAGGCCGATGACGTGAATCCCGGGTCCCACGTGTGGCCGCATGTTCCCGCGGGACACTGGGAGAATCTGGCTTACGGGTATAATGCCTACCAGGACGGCGGCTACTGGTATTACATGAGCCTTGGAATGGCGACAACGCTTTGGCGCAAACACCCGGCGGAGGCCAAGGAATGGGTCGCCAACACTTACACTGACATTACCACGAACGATACCAATCACCCTTACGAACGCATTGATGGCATCAAACCGGTCAATGCCCGTTACAACGCTTCGATCGGTTCGTTGCTCGGAATGGGAATGCCCGCCGAAACGTTTTCGGTCACCGTCTTTATGGCCCGGAAAACCGCGACGCCGATCCAAACCACGTTTTGAGGGGCAAAACAAGAGGCGGAGCGATCCGGTCTTAGATAGGCAACCGAATCAGCCGGAGATGGATTCCCCCCGATGATCGTGACTTCGTGCATGGTGCGTCCGGCCATCGGGCGCTTTCCAGGAACCGGGACGCCATTTCATTTCATTCCGCGCGGCCCAGAGTTGCGCTTCACAGTCCCCGGAAGGCGGCGACCTGGGCCGACCACGGCTCCATCCTCAGACTGACCTTGAATACTCCGCCCTCAACTGTTCCCCACTGACTGGATCCGTCGTAACGCCTGTTCGCATCCAAGCCAATCTTGTCCAAGGCGATGTTTCCGCTGACGGTGCGCGGCTGGTCCGACAAATTAAATGCGTTAACGACAAAGGCGCCATCGGCGGGCAGGACGTGCAGGTGAATCTCTTCATTGATGCCGAAGAATTGGCCGCGCTTGTAAAAGCGGTCCAGCTCGCGGTAGCGCTGCATGGCTTGTTTCTGCGCTTGGACCACCGCCGGGTTGGGACTGGTGCCGCCAATGCCCAGGTGCCGGCAGGTGGAGGCATACCACCATAAGACCACGCAATGCTCGTTGTCTTTGCGCAGGTCAATGTGAAGGTACGCCGGCACGTTGCAACCGAGATTGTAGTAATAGAGAGAGCGCGCCCGACCCTCTTTTAAGTCAGCCATCGGGTCCCACATCAACTCGAAGCCCCAATTCTCGTCGTAACTCCCAGGCAGGCCATACTTGTAATAGACCGGCGTGAAGCGCACCGGACTGCCACCGGCCACAGTATCATGTAATTCGATCAAAACTTTCGGATATTTGGCGTGGACGCGCCGGACGAGGTCGAGATTGGCGCGGATATGATCCTCAAAGAGGTACGGGACGGGATGACCGTGCCGGGGGTTCACACAGCCGTCATTCCAGCAATTGCCGTCAAACATCAAAAAGACGGCGCCATCGGCGCAATTGGCGAGCAGTCGTTTTGCCGCCTCATCCAGGTATTGCCTTGAGCCGAGACAGAGCAGCGGGCCGGACCATTTCGAGGCGGGTGGTTGAGGGCCGCGTTTGACCTGCCTGGCAAAGGCTTCGGCCTGCTCTTGCGAAACCGGATCGGCTTCATAGATTTCGATTTCATCCAGGCGGGCCGCCCCGGACAGGCTTTTCAGCACCTCCACGCGCACCCAGCGCGCGGACACCGGCTCGAAGGCAAAGCTATTTTCCTGGAGGATTCCTTCGCCTTCGTACTGAGTCACGGCGCGCCAACCGGGCGCGCTGGAATCGGCCGCGTAATCCGTGGCCGCCAAAATGCGCAAGGAAGTCGCGGCCCGATCGGTAAATTCACCCGCATGATCATTGCCCAGAATAACTTGCGAGATTTTGCAGATGCTCCCCAAATCGATTTCCGCCCAGGCGGGCAATTGGTCGGGAATCCAACTGGCGCGGTTGCCGTACCATCCATCGTTGAGATGGGCGACCTGATGGATCGGCATGGACCCTCCATCTATGACGGAAGAAGCGCGGGCGCGCGCCGCAGGCAGCAAAGCCAGGTTGCGCCGGCCTTCCCGCAGGGCTGGCACGCACAGCGTTCCCTGGAGCGAAGGCGCAACAGAGGGGGGAGACCGTCGAGCACCCTCAGGCCAATCTGCCATGGCGCTCGGCCCCATGGGCTCAGATGCCGACATCCAAGTGGCCAGCGGACAATGCAAGGACACTTTGAGCCCATATTTCGATTCCATCTCCTGGACGAATTGTCCGCGCGGACCCAGCCACTTCTCGCCCCAGAGGAACGATCCGAAAGTCGTATCCCACCCGGGGTCCAAGTAGAGCGCCTCGCAACCGTAGGCTCGGCCTTTTTGCGCCTCTTTTTCCACAATGGCTTTGGTGTAGCGGTGGAGGCGATCATCCCAAGCCCCTTCCATGTCGTAAAGTTGCTCCCAATGCACCGGCGGATCGTAGGTTTTGGGGAAGCGACAGCCCTTTTGATCCAGCCAGTCGCGAAAGGCATACATCGCTTCGGTGTATCCACCGTTTACTGATTCATAGCGAATCGTGCCCAGATCGACGGTTTGGCCGGGAGCGATGCGGGTCAATGCCGCCGGTTCTCCGGATAGCATGCAGGCGCCGCCGAACCGCAGCGAGGTCTGCGCGCCGTTCTTGTGTGAGGACACGACACTGAACAACATATTCTGCTGGTTGAAGGCGAAAATTCCCAGGGCGCCGTCGCCATGCGTCCAGGCCCAGCCTTCCGAGCGGCGATGCGGTGAGGGAACTTGGATAGCTTGGATTAAATGCTGCTGCTTCTCCATGCGCGGTTCGTAACCGGGCTGCGTGACCAGTTGTTGGATGGAGAAGTCGTTGACAAATCCCGTCGGGTCGCTGGCCCGGACGCGCAAAGGAACGGCCACCCAGCGGTCGCGGGCCAACTCCGGCAATACGTCCCCGTCCTTGTCCGTGACGCGCCGCAAAAAGCCGGCTTCAAAACCGCTCAAGGCAATCAGGCCATGCGTGTGGTTGCGCAGCAGGATTCGTTCTTCCAGGAACGGGCGATGAGGCGAGATGTCAAAACGATGTTCGAGGTCCAACCCCGCCAGATTGCCGCGAATGACCAGGGTGCCGGCCGATGCGCTGATCTTGACATCCTCCAGGCTGCGGAAGCTCTTCAGGTTCTGGCCATCGGTTCTCTGGGCGGCATAAAAATATGGGCCATCGGCCAGGCACAGGTCTAATAGTTTATCCTCAAATCGCACCCGCACCTGCCCTTCGGCCGGGCTTGCAACCAATTGCCAAGCCTCGTTGCCCAATTCCCATGCTTGGGCGCCCGGGGTGGCGGCCTCCGCCGCGTTCACCGCCGTCAGGCTGACTAAAAGCTGCTGGCCGACAATGGCCGCTGTCCCAACAAGCTGGAGTCTGTTTTTCATAATAAACTGTATGCACATTATCCGGTTGCGGGCCGATGGCAACAGCCGCGGATGAGCGGGCGCCTTTTGGGCTGATCGCGAGCGGCGACCTTAACTTCTATTGACACCACCGCAAGGTGGAACATCAGGCAAACGTCTCGTGGTCATAGACCGCTTCCCCGCCCAGTATCGCAATTTCCGGAACTGTGAACATATTGAAACCCCCGGCTCCGCCGGGGGTTTCCATCGAACTGAACAGCCTCGCGCCATCACCGTCCGGCTCGGCGCCACCGGGCGCCATAATGCGCGGACAGCGTGGACGCCAGGCGAAAACGTCACGGCTGGCCCGCCGCGCGGAAGAACTGCGAAACACCGGTCATCGGCGCGAGCCATGGCGCAGTAACGTTGGTGATCGTGGTCCACGGCCCGGCGACCCCGGGAGCTTGCTGCAAGGTCTCGCCGCTCCATAGTACGATGATGTTGGTACCCGACGGGGCAACGCCGACTGAGAGGGCTGGAGGAACGCTGGCCAAGAGCAGGTCGTTGGTGGTAAACAGCGCGGGCACGACGGCGAAAACGCGCACTTCATCAATGCTGCCTTGGAACTGTTCCCATCCACCGGGATTGGACGGGTTGAGGCCAATGCTGAGAAAGCCGGTCGTCGGGTTGCCGGCGCCATAAGAGGACAGGCCCACCGGGTTGGGTGCCGGCCCAGTGCCGTTGACCACGCCGTTGACATAGAAGGTCGTCGTGCCTCCCACGGTCACGAGGGCCAGATGCGTCCAGGCGCCCGGCACGATCGGCGCCCCTCCCACAAGCGCAACCGCGCCGCACAAACCGGCAAAGTTGCCACCCGGTGTGGCGTATAGGCCCATGCCGCTGTCGTAGCTGTTTCCATTGTAAGCGATTGAAGCGTAACCGTCCGAGGACAGGAGGTTGGAGGTGCTTGTGGCGTTCACCCAGGCTTCGATGCCCCAGTCCGTGCTCGGGACCGCTATGGGCGCGCCGTTGGTATAACCTCCCCCGTCCACGTCGATGCAGAACGTGCTGCCTCTTACTCCGGTGTTCGTGTCATAAACCGGCGAAACTCCCAATTGGTAAAGATTCGCGCCGCCGGCGCTGGAGTCAACCGTCACCGCGTTGGCGGGTTGGCCCGCCACGGCCCCCGGGTCGTTTTCACCCAGGCGATAGTAGGCGAGCGGGGTGAGGCCGTTGGCTCCCGCAGGCACCACGTTGACGTTGACAACCGCGCTGGTTGACGAACCGTAGAGGTTGCTCACGACCACATAGAACGCAGCGGAGACCGTCACATTGCTCAAAGTCAGAGTTGCATTGCTGGCCCCGGAAATGGCAGTTCCGTTCTCGTACCACTGGTAATACCGCGGAGCCGTGCCGCTGGCTTGGACATTCACTGAAATATTACCCCCAACCGGAACAAACGGAGTGCTAAGTGTCGGAACGCCGACCACCTGCGCCGCAGTCACGCCGGGTGGCACTTGGCGCAGCAGCAGGTCGTTGGTGGTAAACAGACCGGGCGTGACGGCGAACACCCGCACTTCATCAATGCTGCCCTGGAACTGTTCCCCTCCACCGGGCATAGCCGGGTTGATGCCAATGTCAAAAAGGCCGGTCGGGCTGAGTGGCGGGTTATAAGGGTCAACGGCGTTGACCGCGCCGTTGACATAGAAGGTCGTCGTGCCTCCCGTGGTCACGATGGCCAGATGCGTCCAGGCGCCCGGCACGATCGGCGCCGCTCCCACAATCGCAACGTTGCCGCAGAGACCGACAAAGTTGCCATCCGGTGTAGCGTATAAGCCCATGCCGTTTTCGGAGCTGTTTCCATTGAAAGCGATTGAAGCGTAACCGTCCGAGGACAGGAGGTTGGAGGCGCTTGTGGCGTTGACCCAGGCTTCGATGCCCCAGTCGGCAGGGGTCGGTATTGCCGCGCCGTTGGTATAACCTCCCCCGTCCACGTCGATGCAGAACGTGCTGCCTCTCACTCCGGTGTTCGTGTCATAGACCGGCAGAACTCCCAGTTGGTAAAGATTCAGGTTGTTGACGATATCCATGGTTGGATTATCAGCCGTCTGGCCGGAAACCGCACCCGGGTCGTTTTCACCCAGGCGATAGTAGGCGAGCGGGATGATGTCGGTCGAGGCGGGCACCACCGCCACACTGGCCACAGGACTGGTCACCGCTCCGTATGCGTTGGTCACCACCACGCTGTAGTTGCCCCCATCATTGCTCGTGGGATTGGCGAAAAAGAGCGTCGCATTGGTGGCGCCGGACAGATTGGTGGTCGTCTGCCATTGGTACGAAACGGGTCCATTGCCGCCGACCAGCACGCCCAGCGAGAAGGGGGTGCCGGCCACCACGTAATTCGTGCCCAACACAACTGCGCAGGCCGGCGTTGGCGTCGGGCCGGCGAAAATCGTCGGCGCCTCTGGCGGCGGGGGGACGCTGGTCAGGAGCAAGTCGTTCGTTGTGAACGCACCCTCCTCAAACGCGAAAACGCGCACTTCATCAATGCTGCCTTGGAACTGTTCCCATCCACCGGGATTGGACGGGTTGAGGCCAATGCTGACAAAGCTCGTCGCCGGGTTGCCGGGGCCATAAGAGGGCAGGCCCACCGCGTTGGGTGCCGGCCCGGTGCCGTTAACCACGCCGTTGACATAGAAGGTCGTCGTGCCTCCCGTGGTCACGAGGGCCAGATGCGTCCAGGCGCCCGGCACGATCGGCGCCCCTCCCACAAGCGCAACGGCACTGCAGAGACCGGCAAAGTCACCACCCGGTATAGCGTATAGGCCCATGCCGCTGTCGTAGCTGTTTCCATTGAAAGCGATTGAAGCGTAACCGTCCGAGGACAGGGGGTTGGAGGTGCTTGCGGCGTTCACCCAGGCTTCGATGCCCCAGTTGGCAGGTGGCAGTATTGCCGCGCCGTTGGTATAACCTCCGCCGTTGACAGCGATGCAGAGCGAGCTGCCTGCCACTCCGGTGTTCGTTTCATAATCCGGCGGAACTCCCAATTGGTAAAGATTCACGCCGCCGGCGCTGGAGTCAACCGTCACCGCATTGGCGGGTTGGCCCGCCACGGCGCCCGGATCGCTTTCGCCCAGGCGATAGTAGGCCAGCGTGGAGACCGTCGCGAAGGCGGCATTCGCCAGCAGCAGACCGCCGGCCGTTAAACCAAGCACACGGATTAATTGAGGTTTCATAATACTTTTAATTGTTTGTTGTTATTTGTCGGGTTCAGTCATCATGGTTTTGGTCATCGAACTCGCCGCCTTGGGACACGTTGAGTTGGACGGAGGTGTGTTGCGCCAGCCACAGGCTGTCACGATTATTTGGCGTTGGAAAAACGTTGGGCGGAGGGGGTGCGTATCTCACAGGCACGCGCGTGCGCGCATCCTTCCACTGATGGACTTGCGCGTGGCCATCGGCGAACGACATCGAGGAGGAGCCATTGTGGAAACTGGCAGGAACATCGATAATATAGGCCTTCTGAAGGGTCGTTTCATCAACCATGGCCACCGCAAATTCACCCCAATTGACACTGTCAGGTTGCTCGTCAATGAAACAGAAGGCCTGGGCAGGCGACATGTGGCTGAAATCAGACATTTTCACAAATACCAGATAGGCTTTGCCAGTCACGAAGCTCAGCCAGTCATTCCTGCTGTTCATGGCTTGACTGAGGGAAATACTGCGCACCCGGGCATGGCCATTAACCATGCTTGCATCGGCGGGACATTTGTAGATCTTGTATTGGCGCGCGCTGTACGGGGCCAAAAGGGCGTAGGTGGGATCAATTAAATAGGCGATGTTGGTGTTCCCTGAATTCGCCGCGTTGTAATCCATAAAACCCTCGACCCATCCCTGCACGCCCGTCTCCATCTGATTCCATACGAGGTGATCCCTGTTATCCTGGGTGTACTCAATCCAGGCCAATTGTAGTTGTTTGCCGTTGGAGAGGCATTCGGCTCCTTGGGCTTGGGCTTTGCCCTTGCTCAAGACCGGGAGCAACAGCGCCGCCAGAATGGCAATGATGGCGATCACCACCAGCAATTCGATCAGGGTGAAGCCCGCCGGGCGTCCAACCGGACCTCCCGCGGGACCGGTTTGATCTGCCTTCAAGGTTTTCATGTTCAATCCACTTGATTCAATACTCAACATCCGCGCCCTGCAAACCCGGCATGGCGCGCTCAATTCCGTCCGCCATCCGCGCCAAGTGTATGCATTTTTTAACACGCGGTCGAAAACCCGTCAACGCCCATTTTCACCTTTTTTCGATAAGTGTATGCACTTTTTGCTTTTGCACGTTTTTAACGCGGGTTCAGAAACCTGTCAACGCCTATTTTCACCTTTTTTAACGCCTATTTTCACCTTTTTTTTGGGGGGTCTCCCCGCCCGATTGGGCAGTTTTTGGACCGGGGCTTGACGCTTCAGGGGCGGGCCTCATTTCGGCAGCAAGGCGGCGATGTCCTCGTGCGGCCGCGCTATGACGTGCGCCGCGATGAGCTTGCCCAGTTGTCCCACGGCCTTGCGGCCCGCGTCCACCGCCGCCGTCACCGCCGCCACGTCGCCCTTGACGATCACCGTCACATAGGCCGCGCCGATCTTTTCCTTGCCGACGAGCGCGACGTTGGCCGATTTGAGCATTGCGTCCGCCGCTTCCAGAACGGCCGTCAGTCCCTGTGTTTCGAGGATGCCCAGTGCTTCGTGTTGTGTGCTCATAGTTTTATTTTGGTCTTTCGGATAATCGGTTGGCAAAAACTGGTCGCGCCCTCCATACAGCGGATTCTGCGCGTTGGGAAAATGAATCAGTCCCTCCAGCGATGGCTCGGGGTGGGCGATGCAACGGATCGTCGCCTTCGCTCCCAGTTCTTCCGCGCACCGCTGGCTGGCCGCCAGCGCCGCCTCCACGGCGGCCACGCCCCCTTCCAGCCGGATCATCAAATTCTCGTTGCCCGTCGTTTCGATGCCCAGCAGGCGCACGTTGGCCCTCTTCACGGCTTGGTCGGCCACGACGGCGGTGACGCTCAAGAACGGAATTTCCGCAAAGCCCAAGGCCATGTTCATTTTTGTTGCGCCAGCATTTGCTCCATCACTTCGCGCACCAGCTTCTCAATGTCCCACCGCTTGGCTGGAGCTTGCCCCGCCGCCCCTTCCGGGCGCTGGCAGGCGCTGGCCGCCTCGGCAAAACCAGCCTCGGCCAGCAGGCAGGCCAGGCGACCACGCATGGTCTCAAGTTCGGCTTGTTCGCCCTCGGAGAGCGGAAACCGGGCGTGGCCCACGTTGAAACCGCGCAATTCGTAGCCGGCGCGGAAACCCTCCGGGAAATTCGGCGCTCCGACCATGAGCGAAAACAGGTCCAGCAGCTTGAATTGCACCCGCCGGGCCTCGGCCCAGTTGCCGGCTCGCGCGTCCTGGTAGATTTTCATCACCACTTCCGGCACGATGCCCGCGCAGCCCAGCGTGCCGCCGTCCGCGCCCATGAACAGCGCCGCGCACAGCAATTCCTCCCAGCCGATGAGCACGCCGAAATCGGGCCGCTGCCCTTTGATCTCGTGCAGCGTCATCTGGAAGCGGCACAGGTCCTTGGAGGTGTCCTTGGTGCCGATGACGCGCGGACAATCCAAGGCCAGGCGCCTGAGCACCGGAATGGAGATTTCATTGGCGAACACCGGAATGTTGTAAATAACAATGTCAATCGGCGACTGGGCCGCCAGTTGGCGAAAATAGGCCTCGATGCTCTCCTGCGTCAGCTTGTAATAATAAGGCCCGGTGATGGACACCGCGCGGCAGCCCAGGTCGGCGCAGTAGCGGCACATTTCCAATACCAGGTCCACGTTCGGCTCGGCCGCGCCGGCCAGAATCGGTTTGCCCCCCGCCTCCTCCGCCACAATCTTGACCACCCGCTTGCGTTCCTCGTAGCTCAGGCGGATGAACTCCCCCATGCTGCCGTTGGGATAAAAGCCGGTGACTCCTTTCTCCCCCTGCCAGCGGATGATGCGCCGCAGTTCCTCCTCGGCGATGCGACCCTGCGCGTCGTAGGGAACGATATTCGGAACAAAGATGCCTGAAAGCGCCGCCATATTTAAAAATATTGATGGGGCGCACGCGTCTGGGAGTCAAGCCACGTTTGCATCCGCTTTTGGGCCTTATTGAACTTTGAGCCGGAAGAACTGCTGGCTCGCAGCAGGGGAAAACAGATAAGGAGACGTGTCCCCGTTGGTCGTCCATGGACCGGTGACGGCGGGCGCTTGGAGCAGCCATCCGGTGCCCGGCCAGTTTAAGTTGATGTCACCGTTGGTCGCACTGGCGTTCAAGACTGGCCGCGTCATCGCGGCCAACTGGCGCAACTGGAACGCATCCACTTGCAATGTCGGCTGGCCGCTTGGATCGGTCCCATTGCTGATCAGTGCCGTTATCGTGCCGTTGGTGTCCGCTCGGGCTGTGCCAATGACGTAAGTTCCCAACTCGCCGGCCGCCCCGCTTCCGACCGCCAAAGAAAGACTGCCCGTGGCATTGGCTCCCGTGGGATCACTCAGTATCTCAGTGGTGCCGGCTTGCGAACCCCGCGAGTCGTTCGCCCAAATTTGAAGCTCATAATTGGTCCCACGCAGCAAGTTGGTGAAGGCCAGTGTCCAGAGGTCCGTTCCCCCCGGATCCTCTCCTATGCCGCAACTCAACAGGTTTTGATAAGAGGTTGACAAGGAGCTGAACGGCGCGCTGGCTCCGCCGCCGAAAGCACTATAGTAGTAATAACCGTGGGCCGCGGTGAGCAAACTAACGCCGCCATTTGTGATTCGGGCCGGGGCGGCCAAATCTTGCACAAACCCGCCGGTGTAGGACGGATCAAACTCCGTAAACGTGACCGTGTTCACCGTCACAGGCGTGAGAGTCATGCCAAACGCGCAAACCCCGGCGCCGTTGGTGCTGACGTCCCAGTCGCCGCTGATCCCCACCGCAGGTCCCCACCCAATGCCGCGCGCGGGAGGTGTTGGCATGGCGGCGACAGCCACCGTCACCACGGCACTGGTGCTGGAGCCAACACTGTTGGTGACCACAAGCCGATAATGGAAGTTCCCCGCCGGAAAACCGGCGGCGTTCACCGTTAAATTGTTGGTCGCAGCCCCGATAATGTTGGAGAACGCTCCACCCAGCCCCAAATCTGTCTGCCATTGGTAAGACAGAGGCGTCGTTCCGCTCACGGAAGTTCGTAACTGAAAGACCGCCGGATTTCCCGCGTATGTCCCCAACAATGCCGGCGATGGCCCGATAATGCCCGGCGCCGCGGGCGGCAGAGTAAAGCTCATGTTCGCTATCACTCCATAAGGCGCCGTGACCGATGTCATGTAAACGCCATTCTGCGTGTAGCCGCTGGGAGGATAGAAACATTCCCACGGCGCCTGGGGCCCCTGCCCAAGCCGATAGTCATTGGCCTGAAGGTATTGCACGTATTGGATAAATATCTCCGCAGCCAGTCCGGGGTCGGTTTGGTTCACCGCTTCGATCAGCCAGCCGGTCGGGGTGTGCCAATAAGCGCCGTTTTGATACGTGTCCAGGGCCTCCCCGGTCTGCTGCCAGGCCGACGTGGACGAGTAATCCATGTTGGTCGGCACATGGCGGACGGCGCCATCATAGACAATGGTCTGATTTGTCACTCCCGTGATGATCGCGGCCTGGGCGTTGCTGGCCGCTGCACCCGTCAGCGCCCCGGTGTGCAGCGCATACAAGGTTCCCCAAACGTCCGCCTGCCCGCCAATTTCCGTGGCGGCCATCAACCAACCGCCGAGATTGGTCGGCCCTGTGAACGCCGGGGCCAGATTGCTGGAAATTTGACTCTGTATTTGCAGATAGGGCGCCGCCGCGTTCGATTGCCCCATGGCCTGATACATCGCGGCCAGCTCCCCCGCCGCTTGATAACGCAGCACCGAGGCAAATAGGATCTTCCCCGTAAAATAGACGCCGTCGC